>JACCDN010438152.1_pt1 | contig 12860 bp, 11 predicted proteins | sample 7441691 | NCBI WGS metagenome assembly JACCDN01 (sample SAMN15323439, study PRJNA562643) | freshwater metagenome | isolation source: river surface water | place: USA:Blue River Watershed | collected 2017-08-16 | reverse complement strand
TTAAGGTATCTTGATCTGGATGCATGCGTATCGATTCAGCTAAATAACGATAGCTATCTGCATCATTCGCAATTTTTTTACCTAACCATGGCAAGACTTTGAATGAATATATGTCATACGGTTTTTGTAATGCCGGCATGACTTTAGAAAATTCCAAGACCAACAATTTTCCACCAGGCTTTAAGACGCGACGCATCTCTGCTAAGGCCTGATCTTTATGGGTCATGTTACGCAAACCAAAAGCTACTGATACGCGATCAAAATAATGATCAGGGAAAGGTAAATGCTCGGCATCGCAAATTAAGGTAGGCATTAATAGCCCTTCATTCATCATGCGATCACGGCCTACACGTAACATCGATTCATTGATATCGGTATGCCACACCTCACCACTACTGCCTACACGTTTTGCAAAAGCCTTCGCTAAATCACCAGTACCACCTGCAATATCCAACACACGAAAACCTGGGCGTATACCTGCATGCGACACCGTGATGGCTTTCCAAAGGCGATGCAATCCAGCTGACATGAGGTCATTCATCACATCATATTTTGCAGCCACAGAATGAAAGACTTCCGCTACTTTATGCGCCTTCTGTTCTTCGGCAACTTGTTGATAACCGAAATGCGTATTGGTCATGTCACTTTCCTTATTAGTGTGAAGCGCAACCTGTCTTGGTTGGCGCAACAGCAGTCGCATCGCGCCCACTTTCACGTGTATAACCTGCTTTTTCTAGACGCTGTAAATAATCTTCCCACAAGGCTTCGCGATTGGCACCTAACCAGTGCAGATAATCCCAAGTATAAATCCCACTGTCATGGCCATCAGAAAATACCGGACGCAAACCGTAATTACCTACTGGTTCAATTTCATTAAGCTGTATGGTGCGCTTACCAATTTGTAGTGTCTCTTGACCAGGACCATGACCGCGCACTTCTGCTGAAGGCGAATAGACACGCAATAATTCATAAGGCAAGGTGTAACGACTACCATCATCAAAACTCACTTCAAGTGTGCAAGATGCGGTGTGTAGTTCTAATGCGGTGGCATGGCGCAGTGGCGTAGTCATTTTTTCTCTTTACTATTTTTAATTTAATACAGACTGTAGTGTTTAAAACAGCGAGTGAATTAACAATAAGACTGCAGTCTGTTAACCATGGCAGTGCGCAAAGTCGGCAACAATGCTCTACGCTCTGCCAGTATTGTTGTGGGTGTCACACGTTGCGACTCCGCCCAAACCGGCGCTGGGAAATGCGCATCATCGGCATAGCGCGGAATGATATGCCAATGTAAATGCGGCACCATATTACCCAGACTCGCTAAATTTATTTTTTTAGGCTGCATCACTGCGCGCACAACTGTTTCAATCTGCCACAACACATCCATCATGAGCATGCGATCTAGTTCATGCAAATCGGTGACTTCTGCTTGATGCTCACGCCAAATCAAACGACAAAAACCGGGGTAATTCGCATCATCAATTAACACCACCCGAAATTGCGCGCTTTCGCACAAGACCTCGCCACCCGTGCTATTGCATAACTCACAATCTGCTTGCAACTTCTGCGTCATAACTACACCAAGACTCGCTCTATACCGCCTTCATTCGCGCGATTCACATAGTCAGGCATCCAGTTCTCACCCAATAAATGGCGTGCAATTTCAACTACGATGTAATCAGCATCGGTGCCCGCATCATCATTAAAACGATTCAATCCTTGCAAACAAGAAGGACAGGAAGTTAATACCTTCACCTCGCCTTTAAATCCATCTGCACGCAACTTATCTACACCTTTTAGCATTTCTTCTTCTTTGCGAAAGCGTACTTGCGTAGAGATATCAGGACGTGTCACAGCGAGCGTGCCAGACTCACCACAGCAACGTTCATTTTTTTCTATTTTTTGTGCATCTACTGTCGTAATTAAACTATTCACTGTTTTCAGTGGATCTTGTAATTTCATAGGACTATGACAAGGATCGTGATACATGTAACGCGTACCTGTTACACCTTCTAGTTTCACACCCTTCTCAAGAAGATATTCATGAATATCCATGATGCGACAACCAGGGAAAATTTTATCGAACTGATAGCCTTGCAACTGATCGTAACAAGTACCACATGACACCACGACTGTTTTTATATCGAGATAATTCAATGTGTTTGCCATACGATGAAACAGCACGCGATTGTCAGTAATGATTTTTTCTGCTTTATCAAAATCACCTGAACCACGTTGCGGATAACCACAGCATAAATAACCTGGCGGCAGTACAGTTTGCACACCCACTTCCCACAACATAGCTTGCGTGGCTAAACCTACTTGTGAAAATAAACGCTCTGATCCACAACCAGGAAAATAAAATACAGCATCGGTATCAGCACCTGTAATTTGGGGATTGCGAATAATAGGAATGTATTTATCGTCTTCTATATCCAATAAAGCGCGCGCCGCTTTCTTGGGTAAGTTGCCCGGCATTTTCTTATTGATGAAGTGAATCACCTGTTCGCGCACTGCTGGTTTGCCATGGCTAGAAGGTGGTGCTTTGGTTTGTTTTTTAGCGAGATGTTTTAAGACGTCATGCCCTAAACGCTGCAACTTGTAACCCCAGCCCATCATCACTTTTCTAGTTGCATTAATCGTTGCAGGATCCGTTGCATTCAAAAAGAACATCGATGCAGCAGTACCAGGATTAAAAGATTTCTTACCCATTTTGCGCAAGAGATTGCGCATGTTCATAGACACATCACCAAAATCGATATCGACAGGGCAAGGTGATAAACATTTATGACAAACCGTGCAATGATCAGCAACATCTTCAAACTCTTCCCAATGCTTAATCGAGATACCACGTCGAGTTTGCTCTTCATACAAAAACGCTTCAACTAATAACGAAGTCGCTAAAATTTTATTCCGTGGTGAGTAAAGTAGATTCGCTCTAGGTACATGAGTTGCACAAACTGGTTTGCATTTACCGCAACGCAGACAATCTTTCACGCTATTCGTGATCGCACCAATATCACTTTGCTGCATGATGATTGATTCATGCCCCATTAATCCAAATGAAGGTGTGTAAGCATTGCGTAAATCTGCCGGCATAGCCGAGTTACCTAACAACTTACCTTTATTAAAACGTCCCTCGGGATCAATGCGTTCTTTATAAGAACGAAACTCACCTAACTCTGCATCCGTTAAAAATTCTAATTTTGTGATCCCTATGCCATGTTCACCCGAGATCACACCATTTAATGAACGTGCCAAGGTCATGATGCGTGCAACGGCTACATGTGCAGCTTGCAGCATTTGATAATCATCGGAATTCACTGGAATATTGGTGTGTACATTGCCATCACCTGCATGCATATGCAAGGCCACAAAAACACGACCTCTGAGTACACGCTTATGAATCGCGCTACATTCATCCAGAATTTGTTTGAATGCGCTACCCGTAAATAATTGACGCAATACTGCACGCACTTCCGCTTTCCAAGAGATGCGCAAGGTACGATCTTGGAGTAAATCAAAAACGCATGTATTAGTTTGTGTTTTTAAGCGCGCTTCTAAAACCGGAACCGCATCTGAGATTGATAACTGCGTAGCGACATCAATTAATTCTTGAATCGGTGAATCGAGATGCTGTAGCAACCACAGCCATCTTTTTTGTACCACCTCCACACACTGTATCGCCTCACCTACGCGATTTTCTAATAGCTCAGCAGGTGGAATCTCAACACCCTCTGCATCATCATGCTTACCTAAGGGTAGATTGCCTTTAGTAAAAAAAGCAGAGAGTGCATCTAATAGTTGTAGTTTATTTTTTATCGATAACTCGATATTAATACGCTCAATACCGTCGGTATATTCCCCCATGCGATCGAGTGGAATCACAACGTCTTCATTAATTTTGAATGCATTCGTATGTTTAGCGATAGCAGCGGTACGCGCACGATCTAACCAGAATTTTTTACGTGCCTCGGGACTGACTGCAACAAAGCCTTCACCCACACGCGTATTTGCAATACGCACTACTTCTGAAGCAGCACGCGCTACCGCTTCATCATCATCGCCAACGATGTCGCCAAACAAAGCCATTTTAGGTAAGACACCACGTTTTGATTTAGTGGCATAACCAACTGCGCGCAAATAGCGTTCATCTAAATGTTCAAGTCCAGCTAATATGGCGCCGCCTTTTTTGGTTTCAGCATCCAGATAATTTTTTATCTCTACGATAGAAGGTATCGCTTCACGTGCCTGACCAAAAAACTCTAAACAAACCGTACGCGTATGTTTAGGCATTTTGTGTAAGATCCAACGTGCTGAAGTGATCAGACCATCGCAACCTTCTTTTTGTATCCCAGGTAAGCCAGATAAAAATTTATCGGTGACGTCTTTACCTAAACCTTCTTTACGAAATTTTTTTCCTTCGATTTCAAGGATTTCGGTTTTAAAAGGCTGATGTGTTTTGCCACGCTCACTTGGATGGGTCCACTCTAATTTAAAGCGTGCAACCGGTGCCTCATGAATTTTGCCTAGATTGTGATCCAGTCGAGTGACCATTAACCAATCACCATTCGGATCCACCATGCGCCAACTTGCGAGATTGTCGAGTGCCGTGCCCCATAAGACCGCTTTTTTACCACCCGCATTCATTGCGATGTTGCCGCCTATACAGGAAGCATCAGCAGAGGTTGGGTCAACAGCAAAGACAAAGCCTGCTTTTTCTGCTGCGTCAGCTACACGTTTTGTAACAACGCCAGCACCGGAATAAATCGTTGCATAGTCACGCGACAGACCGGGCAAGACGCGCATTTCTACTGCGCCTAGTTGTTCTAATTTTTCTGTGTTGATAACTGCAGATAAAGGCGTGAGGGGAATTGCACCACCGGTGTAACCTGTGCCACCACCACGGGGAATGATGGTTAGGCCTAATTCAATACAGCCTTTCACCAACCCTGCGATTTCTTCTTCAGAGTCGGGCGTGAGCACAACAAAGGGATATTCCACACGCCAGTCAGTTGCATCGGTTACATGCGAGACGCGCGATAAACCATCGAATTTAATATTGTCTTGTTCGGTATAACGACTCAGTATTTTGCTAGTGCGACGACGTAAGTTCGCCATTTGTTTAAACTCATCTGCAAAATCTTCTATCGCCTTACGTGCCGCACTCAATAAAGCTTCAACTTTGGTACTGCGCAGTGCTGATTCAGAATCGAGTTTGTCATGAATTTCTGCTTCATGGCGACGCTTATCTACTTCACCTACTCGATGGTATAGCGCATCAACCAGAGCTTGACGACGCACTGGATTCTCCAGCATATCTTCTTGCAAATAAGGATTACGACGCACTACCCAAATATCGCCTAATACCTCATACAACATTCGTGCAGAGCGTCCGGTCTGTCGTGAACCACGCAAAACAGAAAGCAATTCCCACGCTGGTTCACCCAGCAAACGAATCACGATCTCGCGATCGGAAAACGAGGTGTAGTTATAGGGGATTTCTCGCAGTCGAGGCGTTGCGCCATCGCTGTTTTCGTGAATTAAGGTGTGGAGTTGCGCGGGGGCGTTCATCTGGATGATGCTATAGGCATGTATCAAAGATGCATTCTAGCTGATTGCGCCCTTTGAAGCTGAGGCTAAGCGGCCAGATTGACTGCAATTTCGAGCAAACTCAGAACATCTGCCAGAAGTGGTCGGGAACGCGCATCAATAACTCGGTCAAGATCAGGTAACGTAAGAATTTACCGATTGCCATGTAGGCGACACAAGGCCAAAAAGGCATTTTTAGCCAGCCTGCTACAGCACACAGCGGATCGCCTATGACGGGTAGCCATGACAACAACAAGGTTTTGGGGCCAAAAAACTGTAGCCAACTAAACCAGCGGGTTTCTTTTTCAGCAGCAAAGGTTTTTTTTGCGCCCAAACCCATCCAATAGCTGATCGCACCCCCCGCGGTATTGCCTGCGGTGGCAACCAATAATGCCATCCAAAACAAATCCGGATTGAGTTTCACCAGTCCTAACAAGGCAGGTTCAGAGCCCATAGGAAGAATGGTGGATGACAAGAGACTGACGACAAACAAAGTCGGCAAACCTACTGCAGGTAGGGCGAGCAGATCAAGAAAATACGATGTGGCATTAGCCAACATAGGCAGCAATCAATAAAACGCGTTAAGAGAAGAGTGACTTAGCTAGACTACACACTGCATGAAAAAAAGAGCGTCATTAAGAGATAAATCTACTTATCTTCAGTCAGAAAAGTGTGTCCATTATAATGAGTCACCATGCAAATCGATTACCTTAAAAAAATTCTGACTTCCCGCGTCTATGACGTTGCCATTGAAACGCCACCTGAATTGGCGCCAGCCTTATCTAGGCGGTTGAATAATCAGATTTTTTTCAAACGCGAAGACATGCAAAGCGTGTTTAGCTTCAAACTGCGTGGCGCCTATAACAAGATGGCGCATCTCACTCCCGCTCAATTAAAACATGGCGTTATTTGCGCCTCTGCTGGCAATCATGCACAAGGCGTGGCGCTATCGGCTCACCGCCTAGGTTGTCGTGCTGTGATTGTGATGCCGGTCACTACACCCAAAGTCAAAATTGATGCAGTTAAAGCACGCGGTGGTGAAGTGGTTTTGTTTGGTGAATCTTATTCCGATGCTTATACTCACGCACTGCAATTAGAAAAAAAACATAAATTCTCTTTTGTTCATCCTTTCGATGATCCCGATGTCATTGCCGGACAAGGCACTATAGGCATGGAAATTTTGCGCCAGCATGCAGCGCCGATTCATGCTGTGTTTGTGGCCATTGGTGGGGGTGGTTTGATTGGCGGTGTTGCGGCGTATATCAAATCGGTTCGTCCTGAAATCAAAGTCATCGGCGTACAAACCACCGATTCCGATGCCATGGCACGTTCCATTAAAAGTGGACGTCGTGTCACGTTGACAGATGTGGGTTTGTTTTCAGATGGTACTGCTGTCAAACAAGTGGGCGAAGAAACTTTCCGTCTTACGAAAAAATATGTCGACGAGATTATTTTAGTCGACACCGATGCAGTGTGTGCTGCCATCAAAGATGTGTTTACTGATACGCGCAGCATTCTTGAACCAGCTGGTGCTTTAGCGATTGCCGGTGCTAAAGCCTATGTGCAACGCGCTCAAGAAAACAAAAAGCCGCTTAAAGATGAAACGCTGATTGCCATTGCTTGTGGCGCCAACATGAATTTTGATCGTTTGCGTTTTGTTGCTGAACGCGCAGAAGTGGGTGAAGCCCATGAGGCAGTGTTTGCTGTCACTATTCCTGAAGAACGCGGTAGCTTTAAACGTTTTTGCCAATTAGTGGGCGCGCGTGCAGTGACAGAATTTAATTATCGTATTAGTGATCAAAAAGAAGCCCATGTATTTGTTGGACTGCAAGTAGCAAACAAAGATGAACCTAAAAAAATCAGTCAGCAATTCCAAAAACAAGGCTTTAAAAATATCGATCTCACACAGGATGAATTAGCCAAACTGCATATCCGTCATTTAGTCGGTGGCAAAAGCGCTTTAGCGCAAGATGAATTGTTATATCGCTTTGAATTCCCTGAGCGTCCTGGTGCCTTAATGCGTTTTTTAAATAGCTTGGCACCGAATTGGAATATCAGTTTGTTTCATTATCGTAGTCAGGGTGGTGATGTTGGTCGTGTTTTAGTTGGCTTACAAGTACCCAAGAAAGAAATGAAAGACTTCCGTGATTTCTTAGCTACGCTAGGTTATCGTCATTGGGATGAAAGCGGCAATCCTGCCTATAAACTTTTTCTGTAAACAGCACACACTGTTTGTGCTGCTATTCCCACTATGACTTTGGATGCCTCACCGAGTGACTCGCCACTAGGAAAAATGTCAACTGGCCCTGATGGCTACGATCCCTCGATTTTATTTGCTATGCCGCGTGCAAACAAACGCGCTGAGCTAGGGTTAGACCAGAAGGCTTTACCTTTTTTTGGGTTGGATGTGTGGAATGCCTATGAAGTGTCTTGGCTAAATTTACGAGGCAAACCGCAGGTTGCTATTCTTTCTATTCAAGTGCCTGCAGATTCACCGAATATCATTGAATCAAAATCGCTCAAGCTTTATCTGAATGGTCTGAATCAATGTCGTTTAGCCGGCAGTGACGCTGTGTTGAATTTATTGCAGGCCGATTTATCGGCTGGCTTTGGCGCAGCTCTTCAGATTCGACTGACTGAAGCCAGCGACTTTCAAAACATCGCTATCGGCCAACTCGAGGGACTTTTACTTGATCGACTAGATGTAGAGATGGATCACTACGACCCCACACCCTCACTCTTAGTCACCAATACAGAACAGGCGCCAGTTGAGGAAAAACTCGTTTCTCATTTATTGAAAACGAATTGCTTAGTCACTGGCCAGCCAGATTGGGCCAGCATACAAATCCATTATGTGGGTTCGCAAATCCAACAAGAAGGTTTATTGAAATACCTCATAGGTTTTCGCTTTCATCAGGAATTTCACGAGCAATGTGTAGAGCGCATTTTTATGGATATTTCGCGCCAATGTAGACCTCAAAAACTCATGGTGTTAGCACGCTATACACGGCGCGGTGGGATTGATATCAATCCTTGGCGTAGTAATTTCTCTATGGCGCAGCAACCATCCAACATACGACTTGCAAGACAATAAAAAACCGAGAGAAAATAGCTGCCGGCGCAATAGGTGGCGTAATTAAAAGTTTGAAAAAGACAAGTATCTGATCTGACTTTTATATTGAAACGATGGCAGCAAAATACGCCTATAATGCCAACCCATCGACATTCTGGTGCGATGCTTCATGACACATTTCAGCAAAATTTTACCTGCGACGAACGTAGTCCTCGACATAGAGTGTTCGAGCAAAAAACGTGCGTTCGAACAAGCAGGTCTACTGTTTGAAAACAATAATGGCATCGCCCGCTCTACGGTTTCTGAGAATTTATTTGCGCGCGAACGCTTGGGCTCCACTGGACTGGGACACGGCGTCGCCGTGCCTCACGGACGTATCAAGGGTTTGAAGGCGCCTCTGGCTGCATTTGTGCGTTTAAGCGAAGCGATTCCATTTGAATCGCCGGATGGCGAGCCAGTCAAACTACTGATCTTTTTACTGATCCCAGACAATGTCACCCAACAGCATCTAGAAATTCTGTCTGAAATCGCGGAAATGTTTTCGGATAAAGGCTTTCGCGCATCACTGCTTGAAGAGTTAGATGCACAATTGCTGCACACTCGCTTAGTGAGTTGGCATCCACCAGAGCGTGACATGGCGTAAAGCCTTGTTTCTTTTCTATGCCACTCAACTCACCCTTAACCATACAACAGCTCTACGAAGATAATCAGCACGCCCTAAAACTGGGTTGGATTGCAGGCATGACCGGCGATCAGCGCTTAATTTTTGGTGATGCTGCTTCTGCTGCAGATCAGGTAGGTCATCTCAACCTTATTCATCCTGGTCGTATACAAGTTTTTGGGCAGCAGGAAATTGATTACATCAATCGTATTTCCGAACACAGTCGCATGATTCAAACGCGTGAACTGGTGGCCGGCACACCACCGGCCTTCATCATTGCGCAATCCTTAGATCTACATCCCCATTTAGTTCAAGTCTGTAATGAGCATAATATTCCATTGCTCTCTACGCCTTTGCCAGCTGCGCAAGTCATCGATTATTTACGCGTTTATCTCTCTAAAAAACTCGCTTTGCGTATCACCATGCATGGCGTGTTCATGGATGTGTTGGGTGTAGGTGTGTTAATTACAGGCGAGTCAGGTTGAGGCAAAAGTGAATTAGGGTTAGAACTGATTTCACGTGATCATGGCTTGGTCGCTGATGATGCGGTTGAATTCGCTCGCATAGCACCGCACATGATAGAAGGGCGTTGCCCACCCTTGCTACAAAACCTACTCGAAGTGCGTGGCTTAGGTTTATTAGATATCCGTACTATTTTTGGTGAGACTGCCGTAAGACGCAAAATGCGCTTGAAATTAATTGTGCATTTAGTACGCAGAAAAACGCTAGAAGAAAACTATGAACGTTTGCCTTTGCATCAGCAAACACAAGATGTTTTAGGACTAGCTGTTCGTAAAGTCATCATTCCTGTTGAAGCAGGTCGCAATCTGGCAGTGCTATTAGAAGCTGCGGTACGCAATACTATTTTACAAATGCGTGGCATCGATACACTGGCTGATTTTATGGAAAGACAGCAGCAAGCCATGGGAAATGAATAAGCAGACCGAGCATTCACGCTAAGCACTGCTATTATTCACCCCATGCGCATCATTATCCTCACCGGCATTTCCGGCTCTGGCAAATCTGTAGGCCTCAATGTCCTTGAGGATGCGGGTTATTTCTGCGTTGATAATTTACCGCCCTCTCTATTACGCTCATTAGTAGAAACTCGCGCCAGTGAAGGTGCCGTCAATCTTGCTGTTGCAGTTGATGCACGTAGCGCCAACTCCTTAGCGTCTCTACCAGCTGATATACAGTGGTTAAAAGAACAAGGGCATTTAGTTAAAGTCTTATTCTTAACTGCAAAAACTGAATCACTGATTAATCGTTTTTCTGAAACGCGCCGTAGTCATCCTCTGTCCCATCGTTTGACATCGACTGCTCAGGCAGGTACTCAGTTAGGTACACAGGCAGGCAATCGTCCCACCTTGATTGAATGTATACGACAAGAACGCGATATGTTGGCGGAAGTGGAAGGCTTAGGACAACTGATTGATACATCTGGTTTATCAGCGAATCAATTACGTGCATGGATTAAAGAGTTAGTCGAAAGTGAAAGCGTTCCTCTTACACTCTTATTTGAATCCTTTGCTTTCAAATATGGCGTGCCGCTAGATGCAGATTTAGTATTTGATGTAAGAGTGGTGCCGAATCCTTTTTATGACAAAACATTACGTCCTCTCACTGGACGTGATCAGCCTGTAATTCAATTTTTAACATCACAACCAACCGCGATCGCACTACAAGAAGACATTCGCGCTTTTATCGACAAGTGGCTACCTGCCTATAAGGCAGATAATCGTAGCTATCTCACTGTTGCGATTGGCTGCACAGGTGGACAACATCGTTCTGTGTTTATGGTTGAACGACTGGCTGCACATTTTCAAACTAAAGCTGGTGTGTTGATTCGACACCGCGAGTTGGATTAATTCACTTATGGCAGACGCCACCGATCTATGGATCGCTCTCTTTCCACTCAATACCGTATTGTTTCCTGATGGCGTATTACCACTGCGTGTTTTCGAAACACGTTATATCGATATGGTGCGTGCCTGCATGAAAGCCAACACGCCATTTGGCGTTGTAGCAATTCAAAGTGGCGCAGAAATCGGCGAAGTGGCAACACCGTATTCTGTAGGCACGATCGCTCACATTACTGAATGGGATATGCCTGAGCTCGGTGTATTACTGATAGAAACAAGAGGTGGTGAACGCTTTCGTATACTCGAAACACGTTTATTACCAAGTCAACGCCTTGAAGCTCGTGTGGAATTGATTCCAGTTGAACCTAAGGTTGAAGGTGGCACTACTTTGAAAGTATGTGCAGAAGTATTAAACGTTGTGATACGCGATATAGAGCGACGTGCAAAAGAAGATCAAGAACCGCAATTTATTGCACCTTTTTCCGAGCCCTATGCACTCGACAATCCTGCTTGGGTAGCTAATCGTTGGTGTGAAATATTGCCGATACCTTTAAAGGAAAAACAGCGTTTACTCGAGATGCAAGATGTCTCACTTCGATTACAAAGCATAGAAGATTTTTTGCATGAACATAAAGTGATTTAGCTTCACTCTCTTAAATCATCTCTAACTTTAGTAATAATTTTTTCACTGGCGCAGGCAAAGCAGCGTTAGCAATGTCTTGCAAACTCACCCAAGAAAATTCCGCTTGTGCAGCCAGTGTGGTTCGTTTTTTCACAGACAGATAAACCGGTTGTATGTGTAATTTGTAATGTGTAAAGCCATGTGAAAAAGCAGGTAGTAATTCCCATGTATCTAACTCACCGAAATCACGCAAAGCACGTTGCATAGAACGACGTGAAATAGTATCTGACCCTAACGGCATGACGCGTGAGAGCTCAGGTAAGGACAATAAGCCTCCCCAAATACCTTGCGCAGGTCGTTGTTCTAGCAATACTGCTCCTTTATGTATGACGACCAACATCACAGTTGATTTTTCAGGTATCGCTTTTTTAGGTTTGCGTGCTGGCAAACTAGCTGTTCTTCCCGTCGCATTAGCAATGCACTGGCTTTGCATAGGACATTGCAAACATAAGGGTCGACTACGTACACATACTGTTGCACCGAGATCCATTAATCCTTGTGTGTAGGCTTCTACACTACGCGCTGGCATTAATGATTCAGCTCTCTCCCACAATATGTTTTCTATGCGCTTCTCACCGGGATAGCCTTCAATACCAAACACGCGACAAAACACCCGCTTAACATTCCCATCAAGGATGGCTGCACGCGCACCAAATGCAAATGCAGCGATCGCTGCCGCAGTTGAACGGCCTATACCAGGCAGTTGTACTAATTGTTCGGGATCAGAGGGAAATACACCACCATGTTGCGTCATGATTTGTTGTGCACAGCGATGTAAATTACGAGCACGTGTGTAATAGCCTAGTCCACTCCAATGCGCCATGACTTCTTCAACCGGTACATGCGCAAGTGCAGAGACGGAATCAAAGCGCGATAGAAAACGCTGGTAGTAAGGTATGACTGCTGTTACCTGCGTTTGTTGCAACATGATTTCAGATAACCAAATGCGATAAGGATCGCGTGTGTTTTGCCATGGCAGTTGATGACGAC
>JACCDN010275449.1_pt1 | contig 12860 bp, 12 predicted proteins | sample 7441691 | NCBI WGS metagenome assembly JACCDN01 (sample SAMN15323439, study PRJNA562643) | freshwater metagenome | isolation source: river surface water | place: USA:Blue River Watershed | collected 2017-08-16 | reverse complement strand
TGACTATTCGTTAAAAACACTCATTGCAGGCTCTGGAGCCATTGGTTTAGGTGTCGCTTACATGGCGAAAGATTTCATTGCTGAAGCCATCGCCAGTCTGCAGCTTCAATATGACCGGACCTTTTCGATTGGCGATTGGATTCAGATCGGCGATGAAGATTTGTATAAGGTCATCGATGTTGATCGCCGATTCGTGACGTTAAACGATGACAATGGAACAACCATTAAATTTCCGAGTACAAAATTTTTGTCGGGAGGCATCAAAAATTTTAGTCGTGAAGAAACGGGAAACCCAAGACTGATATTTATTGAGATTGATGTCAAGCATTCTCCTGATAGGGTATTGAAAATTCTTGACGTAGCCCTACAGCATGCAATCAAAGCTAACAGTGCACTCTTTAATCGTTACGAATTGTTGGTTGCTGGAATTTCAGTCGGTACGGTTAGATATCGTATTAAATATTTTTGTGTTCCAGAATTGTCCCCTCATAGTTCTAATTCACTAGTATTAAGCACGATCCTTAGATTCATGAGTGTAGCTTCGGTTAATCTGGAATCAACGATTGGAGTTTCGCGTCAGAACGACATTGTTGACCAAACACGTCGCCTGCTAGACATACGAGACCAGAGCGTTCTGAATGCTTTAAGTCTTGAAGAAATCCAGGCATTGGCTAGCAAGGTAGAGCTATGCGAATTCCGTAAAGATGAACTCATTTTGCGCCACGGCGATACCGGCGAGAGCATGTTCTTCATCTTTGAAGGCAGCCTGGATATACAGATCCCCAAAGGCAATGGCGAAAAAACCTCGGTGGCCACCCTCTGGCCAGGGGATTGCGTGGGCGAAATGTCCATGCTGACCGGCGAGCCGCGTTCGGCCGATGTCATCGCCCTGAACGATGTGCTGTTGTTGCAGGTGACTAAGGAAGACATGCAGCCCATTCTGAGCAATAACCCGGGCTTGGTCGACAAGCTCTCCAGAATTCTTGCGGCGCGAAAAATCCACAATCAGAAGCACCTGAGTGGTGCGGAGGCTGAGGCTGAAACCGCCCAGGAGACCAAGACCATTGCCAAGCGCATCATTGGCTTCTTTGCCTTGGGATTACGTAACGATTTGTAAGCATTCCACCGGCAGAATCCGGTGATATAGTTTCAGAACTTTTTTCCTTCCATCCAAGTTTTTTATTGTCGGCGGTTAATCATGAGCTTAAAACAATCGTTTTATAAGATGAACCTGAAGTCTAAATTGCTCATCGGGTTTACAACCATCTTTCTGTTTGCCATGACAATCGCAGGGCTGGGTGCGTACAACGTGCTCAAGCTGGAAGACAAACTTCAAAACATGTATGAGAAAGATCTGATCGGGGTGGGTATTAGCCGAAGCTTGACCCGAACCGTTAATCAGATCGCAAGGAACGTTAACCGATATATTCTCGCAACAGGATTTAATGATCCTGATAGCCGCAAGCAGGCGCTTCATGAGATCGAAGATCTGGAAAAAGAGTTTTTCGACAACACGCAGAAATTAAAGGCAACCATCATTCGCCCAGAGGGTCGTGAGCTGGTTGAAGCCATGGAGCCAGTGGCCAAGAAATATATTGCTGAAGTCGTTGAAATCGAGAAGCTGGCTGAATCAGCAGGTGGCGCCTTGGCGGCTTACAAGTTCACGATGAGCAGAGAGTATCAGGAAACGGTCAAGCAGCTGACTACATCGATCCGAGAAATATCCAAGCAAAAGACTGCAGCGGCGGAAGAGGGCTTTCATGTCGCCATCGATTCAGCAAATCATGCTTTGATTGGCATTGGCGTGGTGCTGGGTGTCTCTGCACTTCTCGCGATGCTGACGACGTTATTAGTGACCAACTCAATTAGGAGCCCGCTTGCAGGTCTCGAAAAGTCGTTGAACGACCTGGCTAATGCAAAATTGGATACTGAGGTGGCTGGCACCGAACTGGACAATGAAGTTGGCGCAATGGCTAAATCGGTCGCGGCGCTGCAGGTCAGTCTGCAAAAGGCCGATGAGCTAGCGCAAATCGAAAAAGCTAATGTCATCAAGGCGCAAGAAACCACCAATCAGATTGCTGCCGTCATTGCAGCCGCCGCAGCCGGTGACTTTAAAGCAGCGGTGGACCTGGAAGGTAAAGATGGTTTCTTCCTTGATATCGCCAAACAGGTCAATACGCTGATTGAGACTGCACGTGTGGCATTCCAATCAATCTCTAATAGCGCGAATAGCCTTTCGGTGGCTTCAGAGGAGCTGTCCGCGCTGAGCTCACAGATGAGCTCAAACGCCGAAGAAACATCGGCTCAGGCAACGTCAGCAGCCTCGGCGGCAACGCAGGTGAGCGGCAACATGCAGAGTGTGGCGACTGGCGTTGAAGAGCTGAGTGTGGCGATCCGCGAAATCTCGTCGAATGCGATGGAGGCTTCCTCGATTACCGGCCAGGCCGTTAAGGAAGCGAAGCAAACTTCGGACACGATGACCAAGTTGGATCAGAGCAGCCAGGAAATCGGCAACGTGTCGAAGGTCATCTCTTCGATTGCCGAACAGACGAACCTGCTGGCGCTGAATGCAGCCATTGAAGCAGCGCGAGCTGGCGAGTACGGTAAGGGCTTTGCCGTAGTGGCCAACGAAGTGAAGGAGCTGGCGCGCCAGACTTCTAAAGCCACTGAAGAAATTATCGGTAGCATTGCCACGATTCAGCAAGACATCACGGGCGCGGTTAATTCGATCACGGCGATTTCATCGAGTATCGTCAAGATCAACGACATCTCCAGCATTATCGCGAGTGCTGTGGAAGAGCAGGCGGCAACAGCTAACGAGATTGGTCGTACGGTCTCCGAAGCGGCGAACGGTAGTAACGAAATCGCTAGGAATGTTGAATGCGTTTCGTCTGTGTCTGCCAATTCGACCGAAGGCGCTTCAAACACGCAGCAAGCCGCTCATGAACTGGCCAGAATGGCAAGCGATCTGCAGAGCATGGTTCAGCGGTTCAAAATCTAAGAAGAACAGCAAAAAACACTATCTGCAGACTGATCCATGCAACTCGACGATCAAATTCTTGATGAATTCCTAATCGAGGCTGAGGAGATCTTTGATCGGCTGGATGTCGACTTCGTCAAGCTGGAAAGCGCGCCGGACGACAAAGCGCTGATCGGAAACATCTTCCGGGCCGTTCACACCCTCAAAGGGAGTAGCGGCTTCTTTGGCTTCGAGCGGATCGAAAAGGTCGCGCATGCCAGCGAGTCGTTGCTGAGCAAGCTGCGCGATGGTACCTACGTGATTGATGTGGCGATCACGAATATCTTGCTGCAGTCGATCGATTGTCTGCGCGGGATCGTCACGCAAATTCAAACGGCGCGTGTCGAGCCCGTCGGTAATGATACTGCACTGGTCGAGCAATTATTAGCGATGGTCGAAAGCGGCGCTTCTGCAGCCCCGGTCGCTGCGTCGGCAGGATCTATAGCGCAGCAGGTGGCTGAAATCGCGCAGGCAGCCGAAGCGGCAGGTTTGGTGAACGCTGTGGCGGCCATCCTAACGACACCTGCAATCCCTGTGGCAGAGCCTACTGCGCCAGTGGCTAGCGCCCAGACTATTGCGACCGCGGCACCTGCTGCGTTAGAGGGCGAGGTGTTGCCCGCCGAGACAGCTGCACAGAAGGAAGCCGCTGAGCGCCAAAGCGAATTTTCCGCACCGATCAAGGTTAACGTTGACCTGCTGGACAACCTGATGAACCTGGTTAGCGAAATGGTGCTGGCTCGTAACCGTTTGCTGTCCTTTGCCAAGAGTAGTGGCGATCTCAATTTCCTGAATACGGTTCGTAGCATTGATGTGATCACCATGGGCCTGCAAGAGCGCATGATGATGACGCGAATGCAGCCGATCAAGAACACCTGGTCTAAGTTCCCGCGTCTGGTGCGTGATGTGGCACAAGAAACCGGCAAGATGGTGGAGCTGGTTCAGATTGGCGCCGATACCGAGCTAGATCGAACGTTACTGGAATCCATTCGCGATCCGATGACACACATCATCCGGAACAGTATCGATCATGGTATCGAGTTGCCGGAAGTGCGCCTACAATCGGGTAAGCTGCCCACGGGCACCATTACCCTGAATGCCTTTCATGAGAAAGGCATGATTGTCGTTGAATTAGGCGATGATGGCGCTGGGGTTAATGTGCCGCTGGTGGCCAAGAAAGCCGTAGAGATGGGGCTTGTTACCAAAGAGCGTGTCGGCCGCTTGTCTGATCGCGAAATCATTGACTTCATCTACCTGCCTGGGTTCTCGACCAAAGAGCAAGTTACCAGTCTGTCGGGTCGTGGCGTGGGTATGGACGTCGTGAGAACGAATGTCCAGGAGATCGGTGGCACCGTTGAGATTGTGACCTCAGAGACGGCAGGCACCAAGATTCGTCTACGCATCCCGTTGACGCTGGCAATTATGCCAGCGGTCTTTGTGCGTTGTGGGTCGCAACAGTTTGCGATTCCGCAGAGCAACGTCGTTGAAATGGTGCGGCACCATGCCGAAGAAGGTAAGCCTGGCGTCGAAGATTTTTATGGTGTTCCGGTCTTGCGCCTGCGTGATCGGCTCATCCCGTTACTCTATCTCAACAAAGAGCTTGGCATTGAGTCATTGAACAAAGATCCGAATGCGCCGCTGAATATCGTGCTGGTGCAGGCGGCGGGCATTCTCTTTGGTTTGGTGGCAGAAGAAATTCTGTTTATGCAGGAAATTGTTGTCAAATCGGTAGGGCCGCTCATGAAGGGCACGCCGATTTATAGCGGTACCACCATTTTGGGTGACGGCCGAGTTTCGTTGATTTTTGACATTTCCGGTATTGCGATTCGTTCAGGCCTGATTTCGAAGCTGATGCAGAACGAGTTTCAAAGCACGATCTCGGAAGAAGCGGCGTTGCTGAGTGATGAAACGGATGCCTTCCTACTCTTCGATCTGCATGGTCTGGAGCACGTTGCTATTCCGTTGGCGTATGTCACACGCCTTGAGAGTATTAACGTTGCGGATATCTATCAGCGCGGCACGCATGATGTAGTCATGTACGAAAATCAAATTATGCAGCTGATCTGGCTGGATGATCTGGTTGATGGTGCCTCGCGCGATGGCCTCTATCTCGATCGACCGCTGTCGGTGATCGTCCATCACATCGACGATAAGCCGATAGGCTTCGTGGTGCGAAAGATTTTTGACATCTTCCATATGTCGTCTGAGGTGACCATTTCTGGTCCGGTACAAAAAGGCATCTCGGGCAGCGCTATTGTCAGCGGCAAAGTGGTCAGCTTCCTGAATGTGCCAGAAATCTTGACTTTGAATAATCTAGCCAAGAAAAATGATCCCAAGATTCTCGAAAATTCTTCGAATGAGTCTTTCGGGGTTGTTTTGTCGAGATCCTGACTATGGTTACTAATAAGGTTTATTCGACGTTTCATGTCGCGGACTTTTATTTCGGCATTCTTACGATGGCCGGCGTTGAGGTTAGCAACCAATTTGAGGTGACCCCTGCGCCATTGGGGCCGCCCGAAGTAGCTGGCTTCATCAACCTGCGTGGTCAGATTGTGACGGCAATTGATATGCACGTAAGATTAGGGATGCCGGAGCGCAGCGGAGAACAGGGCAAGATTGCTCTGTTCTTTAAGGATAAGGAGTCCCTGTTCGCCCTGTTAGTCGATGAGGCAAATCCCATACTTGAACTGAATGAATTGAACTTTGAACAACCACCGAGTAATTTGCCTGAACTTGCACGGGATGTGATCTCAGGTGTTTATAAATTACCCAATCAGCTGCTCCTTATCCTAGAAACACATAAGATTGTTTCGGGCATTTCGCTCACGCAGCGCTAGATAGTCCTCATGCCGTCTCGTACCGCAGCGCGAAAAGTTAGAGTTGTTGTTGCTGATGATTCCGCGGTGATGCGCAAGATCATCACGACAGCGCTAGGGCGACACGCGGAAATTGACGTGGTATGTGTTGCCGTTAATGGCCTGCAGGCGGTGGATGCTGTTACTCAATTCAAGCCGGATGTGGTGACGCTGGATGTCGAGATGCCGGAAATGGATGGCATTTCAGCTGTGAAAGCGATTCGCAAGATCGACTCCAAGTTGCCCGTCATTATGTTCAGTAGCCTGACGCAGCAGGGATCACAAACAGCGGCCACGGCATTGACTTCCGGTGCGACCGACTATGTGGGTAAACCAGCCACTTCTGCGGGAAGCGTGGGCGTCTTTAAAGTATTGGATGAACAGCTGGTGCCTAAGATTGTCGGTTTTGGACGGCGACATCAGGCACGTGTGGCCTTGGGAGGTTTAGCACCTAAAGCCTCTGGACTGTCTGTCCCTAACACGACTCAATTCGCGCCCGAACCCGCACCGTCATCAACTGGTGTCATTCTTCCGAATACTCTGAGACCTGCAGATAACGATGGCGTTGGAAAGAAGATCGTTGCCGCACCAGCGCGAGCGGTTTGTATTGGCGTGTCGACCGGTGGTCCCAAGGCACTGATGCAGATGTTCTCCCAATTCAAAACGCCTTTGCCTGTACCTGTTTTTATTGTGCAGCATATGCCATCGAACTTTACGACCTCGCTGGCGGCACGTTTGACCGTGTCTGGCGTGATGAAAGTCGTAGAGCCGCACGAAGACGAAGAGGCCGTGGCGGGCGTGACTTATCTCGCACCTGGTGGCTTGCACATGGTCTTAAGTAAAAAGGGCACGCGTACGCATATCCACCTGAATGAAGATCCGCCAGAAAACTCCTGCCGCCCAGCGGCAGATGTTTTGTTCCGTTCGGCAGCCGAAGTTTATGGCAAAGATCTACTAGCGGTAGTGCTAACCGGTATGGGATACGATGGGATGCGTGGTTGCCAGGCTGTGCGGGCAAAGCATGGCCAGGTAATTGCACAGGACGAAGCAACCAGCGTGATCTGGGGCATGCCAGGTGCTGTCGTACAAAACAATTTGGCGGATCAGGTGCTGCCCATCGATAAGATTGCGGACGAGATTGTGTTTCGAACCCGCAAGATTCCGGCGGCAGGACGATTAGCATGAGTCGGGAAGCACTCGATCAGTTCTACGGGCTCTTGCGCAGCAAGGTTGGCATCTTGCTCGACGAAAAGAAGGATTATCTGATTCAATCTCGCCTGCAGCCGGTGGCGCGTAAATTCGACTATGCATCGGTCGAAGCCTTGATTGAAGACCTAGTCGGCCAACCGGTGGGGGAGCGTCACTGGGAATCGTTCGTGGCACTGACGACGAATGAGACCCAATTCTTCCGAGACCGCCACTTCTTTGACGGCATGCGTGACTTTGTGTTGCCAAAACTGATTGCCGCGCGGCGTGACGAGAAGACCCTAAATATATGGAGTGCAGCCGCATCCACCGGCCAGGAGGCCTATAGTGTCGGTCTGTTGATTCGGGACGCCTTCCCAGAATTGGCGCGCTGGAAGATTAATATTCTTGCGACGGATATTTCCCCACTCAATATTGCTCGTGCAAAGGCGGGGGTTTATAGCCAGGCTGAAACGGATCGCGGCCTGGACCCGCATTACCGGAATCGTTATTTTACCGAGCATGGTGATGGTCGCTATGAAATCTCTGAGGCGCTGCGCAGCATGGTGAGTTACAACACCATGAATTTGATTGAGGGCTGGCCACGTCTGCCGCGCTTTGATCTGATTCTCTTGCGTAACGTCATGATTTATTTTGGTCAGGACACGAAGGACCGGCTCCTTGACAAGATTTATACCAATCTCGTCGCAGACGGTTATCTGGTGTTGGGCGCCTCTGAATCGATTTACGCCAACCCACGTTTTGGCCTGCAACAACACGAAAAATTGTCCTGTTATTCCCCGAGGAGTTGAATCCTATGTCCACCCCACCGGTTGAAGCATCGCAACTTGAACAGGCCGTTATGGTTGATCCGGCCTATCAAGCCTGCCGGATTCTGGTGGTAGATGACAGCCGCACACTTCGTCGTATTCTCACCATGAGTTTGAAGAATCTCGGGTTGACCAATGTCGTTGAGGCGGCCAATGGCCTTGAAGCTGTTGAGGCCATTCGAACACAGGGAGTGGATCTGGTCTTGCTCGATCTGGAAATGCCGGAGCTTGATGGCTTGGGTGTTCTGGAAATCATCAAGAACGATGATGAGCACAAGATGTTGCCGGTGATTGTAATCTCCGGCGCTGACCAGATTGAAAAGACGATTCGTTGCATCGAGATTGGGGCAGAGGACTATCTGCCTAAGCCCTTCGATCCGATTTTGCTTCGTGCCAGAATCTTTTCATCACTGGAAAAGAAACGGCTCCGGGATCAGGATAAGCGTAACCTCGAACTGTTGCATGAAGAAAAGCAACGCCTTGAATACGAGCAGCTTAAAACCGAAAAGCTCATGCTTAATATTTTGCCCAAGCCGATAGCCGATCGTCTCAAGCGTGGTGAGAAAAATATTTCGGGTAACTATCCTGAAGTAACAATCCTTTTCAGCGACTTGGTTGGCTTTACTAAAATGTCATCACAGATGACTGCGGCGGATCTGGTGCTGTTATTGAATGATCTGTTCACAAGGTTCGATACGCGAGCCGAACAGCTTGGTCTCGAAAAAATCAAAACGATCGGGGATGCCTACATGGCAGTCGGTGGGTTGCCGATCCCCCGGAGTGATCATGCTCAAATTTGTGCCGATATGGCCTTAGGTATGTACGATGATTTAGCGGAGTTTAATAGAACCCACAATCTCGAATTGGCTATGAGAATTGGTTTGAACTCGGGGCCTGTAGTCGCAGGCGTCATTGGTTTTACCAAGTTTTCATATGATCTATGGGGTAATACCGTCAATACGGCTAGCCGGATGGAATCAACTTCCGTGGTTGGACGGGTACAAGTATCAACTTCGACACTCGAAGCGTTACAGGGTGCTTTTATGACTGAAGATGCGGGCGAAGTGGAATGTAAGGGCCTTGGAAAAGTGCGAACCCATTATCTGGTTTCCCGGCGCTAGTGCGGGTGACCGATGTTATCCTTTTAAGTCAAATTCTGGAGAGTCACTCATGAAAACCAACAAGCTCATCAAGTCGTTCGGTTATACGGCTGTCCTGTTCGCGAGTGCCGGTATTCTGGCTGCACCGGGGCATCAGAAATACGAGGGGATTCAAGCCACCGAGGTGCCGATGTTGGCCGCAGGTAAAACGATTCTGGATCAGACCTATGCCTACCCAACGGGCGCGCCACAGATTCAGTCATACAACGTGACTATTGGCCCCAAAAAGGGGACCGACCTGCATGCGCACAGCATTCCGGTTCTAGTGTATGTCGTTTCCGGCCAGATGGAAGTCGATTATGGTTCGAAGGGTAAGCGCACTTTCAAGACAGGTGAATCGTATATTGAGGCAATCAATTGGTGCCATCAGGGTCTTGCAGCGGGCGGTAAACCCGTTAAGGTACTGGTTTCGTACCTCGGTCAGACTAACACTGATACGATCAAGCCAACGATTTGTACCAAACTCGATTAATCCACTAAGACATAGTGAGGGGTAACGCGATGAAGAAGTTTTGGCTTGTGATGGTTATGGTGCTGGGCACCATGCTGGCGGGTTGTTCGGCTAACAAGGACGCCAATGTAGTGCGTGTGGCAGTCTCTCCGGCGTCACCGCCGATGCTGTACGAATCAAACGGCAAACTCATGGGCGTGGATTACGATATCTTCACCGCGTATTGCAAGTCTCGTGGTTGTACGATGAAGGTCACCACCTACGATTGGCAGGGCATGCTGGGTGCTGTATCAAGCGGTCAGGCCGATGTAGCCTTCTCGGGGATTTCGATTACGGACAAGCGTAAGGAGGCGATGGATTTCTCAACGCCTTACTATGACAACTCCTGGCATCTGGTCAGCCTGAATAGCAGGAATATCCAGATCACCGATCTGGCGCAGTTGAAGCAATACAAGATTGGTTATCCGCGCGGCATGGCTTACGATGACCTGATCCGTAATCAACTGGAGCCCAAAGGCTATTACTCACTGAAGCAGGTCAAGCTGTATCCGACTTACACGGAAGTCGTGACTGATCTGGAAAATGGCAATATTGACCTGGCCTTCATTGAGGCACCGGTGCTGGCCAACTACACCAATAAGCTGAAGCTGCCGCTGCACAGCAGCTATGAGTTCAAGGGTGTGGACGTGCTGGGCTTCGCTTTCGCCAAGGGTTCGAAACTGCGTGATGACTTTGATAAGTTCCTCGTTGAGCTTGGCCCGGATAAGCTGAAGGCCATTATTGATCAGGCCATGCGTTAATTCGGCTCGTGGGACTCCCGGAGATCTTTGCCCATCTGGCGGATGGGCTGCTTTACACGATTCTCGTCACGCTCACCTGTAGCGTTACCGGTCTGGTGGTCGGCTTGTTCGTTGCAGCCGCCCACCGGCTGGGGAGCAAACCTCTCCGGGTCGCCACCGATATCTACACCTACGTCTTACGGGGCGTGCCCGTCCTGGTACTGCTCTTTCTGGTGTATTTCGGGTTGCCGGGCTTTGGTATCAAGGTGCCACCGCTGGCCGCCATGGCGTTGAGTCTGGGGTTAGTCGCCGGGGCAAATCTGGCAGAAGTATTTCGTGGCGCCCTCGATGCGGTCGATCCGGTCGAGATACTGGCCGCGCAATCCATGGGCTTGAGTCGCGTTCAGGTATTTCTGTATATCGAAGTTCCCCAAATGCTGCGATTTGCGTTGCCCGGGATGGTGAATGAATTCACCTCGGTGCTCAAGTACTCGCCATTTGCTTACACCGTGGGCATTCCGGAAATCACCAAAGAAGCGATTACGCTGACCGGAACCACGTTACAGGGGACAGAAATCTACCTGGCCGTGGGCGTGCTGTACTTCACTATTTACCGCGTTTTGCTCCTCGGGGTGCAGTTCATCGAACGCCTCTACCGTGTGCCGGGCATTCGGCCTGTCTGATACTTTCTAAAAAGCCATCATGTCCCTGATCCAAATTCGTGACCTGGTCAAAACCTTTAATGGCCAGACAATTTTGTCGGGCATCAACCTGGAGGTTGCAGCGGGCGAGGTCAAAGTGATTATGGGCGCCTCGGGCTGCGGCAAAACAACCCTATTGCGCTGCCTAAACCGTTTGGTTGAGCCATGCTCGGGCAGTATTCATGTCGGTGGGGTGGATGTGGGTAACCCGCAAACCGATATCCGCGAGTTGCGCCAGCGCATAGGTTTTGTGTTCCAGCAGTTTGCGCTCTATCGCCACCTGAGTGTGTTGGAGAATGTGACGTTGGGTTTAATCAAGCTGCGTAAGATGTCGCGCGGCGAGGCCGCAGCCGTTGCGATGCGGCAGCTTGATCGCCTGGAAATGGGGCGGCATCACGACAAATACCCTTCGGAGCTCTCCGGTGGGCAGAAGCAGCGCGTTGCGTTGGCGCGTGTGTTGGCGATGGACCCCTCCGTCGTGGTGCTGGATGAGCCGACCTCAGCGCTGGATCCGGTGATGTCTCAGGAAGTGGGCGCGTTGATTCGTCAGCTTAATGCTGAAGGCGTGACTTTCGTCTGCGCCACCCATGATGTCGGTCTGGGACGATCGATCGCGGAACGCGTGGTCTTCTTGGAGAATGGTGTCGTCAAAGCCAATGAGACCTTTGATTATCTGGCCAAGACCTGTCCCGATACCGAAACCCGTGCGTTTTTTGACCGATAGCACTTGAATCATGGGACTCTGGCAAAACTTCTTACGTGACTTGGCAGATCAGTGGCCGCTGATATGGTCAGGGCTGCTCGATACCTTGCACCTGACGGTGACGATTAGTATCACCGGCTTCTTGCTCGGGATTGCGGTTTTTTACTGCAGCATCAGTCGCTATGGCATTGTTCGCAAGCTGACTCAGGCCTATATCTCGTTTTTTATCGGCATGCCCTTGATTGTGCTGCTCTTCCTGATGTACTACGGTTTGCCGCAGTGGGGCGTGAAGCTGGAACCTTTTTCAGTCGCGGTGATTGGTTTTACCCTCAACGTGGCGGCCTACAATGCGGCGTATCTCACGACTGCTTACAACAGCCTGGATCAGGTTGAACTTGAGGCTGCACGGGCGCAGGGTTTTAGCGAATCACAAGTCTTTCGATACATCACCTTGCCGCAGGTGTTACGGTTCTCTGTGCCGGCGCTGACCAACCAGGTGATCGGTAATCTCAAAGATAGCTCGATTGCGTTTTTGATTCAGTACACCGAATTTTTTGCCCGGGTGCAGGAACTGGCGTCTTATAACTTCCAGTTTTTCAAGGCCTATTTGTTTGCGGCAGTGATTTATCTGTTGCTGGTCTCGGTGATTGTTGTCGCTGCTCGCCTGCTTGAACGGCGTATTAGCGTGATTGGTTAATGGGTAGAGCGCATCAGCTGGACTACACCATCAGAAAAATGCAGGTGGGCGATGTGCTGCGCCTTCAGAAGACCGATCAAGATCTATCCGAATCAGATCGTCTGCGCCCGTGAGTTTTACATCACATAGGTTTAACACAGCGTTTCAAGTAGGTCGTGCAGATCTTTTGGGGTGCGCACAATGTGGTGCGCCTGCCATTTTTCGATCGGTAGTCCTTCGCCCAGATAGCCCCAGCGCACGGCCACGCTGGTCATCCCAGCGGCATGGGCGGCCTGGATATCCCGTAAATCATCGCCTACGTAGAGGCAGGCCTCCGGCACCACGTTGATGGCCTTGGCGGCATGCAGCAGTGGATCGGGGGCGGGTTTGGGATTCGGTGTGGTGTCGCCACCCACGGTGATGCTGCAGCGCTGTCCCAGACCCAGTTGATTCATGAGGGGCAGGGCAAAAAACTCGACTTTATTCGTCACAATGCCCCAGGGC
>JACCDN011041596.1_pt1 | contig 12863 bp, 9 predicted proteins | sample 7441691 | NCBI WGS metagenome assembly JACCDN01 (sample SAMN15323439, study PRJNA562643) | freshwater metagenome | isolation source: river surface water | place: USA:Blue River Watershed | collected 2017-08-16 | reverse complement strand
GTGGGTGTTGTGGTTCCGGTGGTCGTGGGTGTTGTGGTTCCGGTGGTCGTGGGTGTTGTGGTTCCGGTGGTCGTGGGTGTTGTGGTTCCGGTGGTGGTGGGTGTTGTGGTGCCGGTGGTCGTGGGTGTCGTGGTTCCAGTGGTGGTGGGTGTCGTGGTGCCGGTAGTTGGTGTCGTCGTGTCGGTCGTCGTACCTGTGCCCGTGCCGGTACTGGTCGCGGGTGTGGTGGTCACCGGTGTCGTCGTGACCGTACCGGTGGTCGGCGTCGGGGTGGTCGTGGTGGGAGTCGTCGTGCCGGTGGTACCCGTTGCAGTGCCCGTTGTAGTGCCCGTCGCGGTCGGACGGGTGGTGCCTGTTGTCCTCACGATTTGTCCGCGCAGTTCACCCTCAGGGAAGCTGGCCGAGGTGATCTCGTAGTACATGTTGCCGCCCGTGAGTGCGGTCCCCTGGGTCGGGGTCAGCGTGGTGCGGGCGGTCCAGATGCCCGATCCGGCACTGGTCTCGCGCAGCGAGTTGACGACCGGGCCGATGGCACCTGCGCCTGCCTGCCGGAGATTGGCGCCCGTGCCGGTGATGCCGGTCGAGACAATCACCGAGGTCAGCAGACGATCGCGCGGCCGGTACACGGTGATGGCCGTCGCGGTAGCGGTACTGGAGGTCGGTGGAACGGCCAGCGATCCGGACATCACGTTCGTGAAGAACAGCGGACGCGTCGCTGCCACTGTCGCACCGGTCGTTGTGCCGGTGGTGCTGGCCGTGCCGGTGCCGGTGCTTGTCACGCCCGCCGTGCTACCCGTGGTACCCGAGGTGCCGGTCATGCCCGTCCCGGTGCTGGTCGTGCCTGCGGCATCCGCAGTGCCTGCAGTTCCCGTGGTGCCTGTGGTGCTCGTGGTTCCTGCACCAGCGCCGCCAGTACCAGCGACGCCGGAGCTGCCCGACGTGTCGGTGGTTCCTGTCGTTCCCGTCGTGCCTGCACCGCTGGCCCCGGTGCCGCCTGCACTACTGCCCGCACTGGTGCTGATCGTTGTGGTGGTGCCCGATGCCGGAATCGCGGCACCGCTCCTGGGCAGCTGGACCAGGATCTGTCCGCGTATCTCCCCTTCGGGGAAGGCGGCGGTATGAACGTTGAAGTAATAACTGCCCGCACGCAGCAGGTTCAGCTGCTCGATGCTGACGATCACGCTGGTCGTCCAGATGCCGCTGCCGGGACTGCTTTCGGTGAGCGGGAACACCACAGGGCCGGCGACGCCGCGGGGTGCGACATGGATGTGGGCTGCGGTACCGGCGATGTCAGCAGTCACCACCGTGGCCTTCATCAGTCGTGTGCCGGGATCCACGACGACCACGCCGGTACCCGTGGCGGCGGTGTTCACGGGCGGCGCTTCCTCAGCGCCGGTCAGCGTCGCCGAAAAGACATTGCCCGGTACGGCATTGTTCACTGACGTCACCTGATTGACATTGGACCTCGATGCTGTCGGGTTGATGGGATTGCTGTCGCTGCCGCAGCCGGCGAGCACCAGCAGCGAGAGCGAGGCGATCCACCCGTAAGTGAATCGCGTAACGGAAAAAGCTTTCATGAGTCATCCTCTGGTTGCGAAATACTCCCTGGGATCAATGGCGCTGCGTTGGCGGCCGCTGGCCTTGCCGCACCGAGCGTGCGTCGCAGTCTGTGGGATGCAGGGGCTGTCCCTGCATCAGCGCGATGCAGGTCTAAGCAGTGAGCGTGCCCGCGTGCGTGGTGTACGCGAGATCGCCGGTGCACGGGGATGAGGATGATGCTGCGGCAATGAAAGTCTGGGGCAGCCGCGTAAGAACTACCGCTGTCCGTGAAAAATTTTCGATGGGAGTCTGCGCAAGGACTGGGTTACCATGCCAGCTTGATGAAATACCTCAAGTCCAAGATGGCAGAGACAGAGATACGCCCCGGCCAGTCGGTTGAGCTGCTGAAAGCTCTGCACATCCTGACGCGCGACGGCAAGATGAATCAGGACAGCCGCCGCAAGCTCAAGCAGGTGTATCACCTGTTCCAGTTCATCGAACCTTTGCTTCGGCAACTCGCCGACGAGGGCAAGCCCGTCTCGCTGGTCGATCATGGTGCGGGCAAGTCCTACCTCGGCTTCATTCTCTACGACCTGTTTTTCAAGGCGCGCGAGGACACCTCGCATATCTACAGCATCGAGACGCGCACCGAGCTGGTGGCTCGCGCACGCGATCTGGCCGCCAGTGCCGGTTTCACGCGCATGTCCTTCCTGCCGCTGTCCGTGGCGGAATCGATCACCTCCCCGCAGCTCCCGGATCAGGTAGACATGGTCACGGCGCTGCATGCCTGCGACACCGCCACCGACGACGCGATCAGCTTCGCGCTGAAAAAACAGGCACGCTTCATTGTGCTGGTCCCCTGCTGTCAGGCCGAGGTCGCGGCCACCTTGCGCCGGCTGAAGGGCCAGTCGCTGGCGCGCGATCCGCTGACCGAGATATGGCGCCACCCGATCCACACCCGCGAGTTCGGCAGTCATCTGACGAACGTGCTGCGTTGCCTGCAACTGGAGGCGCACGGCTATCAGGTGAACGTGACCGAGCTGGTCGGCTGGGAGCATTCGATGAAGAATGAGCTGATCATCGCCAGCCATACCCAGGCGCCGCAGCCGCGCGCGATCCGGCGTCTGCAGCAGGTACTGGCCGATATTGGGCTGGAGGATCTGTCGGGACGTTTCTGGCTGCCCGGGACAACGGCCGCACAGCACGGCTGAGCGGGCATGCGCGGCGGTCAGTGGCTGGCGGGGCTTTGCGGCGGACGGCGCAGCAGCGTGGTGGCGGGCAGAGAGTGGCTGGCCACGAAGATCTCGTGCAGCAGCAGGCTGAAGCTGCCGACCAGCAGCATCATGGTCAGCACGAACATGAAGGCGATCAGCGAGTCGAGCTTCAGGTGCAGCGAATCGTCGATGAACAGCACCACGACGACCAGACAGACCAGAATCATGCAACTGGCCGACAAGCCCACCGCGCGGTGAATCGCGGTGGCGCGCCGGCGCAGCACGGACAGCTCATGCACCAGCACGGGACGCAGGCCGAGGCCGCCCGAGAGCCGCTCCTCGAGGGTTTCCTGCCGGTCGCTGATCCGTTCGAGACGGTTGGTCAGCACCCGCATCTGGATCATGACGCCCAGCATCAGCAGCGCCGGCGTAATGGCCACGCTGATCAGGTTGGCGATCTCTCCGAACAGGGAATTCATGTCACGAATAATATCGAAAGTCTTTTTTGGTCATTGTATCCGCTTCGGCTGTTTGCGGTGCGTCGGTCAATTTCTGCGTCCGCGCACGGCGTTCACCATCGACGTCCGGCACCCGCCTGCTGCGGTGCGTGAGGCGGCCGCGCCGTTGCCGGGCTTGCGTTTGGCTCAGTCCCGTCGAGGACGGGCTTTGCCCATCGCAAAACCTGGCGTCGCCGGGTGAACTATGCTCCCCGCCGGTCATTCACGCACGTGGGCGGGACGGATACGATGCAGCGCGCGCGCATACCTTCGTCGCGAAGAATTTATTTTGTGTTTTGACAGAAATAGAATAAGTTCTCGGATCGGCATTAAAAACGCTGCCTCACACCCACAAGCATTAATAAAAAAATAAAAATTCAGGGAGACAGACAGGATGGATTTCACCCTCTCGGCCGGATCGGCCGAGTCGCAGGTCAGGTGTCGGGGCCCGCACGTCCCGCAGATGGCCTGGCGGAAGACTGACGCTTTCCGCACGTCGCACCGCCCCTCAGAGAACCTCAGTCACCTGCGTCTGCTGCGTGCGCAACCCGCCCGTCAATCGGAATCGCCATCGGGAACGGGATCGCTGCAGCGCGGCCATGCAGGCGCTGGACGTTTTCCGGCCTTATGTTTTCACCCAAGGAGCATTCATGTCTGACATCATCCTGGAGACCCGGGACCTGACGCGCGAGTTCAAGGGATTCGTCGCTGTCAATCAGGTGAACCTGACGGTGCAGCGCGGGCATATCCACGCGCTCATCGGCCCCAATGGCGCAGGCAAGACCACCTGTTTCAACCTGCTGACGAAATTCCTTGCACCGTCGTCGGGGAAGATCCTGTTCAACGGACGCGACATCACGATGATGAAGCCGGCGCAGATCGCGCGCCTCGGCATCATCCGTTCGTTCCAGATCTCGGCGGTGTTCCCGCACCTGACCGTGCTGGAAAATGTGCGCATCGGCCTGCAGCGCAATCTCGGCACGTCCTTTCATTTCTGGAAGAGCGAGGCCACGCTGGACCAGCTCAATGAGCGGGCGATGCAGCTGCTCGCGGAGGTCGGCCTGTCGGACTTCGCGGACAGCGTCACGGTGGACCTGCCTTATGGTCGCAAGCGTGCGCTGGAAATCGCGACCACGCTGGCGATGGAGCCTGAGCTGATGCTGCTCGACGAGCCGACTCAGGGCATGGGCCACGAGGACGTCCGGCGGGTCACGGACCTGATCAAGAAAGTCTCCAAGGGCCGCACCATCCTGATGGTCGAGCACAATATGAGCGTGGTGTCGGGCATCAGCGACCGCATCTCGGTGCTGCAGCGCGGCGCGATACTGGCCGAGGGCGACTACGCGACCGTATCGCAGAATCCGCAGGTGCTGGAAGCCTACATGGGCAGCGCCACGGTGCTGGAAGGAGCGCACTGATGAGCAAGGCACTCGAGATCAAAAACCTGCAGGCCTGGTATGGCGAGTCGCACATCCTGCATGACGTGAATTTTTCGGTCGAGCAGGGCGAGGTCGTCACGCTGCTCGGACGTAACGGCGCTGGCCGCACGACCACGCTGCGCGCGATCATGGGGCTGACCGGTCGACGCGAAGGCTCGATCCGGATCAATGGCGTGGAATCCATTGGCATGCCCACGCACCGGATCGCGCACCTCGGCGTCGGTTACTGCCCGGAAGAGCGAGGCATCTTTTCCTCGCTGTCGACCGAGGAAAACCTGATGCTGCCACCGACGCTGAAGCCGGGCGGGATGTCGGTCGAACAGATTTACCAGATGTTCCCCAACCTCGCCGAGCGCCGTCATAGTCAGGGAACGCGGCTGTCCGGCGGCGAACAGCAGATGCTGGCCGTCGCCCGCATCCTGCGCACGGGCGCCAAGCTCCTGCTGCTGGATGAAATTTCCGAAGGTCTGGCCCCGGTGATCGTGCAGGCGCTCGCGCGGATGATCACCACACTGAAAAGTCAGGGCTACACCATCGTGATGGTCGAGCAGAATTTCCGCTTCGCCGCGCCGCTCGCCGACCGTTTCTATGTGATGGAGCACGGCCAGATTGTCGAGCAGTTCGCCAGCAGCGAACTCGATGACAAGGCCGCTGTGCTGAACGAATTGCTGGGAGTCTGAGATGGAATTATTTGGTATTCCCATGACCGCGCTGCTGGGACAGCTGCTGCTGGGCCTCGTGAACGGCTCGTTCTACGCGATGCTGTCGCTGGGACTGGCCGTGATCTTTGGTCTGCTGAATGTGATCAATTTTGCACATGGCGCGCTGTACATGATGGGCGCCTTTCTCGCGTGGATGGGTCTGAATTACTTCGGCATCAACTACTGGGTGATGCTGGTGGCCGCGCCGGTGGTGGTCGCGATCTTCGGCATCGTGATCGAAAAGACCATGCTGCGCTGGCTGTACAAGCTCGATCATCTGTATGGCCTGCTGCTGACCTTCGGCATCACGCTGATGATCGAGGGCGTGTTCCGTTCGTTCTATGGTGTATCCGGTCAGCCTTATTCAGTGCCCTCGCAACTGGTGGGCTCGACAGACCTCGGCTTCATGATGCTGCCGATTTACCGCGCGTGGGTGGTGCTTGCGTCGCTGGTGGTCTGTCTGGCCACCTGGTTCGTGATCGAAAAGACCCGTCTTGGCGCCTACCTGCGTGCCGGCACGGAAAATCCCAAGCTGGTCGAGGCCTTCGGCATCAATGTGCCGCTGATGGTCACGCTGACCTATGGCTTCGGTGTCGCGCTCGCCGGATTTGCCGGGGTACTCGCCGCGCCGGTGCTGCAGGTCTCGCCGCTGATGGGCTCCAACCTGATCGTGGTGGTCTTCGCCGTGGTCGTGATCGGCGGCATGGGCTCGATTCTCGGCTCCATCGTCACCGGTCTGGGACTGGGCGTGCTGGAAGGACTGACCAAGGTGTTCTATCCCGAGCTGTCGGCGACGGTCGTGTTCATCATCATGGCGATCGTCTTGCTGATTCGCCCCGCCGGCCTGTTCGGTCGAGAGAAATAAGGAGTCGCTGCGATGCTGAGAAAACTAGGTTATGCCGCCGTCTTGATCGGCGCGCTGTTCGCACCGTACTACCTGTATCCGGTGCTGCTGATGAAGATCATGTGTTTCGCGCTGTTTGCCTGCGCGTTCAATTTGCTGATCGGCTTTACCGGCCTCTTGTCGTTCGGTCACGCGGCCTTCTTCGGTGGTGCGGCATATATCGCCGGCCATGCACTGAAGGTCTGGGGCGTGCCAACGGAGCTGGGCCTGTTGCTGGGCGCGGTGTTCGCGGCCGTCACGGGTTTTGTGGTGGGCAAGCTGGCGATACGCCGTCAGGGCATCTATTTCACGATGATCACGATGGCACTGTCGCAGATGCTGTTCTTCGTATTCCTGCAGGCGCCGTTCACCGGTGGCGAGGATGGGCTGCAGTCGATCCCGCGCGGCACCCTGCTGGGCAGCATCGACCTGAAGAATGACCTGACCATGTATTACGTGGTCTTAGGTATCGTTATCTTGTCTTTCCTGCTGGTCGTGCGCATCATTCACTCGCCGTTCGGGCAAGTGCTCAAGGCAGTGCGCGAGAATGAGCCGCGTGCGATCTCGCTCGGTTATGACACCGATCGCTACAAGCTGCTTGCCTTTGTGCTTTCCGCAGCACTGGCCGGTCTGGCCGGTTCGACCAAGGCGCTCGTGCTCGGCTTTGGCACGCTGACCGATGTGCACTGGTCGATGTCGGGTCTGGTGGTGCTGATGACGCTGGTCGGTGGCATGGGCACGCTGTTCGGGCCGGTCGTCGGGGCGATCGTCATCATCGTGCTGGAGAATAAGCTCGGTGATCTCGGTACATGGCTGGCGCAGACCACGCACATCGACTGGTTCAACACGATAGGCGAGTCCGTCACCATGGTGACCGGACTGATCTTTGTGATTTGCGTGCTGGCCTTCCGCCGGGGCATCATTGGCGAGCTGGCGGTACGACTGAAATAATGGTTTTGTCTTTCTGAAGGCTGAGGTATGGGCACTGCTAAATTTCACTGGGAAGATCCACTGCTGCTCGATCAGCAGCTGACCGAGGACGAGCGCATGGTGCGTGACGCCGCGCGTGCGTATGCGCAGGACAAGCTGATGCCGCGCGTGCTGGAGGCCTTCCGTCATGAAAAGACCGATCCCGCGATCTTTCGCGAGATGGGCGAGCTCGGGCTGATGGGCCCGACCATCCCGGCGGAATACGGCGGTGCCGGTCTGAACTATGTGAGCTACGGTCTGATCGCGCGCGAGATCGAGCGGGTGGATTCGGGCTTTCGCTCGATGATGAGCGTGCAGAGCTCGCTGGTGATGGTGCCGATCTATGAGTTCGGCACGGAAGCGCAGCGACAAAAATATCTGCCCAGGCTGGCGACCGGGGAATGGATAGGCTGCTTCGGCCTGACCGAGCCGAATCATGGCTCGGATCCCGGCGGCATGGAGACGCGCGCGAAAAAAGTCGATGGTGGCTATAGCCTGACTGGCTCCAAAATGTGGATCAGCAACAGCCCGATCGCTGATGTGTTCGTGGTCTGGGCCAAGGATGATGAAGGCAAGATCCGCGGCTTTGTTCTGGAAAAAGGCTGGAAGGGACTCTCCGCCCCGGCAATCCACGGCAAGATGGGGCTGCGCGCGTCAACGACCGGCGAGATCGTCATGGATCAGGTCTTTGTGCCGGAAGAGAATGCCTTCCCCGAGGTGCGCGGCCTGAAAGGCCCGTTCACCTGTCTGGATTCCGCGCGCTTTGGTATTTCGTGGGGATCACTGGGCGCGGCAGAATTCTGCTGGCACACCGCGCGTCAGTACACGCTGGATCGCAAGCAGTTCGGCAAGCCGCTGGCATCCAATCAGCTGATCCAGAAAAAACTCGCCGACATGCAGACCGAGATCACGCTCGCGCTGCAGGGCTGTTTGCGGCTTGGCCGCATGCGCGACGAGGGCACGGCCGCCGTCGAGATCACCTCGATCATGAAGCGCAATTCCTGCGGCAAGGCGCTGGAGATCGCCCGCACCGCACGCGATATGCTGGGCGGGAACGGCATCAGCGATGAGTATGGCGTCGTGCGCCACATGCTGAATCTTGAAGTGGTGAATACCTACGAGGGCACGCATGATATTCACGCGCTGATCCTCGGCCGCGCGCAGACCGGCATTCAGGCGTTCTTCTGAGCCCGGCATGCGATCGGCGCTTGAAGGCATCCGGGTCGTCGATCTCTCGCGGGTGCTCGCCGGGCCGTGGTCCACGCAGAATCTGGCCGACCTCGGCGCAGAGGTAATCAAGATCGAGCGCCCCGGTACCGGGGACGACACCCGCGGCTGGGGCCCGCCTTTCGTGGACCGGATCGATACGGATGGACGCGACGCTGCCTATTTTTTTTGCGCGAACCGTAACAAGCGCTCCCTGACGCTGGATTTCACCTTGCCCGAAGGTCGGGAGGTGCTGGTTTCGCTGATCCGGCAGGCCGATGTGCTGGTCGAGAATTACAAGGTCGGCGGCCTGAAAAAATACGGCCTCGATTACGCGTCGGTCGCACAGATCAATCCGCGCCTGATTTACTGCTCGATCACGGGCTTCGGGCAAGACGGCCCGTATGCCGAACGTCCCGGCTATGACGCGCTGATACAGGCGATGGGCGGGCTGATGAGCATCACCGGCGAGCCGGACGATACGCCCGGCGGCGGCCCGCAGAAAGTCGGTGTTGCGGTCGTGGATTTGCTCACCGGTCTGTATGCGACGAATGCGATTCTCGCTGCGCTGTTTCATCGCGAAAAAACCGGTGAGGGTCAGCAGATCGATATTGCGCTGCTGGATGTGCAGGTGGCGACCCTGGCGAATCAGGCGGGCAATTATCTGTTGAGCGGTGAGGTGCCGCAGCGGATGGGCAGTGCGCATCCGTCCATCGTTCCGTATCAGCCAGTCGCTTGTGCGGATGGTTATCTGATGCTGGCAATCGGCAACGACAGTCAGTTTGCCAGCCTGTGCCGCGCAGCGGGCGAGCCGGCAATCGCGAACGATGAACGTTTCGCGACGAATGCGGCGCGTGTGCATCACCGGCAGGCCTTGCTGGGCTGGCTGATGCCGGTCATGCGCAGCAAGACGATCGACGACTGGTGCGGACTGGCCGAGCGCGAGAATTTTCCCTGCGGACCGATCAATACGATCGACCGCGTCTTTCACGATCCGCAAGTGCAGGCGCGGCGCCTGCAGCGAAGCATGAGCTCGCCCGCGTATGGGGAGGTGGATCTGGTCGCCTCGCCGATGAACCTGTCAGCGTCACCGGTTCAGTATCGCAACGCGCCGCCGGCGCTGGGTCAGGACACAGCCGCCGTCTTGCACGAGATCGGCTACAGCGAAGAACAGATTGCCCGATTGCGCGCCAGCGGCGTCGTCTGATCGCGGCACACGCTCAGGCGTGACTTTTTTCCGAGTGCCCGGCCCCACAGGCAAGAAAGGCCTGATGCGTGCTCAGATGGATGCGCGCTTTCATGCGCTCACCCAGCGGTGTGCCCTGCAGCCGATCCAGTACCGGCCCTTTGATCTCCGCAAAATGCAGCGTGATCTGACGCGCGCTCAGGCTTCTCTCCAGTTCCGTCAGCATGCCCAGCCCGGTGGTATCGAGCTGGTTGACGGCGGAGAGTATCAGCAGCACATCGCGCGTGCCGGGCTGCTGCTGCAGCAGTGTCTCGAGTTTTTCTTCGAGCAGCTGGGCATTCGCGAAGTAGATGCTTTCATCGATGCGCAGGGCGATCATCCCGGGCAGTGTCTCCACCTGATGTCGTTCGACGTTTCGGAAATGCTCGGTGCCCGGCACCCGGCCGACGACGGCCATGTGCGGATGGCTGCTGCGCCACACCAGCACCGCCAGCGAGAGCGCGACACCGATCACGATGCCTGCTTCCACGCCGACGACGATCACGCCGAAAAAGGTCAGCAGCAGCGCCGTCGCATCCGCCTTGTCGTAGCGCCAGGCCGCTTTCAGCGTGTGCGTGTCGATCAGGCCGAGCACCGCAACGATGATGGTCGCGGCCAGCACGGTGTGGGGCAGGTAGTGGAACCATGAGGTCAGCCCGATCAGCACCACGCTCATCATCACGGCCGAGATCACGCCCGCCGCCGGCGTGTTCGCACCGGCGGAAAAATTCACCACCGAGCGCGCGAAACCGCCGGTGACCGGGAAGCCGCCGGAGAGGGCGCTGGCGATATTCGCGGCACCGATGCCCAGCAGTTCACGGTCAGGCTGGATACGCTGTCCGCGGTTCATCGCCAGCGATTGCGCTACCGAGACGCTCTCGACGAAACCGACCAGAGAGATCAGCAGCGCGGGAATCCACAGTGCATTTAATGCTGTCCAGCCGGGCAGCGGCAACGCGAGCGCAGGCAGACCCGCAGGTACCTGACCGACGATGGCGACGCCGGCCGTCTGCTCCAGATGCAGCGAGGCCACGGTTGCCGTGGATGCGACCACGGCGACCATCGGAGCGAGTTTGGTGGCAAGTTCGGCGACCTTCGCAGGCACGCCGATACGCTTCAACAGGCGGGCGAGATGGGTGCGCGCAAAAAACAGGAAGGCCAGTGCGGTAAGACCAATACCTGCGGTGACGCTATTCGTCTCCGGCAGATGCGTGATCAGGCCGCCGAGGGTGGACAGTACGCCGGTCGATGAAAATTGAACGCCGAGCAGGTATTTCAGTTGCCCGATCGCGATCAGCACCGCAGACCCCGAGATGAAACCGCTGATCACCGGATGACTGAGGAACCACGCGAGGAAACCGAGGCGCAGCAGACCGGCGGCCACCAGCATCAGGCCGGAGAGCAGCGCGAGCAGGATGGCCATCGTCAGATACTCGGGCGTGCCTTGTGCCGCCAGCGGCGCGAGCGCACTGGCCGTCATCAGCGAGGCCACCGCGACCGGGCCGACCGCCAGTGTCATGCTGCTGCCCAGCAGCGCATAAGCGAACAGCGGCAGGATGCTGGCATACAGGCCCACCTGTGGCGGCAGGCCCGCCAGCATCGCATACGCGAGGCTTTGCGGTATCAGCATTACGGTGACGATCAGGCCGGCGGTGAGATCGCCGCTCAGCCAGTCACGCCGGTAGAGTCGCAGCCATTCCGGCAGCAGTGCCTGTATCCGCATCGCTCAGCTGCCTTCCGGACGGGCGAGCCATTCATGCCCTTTGAGCATCAGGTTCCAGTACACCGCTGGCAGGATGTTTTTCTTCAGTATCCACGCGGACTGACGCGGCACCGTCGGGTTCAGCGGGAAGGTGGGCAGCAGCTTGCCGCCGAAGCCGAATTCGGCCAGTACGATCTTGCCTTTCTCGACCGTCAGCGGACAGGAGCCATACCCATCGTACTTCGTCGGCAGCTCGCGACCGCTGCGCAGCGCGAGCAGGTTTTCGGCGACGACGACAATCTGTTTGCGCGCAGCGGCTGCTGTCTTGGCATTTGGCGAGGACGAGGCATCGCCGAGGCTGAAGATGTTGGGATAGCGGTTGTGCTGCAGCGTGACCTGATTCACATCGACCCAGCCATCGGCATTGGCCAGCGGGCTCTCTCTGACGAAGTCAGGTGCTCTCTGCGGCGGTACCACATGGATCATGTCGAAGGATTGCTCGACCTGCGTCACGTTGCCGCTGGCATCTTTCTCTGCGAACCATGCGCGCTTTGCCGGGCCGTCGATCGCCACCAGGGTTGAATTGAAATGCAGATTCGCACGGTAGCGCTTCACGTAGTCCATCAGCGGCGGCACGAAATCTGCGACACCGAACAGCACCGCGCCGGCATTATGGAAATCGACCTGAATATTCTTCAGCACGCCCTTATGCTCCCACTCCGAGCATGACAGGTACATCGCTTTTTGCGGCGCGCCCGCGCATTTGATCGGCATCGGCGGCTGGGTGAAGATTGCCTTGCCTGACTTCATGCTGCGCACCAGTTCCCAGGTGTAGGGCGCCAGGTCAACCCGGTAGTTCGAGGTCACGCCATGCTTGCCCAGCGTGTCTTCCAGACCGGGGATGGCTTGCCAGTCGAGGGTGAGTCCGGGCGCAACGACGAGGTTCTGGTAGCTGACGGTGCTGCCGTTATCCAGCATCACGCGACGCTGGTCGGGGTCGAAGCCGGTGACGGCAGCACGTATCCAGGTGACGCCCGCCGGCATCACCTCGGCCATGTCGCGCACGCTGTCGCGCACATCGAATTCACCCGCGCCGACCAGTGTCCATGAGGGCTGGTAGTAGTGCTTGTCGCTCGGCTCGATGATGGCGATCTGCAGATTGGACTGGCGCTTCTTCAGGCTCGCGGCCAGTCCGATGCCGGCACTGCCGCCGCCGACGATCAGGATGTCCTGGCTGTCGCTCCAGTGGCAGGCCGGGGCGGCGGTGGCAGACGACGTGGTTGCCTGCGACGACTGGCCGCTGGCCATCCGATACAGATGCTGCGAACGTGCGCCGCTGCGGCAAAACGCCAGTAACGGTCCCGGCCGGGTCGCCAGCAGCTCGGCAAATTTCCGCGCCTGCGGCTCGGTGATCTGGCCGCTGATCACTGGCAGATACTCATAGCGCAGTCCTGCTGCTTTCGCGGCCGCTTCGAGCTCGGCGCTGGC
>JACCDN011232922.1_pt1 | contig 12865 bp, 5 predicted proteins | sample 7441691 | NCBI WGS metagenome assembly JACCDN01 (sample SAMN15323439, study PRJNA562643) | freshwater metagenome | isolation source: river surface water | place: USA:Blue River Watershed | collected 2017-08-16 | reverse complement strand
TTTGGACTAAGGAAGGTGCAGGAAAGGTTGATGTCCGCAAACTTGTTCTTTGGAAAACGAACAAGGAATCTGCTGGTTATCCCGCCTATGTAGTTCATTGGACAGATTTCTCTGCAACTCGAAAGTCGCCCCTTGATCGAGAAGTTCGATTAGCTCCCAATGAGAAAGAAGCTCTTAAGATCGCAGAGGCGATGATTGCAGATAACATCAAAAAAGGTTGGAGCGAAGTCGCTAAGTGAAAAAAATCCACGATGAATGGGTTATTTCTCCGAAAGACTTAATTGCAGAGCTTGAATGCAATCACCGACTTCATCTTGAATGGTCGACGCTCACAGGCTTAGTTGATGCACCGGCAAATGATGAGAGCGAAGAGCTAGAACTCTTAGCCGAGCAAGGTAAAGCACATGAGAAAAAGATTGCGGACCAGCTTCGAGAATCTGGGTCTTTTCTAGATGTAGGTCAGGCCTCATTTACCCATGAGGCTTTAACAGCGGCATATGAAAAAACCCTGAAGGCGATGGCTGATGGTATTGAATCCATCTATCAGGCAACCTTCTACACGGGTCAGTTCATGGGTTTTGCCGACTTTCTGATTCTAAACAAAGATTCTGAGGGAAAGCCTTTAAGGGATTCCGAAAATCGATTTATTTATGATCCCGTAGATGCTAAGTCAGCAAGAAGTGCCAAACGTGCCGCCGTACTTCAGATTGCCGCTTATGCATCAGTTATGAAACAACTACAAATGGCTACACCTCTGCGCGTTCACTTATGGCTTGGCGGGGATGAGAAGTGGTCTGCACCAGCTTTGGATTTAATTGATCTTGCTGAATTCTTCATGAAGAGAGTCAGGGACAGAGTTGATGGCTATACATCAGCTCCAGTTCCATTGTGGGCTCCACCTAAAGAGTCCTGTGTGCGCTGCCGCTGGACTAAGTCATGTGATTTAGGGCGCCATGAGGCAAAGGATTTGTCTCTTATTCAAGGAATTAGGTCTTCAACTAGAGCGCTCCTCGTTTCCAATGGAATTAAAAACTTGGAAGATATGGCAAACGCCTCCGATGACCAACGTCCACGATTGCCTCGTGAGGTTTCAAAGGAAACATTTAATGGACTACGTGAACAGGCAAAGATTCAGCTCCGCGGCATAGATGCGGAAAAGCCAATCTTTGAAGTTAGAGATGTTGATGCTTTTGGATTATTACCTGAAAAATCAGATGGAGATATTTGGTTTGACATGGAAGGTGACCCATTTGCCAATAGCGGTGATGGTCTTGAGTACATGTTTGGATACTTAATCAAATCTGGCAATAGTTACGAATTTGATACCTTCGACGCCAGGAATTCAAAAGAAGAGTTGTTGGCATTTCAGGAATTCATCAACTACGTGCTAAATCGTCGAAATGAATTCCCTGACATGCACATCTACCATTACGCAGCTTATGAAGTCAGTGCAATGCTACGCCTTGCCCAAAAGCACGGTGTTTTGGAGTTTGAGGTAGATAAACTGGTTCGTGAAGGTGTTTTTGTTGACCTATACAGCATAGTTAGAAATGCATTTAGATTTTCAACTGAATCAATGTCAATTAAGTATATTGAAAAAGTTTACTGGGATGGCAATCGTGACAAAGAGGTTGCTAACGCCGTTGGAAGCGTAATTCAATTTGAGAAAGCGCTAGGACTACTTTCCGATGGAGATGAAGCGAGTTTTCTAAAGATTCTTAATGAGATCAAGAGCTACAACAAGGATGATGTTGATTCAACGCGTCAGCTAGATGACTGGATTCGTAAGCAAGCTGAATCAAACGGTATCGATATCGCGTCAATGCGCCCTGCTGCCCAAATGAAATGGGAAGCAACAGATGAGGTTGAGCGAGAAGAACCTATCGCTTTGCAACTTCTTGAAGGAGTTCCGCAGGACAAATTAGAGCGCTCTGATGAGCAACAAGGATTAGCTCTGTTATCAGCTGCAATCTCTTTTCATCATCGAGAAGCAAGACCTGCTTGGTGGGCAATTTTTGATCGCGCATTAAAAGATATTGAAGAGATGGATGCTTTCAATGATGTCGTTGTCCCGACAAAGGTAGAGGTGGGACCTTGGAGAATCTCCGGACGGCAAAAGAACCACCGTAGGTACTTAACAGTTGAAGCTGATGGTGTTGATCTAACCCATATTTTGGATTATGAGCACATGCCACAACTGTTGTATGAATTTGCACCTGAGGGTTTCAAAACTATCCAAGGAAGCACACGTGGTTTCGGCGATGGAACCATTATTGAGATTGATGGATCATCAGTTACTTTTGAGGAAATAGAGAAGAAGAGTTCTGGGACATGGGAAAACATTCCTATGGCAATTCTCCCTGGTTCTCCTATCCGAACAACTTCTATTGAAAAGGTAATCCGCGAAGAGTTAGGTGGCGGTGTTCTTTATCGTCGATCAAATGACCTTACATTGTTCCCCACTTTTGCTTGGTGTGATGTCTTACTTAAGCGACCCCCGCGTCAGATTAGTGGCTCACTTACCAACACGAATTCATCGGTCGAAGACATAACCGAATCCCTGCTAGATAGTGATGATAGCTATGTAGCTGTTCAAGGCCCTCCAGGTACAGGAAAAACATATGTTGGGGCTCATGTAATCGCTAACTTGGTTAGGCAAGGCTGGAAAATTGGCGTAGTCGCTCAGTCACATGCAGTAGTTGAGCACTTGATGAACAGCGTTGCAAAATTAGATTCTACGATTCCAATGGCAAAGAAGGGTCAATCCGAAAAATCACGACCTGCCTATCATTCTGAAGATGTTGCAGCCTGGGCATCTGGAATGTTTCAAGATGGCTATGTAATAGGTGGAACTGTATGGACCTTTAGCCGCCCGGATGTGCGATTGCTTGGATTAGATCTAATTGTGATTGATGAAGCTGGACAATTTTCACTTGCAAACTCTATGGCGGCAATCTCTAGCGCAAAGCGCGCTTTACTTCTTGGGGACCCTCAACAGTTACCACAGGTCAGTCAAGGGCAGCACCCTGAACCAGTAAACCATTCAGTTCTATCTCACTTGCTTGGTGAGCGTAAAACAATACCGGCCGAACTGGGATTTTTCTTGGACAAGACGTTTAGATTACATCCAAAAATCGCAAAAGCCGTTTCAAGATTACAATATGAGGACAGGTTGTACTCCGATGATCGCTGCATAAAGAGATCCTTATCAGAGGTTGAACCAGGAATTCACATTGTTGATGTTGAACATACAGGAAACACTGTAACCTCAATTGAAGAAGCTGATGAATTACTCTCTCGAATCCCATTACTTCTATCGCGCCTGTGGACTCCTGTAGATTCACAGGGAAATCCTGAAACACCACGATTGCTCACGCAACAAGACATATTGGTGGTCACTGGCTATAACGCTCAGGTGCGATATCTAAAGTCTCGTCTGAGAATCGCAGGGTGCGATGCAATTAAAGTTGGCACTGTAGACAAGTTCCAAGGACAAGAGGCACCTGTAGTATTCGTTTCAATGGTGACTTCTTCCAGTGAAGACCTGCCGAGAGGGATCGAGTTTCTCTTATCTCCTAATCGATTAAACGTAGCGATATCAAGAGCTCAATGGGCTTGTTATGTCCTAAGTTCGCCACATCTTGCGGTGATGGAGCCGACAACACCAAATGGGATGGTGATGCTCGGCAAATTTGTGACTTTGTGTCAATCTGAAAAGAATTCTAAGTAGGGCCTTTATGCAAACAAGGGTGATTCCATGGTCAAACTTCTATAAAATTAATTCATGACTGAACAGATTGACCAGTTCTTCCGCCCCGATGGCACCCTCATCAGCATTCCCGTAAAGCTCCGCAAGAAGCTCGCAGTCCTGCGCCACATCGCCTCCGAGCTCTCCCCCGATACCAAGTACCCCGAGAAGCAACTCAACGAGATCATCGCCAAGTTCCACCCCGACACCGCTGCATTACGCAGGTACATGATCGAGTACGGGATATTGGAGAGGGATGGAGAGAGTGTTTATTGGGTATGCCACACCCCAATAAACAGCTAATTGAGTCTAAACTCATTTGTCTACTGGTAAAACATTATTTCGAAAAGCCGCTCATCATTAGCAGTGGGATGGCGTGGAAACTTTTGGTTCCCTCGAGCGTAATACTCGCCTGCTACATCCCCATTTTTCGGTTTATTCTTTTATCCTGACCCATTTTACTGGGCAAAACAAGTCAGTTATACCGTGATGTTCTTTGTAGCGAATTCGAACTCATCTTCCGACAATCCGAAAAGTTCCGCTATTTTACGGTCAATTTCCTCATATCCAGCTTTGGTCATTTTTCGTACGTAAGAATCATACAGTTTTTCAAGCTCGACCCTATCTCGTTCTTTCAAGGCCGGCATTGGAATGAAGGCCAAATCTTTCGGGCTAATCGAACCGCCGCCGCCACTCATGCCACCAGCTGAGAAGGTCTTAAAGAACCAAAAGGATGCTGGGCGTGAATTGAGAATCATCGTGACAATCTTTAAAGTTCTCAAGTCTTCTTCAACGGGAAAGTACATAATTGAAGTCGATTTTCCAGCCAAATATTCAGCTTTGTCGTCTAGGAATGCCTCAAGAGAGCGAATTCCAGAGATGATTATTTTCTGAGAGGAACATTGTGCGAACCGATTTAAATTCATTCCCTTAATCTTTGAATCTTCGACCACAGGATGCTCATAATTATCTTTGAGGTATTTAGTTAAAGATTTTCCCCATAAGGATTCGTATCTATCGATGGTTCCTGTGTTAATCATCTTTTTTACGTTTTTGTATGGTGCTTTGCCCTCCTCAACAAATTCCTTTAACTCATATGCTTCACCAACAGTTGCTGCTGCTCCGATATTTAATCCCAAGTCTCTGAGGCGCTTATTTGAATCCATTTTCGTCAAAATTGAGCGGGTCTTTTCATCTGACAAGAATGGAATCCAATTCGAAGTTGCATAGAAAACTTCAGGTTCAATTTCAAAAACATTGCCTGGAGTTGTAACGGTCTCCATCAGCGAAATCTTTACAGGTGTGTGGTGAGCACTCTTCGAAAGTCTAAAAACTGTGGGCAGTACGTCGGCATCCTCAAACACCCTCACAGTGCTGAATTCCTGCAATTCAACGATGTTCTGCTTCATCATCATCTGTCTAATAGCGTCAGCATACCTAGCACCATAAAGATTGTTTTTTACAATAAAACTTAATGAGCCCTTAGGGGCAGTTAGAGCAATTCCTCGCTCTATAAATGGAATAAAGAGGTCCCAATTACCAGTCGTAGATTCGTATTCTTTTTTAAGATAATTACGAAATTCAGGGTATTTAACAGTCATCATTTCTGAATCAACGTAAGGAGGATTTCCTAAGACGATATCGAAATTAGTGCGGCCAAACAGCACCAAGGGGTCAAAAAATGAGGCGCAGTGAGCAGTTTCAAAGGGGTTAAAGGAACGAATAAGTGCCTCACGAGCAGTGGTGGAGGAGACTTCAATGGTTTCACTAATCTTCTTTTCATAAAGGCTCTTGAGTGTTTCCTTCTTTTTCGCATCTTTGGCATCAAAATACTCAACCCGGATTTTCTCAAGTGAGTCCTCTAATTCATTGTCTCCGAATAGAGTCCTTGTATTACCCTCGGGCAGCTTAGTTAATGAATCTGCGGCAATGAATTTGAAGTCCAAATTTGGTAATGGAGCTATCTCCATATCCGAGGGTGAGTCCACAAGTATGGACAACCATGCCCTTAAGCGACATATTTCAATCGCCATCGGTTCAATATCCACACCAAATATCGCATCTCTTAAATAAGAAATTTTAAGTTCATAATGGTCTGCACCGGGCACAAGCCTTTGGTGCAGTCGTATCATTTCATTCAACATTCCTATCGGAAATGCACCAGAACCACACGCAGGGTCAATAACTGATATTGAAGTCAGCGCCCTTACCAGCTTCTGACCGTATTCTTTTATGGAATCTCGCTTGCTGTTCGTCCCACCGATAGCCCAATTTGAGAGACTGGTATCAATTAGCGAGTCAATGGACTCCCCCATTTTCAAGTCATCTGGGAACTTTGCCTTTAATGTGTCTCTTAAAGTTTCACGGCACATCTGGCTAACTATTTCTCTAGGGGTGTAGAAAGTTCCTCGTGCGCTTCGTTCAGCAGCACCAGTTTCATCAATAAAGGATGCAAGTAAGCTTTCGAACACTTTGCCAAGCATTTCTGGGTCGATTGCTACTTGTTCATATTCTGGACTTGATTCGTCAGTGGTAAAGTTATACGAATCAAAGTGTTCAAAAAGTCTACTGAAATAACCATCTGGAAAATTTAGAAAATCTTTTTGAAAAAAATCATTTTCATGAGCTTCAAAGAGGCCGCCGTTTAGGTATGGAGTTTTCAGGTCTATATGCATTAGTGCTTGCTTTTCTTTAGAGAGGAAAGGCTTAGATTTAACTATGAATTGCGCTAGAGCATCAGCTCTTGAATCTGTTGGTGTATTTAGTGTCAAGAAGAATAGCGGTTCAAGTCGAGCATGGTAATAATCCGTAGCCGAAAGGTCATCGATGTCGAAATACCTTTGCTCTTGGTCTAGTACATCTCTCTTTTTCAAAAACCAACAGAAAAGAAGTCTTCCAATTAACCTGTTAACAAATTGCTTGGAATCGACTTCGTCGAGCGACTTAACATTCGCATCAAAGTGTTGGACTAGCTCCGTAAATGCATTCACGATTCCAATATAGAACTTCTCATTAACTGCTTGTAGCTGAAATGACTTCCAAAGCGTTGAATGCAGAATATCTGCTGAAATTCCCTCGGTGGTCTGGGTCCATAATGTAAATATCTCCACCTGTGTGGAGCGGAGCCATTCATTTAATTCGACGATTCTTAAGTTGCCACGGTCTGACAGAACGATTAATAGCGACTCAGCGTTTGGAGATAGAAAAAAGTCAATACCAATTTTGTAGCCTTCGACTCTAGTAAATTCGCTATCTTCCCAATTAGGTGAGAAATGAACTCCACCCGAAATGGCCATTTTCGATCTCTTTTGCAGCCAGTAGAACTTAGCTTGAAGTGGAATTACTTCGGAATCTATTAACTCAAAACAGCTTCGATTACTCCTAAAGAATGGGTGAGGTTGAAACCAATGGTCGTATCTCTCAGCATTTGGAAGTTGAATTTTTGTTAAAGAAATATCTTCTGTGCTTGCTGTCGGGGCACAATTAAGGAGCTCTAAAACTGCTAAGGCAGTATCTAGTCCACTAGCTAAATCTCGAGCTTTAAATTGCGCTCTGATAGCTAAATCTAGCTTTTCTAATTTTTTATTATTCAGCGACATAGAAAAGCACCGCTTCTACTACTTCAATCGTTTTTTCTTCTGGCTTGGTCGACGAAAGCTCTTTCGCTATCTTTGTAAAGCTTTCCAATGTGGTTGGGAGTAATTGCCCAAGCTTCTTGAGTTCCTTATTAGCTGACAGGAACAATTGCTCTACTCTCCTTAATTGTTGCTTTGTGGCAATGTTACTTAATAGCAGTGATAATCCGAGACCCGGCAAAGCCGTGGCTAAATAGTCCAGAATTCTTACCTTCGTTGGAGTCAGTCGAACTACCGAGTTTGAAGTTTTAGATTCTTCTTTTGATGCCGCGATTACGAGCTTCTTTACGAGTTTTCTATTTAGTTGGATTGAGTCAGTCCGCTTTTCTGAATCACTTGCAAAGCTCTTTATCTGACCCAGGGCCTCAATCATGTCGATTGGGCCAACCATGTAGCCATCGCTCGGGTCAGACTCGATGAAGAAGTGGGAGGTAAATTCCTTCCCAGTGCCCTCCACAAAGCCTGAGATTTCAGTCAACGCGAGTGCTTGGCCTTTAACCACCCTTGTTCCTTCCGGTAGGTATCCCCACTTACCTTTCGGAATCGACTTAATTCTTTCAACAGTTTTTACATCGCTAGTTGAAAGGAATTTTCTTAATTCAATTATAAATTCATCTTCGCTAAGTAGCTCATCATCATCATCAAAATTGTCTAAAATTTCGTTAGAGTCTGGGGAGCCGTAAAGGTTAAGAACAGATTTCAGTCCTTCATCTTCTTCGAATCCATCCAAAAATTCAATCGGATTCTCGTCCTCACCCAATACCGATTGGTCAGTTCCGATTGTGAATTTGATAGCATCAATCTTCCGTTCTAAACGATTCACGAGCTTTAGGTAAGAATCAAGTGATGTTTCAGGATGCAAGTTGTAAATTTGAACATTCTCAAATGGGGACCCGAGGCGGTTAATTCGACCATTTCTCTGAATCATGCGAACCGGATTCCAGTGCAGGTCATAATTAATCAGGATTCCGCAATCTTGTAGATTCTGACCCTCCGAAAGTACGTCGGTAGAAAATAGAAAATCAATTTCATTTTCTGGCTCCACGCCAGAATTAGTAGAATTTGGTGAGAATCGCTTTACCACATCCTCTAATTCCGAGCGGTTTGAACCTGATAGAAAGGCGGACCTTGATTGGAAAGCTTCGTCATTGATTAGTTGTGGAAGCTTTTGTTCTAGATATCTGATTGTGTCTGTGAAATAACTAAAAAGCAGGAATTTCTCTCCTGAGTTTCCATCTTTCCGAACTCTATTTATCAGGTCGACAAGCGATGCAAGCTTGTCATCCTCGTTGTTTAAAACTACACAACATTCCTGAATAACAGCAATAATTGCTTTATCTCGCTTTATGTCTTTTTTCAATTGAGCAATTTGATAATTATTTGAGTCTGCTGGGATTAATTCAATTTCTAGTTCAGAGCGAACAGATTCTTCTGTCCAATTCGAGAGGTCATCGCCAAACTCTTTTTCGATTTCATTTATGTCCTTTATAGATGCGATATGACCATCATCCAAATACTTCTCAAATTTATTCAGTCTTGAAAGGTATTGATTTAGCGAGATACTCAGGGCAGCTTGAGATGATTCGAGGCGCTTGAGAAATGTAATTCTCATGATGTTGTGAACGCTCATCTGGCTTCTGAGCTTAAAAGAGTCCTCTGGAGAAATATTGAATTCTTTTATCTCATCGCTGCTTTTCCCGTAATAGCGATTTTGATAAGTTGAGGTTTTGTAGGGTGCAAATCCAAGTAAAAGGATTAATTTAAATAGTTTTTCGAAAACAGCATTCTCTTGCTCTTGTTCGGCAGAATCGGTCTTGTCTACTAAATCCAAGGGGTGCTTTGTTCTCTGCGTTTGGTTCAATAAAGATTCTACTTCTATGAATCTTGGGTCCAGCCCCTCAAAGGTTTCGGACTCGCTTGAGATGGCATGGTCTATTCCTTTACCCAGTGCTTCGGAAAATGCATAAGGATGATTTAAGACTTTGCTTTTTGGGAACTTACGCAGTGTTCCGTCTTCAGCTAAAAGTCCTCCGTACTCAGCTTCAATCCCTCGTCTAGTTGTTCGAACGAGGAAGTGTCGGAGCCCCTGTCTCATAATTCGGCTGACTCTTTTGAAGTCAACATTTTCGCCTTTGTTTTCCGCTGCTTGCATATCAGCAGTAAGTCTTTTTACTGCTTCGAAGAAATCAATGACTTCCCGTTTTTTGGACGTCGGGTAAACAACGGGAAAAGCTGAAAGTCTTCCTTTTGCTGCAAGTTGAATTTGATTTACGAAGTCTGTTAATTTGTTATTAATTGGTGTTGCAGTCAGAAGTAGGACGTGGCTATCGGAATTGTTAGTGAACCAGTCAAGAAGCTGTTCATGCCTAGTGCCATTCGGATTTCGCAGGTTGTGAGCTTCGTCAATAACGAAAAGATTCACATCGGCATACTTATCAATCTCACGAGCTCTCTCAATGCCCTGAAAATCCTGCATGCTGATTACTTCAAATCCCGATGTCATTCCATGAACTTTGGCTAAATCTCGCTTCCAGGATTGGACTAGGGACGCCGGGACGATAATGTAAATTCTTCGAGCTTTGTAGGATTCTATGTATTCTTTTATAACTGCGCCTGCTGTAATTGTCTTACCGAGACCAACGGAATCTGCGAGCATCGCAACACCGTATTTTTGTAGTTTTTGTATTAGAAGTCTCGCATTTCGTTGCTGAAAAGCAAAGAGTGAAGAGCTTGTAACTTCTGAAATCTCGGTGCTGATATCGACTTCGTCTTTGTACAGTTCCCAAAGAGTTTTCATGTACATCTCGTACGGTGAGTAACAGACGACTCCCAGAGGGCTTTCCTGAATAATCTGACTAAATTCGCTATTCCATAATTCGGACTTCTCGTCATTCCAGATTTCATTAAACCAACTAAGGTGCCCATGAGTATCTGTCGAATTCTCCGGTTTGTATTTAACGATTCGATTTTCGTCCTCTAAGGAGTTGAGTTCGGTATTTGTAGTGAGTCCGGCAAGAGTGAAGTTTGAAGAACCGATGATTCCTACGGCATCGTTTCCAGATGAATTAGTAAAAATATAAGCTTTTGCGTGCAAGAATGCACCACGGTAAATGCGAACTTCCAATCTACCACTTTCAATAAGGTCAGTTACCTTGACTCCAGCAGACACCAGTTCTGATTCAAAATCAGAATTTGTTAAATCCCACTTCAAATCTGCCTCAGGGAAATCTCTATCTGCCTCGACTTTTAAGGCATCTTTAAATCGAGCTCTCAGGGGCTCTTGACCAATAAGTATTCTTATTTTCTTGTAATTCTTGAGATGCGGGAGTAGGGCCGCCATTCCCTTTAAATCCCAGTAGCCTGTTGCAACTGAAAGCTCGTCGAATTTTGGGGCTACGTCGGCCAGGGCTGACAAAAGGGTGCTGCGCCGATTATCGATAACCTTTGGAAATGCCACGCCATAATCTAACCGAATTCAAACGCTGAGTGTGACATTTAGGTCTCTCAAATTAACTTTAAGTTTGTTGAGTGATTTACTATTCGTGGGAACCAAAGGTTCGGGCTGCTTTTGAATTACAATCCGTGGTCGAAATTCGCGAATCTGGCTTCTAATCTAAACCTGTCCGGCATATCTTCATCCCTTTTGGGCAACCAAAGCTTGGCCTTATCCATTTCTTTAATTCCATGCTCCAACATGGGTCCGTCGGTTTCGGCCAAAATGTCCGGCCGAACATGGACCGTGTAGTCAGGATCAATTCCCACAATATTTATGTCATATGCAGTGTGATGAATTTTGCAAAGGCTCAGACCATTTGCGACTGAAGTGGAAGATGTTTCATCGCTATCTGGAGTTATATGTGCAGCATCCAGAAGTCGTCCATGACCAAGTCTGCAGATAGCGCATTTAGTTTCATAGGCGCTGATTACGCGGGCACGGAACGCAGGTTGGTGCAATCGCTGCTTCATCATGCGTTCGGCATATCGTCTCTCAATTAATGATTCCGATCCAGATGCGGTTGCTAGAGAAAGATCAGGAGCGATTAGGCAATAGCCCTCATCCGGGAAATCATTGATTATGAACACTCTATATGGCACGTAGCGACCCGAATCTTGTTGAACAAACCAGATGAGAGGAAGTTGAAGCTCCATGGCTTTTCGCATCTTTGTATTCTTGCCAGCGGTTCCACCTGATTGATAGTCGTATCGCCAGAGACCACCTGAGACTTCTTGGTCTTCATATTTTCCTGACTTCGTAGTGTTAATGGAAAGAGTTGCTCGTAATTGTTCACCGAGAGTCCAAGATAAACCTGGGTTCCAGATTCCACCTTGAAGATCAATTAATCGAATGGTTTTCCCGGCATAAGGGAAAGAACCAAGTTCGGTGCGGGAAAGCATGCCGTCGCCCTCATTAGCTTTCGAAATGATCTTCTCAATCAAATCTTCACGAAGGGCTTGCTCCTCATCGAGTGTCCACATAGATATAAAGTTTAGTTGGTATCAATGAGAGAATAAAGAGAATCTCTAGTTGATAAATAAAGTCATTAAGGCGACGATTGACGTTAGGGCAGCTACGAGGCTAAAGGCCCATCCACTCCAATGAAACCAGTCACGCTCGCTTTGCGTTCTAATACCGCGAAGCTCTAGGAGAGAAAGATCCAATAACTCCGCCATCTCCTTTAAAACTAGTTCTTCGGCTACTTTAGGGCTTGAAAATAATTCGTTTTGTATTGAAGGATTTAAAGATAAGACATTTCCTACTTTTATATTCTTAAAACCATTGATTGATTCAGTCAATTTTTCAAATTGCCTCGAATATGGCTCAAGAGCTTTGTTGACAGTCGCTGTGAAATCTGACCTCTTTTTCAAAATTGCCGAGGACAGCTCATTTCTGGAGGCAATAATATCAATTCCTCGTCTTTCAAGCTCAACAATTTCACCGACATTCCAGCTTGCATCTTGCAACTTGGCTTCAAGCAATTCGATGAATTCATGATCAGTCATGCTTTCAAATTTACTCATGTGTAACCCACTCTTATTTCCAATTATCCTTTTAATAAAGTTATTAAGCGACCAAATACCAAAGTCAAAGCAAGGAGATGTTAGCCCCTTCTTGGCGATTTGTTATGACATTCATAAAATTTCACGATGCGACTCTATAACTGAGCAAATATTGTATTTCTAATGAGTTGCAGATTTGTCTGTCTCGCCGCGTAATCTTCTACCCATGAAACAAGAAGCCAACAAGTTCGCTATTTACCTAGCCATCATCGCTGCTCCCTTTGCTGTGGGGGCATTCTTTTTGACTTGGGCTCCATCTGCGCAGTTTGCCAGTGAGGATCCTGCAAGTGATGGTTATGTGCCACCGCGCAGTATTGAGCGGTTGGTGGATAGAACTCAGGAGTCGACTGTGACTGTGTGGTGCGATCCGAAGAAGGGCAAGGGAACCCAGGGAACTGCATGGGCAATTGAGTTAGAGACTGAT
>JACCDN010286169.1_pt1 | contig 12866 bp, 14 predicted proteins | sample 7441691 | NCBI WGS metagenome assembly JACCDN01 (sample SAMN15323439, study PRJNA562643) | freshwater metagenome | isolation source: river surface water | place: USA:Blue River Watershed | collected 2017-08-16 | reverse complement strand
TTCAGAACGATACGGTCTGGGTCGTTGCGACGGTTCTTCTTGGTTACGTAGGTGTAACCAGTGCCTGCAGTCGAACGAAGCTTGATGATAGGACGGATGTCCTTGTCCTTCTTAGCCATTTAGCGGCTCTCCTTAGATCTTCTCGCCGCGAGCAAGGATGGCTGCAACAACAGCCTCGATGCCACGAACGTCGATTACCTTGATGCCGCGTGCGCTTAGCTGCAAGGTTACGTTGCGCTTTAGTGAAGGGACGAAGTAAGTCTTCTTCTGGATGTTTGGGTTAAAGCGACGCTTGGTCTTGTTCTGGGCGTGCGAGACTGCGTGGCCGAACTGCGGCTTGGTCTCGGTGACCTGGCAATAAGCTGCCATTTCTTCTCCTTTTGAGGCAAGCCAGAGGGACCCAAACGGTCAAAGGCTTGTTGTAAAAACACGGGCTGCACTAGGCAACTTCACAAGTTTAGGCGAGTTAATACGCCTTAAGCAAGTTCTCGGGCGATATTTCTGCCTTGACACGCCGAGCAAGTGCCAAAAATATCGATTGTGTGGGTCGGATTTTCGAATCCGGCGGCCTTGGCCACCTCATCCGCCCACGATTCGACTCGCTCAGCTTCGATCTCGACGGTCACTCCACAGTCCCGACAAATCAGGTGGTGGTGGTGAGAGTTGGTGCAGGCGCGGTAGAGAACTTCGCCATCCTGGGATTGCAGTGAATCGGCGTCCCCATTGGCCGCCAAGTCGGCGAGCGCCCGATAAACCGTGGCGAGACCGATGGTTGAGCCGTGGTTTCTAAGCACCTGGTGCAGCTGTTGAGCGCCTACGAATCCGGTGGACTCGCTCAGTGCGTGCCGCACGGCATCCTTCTGCCAGGTGTTTCTGCGCTTTGAATCGGTCATCGTTAGATGGTGTGGTTGTGCTCGTCATCGTGGTGGACGATTTTGTGCTCTTTGTCGAACTTCTCGTGAAGTCGCGGCAAAATCAGCTTTTTCCAAATGGTGCCATAGAGCAACCAGACCAGGATGACGTCTTGGATGATGGTCCAACCCAGTTCGGCCATGATGTGGGCGGGGTCCGTGAAGATGCTCCAAGCCTCTTCAAAAACAGACATTGTCTCGTGGTCGCCGGCCATAAATGGGTTCATGGCTTCACACTAAGACTTATTGATAATGATTGTCAATACCGGAACGCCAGAAAACACCCAGCGGCGTAGCCGCTCGCGCGAAATTTTTTAATCGAGCAGTAGTGCTGGCTCTTCCATGACCGAGGCGACATCCTGGACGAAGCGCGAAGCGACGTCACCGTCTACGACTCGGTGGTCGAAAGTAGCACCAATCGTGGTCACCTGGCGAACCTGAATCTCGTTGTTAACCACCCAAGGCTTCGGGCGAATCGAACCGAGAGCCACAATGCCAACCTCACCCGGGTTCAAGATCGGGGTTCCGGTGTCAACGCCGAAGACACCGATGTTGGTGATGGTGATGGTTCCATCCTTCATGTCGGCCGGAGTGGTCTTGCCCTCACGAGCAACGGCGGCAAGGTTTTCGATTGCCTTGGCCAGCTCAAGCATCGACATCTTGTCGGCATCCTTGATGTTTGGAACGATCAGACCGCGCGGGGTTGCCGCTGCGATGCCGAAGTTCACGAAGTTGTGCACGATGATTTCTTCGTCGGTCCAGGTCGAGTTGACCATTGGGTTGCGACGAACCGCCCAAATCATTGCCTTGGCCATGATCAAAAGCGGGGTCACCTTGACACCGGCGAAGTCGGTCGATGCCTTTAGGCGCTTGACGTACTCCATGGTGCGAGTCGCATCCACGTCAACAAAGATGCTCACGTGCGGTGCGGTGAAAGCTGATGAGACCATCGCGTTGGCAATCGCCTTGCGAACACCCTTTACTGGGATGCGCTCCTCACGTGCCTGCGGCACATCAGGGGTGGTCAAGTTGCGGAATACCGAAGCTTGCTCGGCGCCGGCAAGGATGTCCTCACGCAATACCTCGCCACCAGGGCCGGTTGCACGGACCTTGGTGATGTCTACGTTTAGGTCGCGAGCGAGCTTGCGAATTGGCGGCTTCGCCAAAACCTTGTCTTCGGCCAAACCGGCCGCTGCAACAGGCAAAGCGGTTGCCGGGTTAGAAACGATTGGCATGATGCCGGTTGCCGCAGGCACAACTGCACCCGGACGACGACGAGATGCTCCGTGCCCAGCCGCTCCGTAACCAACTAGGTTCGGGGTCTTGGCCTCGGCCTTGGCAACCTCTGGAACATTGGTCACGATTGAGGCGTGCTGCTCGGCCACGGCAGGCAAAGACTCTTCAGGGATGATCGCAATTGAACGGGTGGCTGTACTGACCGCGCCAACTGCACCCTCGGCAACAGTAGCGGCGATGATTGGCTTGCCAACCTCGACGGTGTCGCCCTCTTTTGCCAAAAGCTCGGTGACTACGCCCTCGAATGGGCAAGGCAATTCGACCAGTGACTTTGCGGTCTCAATTTCGACGATGATCTGGTTTACCGAAACGCGGTCCCCAACCTTTACCTTCCAGGTGACGATCTCAGCCTCGGTAAGGCCTTCACCGACATCCGGGAGGTTGAAAAATGCAGTCTGGCTCATAGTCGAATCCTTCTAGTAGCCCAAAGAGCGGTCAACCGCTTCAAGAAGACGGTCGGCGTCAGGCAAGAACTTCTCTTCGAGCTTGGCCGCTGGGTATGGCACGTCGAAACCGCCGACGCGCAGCACCGGAGCCTCTAGATGATAGAAAGCTAGCTCGGCAACGCGAGCGGCAACCTCTGATGAAATCGACACATTGACGTTCGCTTCGTGGGTCACGATCAGGTGGCCGGTCTTCTTAACCGATTCCAGGATGGTCGCGTAGTCGATTGGTGACATCGAACGCATGTCGATGACCTCGATTGAACGACCCTCGGTGGCACCGATTTCGGCGGCCTGAAGCGCGGTGGCAACCATTGGGCCGTAGGCGGCGATGGTCACATCCTTGCCCTGGCGCAGAACCGTTGCCTCGTGCATTCCGGCAGGTGGGTTTTCTAGGTCAACCAGACCCTTCTGCCAATAGCGACGCTTTGGTTCGAAGAAAAGCACTGGGTCTTCGCTAGCGATTGCCTGCTGAATCATCCAGTAGGCGTCGTTCGGGTTGCTCGGGCTGATCACGCGCAGACCAGGAGTGTGCGCGAAGTATGCTTCCGGGCTCTCCGAGTGGTGCTCGATTGCGCCGATGCCGCCGCCGTAAGGGATTCGAATAACCATTGGCATGGTCATTGCGCCCTCTGAGCGGTTCTGCAACTTGGCCAGCTGGGTGGTGATCTGGTTGAAAGCAGGGAAGACGAAGCCGTCGAACTGGATTTCGGCTACCGGGCGGTAACCACGCATGGTCAAACCGATTCCGGTACCAATGATGCCGGCCTCGGCGATTGGTGAGTTAAATATTCGCTTCGGACCAAATTCACCAAGGATGCCTTCGGTCACGCGGAATACGCCACCGAGTGCGGCAACGTCCTGGCCAAAAACGATGACCTTGTCGTTGTCGGCCATTGCCTTGCGGATGCCGGCATTGATTGCCTTAACGATGGTCATTTCGACTGTGTTTGGCATTATGCAGCACCTCCATCCTGGGCTGAGGCTTCGCCGAATGAGGCTTCATAGCCCTTTAGCCAGGCAGCCTGCTCTTCAATCAGCGGGTGGCTCTCGGCGTAAACGTGCTGGAACATGTTTTCGATTGGCGGAGCCTGAAGGGCGAAGGTCTGGGCGCGGATTTCACCGGCCATGATCTCGTTCTCTTCGGCACACTTTTCGAAGAATGAGTCGTTGATGCCCTGGCGACGAAGGAACTTCTCGAGACGAGTGATTGGGTCACGCGCCGTCCAGTAGTCAACTTCTTCTTGGGTGCGGTACTTGGTTGGGTCATCAGAGGTGGTGTGAGCACCAATTCGGTAGGTCAAAGCCTCGATCATGAATGGGCCGGCGCCGTTGCGCGCGTCATCCATGTGCTTCTTGGTTACCGCGTATGAAGCCAAGACGTCGTTGCCGTCGATGCGGATGCCAGGCACGCCAAAACCGGCGCCACGCTGGTAAAGCGGAACGGTGGTCTGGGTTTCAACCGAGGATGAGATCGCCCACTGGTTGTTCTGACAGAAGAAGACGAGTGGAGCCTGGTTGATTGCCGCGAACAGGAATGACTCAGAAATGTCACCCTCGGCGGTTGCTCCATCACCGAAGTAGGTGATGACAGCTTCGTCGCGCTCTGCGAAGCCGGTTCCGACCTTGCCGTCGAACTTAACGCCCATCGCATAGCCGGTTGAGTGGATCACCTGGGTGCCGAGCACGATGGCGTAAAGGTGGAAGCGGGTCTCGTCAGGGTTCCAGCCACCGTGGTTCACACCGCGGAGCATCTTGAGGATCGCCATTAGGTCAATGTCGTGAGTGATAGCTACGCCGTGTTCGCGATAGCTAGGGAAGATGTGGTCGTTCTTGCCGACTGCGTGACCCGAGCCGATTTGAGCGGCCTCCTGGCCAACCGCCGGAACCCAGAGGCCCAGCTGGCCCTGGCGCTGCAGCGCGGTTGCTTCGTTGTCGAAGCGGCGCATGCGCGACATGTGGCGATAGAACTTGAGGAAATCTTCTTCCTTCAAGTCGGCAATAATTTTTCCGTACTCGGCATATTCTGCGGGCACGCCGTACGTTCCATCCGGTGACAGGAACTGCACCATAGGAATACGCGAAGTATCTTGTGTACTCATCTAGACCAATTTACTTCCTCCAGTGGCAGAATCGAGACATGATTCGTTTTATCGTCGGAACCGTTATCAATGCCCTCGCTCTCTGGTTGGTCACCAACCTGATCCCAGCAATCCACCTCGCGCCTTATGGTGGCGAGAATTTCTGGGCCATTGTCGGCTCATTCCTGCTGGTTGGAGCCATCTTTGGGCTGGTCAATTCGATCGTTGCGCCGGTAATTAAGGTTTTGGCACTGCCGCTATACATCCTCACCTTCGGTCTAATCTCTTTCGTCATCAACGGGGCGATTCTGCTGCTAGTTGCCTGGTTGAGCCAGCTGATTGGTAGCCCAATCTTCTCGATCGACGGCTTTAGCCAAGAGGGTTTGACCATCACCTCACTCGGCTGGGCGATGCTCGGTTCAATCGTGATGAGCATCTTCTCGTTCTTCGCGCGCGGAATCTTCAAGGTTCTTCGAATCCTTTAGCCCCCAGAGTGGCTTAGGGCTCGCGCTTGAGCTCGAAGAAGTAGGCCTGGCCCGCGCTTTCTCCGGCGAAGCCGGCGATTTCTTTTCGAATTCGAGCGAGCGCTTCGTCGGCCTGCTTCGCGTCTATCGCTAGGGCAGTGGCCAGGTATCCGGCCATCTCGTGCTGCGCGACCGGGTCAATGCCGCTCAGTTCTTGCCTGACGGTAACCCAGTTTCGGGCCGGTGGATTTGGCCTTGAATCGAGTTTGGGCACGGGATCTCGCTCGTGTTCAACGGCGAGCGTTGGGGCAATCAACTGGCCGGAAAGCTGGCCCAGCGGGGACCCAAAAGTGAGCACCTTGCTACCCGCGAAGCTGGTCGAAATATTTGCAGCAACCATACCTCCCTGTGAGTGCCCGACCAAGAGAACATTTGAATTCGGGCCGATTCCTGCTTGGGTCATCGCCATGCCTACCGCCCTCTCACTACCGGCGAAGCCGGTTTTTGAAATTGCGCTTAAATTCGAGGTCAGATCAAATGGGTTGGCTCCCGCCCGGGGCGCCCAGCTCTGTGTCCCTTGGATGTAAACCACGTAACGCGCTTCAGGGACTGTGCCTTGCCCCGTAGCGATTTTTACCGGCGAAGCCGGTTCGCGAAATTTTTCAATTCTGAGCCAGCCACTTTTGCCATCCAAACTCGGGCCAGAGTCGGCGATTAGCCGTTCGGCAAGGGTTCCAATCGAATTCGGCGGCGAAATCGAGTTAGAAACCCCAACCAAATTCGCCGAAACCTTGGTTTCCGCCAGAAGCCCAACACCAGCGGCCACCGAGGCAAGCCCACTAGCCAGCTGGGCCACCGGAAGTCCGCTGCCCTCGCGAAGCTCCCTTGAAATCTCGGCCTCGGCTCCAAAATACGAGTCGGCGGCCACACCGCAGGCATCCCTGATTTGAGTCAGTTTCTCGAGAATTGGCGGGAGTTCCAGGGCAAGGCGAACCCTGAGCACCGGGTTCACAGCAAAATCTGGCAACTCGATTTGGCTTCGCAACCAGCCTTCAAGGGCGTTCAGCTCGGCGACGACTCGGTCGATTTCGCCTCTCGTGGCAAGAACTTTTGCATCCCCGCCGTAGCTACCAATCTCCGAACCGGCCATTCTGCGGCGGCCGCTCACCAGAACCACTCCTTGAGCCGCGACTGAAGCTGGTGCAGATCACGGGCGAGACCTTCGATTGACTCGGCGCAGGCCATCGAGGCCCGACCCGACCAAAGCAGCGGGTTGGGAATCGCAAACAAAATTCGAGTCTCGGCGGTCTTGAGGGCGAAGTCGATCGAGTTCATGCGAACAGATAATCGCAATGCGGGCAGCAAAACCCCCGAAAGCCCCCAATCTGTGCAGAACTTACGGCAATATAGACAGGTGAGTAATCTTTCAATCCAGCCTCTTTCCCCTCTCGATGGCCGCTACCGTGCCACCGTTTCTGACCTAGGTTTTCACCTGTCAGAAGCCGGCCTAAACCGAGCCCGCATCGAGGTCGAGATCGAGTGGCTCATCCACCTCGCAAACCGCGACCTGCTGCACACCGGCACCCCGGTTTCAGATGAGCAGGCGAAACAACTGCGCGACATCGTTTTGAACTTCTCTGACGAAGACGTAGCGACCCTGGCCGCCACCGAGGCAACCACCAAGCACGACGTCAAGGCCGTTGAGTACTTCATCCGTGGCAAGTTGACCGAACTCGGTCGCAACGACTTGCTCGAACTCACCCACTTTGCCTGCACCAGCGAAGACATCAACAACCTGAGCTATGCGATCACCGTTCGCGACGCAGTTCAGCAGGTATGGCTGCCTCGAGTTGAGAAGCTGCTCACCAAATTGCGCGAACTCAGCGCCGAATACGCCGACGCGGCGATGCTCTCACACACCCACGGTCAGCCGGCAACCCCGTCAACCATGGGCAAGGAGCTTGCGGTGTTCATCCACCGCCTAGAGCGCCAGGTCAAGCGCATCGAGAACGCCGAATACCTGGGCAAGTTCTCTGGCGCCACCGGAACCTTCTCGGCACACGTCGTAGCTGCCCCGGATGTGAACTGGACCAAGGAGTCTGAAGACTTCGTCACCGGTCTCGGCCTCACCTGGAACCCACTGACCACCCAGATCGAGTCACACGACTGGCAGGCAGAGCTTTACTCGGCAGTCGTGCTTTTCAACGGCATCCTGCACAACCTTTGCACCGACATCTGGTCTTACATTTCGATGGGCTACTTCAAGCAGATTCCGGTGCCTGGAGCCACCGGTTCTTCGACCATGCCCCACAAGATCAACCCGATTCGCTTCGAGAACGCCGAGTCAAACCTCGAGCTGGCGAACGCCATCCTTGGCAGCCTTGCCTCGACCCTGATCACCTCGCGTTTGCAGCGCGACCTGACCGACTCGTCTTCACAGCGCAACATTGGGCTTGGATTCGGCCACTCACTGCTTGCGATTGACAACGTCACCCGCGGCCTGAGCGAAATCGACCTTTCCCGCGAGGTGCTTGGCATCGACCTAAGCGACAACTGGGAAATTCTGGGCGAGGCCATTCAGACCGTGATTCGCGCCGAGGTGGCTGCTGGCCGTTCGACCATCAGTGACCCGTATGCGTTGCTCAAGGAGTTGACCCGAGGCAAGCGCCTTTCGGGCGACGACATGATTGCGTTCGTAAACCAGCTTGAAATTGGTGAAGAGGCTAAAGCCCGCTTGCTAACTCTGCGCCCGCACACATACGTGGGTCTTGCAGAAGAACTCGCAAAGCGCGTTCAGAAGTAAGAAACTCGCTACTTTAGGCGAGGCTTGCCCTCGTCGGCCGGCTCATCCTTGACCGAAAGCGCCAAGGTGGCGATGGTCACGAGCACCACGATGAAGGTTAGGCCAGACCAGATGGCCACGCGCTGAAAGTCTTGGCTGTTGCCCCAAACGATTACGCCAACAAAGACTGCCGACACGAATGACAGCGAGATGTAGGTGCGTGCAGAGCGCGCGTCAGCTTTTTTGCGAGTTTTTTTGGCCATGGATAAAGCCTACGCCCTTCAAGCTGAGTGGTGCTTGAGGTATCTCCAGATCAGCAGGTAAACGATTGGCAGGGCCACGTCGGTAACCAAAAACAGTGGATAGACGAAGAGGTAGCCAACATAGAGCTTGTGGGTTTCGATCAGCAGTGCAAGGTGGTTGACAATCAAAGTTGCTGGCCAAGCGAGTGCTACCCAAGGCAATGCGTGCAAAGCTTTGGCTCGACCACCGGCGATTAGCGACAAAACGGTCAATGGGCCGAAGAGTGCAACAACCCAGCCAAGTGTGGTCAAAACCAAAAAGGCGCTGCGAACCTTGCTCTGAACCTCAAAGGGATTGAAAAAGAAGAAGTCTTGGTAGGTCAAGATTGTGGCTAGGAATGCCAACGCACCTGAGATACCCACCGCTAAAAACAGGTTGTGCAGATTTGGTACACGTTCCCCTGGACTGGTTCTGACGATCTTAAACATTTTTTACCTTCTCATTTTTATGGATAGTCGCAGACGACAACCCAGCGTTTGCCTGCCATGTTGTACCAAGAATATTGTCCGGTGCCGGTTTGCCCTGGAACCTGACATACCCCGCCGATGATGGGTTCAAAGTTCTGCTGCGGATCAACATAGATGCTGCCAGCGGAACTGTCTTGAACCAGAACGTAACCAACCTGAACTATTCGTCCATTTACGGGGCGGGTGCTCGTAACGGACCCAGCTCCGTTTAGATAGAGCGGAGCGCCCGCTGCCCAAGCTGAAGTGTCTACATCGTGAACGATTCCATAAGTGGTTACATAGCCCTCTTGGCCGGCCGAGATGTTCTGCGTCAAAATGCCCACAACCCCGGTGGCGCCTGCAACCGTTGAATTATCGGCGTAGTCAACGGTCATACGACCGGCTGATGTTCCCGTGATGCGCACAATTCGTCCATCGAGAAGCGTTCCAGCGGTGTTGTTTTTTACGACTTGAACAGACTCTTGGCCGATTTGGAGCGTAACTTGCCCATCTTTACCCTGGAGGTTGAGGGTTCCATCCGTTGGATTCCACCTCAATCGTCCTGGGTTATCTGCCCCAGGGTTCACGGTGTCAAACTGAAGATATTTCACGCCACCCAAGTGGTCGATGTTATCTAGATCCAAAGAGATTGACTTATTCAGGGCGTCATAGATCAAAGGCGATGATGCAACGACCAAGCCCGTCGGGCCGGCGGGTCCAGTTGCACCCTGCGCTCCAGCTGGACCCTGAGCACCGGTTGGGCCTGTTGCACCGGTTGGTCCTACTGGACCGGTTGCACCCTGCGGTCCTGCCGGACCCTGAGCACCAGATGTTCCAGTTCCATCTGGTCCTTGTGGACCTTGAATTCCTTGGATGCCCTGTGGGCCTTGAGCTCCGGTTGCACCGGTGGGGCCTTGCTCGCCTTGTGGACCCTGGGGACCCGTGGCGCCCGTAACTCCAGCTGGACCAATTGGACCAGCCGGCCCGGTTAAGCCAGTAAGTCCAACCGGACCCCTGACACCAACCGGTCCTTGAGCGCCCTCCGGTCCTTGTTCGCCATTTGCTCCGTTTGATCCCGCTTGTCCGGTTTCACCCTGAATTCCCTGGGCTCCGGTCTCACCTTGTGGGCCTTGAATTCCTTGAGGTCCAATTGGTCCCATAGGGCCAGTTGCTCCGGTTGCGCCTCTAGGACCAGCTGGTCCTGGAGGGCCGGTGATAATTTGCGGTGTTTCCGTAGGGACCGTGCCGGTAGGCGTGGGGGTCTGGCTTTGTGAAGTCGAAGGTTTCGAGGTAGTGCTTGAAGCGGTCGAATTATTTGCAGAATTTGAGTCGATGGAGGAGATGACAGTAACTACCGCTACTGCAGCAACGGTGACCGCCCCAGCAGCACCAAGGATTTTCCAACCTAGGCTTTTCATGCTTTCCCCCCTAGCGACTATCTAAGCGCAGATTTGCTTCGATATGCCAGAACTAATTTGAACCTCTCCTTGGAGAGTCACAAATTAGCGTGAAGGTGAAGCGGCCGCGATGCCGATGTGGACACCGCTCATCATCAGATAAGCACCGAAGAAGCCGACCTGCGAGACGATGTCTAGCGGTGCCAGCAAGAAGAGGATCGCAAGCAATAGCGAAAAGCTCGAATTGATCAGGAGGTCGCGGCCTGCAGTGGTCTTGAAACCAGAACGACGAGCCTGGTAAAGCTCGAAAGCTCCCGCGATGATTGCCCAACCGGTGACTAGAAACTTGAAGGCGGCGGCATCACTCGAGGCTGAAAGGGCAAAAATACCGATTAGAAGGGCAACCATAACCAGCGGCACGTTTTCAATCGCGGCCATGCCCTTTTGAAACAAGACCGAGGCCACGCCATTCAAGATTGCGAAGCTCAAGCCGAAAATGCCAAGCGCCAAAAGCCCAATATCCGCGCCATGTGACTGGCTGAAGGTAAGAAAAAGACCAACGGCAAGGCTGATTGCTGCGCGTGCAGCCAGGGCGACTCTTGGGGTTTGCGTGATTGCCATGGGTTAAACCTAGCGAAACTACTGTTTCATGTTCATGAAACGCGAGTATTGCCCCTGGAAAGCCACGGTCACGGTGCCGGTTGGACCCGAACGCTGCTTAGCCAGGATGATGTCGGCTTCGGCGGCACGTGGGTGGTCTCTCTCGCCAATGCCCTCGCGGTGGAGCAAAATCACGACGTCGGCATCCTGCTCAAGCGAGCCAGACTCGCGAAGGTGTGAGATTTCCGGCTTCTTATCCTTGGTTTGCTCAGCCTGACGGTTCAGCTGTGACAGCGCGATGACCGGAACTTGAAGCTCCTTTGCCAACAACTTGAGTGCACGCGAGAACTCGGAGACCTCTTGCTGACGAGACTCGACCTTCTTGCCCGAGGTCATCAGCTGGATGTAGTCGATGACAACCATCTTTAGACCCACTCGCTGGGCCAATCGACGGCATTTTGCACGGATTTCAACCAAGGTGAGGTTCGGGCTGTCATCGATGTAAAGCGGCGCATCGTTGATCTGGCCGCGAACCTGTGCCAAACGGGCCCACTCGTTGTCGCCGATGGTTCCCTTGCGCATGTTCTGCAAGTAGATGTTCGACTCTGCAGAAAGAAGGCGCATGGCGATTTCGGCACGGCCCATTTCGAGCGAGAAGAAGATGGTTGGCTTGTTGGCCTTGACTGCCGCGTGACGGGCGAAGTCGAGCGCAATCGTTGACTTTCCGACCGCAGGGCGGGCCGCGACGATGATTAGCTGCCCAGGGTGGAAGCCGTGAGTTAGCTCATCGAGCTCGATAAAGCCGGTTGGAACACCGACCATATCGCCACCGCGCTTCTGCGCAGACTCAATTTCATTGATAGCCGCCTCGATGGAGGTGCTTAGACCGACATAGTCCTCGGTAACCGAGGCTCCACCGACCTGATAAACGCGCTCTTGCGCCTCGTTGACCAAATCTTCGACGTCGCCCTCGTTGGCATAACCGAGTTGTGCAATTTTGGTTCCGACCTCGACGAGGCGGCGCAGTGTGGCCTTTTCTTGAACGATTTTGGCGTAGAAAGCCGCGTTGGCAGCGGTTGGCACTATCGAAGTAAGGGTGTGCAGATAGTCGGCGCCGCCGGCTTTGACCAGGTTGCCTTGCTTCATTAGCTCGTCGGTGACGGTAATTACGTCGATTGGCTCGCCTTTGCCGAACAGGGTTGCAACGGCCTCGAAGATCAGTTCGTGCTTAGGAGCATAGAAATCGCTGCCCTTGACGCTCTCAAATACTTCGGCACAAGCCTCTTGGGAGAGCAGCATGCCGCCTAGCGCGCTCTGCTCGGCCAACATGTCGTTAGGAAGCATGCGTTCGGCAGAACGCGAGACGTCTTGAATCATCGACATTAGCTTCTCCTATTGGTGCACAGCTGCCGGCCGAAGGCCAGCCTCGTATGAGAGTACTTGTCTATCAAACCGGTCGGACATTGAAGCACCAAACCGACCTGTGGATAACTTTGTGGACAACACGCCGGACACGCCCGAGAAACTGTTAGTAAGGTGTGGATAACCCTGTTAGCAAATTGTGGGATTAATCAGAAATCCCAATAATTACGTGGGTCATAGACTGTGGAAAACTATAAACACTCAACCCTAAACCTTCACCTAAAGGTTGTGGATAACCGAGTCGCAAACCTGAGTTATCCACAGGTTTTTTCCACGCTGTGGATATTTCCTGGCCCGGCTTAAAGCAGAAACGGGCCGCCCGAAGGCGACCCGTTCCACGTGAAACTTGTTATTACTTCTTGCCAACAACCTGAAGGGTGATGGTAGCCACTACGTCGCCGTGTAGACGAACAGTAGCTAGGTGCTCACCAGCAACCTTGATTGGTGCAACGAAAGCAACCTTGCGCTTGTCTAGCTCGCCTAGGCCGGCAGCTGAAACAGCAGCAACGACATCGCCGGTCTTGACAGCACCGAATAGACGGCCGCCCTGGCCAGCCTTGACGGTAAGTCGAACCGACTTAGCCTCAAGAGCAGCCTTTAGGGTGTGTGCGTCTTCGACAGTTGCTAGGGCACGAGCGGCACGAGCAGCCTTGCTTGACTCAACCTGCTTCTCGCCACCCTTGCTCCAGACAACTGCGAAACCGCGAGGTAGTAGGTAGTT
>JACCDN010325750.1_pt1 | contig 12867 bp, 11 predicted proteins | sample 7441691 | NCBI WGS metagenome assembly JACCDN01 (sample SAMN15323439, study PRJNA562643) | freshwater metagenome | isolation source: river surface water | place: USA:Blue River Watershed | collected 2017-08-16 | reverse complement strand
GCATCCGGATCGTCAGCGCATCGAGGCAGCGGCACAGGCGGCCTATCTGGCGGACGTGATTGCCGGCCTGCCCGGCGGCTACGAGACAGTCATTGGCGACAACGGCATGCGGCTGTCCGGCGGACAGCGGCAGCGGCTCGCGATTGCGCGCGCGATCTACAAGGACGCGCCCATCCTGATTCTCGATGAAGCCACGTCGGCACTCGATACCGAATCCGAGCGCGCGGTGCAGGCGGCGCTCGATCAGCTGATGCAGGGCCGCACCACGCTGGTGATTGCCCATCGGCTGTCCACGATCGAGCATGCCGATCGCATCGTGGTGCTGCAGGACGGGCGTATCGCCGAGAGCGGTAGCCATGCGGAACTGCTGGCGCGTCAGGGCGTCTATGCGCATCTGTATCATCTGCAGTTCGCGCAAAAACGCTGAGCTGCCACGCACCTTCACCAGGACAAGAACAAGGAGACCTCATGAGCACAGCCCAGCCGATTTCGACCTTCCCTGTGCCGGAACTGAACGACCTGCCCGACGATATACGCACGACGATACTCGCGGTGCAGGAGAAGGCCGGCTTTGTGCCGAATGTCTTTCTGGCGCTCGCGCATCGGCCGGCCGAGTTTCGCGCGTTCTTTGCCTATCATGACGCGCTGATGCTGAAAGACAGCGGCAGCCTGACCAAGGCTGACCGGGAGATGATTGTCACCGCGACCAGTGCAAAAAATCATTGCCTGTACTGCGTGGTCGCTCATGGTGCGCTGCTGCGCATCTATGCAAAAAATCCGCTGGTGGCCGATCAGGTCGCGGTCAATCACCTGAAAGCCGACATCACGCCCCGTCAGAAGGCGATGCTGGATTTTGCGATCAAGGTCTGTCTGAACTCGGCGTCAGTGACGCAAGACGATTACGCAGCACTGCACGCGCACGGGTTTGATGATGAGGATATCTGGGATATCGCCGGCATCACCGCATTCTTCGGGCTGTCGAATCGCATGGCGAATGTGATCGGCATGCGCCCTAATCCCGAGTTTTTCCTGATGGGCCGGGTGGAGAAGCCGAAGTCCGCCTGAACGCCGACTGCCGGGGCTGCCAGAAGCGGTCGTAGGCCGGTGACTGATTGAGGATAGTGTCGCTCGTCACTGCCTGCAGGTGCTGTGCATAAGCGTCCTGACTGATTCCCGAGAACAGGGAGATACCCAGACCAAAACGGGTGTCGTCAGTGTCCGTCATGCCCAGCAGATCGAGGATCGAGGGTGCGACATCGAAATGCGTCATCGCCTGACGTGACGGCGGCCGTGGCAGCGGGCTCAGTATCTTGAAATAGACGTGGCGCTCGCCACGGAATTGCACCGCCTGCTTCATGCTGTTCATGAACGGATGGTCGCCCATCAGCACCACGACCGTATTCTCCAGCAAACCCTCCTGCTTCAACCGGGTCACGAAATCCGCGAGGAAACGCGAATTGCAGTGGAACGCGCCGGCGAAACCCTCCTGCTTTTCATCCTCCCGGCAGCGGGGTGAAGGTATGCCGCGCGGGAAGTGATTGTCCTGCGTGATCAGGGTGACATTGAACGGTGTGCGCTGCCGCTCATGCGTGCGGATGATCTCCTGCGCCTGCGACAGCAGCATGTCGTCATGCAGGCCAAAGCCCCAGCTGCGGAATTCGGCAGCATCGATGCCGCGCTGTTTCCATTCTTCCCGGCCCAGCAAGTGATTATAGCCATGCGTGCGATAAAACTTGTCGAGCCCGGAGTAAGCGAGGTGATGCCCGACCAGAAAATACTGCTCATAGCCTGCCGCCTTCAGCACATCACCCAGACAGATCGCATTCGGAAAAAAATCCTCGGTCGCGAAGCTGTGGAACTTGTTCGCAAAAAAGGGCTTGAGCGGCACGCTGCACTGACTCGACAGCATGCCGGCAATCGTCCAGTTCGTGCCGGGCGCAGCGGGGAAGGTCGGGATCTCGGTACCGTCCAGTTGTCGCAGCGGTGCGATCGCGTCGCGCCCGACGCGCGAGGCATCGCCCATCGTCCGTTCCAGCGATTCGACGTAAATCAGCAGCAGGTTTTTCTTTGCCGGACGCGCGAGCAGGCGCTCAGCGTCTGGTGGCTGATAGAGCGCGCTGAAATGATCCTCGCCCAGACTGATGCGCACGAAATGGAAGAACTCGATCTGCTTGAGGAAGAGAACCGTCGTGAACAGCCCGAGCAGCAAGGCAAATGACAGACTGGTCAGCGCCAGATAGCCTTTGCCCAGCCAGCGGCCCGGCAGCGCGAGTCCCCGCAGCGCGAAGAGTCGCCGCAGCCCGTCTGCGGTAGCGATCCGGTCGGTGAGCTTGCCCAGCCCATACAGCACGGCCGTCAGCAGCAGCGTGGGCAGGAGCACCCACCGTAGCGCATCAAGCAGCAGGTACACATCGACGCCCGTCAGGCTGTTGAGCCCCAGATCAAAATGAAAAAAGATTTGTTCCACCGTCAGCCGGTTGCCGAACACGCTGCGCAGCCAGCCATAGGTTGCCACGAGCAGGATGCTCAGCGCATAACAGCTGTAACGAACGAGGTTCGCGCGTGAACCCGCGTGCGTTCGATGATCGGAGATCGGATTCTCGGAGGCAGACGACATGCAGCCCGTGTGCTTGTAGTTTGGAAACAGAGGGAGGAGCGACGGGCATTCTAGCTCGTTTCCATGTGGAAACCTTGAGTTTCCGTCGGGCGGTGTCTGGAGATCAGCACCGGCCGAGGCGCTGGGCGGTGGCGTCGGGGCGGTGAGCGGAAACGGTCGGGTACGCAGAAGGGCGGAGGATCTGGGGCGCCGCTTCCGCGCCTCGCCCATGCTTCTGGTTTGTATAATCGCGGGGTGTGTGGGCCCCCTCGCCCGGCACCGCCCCCCATTCCGTCCCGCCGCTTGATGACTATTGCAAGAAAAATAAAATTTGCGGGCTTCTATCTGTATCTGAAACTGCTGCGCAGCCGACGGGGCGGGTCACTGCCCGGGGCTATCGAGCAGCGTTTCCATGCCGAGCGCTGCGCACTGCAGGGGCTGGATCCGCAACAGGAATTGCCCGGTGTACGTTCGATCCGCAATGCCTTCTGGATCCGGGGACGCTTCGCCGACGGCGACATCGCCCCACAGCTGGACGCACTGGTCATCACGCGCGCGCTCAAGTTTGGCAATGCGATCCTGCAGCTGACGAATGCGATCGCCGTCGCGCGTCAGCTGGGCGTGCGCAAGATCTATCATCGCGGCTTCGCTTTCCTGCGCGACGATGCGCAGATTGACGAGATTGCGCTGCTAAGGGGCGCGCCGTCGCGCGAGAATTACCTTGCCAGCAGCTTCTTTCCGAATGCGCTGCTAGACACCCTCTGCCCGATGACGGTGCCGCGCTATCAGATCGCGCGCCAGCTGGCACCGTGGCTGACGCTGCAGCAGCAGCGCAGCGACGCCGGCAGCACCCGGCGTCATGGCTATATTCATATTCGTTCCGGCGACATCTTCGCGATGGCGACACCGCATCCGCTGTACGGCCAGCCGCCGCTGTCGTTCTATACATCGATCATCCGGCGCGAGCGCTGGGACAAGGTCGTGCTGGTCTTCGAGAACCGGCTGAATCCTGTGATCGATCCGCTGCTGGCCTTCCTGACGGCAGAGGGTATTCCCTATGAGATCCAGTCCCGCAACCTTGATGAAGACACTGCCCGACTGCTGGAAGCGGAAAATATCGTGATCGGCCGCGGGACCTTCGTCTATCCGATGCTCTGCATATCGGATAATGTGCGCCGGGTCTTCTGTTTTGAATCCGACAGCGCCGAAGAATGGGGGCTGGACCAGTCGCCGATACAGTTCATCCGGGTGAGCGACCAGACTGGCGGCTATCGTGACACCGTGATGAAGCGATGGCTGAACAATCCCGAGCAACGCGCGCTGATGCTGAACTACAGCGAAGCTCACCTGAGCTTCGCCGACTGACACTCTGCCTGATCCATGAAAACCAGCGTCATATTCACCACCTACAATTCGCCGGCCTGGCTGGAAAAAGTCTTGTGGGGATTCTTCGCCCAGACGCATCGTGACTTCGAGATCATCGTCGCGGACGATGGCTCGCGCGACGAGACACGACAGCTGATCGAGCGCATCGCACAGCAGGCGCCGGTGCCGGTGCGCCATGTCTGGCAGCCGGATGAGGGCTTTCAGAAGAGCCGCATTCTGAACAAGGCGATCGCGGCGGCCAGCGGCGAGTACCTGATCTTCACCGATGGCGACTGCATACCGCGCGAGGATTTCGTCGCCGAGCACCTGCGCCATGCGCAGGACGGCTGCTATCTGTCGGGTGGCTATTTCAAGCTGCCGCTGGATATCAGCCAGGCGATCACGCAGGAGGATGTTGCTCGCCGGCGCGTGTTCTCGCCGCAGTGGCTGCGCGAGCACGGCATGTCGGTGGGGCTGATCAAGGCATGGAAGCTGACGATGCGCGGCGCACTGGGCGACCTGCTGAATCATTTGCCAGTGAAGGCCTCATGGAACGGACATAACTCGTCATGCCATAAAAAATGGGCGATTGCTGTCAACGGTTTTGACGAGAACATGCAGTACGGCGGGCAGGATGCCGAATTTGGCCGGCGTCTGCGCCATCTGGGCGTGAAGGCCAAACGGATCCGTTACTCGACGATCTGCGTGCATCTCGAACATGGCCACGGCTATGTGACGCCCGAGATGAAGGCCAACAGCGCGCGCATCCGCGAGCACACCAAAAAACACCGGCTGACCTGGACTGCGGTCGGTCTGGACCAATACATTCTGCCGGACGGCACGCCCCGTCCAGCCAACGAGGAGCGCAACGCGTGAAAGACACCGTCCACCCCCTGCTCGTGCTGTGCATGAAGTGGGGCAAGGCCTACGGCCCGGAATATGTGAACCGCCTGAAGCAGGGTGTCGCGCGCAATCTCAGCTATCCGCATCGTTTCATCTGTTTCACTGATGACGCGACCGGCATCGATGCTGATGTCGAGGTGTTTCCGCTGCCAGACCTCGGCCTGCCGCCGGAACACAAGGACCTGCGCTGGCGCAAGCTGGCCATCCTTGGCAAGGAGGTGAACGGCCTGCACGGCACGGCACTCTTCCTCGATCTGGATCTGGTTGTGGTTGACCGGCTCGAACCCTTCTTCGACCACCCCGGCAAATTCCTGATCGTTCGCGACATGGATCTCTTCCGCGCGAAGCCGCTGCGCAAGCTGAATCCGGCACGTGACCGTTTCCTTAACATGGTCGGGAATTCGTCGGTGTTTCGGATGGAGATGGGTGCGCACAGCGATGTGCTCGACGAGTTCGTCCGCGATCCGGTCGCGGCGCAACGCGGGTTCAAGATCTCGCAGCAGTTCATGAGCGATGCCCTGCACCGGCGCGGCCTGCTCGAGTACTGGCCGAAGGAATGGTGTGTGAGCTTCAAGAATCACTGCATACCGCGCTACTGGCGCAGTTATCTGCAGGATCCGTTTATTCCTGAGGGCGCGCGCATCGTGATCTTTGCCGGCAACCTGAAGATGCAGGATGTGATCGAGGGCCGGGGCAGTACCTGGTACCGGCGGATCGGGAAGATCGACTGGCTGAGGGACGCATGGCGCTGAGCTGAGGGGTTCAGTGCTCAGGGGCTCAGTGCTTCAGGAGCTCAGCGCAGCAGCGAGTGGCCTGATGGGGCAGGCCGGGATTTACAGATATTTTTCCAGCCGGTCCAGTGCGATCCAGAAGCCCTCGCCATTGTTCTTGTGGCCTTGCCAGATCTCGGGGATGAAGGAGGCCGACGGGCACAGACGGTTGAGCTTCTCCCCGACCAGCGTGAAGTCGATATCGCCTTCCTGTATCTGCAGGCCTTCTCCATCGACACCGGCGGCATCCACCACGTGAATATGTGCTGACAGCGGTGCGACGATGTCGAGAAATTCCGAGAATGAGGCGTGCAGGTGATTGCACGCCAGCTTGGAATGCGAGATGTCCAGACAGACGCGCATGCTCGTACGCGAGCAGAATTCCGCGATTTCATCCGCTTCCATAAACAGGTTATGAAACCGCTGGCCACCGAAATGCCAGGGGAAGGGCGGCATGGTCTGCGGGATGATCTCCACGCCCTCGGTATCGACCCGGGACAGCGATTCCTCGATCAGCGCATACATCGCCTTGCGCTGGCTCTTGGGAATGAACCCATCCATCGAGAAACCGCCGGCATTGATGATGATCAGCGGCTTGCCTGACTTGTGGAAGAATTTTTTCAGACCACGAGTGACGTCCACGACCCGCTGCAGCTCGGCAATCGAGCGCTCACGGTAAACCGGATCTTTCGCACACAAATCCATCACATGATCGCCGGCGAACAGCTCGGGGCTGTGCACGACATAATCCATCGGATAGCCCTGCGCCGACAGAAAATCTTCCGGCTGGATCTCGAGATCATGGAAGCTGAAATGAAACTCGAGCAAATCAAAATTCGAGCAGCCGACGATGGACTGGGTATCGTGATAGCGGACCGGGACACCGAAGGGGCGCGAGTACTGGTAATCGCGCGGCTTGACCGACTCCAGCTCCAGATCGGACGGATAGAAAAACGACCCTGCCGTAATTTCGCGTTTGGCCTTGAGCCCGATCAGCGCATGCTTTTTATACGGCGGCAGGCCCTTGCCCGGGCTGCGGATATCCAGATACTCGGCCCTGATCTCTTCGCCGGGCATGATCAGGCGATTGCTGATCACACTCTTGCCCAGCACTTCACGGTTCATCATCTCGCCCTGGCTGACGATGCGTGATTTTTCATTGCCCAGCGCTTGCTCGATTTCACGGATGCCATCGACCATGGCCTTGAATTCCGGCGGCGTCAGGCTGACCTTGTGGTCATTGCCTTCCATCGACCGGTCCATCGTGAAATGCTTTTCAATGATCTTTGCGCCATTCGCGATCGCGGCGAGCGCGACCGAATAGCCACGCTCATGACCGGAGTAACCGACCGGCGCGCCACTGCTCAGGCTTTTCAGGCGCTCAAGATAGCGCAGATTGATATCTTTAAAAGGCGCCGGATATGTTGAATTGCAATGCAGCAGCGCGAACTGCGTGCCACCGGCTTTCAGTTGGCTGATCGCGGCAATGATCTCGGCTTCATTCGACATGCCGGTCGAGCAGATCAGCGGCTTGCCGGTCGCGCAGGCGGCGCTGATCAGGTCGGGATTGGTGAGGTCTGCCGAGGCGATCTTGTACGCCTTCATGCCGTAGGCTTCGAGTGCCGCGAGGCTGGCCTGATCCCAGGGCGTGCACAGCGGGAGCATGCCCTTGGACTTGCAGTGATCGAAGGCCTGAAAGAGCTCTTCGTTCTTCAGCTGAAAGCGCTTGAGCAGATCCAGCGTGTACTGCGCGCCCAGATCTTCCGAGGCGCCGCCGGCGTCGAGCGGTTTGTACATCGAGCCCAGATCGCGCATCTGGAATTTGGCGCAATCTGCGCCTGCGGCGTGCGCCTCATCAATCAGCTGCAGTGCCAGTGCCAGCGAACCATTGTGGTTGTTTCCGATTTCCGCAATGATGAAGGCGGGATGCTCGTCGCCGATGACTTTATCGCCGAGCACCATTTGCTCAGGCTTGCCACTGGCAATCCCCACCAGCCGGTGCTGGTCATCGACCAGCGGCACGAATTCGATTCGGTTGGAAAACAGGCTCTCTATTTCCTGCGCCGGGGTATTCACGTGCGCATAGACATAATTGCTGTTCAGCGCATCACTGGCCGGCGCGGTCAGGGACAGCTTGGAGGTGGAGAGCAGCCACCGACGAAAATCACCATCGGTGAGCACGCCTTCCAGTACCCCGTTCAGGGACAGGACAAAAACAATCCCTTTCTGATTGTCCGTGATCTTTTGCAGAACATATGACAACGAATCGTCTGAAAATACGATGTAATTGGAGATATTTCGTTGGATGTTCATGTCAGAAAAACTGTTCCATTAATTTTTCGATGATCATCAGATCGACTTCCGAGTCGATTTCGAGTGACTCTTCTTCCTGCATCGAAAACATTGAAATTTTTCCGCCCAGCCGGTTGCCGGTAGAGCGAAGGATGCCCGCCTTGGTGATATAAACCGATCCGGTTTCCCGGTACATTGTATCGGAGGGCTTGATGTCCTGACGGCGCGGGCGGTGCTGATAATCGTAGAGCGCCTGGGGCTGTACCGGGTTTTTCCAGAAAAACGCATGGCTGGGGCAGACCGACAGCAGGGAATCGGCATCCTCCTCCCTGAACTGCCGGATCGCTTTATCCAGTGAGCCGGGCAGCCGCAATGGCGATGTCGGCTGCAGCAGCATCACCGCATCGCTATCATCGAGCTGTCCCCAGGCCTCCAGCGCATGCAGCATCACCGGTTCGGTCGGAGTCTCGTCCTGTGCGAGATGATCCGGGCGCAAGGCAGGCACGTCGGCACCTGCTTGTCGACTGACGTCTGCAATCGCTTCCGAATCGGTCGAGACGATCACCCGGTCAATATGGGGGCTGGCCAGCGCCTGCAGGATCGACCATTCGATCAGGGGCTTCTGATGCACCAGCCGAAGGTTTTTATTCTTGATGCCCTTCGAGCCGCCGCGCGCGGGAATGATGGCGAGGATAGTCATGTCATCCTTTTTTTTCTGCATGGAGTATCAAGGTATCGGTCATGTCGCGTGCTGCCAGAAACGCTTCGTACGCCGCAGCGAGTTGTTGTGCCGAGCCGTCCAGCGCGGATCGGGACAGGCCGGTCGGTTTGCCGGTCTGCAGCCAGCCGACATGATTCCATACCGGGTAGCGTTGCACACCGATGGTCTCCACCGGCGTCCAGCCCGCTTTTTCGGCGATCCACTGCAGCGATTGTCGGGTATGGAGCACCAGATGCTCGCTCCAGAGGGTGAACGCGCGAAATGCATCGGAGCCGGCCATCAGCAGATAATCTCTGGCATGCGGCACCTCGAGGATCAGTTTGGCGCCGACCGGGCAGGACTGATACAGCGTGGCGAGCACCGAGATCGGGTCACTGAGGTGCTCGATCACATGGAAAAAGCTGATGACCTCCGGTCTGAAGTCTGCCGCCGCGCTGACATCGTCCGCATGGCGGATGCCATTGGCCTCGAGCCGATCCCGGCCTTCCTTGCTCAGTTCAATGCCCATCAGCTCGCTGGCGATGCCCCGGCTGGCCAGCAGCTGATAACCGAGGCCGCTGCCGACGTCGAGATAGCGCTTGCCCGGCATGAAGGACTGCATCAGCGCGTGCCGGCGGTCAGTGTCCGCCTTGTCCACGGCGCTTCTCGGGTGTGACGAGCCGTTGACGTCTTTCGATTCATAGTAATCCCCGCTTTTTCCCTGAAAGTCGGGGGACAGGTAAATCACGCCGCTGAATTCGTCGCGATAGACCGGAATATCGAGATCGCGACAGGACGTCGCATAGGCGCGCTTGTGTTGTTCACTGATCAGGCCGTGATCCATCAGGTCCCGGAAAATGGGAAGCATTGCTGTCATAGGTTTAGCTCTTGGCAGAAAATACAGCGGGTAGGCTGGAGGTGACGGTGCGCATCGCGTGGGCCCTCAGTCCCTGCCGCGCCAGTCGATGTGCGGCGCCTGTGCGGTCAGCCCCTTCAGCAGGGCGAGCTCGATAGCAGGATCGCAGTGCAGGCTCTTGTATTGGTGAGGGTCGTATTGTGTCACTTCACCGGTCGGCGTCACACGATTGCCGGATTTTTCCAGCGAGTCTGACATGCCGTACAGCGAGATCTGGCTTGCATTTCCGTATGCGTGAACCGCCGCGAGGCAGATCAGGCCGGAGCGCGGCGGGCGGAATTTTCTTTCCCGGTTCTCGACCTGCAGCAGACGCTGCAGCGTTCTGGTCATCACGCGCGGCAGGACGCGGGGATAAAACACCGCTTGCGAAAAAGCCATCGCCCCCAGTATCTGTCGGTTTTTGGCGGTGCTGATCGCGATGCAATTGGCACTGTTCTTATTCAGTTCAAGAAAATCTTTTTCCTTCTCCATCGTCGCACCGAGAAACATCACATGCATTTTTTTTCCCAGATCGTCCGGAGCGGGCAGCCTGATGCCGCCGTTGAGTCTCACGACCAGATCATGGGCATCAATCTCTGCCCCGAGTCCCTTGCCGATCAGGCCCGGAGAATTGCCGACGATCGCCACGCGCTTGCCGCTGAAAATGCCGGCAATCTCGGAAGCAAAGCCACGGATATGGCGGGCATATTCAATCCGCTCATGGAGTCGATCCATCAGCCCTTTGAATTCCCGTGACACGATGACATGCAAAGGCTTCATTCGTCGGACAAGCTGTTAAAAAGAGTTATCAGTTGTTTACAACCGGGATGTCCACCGGCTGAGGTGCGCGTCAATCAGCCGCCGGAGTCGTTTGCCCAGCGATGGCCGGCGAAAATCTTCGAGCAGGGTGTAACCGTTCGCACGCGTGCGGTGTGCGCGGATCGGCGCAGCAACGGGTTGTATGCCGTTCAGGTGCAGGCAGAATTTGAGAAAACGCTCCGCCGGCAGCGGCCCACCGGTTTTTTTCAGATAGACGGGAATGTTGTCGATACGATGGGTGTAGACCTTGTATGACTGGCTGCCGCAAATCGCCAGCCGGTCATTGTAGCCGCCATACCACTGCCAGTTCGGGACGATCACCGCATTGTCGCCGAGCGACCTGTGCATCGTGATGTACTTCCCGATATTGTCCCGGTAACACAGATCAGGCCGGGCCAGCACCACGATATCCGGACGCCAGCCATCGATCATTTGCCCCACCATCTGCAGCGAATGCAGCTGATGAATCAGGTTTGCGAGTGATTTGCCGCCGTCATGAAATGCATCGCCATGCGAGAGTATCCATTCGTAGCGGGCGGTGTCCAGACAGGCACCCGGCTTTTCCAGCCTGACCTCGTCGCACTCCAGCAAGCGATACTCTTCCGGATCCAGCGGATCGTTCTCACCGGAGCGCGGATTCTCGATATGCGTTTGCTGGTACAGATGAGCGAACAGCCTGACGTCACCCAGTTCGCGTGCCGGACGGAGGATATGTTCTTGTATCGAGGGCAGGGTCCACTTCAGCGACCGGGTGACGCCGAAGAACCCGATCGCGATCCGGGGCGGGCGAGGCGTGTCAGCGTTGATCACTGCCTGCTCTGCCATAGACATCTTCCAGCCGGACGATGTCATCTTCGCCGAGGTAGCTGCCGGACTGTACTTCGATCAGCTCCAGCCAGGTCTTGCCGGGATTCTCCAGCATATGCTGCTCGCCCTGTGGGATGAATACGGATTCGTTTTCGCGCACCAGCTGGGATTTTTCTCCGATCAGCACTTTCGCGGTACCCGACACCACGACCCAGTGCTCTGCGCGATGATGATGATATTGCAGCGAGAGCTTGGCGCCGGGCTTCACGCGGATGCTCTTGACCTGATACCGCGGGCCATGGCCCAGCGAATCATACGAGCCCCACGGACGGAATACCTCGCGATGCAGATCGGTCTCGCTGCGCTTTGCAGCGCTCAGGCGATTGACGATTTTTTTTACGTCCTGCGCCGCCTGCTTGTCCGCGACGAGAATCGCGTCAGCGGTCTCGATGACCACCAGATCTTTCACGCCCAACAGCGTCACCAGCCGGTGGTCGGCATGCACATAGCAATCCTGCGCGGCTTCGGCGATCACGTCGCCGCGCAGCGCATTGCCGGCCTCATCCTTGGGCAAGACCTGCCAGACCGATGACCACGCGCCGACATCATTCCAGCCAGCGTCCAGCGACACCATCGCGGCTTTCGCGGTCTTTTCCATCACTGCATAATCGACGGAGTCGGACGGGCAGTCCGTCATTGCCGCTTCATCGAGACGGATGAAATCCAGATCGACGCGCGCTTTCTCGTACGCCAGTTCGCACTGGCGAAGCATGTCGGGTCGGTGCTGCTTCAGTTCCTCCAGATAGACCGACGCACGGAACATGAACATGCCGCTGTTCCAGAAATACTCGCCCGACGCGACATAACGCTCAGCGGTGGCGAGATCCGGCTTCTCGACAAATTGCGCGACCGCATTCACACCCGCGAGGCTGCTCTTGCCGCCGGCGCGGATATAGCCGTAACCGGTCTCCGGCTGCGTGGGCACGATGCCGAAAGTGACCAGCTGGCCCTGCTGTGCGGCCTGTGCGGCCAGTGCCGCGCTCTCGCGGAAGGCCTCGGGGCGCGCGAAGATATGGTCCGAGGGCAGCACCAGCAGCACGGGATCGCTGCCGGCTTGTTGTGCATGCAGCGCGGCGACGGCAATCGCGGGCGCGGTGTTGCGGCCGAAAGGCTCGAGCAGGATGGCATCCGGCGCCATGCCCGCTTCGCGGCATTGCTCGGCGACGAGGAAGCGATGCTCCTGGTTCGATACCACCAGCGGCGGCTGCAGGCCGGGCAGTCCCTGCAGGCGCTGCAAGGTTAGCTGAAACAGGGTTTTTTCATCGGTCACGCCAAGGAACTGCTTGGGACGCATCGCGCGTGACAGCGGCCACAGGCGCGAGCCGCTGCCGCCGGACAGAATGACGGGTGTGATGTTCATAGATTTATGCAGCGTCCAGCACGGCGCGGTACACCGCTGCGATGCCTTCTGCCTCCTTCTCGATTGAAAATTCTGCCGTGACGCGCTCACGTCCCGCACGCCCCATCCGGGCGATCGTTTCCGAGTCTTGCATCAATGCCTGCAGCGCACCTGCCAGCGCGTCAGCGTCGCCGGTCGGTACCAGCGCGCCGGTCTCGCCGGGCTTCACGATGTACTCGAACGCACCGGTGCGGCTGGCCACGACCGCGCACCCACTGGCCATGGCTTCCAGCGGCGTGATGCCGAAGGGCTCATAGCGGG
>JACCDN010515294.1_pt1 | contig 12869 bp, 7 predicted proteins | sample 7441691 | NCBI WGS metagenome assembly JACCDN01 (sample SAMN15323439, study PRJNA562643) | freshwater metagenome | isolation source: river surface water | place: USA:Blue River Watershed | collected 2017-08-16 | reverse complement strand
CATAACCAAAATATTTTTTGAGTAAAGTAAGCATCCTAGAAAGTAATCAGCATCGTCGAGTATACACCAAAGAAGATGAAATTTTGCCAGTATAACTTTAATCCTTAATTTAAGGCTTTGATGAGAGATTTAAATCATGGTATAATGGGTAGAAATATAAAAATAAAAATCTAGTATGTCTGCTGCATCACCAAGGGACTTACCCGGTAGAGTGCATGGTTCTCGAGCTGAGCCTGAGGTAAAATCGGGGTCACATAGTATACCAGCAGCTCGTGTTAATGATGCTGTTTCAGATGTGACTACCCTGCTTCAGGGTAAAGGGGCTGAAAAAAGTACTATTGATATAGTTTCTTTGGACCCGGTACTGCATGGAATCTTGGCACGTACTGTTGAAGCAGTTTTCCTTAGTAAAGTAAGTGATAAATTAACCTCAGAAGAAGGCGCTTTAGCTGACTTAAAAACACAGGCAAATAACATTAAATTAGAGCTTGATAATGAGAATATCCCATCATATCACAGCTTCTTTCCCAGTAAATCAGCTATTAGCTTTGCTGCTGAAAACTTTCATCGTTTAGCAAGCAGTGGTATTGCTACTTTGAATCGAGAAGCTTTTCATAGTGTGCTTCAAGTTACAATGCAACCACTTTTTGGTTTTTTCGTATCTCGTTTTGAACGTCTAAAGCGCCGACCTGACATTTTAAAAAAAGTGCTCATCAATATAGAGTACACGACTAGAGTGGTTGCTGAGCTAATTAAACGGAGATCAATAGCATTGCGCCGTCCTACTGCTAGCGCCCAAATTACGCCAGCACCATCAGCACCTAAGGCCGCTGACTCTAATCAATCCCAACCAGCTGAAGGAGTCGGCGCGATACCTAGAAATGATATTGGCACATCAGTGAGATCTATAGCAGATAATGTGATTGCGAAATGGCCAATAAGGGTAGTCGCCAGTACTAGGGCTTACTATGAAGACCACAAAGACAAAGAATCTCAACTCACTGCCAACACAAAACTGAAGAACCTTGTTGCGGGTAAAATTAATGATGTTAGTGTTGGTTATCAAGATCTTCAGAAAGCTTTTGACAAAGTAGGTGGGAAATTGCCAGCTACGGAAATGATTTCACCAGAAACGGTTTTGACATTAGCTGCTCGGATAGTAAGAGCTGTCCCCGTTACAAATGCTGATTCTGATATTGCCCTCGATGCTCAAATTGCTGCTTGTGTGGATAAAGCAATGGATCATTTTTCCAAACAAATTCAGGCAAATTTACCAGCTGCTAAATTTACTGAATTGCAACGTAGTATTGCTGTTTTTTTGGTCAGGCTTCGGGTTAATTATGCGCATACTTTAGCGATTGCTGTGAGAGCTTTTATGCTGAGTAATCAAAATACAGATTCACTTACTGGTACTGAAAATGAATCTCTCATCGTGGGCATAAATGCACCACATCAATTAAATAAGGCTGCTGCTGATGCTGTTGTGGGTGAGGGGATTGTAACAGCTTCAGCTCCAGGAGTACCGCAGCAACATGACGAAAAATCCAAAAAGACTGTTGCTTCTCGTGGGCTTGTTTCTGATACACGTAAAAGTTTTCGCAATACCTTGCTTGCTGCCGCTATGTCTGCAGTTTCTGGTATCAAGGATTTGTCATCATCTTCAGCACCACCACTAAATCAGGATGTTCCTCACTCTCAACCTGCGACGACAGTTGCTCATGCTAGACAAAATCCAAATCCCACTCCGGCTCCTCAACCAGTAGCCAGACAGGTTCAAGAGACCGTTGAAGTTGGGCAAATTACTGGTACGGTAGAAATTCCTGTTGCTGGTACTATTCAAGGAGCTATCAATACTGCACTGCACCAATTGAATGTAGATAGTGCGGCCAGAACTGCCAATGAACCTCGCAATGCTTTGGCATTGTGGGCATTGCGATCTCATGGTGTGGTTTTGAATAATACGCAAATCAATTTGCTTATCAATGCTCTCACGAGTCGTATAGCAGATACTGAAATGCATCCTGGTAGTCATGATTCACCAAAAAGAGCTTGGCATGCAGGGATGCCTAACAGTACTCGTTTGCGTTTAACCTATACTCTTGGCCGTGAACCTAGCTTCACGATTACCTTATTGGAAAATAATGCCAGAAGAGCCGAGCGCGGAAGTGTTACTGCCGCTTTTTCAGTTACTCCTCAAATGTTAATTGAAGGTCGTGCTTGGGAAGTAGCAACGAGAACGTCGCCCCCCAATACTTTAATAACTCAAAATCCTTACGACCCACCTCATGTGCCAATTTTTAAATTGTAAGGGGATGAAATAAATGAAAATTTTGGTATTTATGTAGTAAGGATCTCATATATTACTGGGTTAGATTAGGTACTATTAAAGCGCTTGTAATTTTGTTTGTGAAGGTTAAAATAAAGCCTTTAATAAAAATATTTTGATCAAGTTGAAGACTGTAGCCAATGTTGGTATTGATACAATCTGTCAGGATATTGAAGTAGCATTTCTGCCAGTGGTTAAAGCACTGGATACATTGTTCCCTAGAGTATTTGCTGAGATTGCTGATGGGGTGCCTTCATTTACGCCACCCCTACCTTATGAGTTTGATAGATTAGCGGTAATTATTCCAGTGAGAGATCGGGTGCGGACAATGTTAGGAGGACAAGGTTATCACCCAATCAGAGATAGGGAAGAAGGTTATCATTTTAGTGATGTCATTGATGATTATGCTAGTGCTTTTGACCTGCAACCCGCTCGGGCTCAAGGTATTCGTCTTTTAGGTAACTATGTACTGAAACTATTGCATGAGCAATTGCATGCATATGATTTGTTTTTAGGTTTACCTTTGTCAGCAGAAAATAATGTTTTTTACCATTCACAATTTTCTGCCTTTTTTCGCTATTGGCAAAATGATATTTTAGCTAGACATGATGTGGTCGGACTTAGTATGGCTGTGCTCATTTGGAATAAGTATATGAGACAGGTGTTGCCTAGAAAGTGGCGTGCTCAAAATCGTAAAATGCTTAAAGAAAATGCGGCGCCTTTAAAAAAGGGTGAGCAATCAAAACTGGACATCTTATTGGTTCATGACAATTGGCAAAGACTGGAAGAAGCTGTGTCAGCTTTAGGAAAGCTATGTCATCAGACTACTATGGATGAGTCTAAGGCTCAGAGACTCATACAACCTTTTCTAGCAGATACTTTGGGGCCACATTTGTGGGGTACTTTGGCTTATTTTGCCCCCGAAGAAATTGCGGACAAAGTGCGGCAGTCGGATGTGGAGGTGACTGCTGAGGAAGATATTGATAGTACCGTATTGTTAGTTCTAGCACTTTATTTTCATCGACTACCCTGGGATGAGGTACAGGCACTACTGGGATGTGGTGTTGAAATTAGAGCAAAGATTGGGGCTGTTCTGAGTGCTATTCCCGCTTTACGGGAAGTGGCAGTCATCCCCCAAAAGTTTAGTGTGGCAATTGAAGAGGCAATGATGGATGGTCTTTTGCCATCTTCACCAGCATTAACCTTAGGCCATCCACGCAGTCGAGTCCGTTTATTGCCCCCCAATCCTTTTATTGCTCAGTTACACAAACAATACGAGAACTATAGTGCCAATGGTGACTGGGGGATTGGGGCTTAGTGGTCTTAAAGAAAAGCTCATGAAAGCCAAGATGGGGACTATATTAGGTCGCTTTGTTGCTGTGTTTTTCGGTTGAATGAATAGCATCTGCTCTTTCTAGCCAAGATATTGGCTAAGTTGGTCACCCAACAATGTTTCCAAATAGGGTGTTACATGCCAGGTCTCTTTCAGCACTTTATATTCTTCTACGAATTGTTTATCTCCAGGAACTAAGCCTTTTACGCCGCGGATAATAAGATTCCTATTAGTATGTTCTGATGTGATAAATTCGATTACATCCGTTTGGTATCCCATAATACGCAAGATCAGGGCTCGGAATGAATCTGTGAGAATATCACCAAAACGTTCGCTAAGTGCGCCATGACGGAAAAGGGGAGTGTGTGCTGCTAGTGCTTTTTGCTGGCGGCTGAGTTGTTGTTGCATGTGATGGTGGCAGCATGGAGAGGCAAAAATCATTTTTGCATCCCAGGTGAGTGCTTTGCAAAGGGCATCATCTGTAGCTGTATTACATGCATGTAAGGCCATCACCAAGTCAGGACTAGCAGATGGTTGATAGTCACTAATTTTGGTGGCTTCAAATTTTAATGTTGGCCACTGCAGTTTTTCAATTTCCAAACGATGATTTTCGATCAATTCTTTATTCACATCTATTCCAACTAAGGTAAGTGGTCGGTGAATAATGAAGTTGAAGTAGTTGTAGACTGCAAAGGTGAGGTAGGCATTGCCACAACCATAATCAATGGCAAGTAAATCGTGTTTTTTAGGATCGATGCCTTTTTGAGTTTTAGGAAAAGTTTCATCAATAATTTTCAAGAAGCCATTAAGTTGTCGAAATTTACTTTGTTTGTCGGCTTTTACTTTTCCTTCTTTAGTCATGATGCCAACTGCCTCTAAAAAGTCACTGGGGACGTCTTCGGGCAGCAAATAGTTTTTGGAGCGATTGTGCTGTAGATCAATGTCATTTTTAGTTTTTTTGGTCTTACTTTCGTTGATAATTATCTTGCCTTTTTTACTGAACTGAATTTGCAGATTACCTAATGTGCTTTCAATAAATATATTCTTGAAATTACTTTTTATCAGGTCATTTAGAGCTTCAGTATATTCCTTACCTAGATAATTTTTGGTGATACATTTTTTTTCATCATAAAAAGAAAACTGAACATGTTCTTCGCCTTTGATTAGTATTGGTCGTAAAGTAACTCGTATCCAGGGAGAACTGGTTGTTTTTCCAGAAAATGATGCTTTGAGGACATTGTTGCTTGATCCAATATATTTGGTGATTGCTATGGCAGCATCTGCGATGGTAAGCATGGTGGCTGAGATTAGGTCGATGGTTCTTGGTTGATTCGATCTTAGTATAAGTTTTATTGTGATGTCTGTCTTGTAATTTTGATAGGAGCTAGCGGCCGAGAGGGAAATAAGGTGGGAAAGTGGCCTACCTGATCTAGGTACTTTTCTATTAGAGAATGTGAGCCGTTACAATTTACTGAGCAGCTTGCATGACTGCTTGAAAGAATGATCGTCTAGGCCGATCGTTTCCTACATGATCAATTCCTTGTCTGGCAACTCGTCGAATGATGCCTTTTATACGGGTATCCCTGATCCTGCTTACTTTACTAACAAAATTTCTTAGCATCATTCGTAGCTGTCCTTCTTCATCCACCATCATAGCTTGAGAAAGTGCATCTGGTGTTAAGAGGAGCGTATATACCCTCAAAAATTCATCGTTTCCCAATGAGCGAAGGTAAGTGATCATGGGCGTATCCAATTCAACAATCTGCGCTGTAGCATCTTCCAGGTGTGGGTGAGCTAATATATTGTCATGATCAAGATGATTTTGGCCACATCCAAATGGTTTTCCTTGTACCGTTTCAATGACAGTTCCGACCCCCTCGCTAGCATAAGACGGTGCGTTTTGGTGCCAGCTACAGTGCTCTTGGCCTATGATACAAAAGTGTGGTTTGTCGCCAAAACTAGAAGGGGGTGTATCAGTCAGTAATGTATAAATATCTCCTGCTGATTTTGTTTGAGGAAAATCACCAACATGTGACGTTCTGTCAACATCATGAAATAGCAAAATGTCAGCCTGTACAGCACTCTCTGCTCTGAAGTAATGATCTCCGCTCATTTGCAGTTCAAAGTCAACAGTAATAGTGACTCTACGGCGAGTAGCAGTGATGTAGGTAAATTGCATTGATTTCTTTTTGCTTGTTAGACCTAGCTCTGGATGATTTTCTTCTGACATTTGGAAGTCAGAGGTATTGCTGCAAGCCCACATCATTCTCCGAATGTAGGAATCTATAGCACTATAACTTTCCGAGTCTATTTCGGTATACGTGAAATGAAATCTTTGTGTGATCGCAGACTTCTCAGCCATTTGGAAAGCAATCTCGAGCGGTGACAGTAAAACCCCAGAGGCTGGGCATAAAATGCGCACTTCAGGTTGTTGTAGTAATGGCGAAGTTCGAGGATTTTCAGCTAAACGAACACCAATGTCAGTAAGTGATTCGGAGCTGGCTGTAATTGCATATTCTACGCTGTCATATTCTCTACCAGTTACCCAATTGATGCCATTAGGTTCAGGTGTTTGACTAGGTGGAGCAAACGTTGATCGGTGATTAAATACCCGCATGTCTCTTAATCGACTGAATGTTGGTATCCCTGGTGCTATTACTATTTGCTCATTTGCAGCTTCAGCTGTTTCTAATCTAGGTAATGGCTGTGCTCTTGTATGTAAGCAGCGTTGTCTGGCGCGTTCTTTTTGAAGGCGTTCACTGCCAGTATCTGTTTTAGCTGTAGCAGCTAAAGCGCTCAGACCCAAAATCTTTAAAAAGTCTCTTCGTGTACTGCCTTGATCTTGTTTACTAGCGTCCGGTGTTCCTGGTAGACGATGACGATCGTTCAATGAATTTAATGCCATTATTAATTAGCTAATCAGTCTATTATATCATGATCTTAAACTTGAATTAAGCCATTTCTAGAATTGGTGGATACGGGAGGCCGTAGTTATAATCTGTTTTCAATCTATCCTCGCTTTAGCCATCGAGGTGTGGAGTATGGGAAAAGGCCATTTGGGTGATAAATAGCTATGACTTAAGGCTTTTTCCAAAGAGCCTCTTATTGGAAGATGGGAACGGGTATTGTTCTTAGGCCTTAGTACAGTCAAACATTGGAATTTTAAGTGTGATCACATATAATTCTGTTTGATTATTATATTATCTACTATGCATGACCTGTTTAAACGTGGTCTGCTCGTGTGCCTGCTTTTAGCAACCACTGCTTGTGGCGCAAATCAAGTTGATGAAATTACAGATCATACTATTTCTTCAACGCCACTGATCCTCTCACCTTCTTCGACCCCATCTAGAAGTTCCAGTGCTATTTCCTCAACAATAACTTCTACAATAAAACCGACTGCGCAAGCGAATGGGAACAATAAGTTTGTGTCAACTAATACTCCAACTGTTATTCCTGTACCAGTATCATTACCAACTCTAGTAACTAAGACTACTCCTACAGATCCAAGTATAAATGATGTTCAAATTACTTTTGACAAAGATCATTATGAGCCAGGTGAATCAGTGGCTGTTCGTATTAGCAATGGTACTAATGAGGACTATGAAGTTCATTACACTGGTAAGTACCTCTGCCATCGGTATTTTGAGTTGAGCTTGGGGAATACTTTTTATCCAGGGCTTGATGCGCAAAAAGATAAATGTACTACTAGTTATCTATTAAATACTACTGATAAATTAGTATTTCTTGATGTTCCAGCACATCAAACAAAAACCATTGGCACATGGGACCAAATGCTGTTTTTAAATTGTTCTGCCTACAGGGATAGTCGCAGCGGTCGACCTGGGCCATGTCCAGGTAATAAAGAATCAGCACCGGATGCAATGTATACCTTTCATATTGATATCAACCAGAAACTGAATGGGACATCGGAGACAACAAAGCGATTAACTGCAAATCTCACTATTGGAGAAGGGAAGAGGCTATTAGCGGAGGTTGATCAAGTAACCTTTTCACCCACTCACCCCAGGGGCATGACGCCACTTACTGTTACCATGTCCGGGCCTTTACCTCCTGGTAATTGGAAGTTTAGTGAATTAATGACGCGCGAGTTACGCCAAACTGCTAGTTCTTGGAATGAAGTGTATGTATACCCTTTGTTAGAACCAAGTGATTCAGCAGGCGCATTACATGATAGTTGGACATATACGTATGAATTACCATTAGAGCCTAAGCGTGATTACAATGTCCATGTAACTGGGGAAAACAAATATTTTGACAAAGTCACAGCACTATTTTTGGAATATGAAAGTACCAAGCAAAGTTTTTCTGATATTCCACCAGCCAATTCGTATTATCCTGCTGTTCAATATCTCAGTGAAGGACACAATCTTCCTCCCCACATTAGTACTAATTTTTTACCAGACCAACCAATTACACGCGCCGAAGCAGTTCACATTGCAATGAGCTTAGCTGATCAGCCGGGAACATTATTTTCAATATGGGAAAAGTCTTGTATAGAAGAAGCTGTGGATGACCCAAGTGACGCCTGCTACCCTGCAGTCAAAAAGACATTTCCATTCAGTGATGTACCAATCTCGCATCCATCTTACAAGTTTATTAACGAAGCTTTCCAAAGAGATCTCATTCCTTCTGTAGATTTATTTCGACCTGAGGAACCAGCCACTAAATTATTTGTGCTTCAAATGGCTTTAGATATGGAAGCGGGGAGTTTGAATAGGGATGGTGCCAATATTCCACAAGGAACAGTGGCAGCTAAAGATGCTATTACGACAGAAGAAAGAACATATTTTGCTCGTGCATCAGAATTAGAGCTGATAACACGCGACACTAATGGTAACTTTAACTTCCGATCAGCAATCTCTCGCGCTGAAGCCGCCCAGTTATTTTACCGATCGCATTATTATCGCTGGAAATAAACATGTCTGTTGGTATCGAACAAAAGCTTCCATTCAGTTCATTTGGTCATTTACTAAAGCCATCTCTAAGAATGGTAAGTTTGATCTCGTTGGTTACAGTCCGTTCCAGATATCCGTATTCTTCTGTCGTTCTCTAGTAAGGCATAGTGAACAGTAAGTTGGAGAAGTGGTTGCGTTGGAATATAAGAATAGCAGATAGATATGATGTTTCTATCTGCTACGGGTATTAGAGAATAGGGTTGTGTAGAACCTTACTCTATTAATTGATTTAATTCCCTCCATCTAATGGCAATTCTTGTCTCATACGAAATAAAAATTCAGAATCAAAGCTTTCGTATCTGCCGCCAAAGCTATCTCTTACTTTTCTTTTTACTGCAACTAACTCAGCATCAGACTGTACAGGCATTTGTGCCACTTCCAGTCTAAGACCTGTTAAATACTTTCTATCACCTGGACGGGCGATGAGAATGACTGTCTTATTCCGCATTTCTTTGCTGCCTACAATGGTTGGAACTTGGTATTCATATTTGCCACACATAACCCAAGGATCATCGGGTTTCTCTCCTGGGCGATTATTAGTGCCGATAACTATATCTCCACACGCTGGTAGTAATCCTTCGACTTTTCTTCTCTGTGCCCTAATATCAATCAGCGTATCTATCATTTGCCCATTAACCTCAATATTTGATTGAGCTTGTATAGGCAAATAGCCAAAATCACCAGCATTTTCTATAGTTGATTCTATTTGAGTCGGTGAAGCATCTAATAGTCTCTGAGCTAGTGTATCTTTCACTCTATGTGTAATGTTCTGTGTGGAACGATTAAATGGATCTGTAATTAGATCGAACCCATCCACAAATAGTGCTGCTAATAGTGCACCTGTAGGCGCATTTGCAATCACAGTAGCTAGTTGTTGATCTGCATTGGCTCGACGCAAGCAACTGGTTATATATGTTCTTACAAAAGCGACTTGAGAGTGCTCGCCACCTCCAAGAATTCTACGCATTTCATTACGTAATTGCTCGTTAATTTGTACACGCTCAGCTTCGGTAGCTCGATCCTGTCTGCGCAGGTGTTGTTCAACCGTGGTTAAAAGGTTTTGGAACTGTGTATTGTCTACTGATAGCTTTTGCATAGAATTTAGTGGTTTCCTATTATTATCTCTTAATGTGCTTTAATTGTCACGTAAAAGAAAAGTAGGGCACTATAGTGTATCGCCTAGATTTTTACCAGTCTCTGGCCTTCTAATAGCCATTCCTAAAAATGGTGCAGTAGGTCTCGTTGGTTACACTCCGTTCATGATATCTGTATCCTTTTGCCGTTCTTTAGTTCGACATAGTGATCGCCAGGTTGGTGAAGAAATCACTTTGGAGTATCAAAATAGTAGATAAACAAGATACTTCTATCTGTGAAGCGTATTAGAAGATGGAAAAGGATAGAACTATTTATTTCTAGATCAGAAAGTGGGCTTTGTTTGCATATACTAATAGGATTTTGTTATCTTTCAGGCAATAAGAATTTCTATGCTTGTACAGGATCTTTCTCAAAAGTTTGGGGTTGATATTTCTAAAGTAAATTCACTCGAACTGCTGCGTTCTATTATGGCATGGTATCCCAATAAGAAGCTCTATAGTCGGCCTTCCAGCAAGTCAGGAACAAGCATTCTGTCCTGTCTATAGTCATGAAGAATGGTATGCCGATAATTGGGAGTCGCCCTTCTTAGAAATCGATAGCACCAAGTCTTTTTTCGAACAGTTTCATGCTCTTCAGAAAATTGCACCTGTAGTTGGGCTGCTCTCAAGCATGCAAGAAAATGCAGAGTATTGTCAGGATTCAGAAGGATTGAAAAATTGTTACCTAGTTTTCGATGCTTTAAATTGCCAGGATGTTTATTATTCTGCCCGTATTTATGATTCTCGCGATTGTATTGACGCCTACTGGGTAATGAACTCTGAGCTCCTGTACGATTGTGTCTATATGTTCAATGCTTACAATTGTCGTTATGCGTTCAACTGTCATTTTGTTACTGACAGTTTTTTTTGTATTTAACTGTCGCAATGTAAAGAATGCGTTTATGTGCTCCAATTTGCGCAACAAAGAATATTGTTTGTTCAATAAACAAGTTACTAAAGAAGAATACGAGCAATTTATATCAACAGTAAATTGGGCGGATTATGATACGATGCTGAAATTCAAAAAACAATTTATTGAAGAGCTTATTCCAGCAGCACCAATACCACCAGCTATTCTCGAAAACTGTGAGCAAGTCGAAGGTAATTATCTTAAAAATACTGCTCATTCCGAGAAGGCATTTGAAAGTTTTGATTTAAAGGATACTTACAATGTGTTTCAGTGCGCTAAAGGAAATGATATCGCAGGAGCTTATATGTGCAACGATAGAGTAGAGAAATGTTTCCAATGTGTGGCTACCGGTATAGCGGTATATGACGTAAGAAATTGTGCGTTTGTCTGGCACAGTTCATATATGGAATATTGCTATCTTTGTTTAAATTGCCAAAACTGTTTCGGATGTATTGGTCTTAGAAACAAGCAGTATCATATTTTCAACAAGCCATATTCAAAAGAAGATTATGAAGATGCTGTAAAAGTTTTACGAGAAAATATGGTGAAAAGAGGCGAGTATAATCAATTCTTTCCACTTGAGCTGAGCCCATTTCCTTATGAAGATACTATTGCATTTGATCTTTTTGACAATCGTGATAGCTCAGTGTTCGCAGCTGAATTGGCTTTGCCTAATGGGAGTGCTCAATCTAAAAATGTGCAAACCTGTCCTATCTCAGGAAAGCAATTTCGTTATATCAATCAAGAGTTAGCTATTTACGAGAAAAGAAATATTCCTTTACCTAGAATCTCTCCAGCACTGCGCTATCGTCAAAGAATGCAACTAATGGATACAAGTTTTCTTCCTAATCAAGTTCAATTATCTTTAGGAGGTGTCGCGGCTACTTATTTTGCACATCCAAACACTAAAAAGATTGTTGATTGGAAAGAATACGAAGCCCAATTGTAGCTATAGAGAATGGTGATTGCCCCTTTCTTGAGCTATTTATAAAATTGGTGCGGTTGGCCTCGTTGGTTACAGTCCGTTCCAGATGTCTGTATCCTTTTGCCGGTCTTTAGTTCGACATTGTGATCGCCAGGTTGGTGAAGAAATCACTTTGGAGTATCAAAATAGTAGATAAACAAGCTACTTCTATCTGTGAAGCGTATTAGAAGATGGAAAAGGATAGAACCTTTTTGCTTTATCGAATAGACTATAGCCTACTGTGTGCTGTAAAATGTAATGAATAGTTAATTACTTGATTTAATGCGAGCTAATGAAGATGAGCCAATAGATCGTTTACGGATTGGTAGTAATTCAAATAAAAGAGATCATAGAAAGCTTTTAGCTGCGCTTGTTTTTTCGGGTTTACTTAAATCAGGAAATGATCAAGTCCGGGCAACAAATGATGTCCTTAGCGTTCCGGGTATAATGGTACAAAGAGAGACACGTGATGCGTATACCAATCCTAGAATATATTCTACTGTTGGCTACCTTGAGAGGGCAACGTCGCAGAATATAGGAGTAGATTTTGAAACAGTTAGAAGTACCTACGATGTAGTGGGGTCCACAGCTCAGCTGATGGATGTATTGCCAGTTCAAACTCTTGCGCGTCTTTACCAGTCTTTTGATACTACAAGTCCAGCTGTTCAAGAAATGCTGGCAAACAATAGGTACTTTTATTTACCAACACCACCACCTAATAGGGCAAAATATATTCGTGGAGATAATGGGTATGACACTGTGATTATTTCAAGTAACGCTCTTTCTTTTGGATCTCTGGTGCGTGAACGACATGAAGTTGCGTCTGTTGGAAGAAATGTTCTGACCTCTTCCGATAGTCTGCTTGTTGATGATCTTCGCCATGAGTTACTTCACGACGCTTGGCATCATTTGTTGTCATCACAAGACAAAGAAAAGTTCATCAATATTATGGATCAGCTTTTTGAGTTAGAACCCCAATGTGACACCCAAGGCAGACCGCTTGTTCTTGCCTATTATTTACATAACCCTAACGTTGCAGCTTCACATGTAGGGTTACCGAGTGGTGGTGTGGTTTTAAGTGATTCTTGCTGGCAATCAACATACAGACGTGGGGTCGAGCTAGTGTTTAATGATGTGGTGTCCGAATTTGCAAGAAACTATAGTCCTCAAGATGCAACTGTTCGTCAGCATGTGACAGATTTGTTGCTTTGGTATACTCGTTTT
>JACCDN010125846.1_pt1 | contig 12874 bp, 10 predicted proteins | sample 7441691 | NCBI WGS metagenome assembly JACCDN01 (sample SAMN15323439, study PRJNA562643) | freshwater metagenome | isolation source: river surface water | place: USA:Blue River Watershed | collected 2017-08-16 | reverse complement strand
GCTGAACCTAGGTCAGATGCGCCAGCTACTAGCTTGACGGTAGCAGTACCGGCTGCGTCGGTCACAACTGAGGTAGCTGATAGTGAACCAGCACCGGTTGATGATAGAGCAACTACTGCACCTGCAACAGCAGCACCTGAGGCGTCGACGGCCTTGACGGTTACGTCAAGAGCGCGGCCAGCCTGTGAGGTGGTTGCAGCTGGGGTAACAGTAACGGTAGCTACTGATGCTGATGGGTCAACAACAACTGCAGCAGCTACAACGGTGTTAGCCGAGGTAGTTACGTCTGCGTCGCCGTTTTCATACTTAACAGTGAACTTCACGGTACCTGCATCTGAAGGCTGAGTAACGAAGGTTGCAGAAGCAACACCGTCAGCGTCAGTCTCAGTTGGAAGGGTGCCTACGAAGTAACCGAGGCCACCAGTTGCAGAGAATGCAATGTTGGTGGTGGTGTCAACTGGGTTGCCCCACTTGTCGGTTAGCTTGGCTGAAACGGTTAGTGACTTGCCAGGTACAGCTGCAGCAGGAGCAGTAACAACAAGAGTGGTACCTGAAGTTGCTGATGCTGAGTTGTAGGTGACAGTGATGGTCTTCGATACTGAACCAGTGGTTAGGGTGAATACAACCTTCCCTGCGGTGTGTGAGTATGCGTTTACCTGGTAGGTACCGGTAGGGCCAGTTACAACAGTGATTGAACCAACAGCGTAAACGCCGTCAGAGACAAACTGAATGCCAGCTGCCGAAACGGTAACTTCCTGACCTGCAATACCTGCACCGAACTGGTCAACTACGTCGCCAGAAAGATCGGTGCCTGAAGTTGAGTATGAAGGTGCAACAACAGTTGAAACGTTTGAGTCTCCGGTTACGAAGTCCTTCGAGTCAAGAGATACGTTTGCACCCTTTGCTACGGTGATCGCCGAAACCGCACGAGCAGCAGTTACAACCTTGACAGTTGAAGACGCAGTACGTGAGTTAGAAGGCAACAAGCTTGCAGCCAAGGTGTTGACCCAGTTTCCTGCGGTTGCATCCCAGACCTGAGCGGTTGCAGTTACGGTTACGTCGCCAGCAGCAGCTGAACCATCAGTGAAGGTTGCAGTTGCGTAGCCGCCAGAGAATACAACCTGTGCGGTTGCGGTGGTTGAACCGGTACCTGAAACGCCAGGAGCTGAAACTGAAACGCGGTACTTGTCGCTGTCAACTAGCTTTCCGAAGTCATCCTTCAGTGCGTACTTGATTGAAACTGAACCGCCCTTGACTACCTGGCGGACTGCCTCGGTGGTGCCAATCTTACCTACGATGGTGTCTAGTAGACCACCAGCGGCGATAGTAGCGTCAACCCACTTGTAGTTGATGGTGTTGGTCGAGCCTAGGCCAGCAACCTTGATCGAAACGTAAAGCGAGGTTCCGACCTTGCCTGATAGTGAAGCAACGGTGAAGTTGAACTTTCCATCAGCATCTGAGGTTGCGGTGAAGGTCTTTGATCCCTTGGCGCCAGCGAATGAGATTCCACCAACAGAAATGGTGTCATCTGAATCGATGGTGTCTACAGAAACGGTAACGGTCGCTACGATGCCTGCTGCAGCAACCTGTGCGTCAGCTGCGTCGTTGGTCTTGGTGACCTTTGCAGACAAAGCAACAGACTTGGTGCCTGAGCGAACTTCGTAGTTGATGCCGCTCTTACGGATGTTGTCACCGACGGTAGCTGCAGGAGCATCCACGGTGGTAGCAACAACCTTAGAAACGGTGTAGTAAGAAGGGTCTCCAACTGCAACCTTTACACCAGCTGAGTTCTTTCGTACTGCCTGTGCAACATAAATTGCAGGAGTAGAAACAGTGGTGATTACCTTGTCCTTAGCGACAAGAGCAGTTGGGGTGGTTGCATCGTCAACGTCAGTGGTGTCACCAGAGTCGGTTGAGTTTGCTGCCCAGTTCGATGCGTTGTTAACAGATGATACGTCACCGTTAGCTGCAAGAACACCAAATGCGATTGAGTAGTTTGCCTTGTTTAGCTGTGCAACGTTAACGTCGGCACCGAACTTGATGGTTGCGGTTGCCTTTGCATCGTTGACAACGATTGGGCTCAGAGTGGTGGTTAGACCTGAGTTAGCAACGGTAACGAAGTTAACGGTGCGAACTGCAGAAGCAACCTCATCGCTGTCTAGGATTCCGTTTGCACGGAAGTCTAGCCACGCCTGAACGGTTACTGAGAATCCAGCGGTTGCAGTGGTCTTAGCTGAAAGGGCTAGGCCGTTGTCAGCACCAGCAGTGCTACCAGAGGTAACAACTAGCTTCTTGGTGGTTGCATCTACGGTGTGGCTACCAAGCTTTTCGCTTGAGTCGGTGATCAAGAACTTTAGGCTCTCGGTACCGTTCTGAGCAGCGTCGGTGAACTGTGAGTTCAGGTTGAAAGTCTCACCAAGGATGGTGGTGTAAGTGGTACCGGTGGTCGGCTCAAGTGACACTGGGTCAATAGCGTACGCAGGACCTGCGATAACTGATGATCCCAAAGCTACTAGAGCACCAAGCGCCAGGCCCTTACGGGTTAGGTTCTTAGACATTGAGTCTCTTTCTTTCTTGGTTTACTGAGTTTTCAGGATGAAAACCCAGCTTTAAGCGCTCGTTCTCAGCCAACCAAGCAGGCATAGAACAGTGCTTATGTTAAGAATAACGGGCTCATACCGATTTCATTACGGTCATTACGGCTTAATTTAAGAAATAAATTAACTATTTTTTAGGCGCTGAAACAGCGAATTTGGTGTCAATCACCGAATCGTGGGTTGCCGATAGGCGAATCTCGAGATAAACCTGGCTGCCAACTAGGCTTGAGCTGCCCCAAACCTTGCCTGTTGAGTCAAATGGTGACGCAACTTCGCCAGTGATGACGATGGTTTCAGTGCCATCGGCGTTGATCAAGTCGGTAATTCTTTGGTTCACCAATATAGATGTATAAACGACACCCTCTAGCGTGAAATCAAATGAAGCTCGCTTGACCACATCAATTGAACTTGGAGAGATCTCGATTCGAGCGTGAGACCCAACTGAGTCATAAAAGTCATATACGTCAACTGCGTTTGACAGTGAGGCTGCCTTAACCGCCCCAGCAACAGTAGGGTCGGCGGCATAAATGGCCTTTAGTGCGGCTTCGCTATATGGGCTAGCTGATGGCACCGGCGTTGATCGAACAAATGCAACGTTCGTTGCAGTGTTCTTCGAATCGACTGATGCTTTGGCAGGTTCCTCAGGTGAAGGCTTCACCACTGGGTTGCCGGTTGCACTTGAATCAGGGGTTGATGAAACCGGGTTGCGGTCTTCTTCGGCCAAAGTAGTGGTTTGGCCTCGACCGCCGATGTTCACGAAGGCGCCTACCGCAAGAATAAGGAAGAGCACAAAGACCATGGCTTGAGCGCCAACCTTCTTGGCCTCTTCGGCAGCCTTGCGAGCTGCGACCGAAAGAATTGCTGAAACCGACATTCCTTCGGTGTCTATGTCGGCACCAAGAAGGGCCTTCTTGAACGCAGCGCGTGCACGGAAGATAAGTTGAAGGGTGGCGTTCTCTGAAAGACCGACTTGAGCGGCAACCTCGCGAGTTGACTTCTCTTCATACATCGACGCGATCAAAACTTCGCGGTGGCGAGGGTTCAACTTGCTTAGAGCTAGGCGAACGATTGCTGCGTCTTCAGCATGCTCAAGTTCAGCGCCAACCTCAGGGTCATTGCTCTCAGGTTCTGCAACGTCATCAATGCTGTCTATGTAGGCGCGGCCCGAGGCTCGAATTACATCGAGGCATAGTAGACGAACTTTCCACTTCAAGAAGCGGAGAACACCGATCTCTGAGTCGAGCTCTGGCAGCGTGACCATTAAGTAAAGGAATGCGTCCTGGACGACTTCGTCGACTTGACTTTGATTGCGCAAGAACTTGCGTGCGTGACGCTCTAGATGAGGACGGAAGCGAGTGTAGATGTTGGCAAAATCTTGGGCAGACCATTCTTTGAGGATGGCCTTTTTATCTTCGCTGGCCTGAACTAAACCAAACTCTTCATCAGATTCTTCGCTCAGCAAAGCTTCGAGCTCGTCATTGGTCGGCAATGTTTCAGAAGGCGCAGAAACTTGAACCTCAGGCACTGCCTTGAGATTGCGCTTCTTACCCATACCGCTCACCGTTCTATTGTGTCAGTCATAATAAGTAACGGACAATAGCTGGTTTTATTACGGTAAGGCTGAGAAAAGGGAGGCACAATGGCGACACTAGGCATTGTAATGCCAGTATTTAATGGCGAAAAGTACGTCTCTCAGACCATAGAGAGCATCATCGCATCTACTGTTCAGCCCAATCATCTAGTGTTGGTCAATGACGGTTCGACCGATGCAACTCTAGATTGTGCGAAAAAGGCACTGGCATCGGCCAACTTCAAATTTGACATAGTGTCGCAAAGAAATTCCGGAGAAGCCACGGCTGTCAATGTGGGCGTCAAACGACTCGACGCCGATTACCTGATTATCGTGAATGCGGATGACCCAATTGATCCGGACCTCATTAAGTACACATCGCAAGCTCTAGATTTGAATCCATCCGCAGTCGTAGCCTATCCAGATTGGCGAGTAATCGATGAAGATGGGCTCTTAATTCGGGAGGTCAAGACTCAGGATTTTTCACGTGAGCTGCTTTACGGCGGGTTCGTGTGCATCCCCGGCCCAGGAGCAGCAATTCGAGCCAGCGCAATAAGGGGACAATTGCGTGACCCGCGTTTTAGCCATGTTGCTGATTACGGAACCTGGCTAAAACTAGCAATCGAAGGTGACTTTGTAAGGATAGAAAAAGTCCTAGCCAACTGGAGAGACCACTCTCAGGGGCAAACTGCGCAAGGCAAGGGCACTCTCCTAGCGGAGCAATACGTCAATCTCATTGACCAGTTTTTTGAGGCAAAAACACTTCCGTCAGAGATTATGAGCTTTCGAGAGCTGGGTAAGGCGAGCGCTCGCTTTCAAGCCGCAGTTCAAGGGCTTTTTCGCGCCGGTGTCAGATCTAAATCTTTGGTGTGCCAAGCGCTAGTTATTGGAAAGGGTGCCCTGCCAAGGGGAGCATCACTTCCACTTGTTGCCGCTATCATCGCGTTGCCATTTTCACGCTGGGGGTTGAAAGCTTACTACGGAGCAAGAAAGTCACTTAAGCTCGATTAGTTTGTTCGCCCCTCGGATGGTGGCCTCTCTGTGAGCTATGACGATTAAAGTAACACGTAGCCTTAGATCTTCAAATACTTGTGCGAGTGCTTTCTCAGTTTCTGCATCCAAGGCGCTGGTTGGCTCGTCCATGATAAGTAACATTGGATCTGTGTAAAGTGCACGTGCAATGCCGAGACGTTGTTTTTGGCCACCGCTTAGATTCGTGTCAACAAGACTTCTTGCGAGCCCGTGATCACTTGCGAGGTCCCTTAGTTGAGCCAATTCCAATGCGGCTTGGACTTTTGGAAGCACGATATCTTCTGGCGCTTGACCAAGTGCCACATTTTCAGCCAGCGATCCTCTGACTAAATGAACGTCCTGAGGAACGTATGACAGACAGCCTGGATTCTCGGCGATAAAGATATTGGGTTCCAGGCCTTGGATTTGAATTGTGCCATCAGACGGCTTTTCAAGGCCAAGGATCAGCCTGGCTAAAGTGCTCTTGCCCACACCGGATTTTCCAATCAAAGCAAGAAAATCCCCTGTCTCCACTTCAAAACTCAGGTTGTCGATAACGTTAACTGTGGACCCATGATAAGCAAAGCAGAGATCACGGATCGTGATCAAAACGGGTTTTTTTGACTTCGGGTTAGACAATGTCTCGCAGCACCTTCATCGATTGGGCAACTTCTGGAACCGTTTGACGCAAGGCGGTTAGCGAATTCATCAGGGTTATCAGAGATGGCGCTATTCTCCCCCCGCTCGCAATAAATATCGAGAAAGTTGCAGCCGCTGTTGCAAACGAGTAGTTTGCAAACACAAAAATAGCGAGAGAAAAGGCCCCGACCATAAACGCACCCTCGACCACATATCTGGGTAACGCCCCCATAAAGAATATTTTCGACATAGAAGCTATGGCTAAGGACCGGTTTTTGTGAAACCGACCCACGAAATTATCTAATCTGCCGGATAGCTTTAGTTCCGGGTACAAAAGCAACGCCTCACGTAAATTCTGCGCAGACTCAACTTGGGAAGATGCAAAGATGGAACTTTCGCGATGCATTTTGTTTCCCAGAATTCCCTGAAGGATAAAGCCAACCAAGGCAAAGTAAGCAGCTGCAAAAGTTGTTACGGCTGGGGATACGAAAGCAAGTAAAACAATGATTGACCCCACCGATAACAACTCAGAAACCACCGTCCCAAAGTTTCCGATAGTTTTGGGGAACAGCGCAGCAACGCCTACCGTCAAGGCATGAGCAACTTCAGGCTCCGAAAAAGCGTTTTTCCTATTTGACGGTGCTTCGATCGCTTGGGAACTATACGAGGCCATTTTGTGTCGTTCTATTCTGGCCATAGTCGAGGCGAACAACCACGTGAGCCATGACGAAAAAAACCCTTTGATCAGAAAAAGGAACATGACCGTGAAAGCGATGAAGCCAAGCAAAGTCGCCTGATCGGTTGTCGCTGGAAATACTGACTTGAGTGCATCGTTCAATGCATCCGGCCTCGGGCCGTTGGTTGCTATTAGAGCAAGCATGCCAAAAAGGGCGATTCCTAATATGTCTAGAAGACTCGAAAAATATCTCAAAAGAACTTGTGCACCTAAAGACAGCTTCTCGCGGGGCGAAAGCCTCCGAGCAGTTTCTTTGAGCGATCCGATTAGTGTGAGTTGGGAATTCAATCGTGCTCATCCAGGTCAGCTGAATCTTGCGTTCTCAGGCCGGACCAGAAGCGGATGCGGCCTATGGTTGAGAGCATAAATGCCAAAACTCTGTCACTGAAATCCTGAATTTCATAATCGCTCGGAACTGGAACCGATTCAGTTCGACCAGCTTGAAACTTGACGGCCGCCAAAATTTCGGGGTAATCGAGGCCAGACATTACTACTGTTCCAACCTCTAGAGCCTCTGGCCTTTCCATTGAGTCCCTAATCGTTACCGCGGGAAAATTCATGATGGCCGCCTCTTCACTTATGGTCCCACTATCAGACAAAACACAGGTGGAATTTATCTGGAGGTTTTGGTAGTCAAAAAACCCGAATGGTGGCAAAAAACGAAGCTCTGGAAAGGCTGCCGCGCCTCCTATTTCATTGAGACGGGCAACCAATCTAGGGTGAGTACTCACGACCGTTGGTACCCCTAGGTCACTTGAAACGCGAGAGACACTTGCAAGAAGCCGTCGCAGTCTGTTGGGGTTATCAATATTTTCTTGGCGATGGGCGCTCAGAAGGAGATACTGCTTGGTCTTTAGGTCTAGCCGCTGAAGTACGTTTGATTTGAAAATCTGTGGTTCGTAAAAATTCAACACTTCCCTCATAGGGCTGCCTGTAACGGCAACTTGCCTAGAATGATGTCCTTCAGCCAGCAAGTTTCTTCGCGCATGCTCTGAGTAGGCCAAGTTGAAATCTGAAATGCTATCTACAATTCTCCGGTTCGTTTCCTCAGGCACGTTGACATCAAAGGAGCGGTTGCCGGCTTCTAGATGGTAAATCGTTACACCGGTCCGTTTGGCAATCAAAGCGGACAGGGCGCTATTTGTGTCTCCTAAAATTACTATTGCCTGCGGATTGAACTCAGTTATTGCGACTTCTACGCCTATTAATACCTCAGCTACCCCCTTAGCCAGAGTTTCAGATCGAACTCCTAAGTAATAGTCCGGCTGTCGTATCCCAAGTTCTTGAAAAAAAATCTCGCTCAAATTTTTATCGAAATTTTGACCAGTGTGGACAATTTTGTGTTGGAAATAATGATCCAACTTCGGTATCACTCGCGACAACCGAATCAACTCCGGTCGTGTCCCCACAATGGTTAGAACCTTCATGCGCTTCATAATTGGGACCTAGCCCTTTAGGTTCGACAATAGAAGTTGAATTTCGGGTAGAGTCCTCAGAAGGTCAGCTACTCCTCGCCTGTCTAAACGTTCTGCGTTGTGCGAATGATAAGAATCTAGCTCTTCCCCTCGAGTCTGCCCTTCTTCAACGTACAGCGAATAGTCCAGCGACCTGGCATCAATCGGCACTCGGAAGTAGCCTCCAAAATCATCCGCTTTCACGCTCTCTTCAACACCAAGTAATGACTCGTATAGTTTTTCTCCGTGCCTAGAACCAATTTCCTTTATCTTTAGCTGCCTGACACCAAGTACATCGCTGAGGCCTAACACTAAGTTCTCGACCGTTGCAGCCGGAGCCTTTTTCACAAATAGATCGCCTGTTTCACCATGTTCAAACGCAAAGTTAACCAAATCTACTGAGTCTTGGAGGCTCATCAAAAATCTTGTCATTTGCGGGTCAGTAACTGTTACATCCTTACCTGCCAACATTTGAGAGATGAATAACGGGATTACAGATCCCCGTGAGTACATCACATTTCCGTATCGGGTAATTGCAATCCGAGTTTGAGAATTCTGAATGTCTCTGGCGAAAGAGAGCGCCGTCTTCTCCATCAGCGCTTTAGTCATGCCCATCGCGTTGATAGGGTAAACCGCCTTGTCAGTGCTCAGGCAAACGACCGACTTTACACCGTTACGAATCGATGACCTTAAAACATTCGCGCTTCCATCAATGTTTGTAGCCACAGCCTGCAGCGGGAAGAACTCGCACGAAGGTACTTGTTTTAGTGCGGCAGCATGAAAGACAAAGTCCACGCCGCGCATGACGGCGTCGCAACCAAGAGGATCCCTGACATCCCCAAGGAAAAACCTCACTCGCTCATCACCTAGCTCAAGCCTAAACTGGTCTTGCTTAGCTTCGTCTCTACTAAAGACGCGCACCTCAGCAGCACCAGAATTCAAGGCATGGCGAACCATGGTTGAACCAAAAGATCCAGTTCCGCCGGTGATGGTGATGGTTGAATTTCTCAAGGCAAGATCCATTTATTTCCTCAAATCTGCAGTCAATTTTCCTGCGGAGCCAGATCAATCTTCGAGGATTGGTCTGGCAACTCAGCTAGCATCTCATGAATGGTTGGAGGACGGTCATAGCCGGCCAACGTCCAGTATTCGGCACTAATCTCAGGACGAAGAGTCGCTAGGCGCCTGTCAATTTTTTCACCCGTGACGTGTCCTACTACTTTGATATCTTCTCTTCTAAATCTTTTACAAATCGCCAGCACAAGTTGAGCCTTTGTTTGAAACCCTTCGGGAACGAGATGGAAGGTGCCATTCCTGAAGCTGCCGTTGCGGATTATCGCAATGACAATTTTGGCAAAGTGATGGGCTGTGACGCCGTTCCAAAAGTGATCTTCGTAGCCCTGTATTTCAGCCTTGAGGGGCTGATTTCGCACCCACTCAACTAGGGAGGTGCTTCTACCTCGCTCCGGGCCAATGATGGAGGTCCGAATGTTCAAAACATTTTCGCTAATCGATTCACCCAAGCTTTTTGTTTTACCGTACACGTCAAGTGCGTCATGCGAAGAGTTTTCGTCGGACCAGCCTTGTCTTCCGGAGAAGACGCAGTCTGTGGCAATTTGAATAACTCGAAACCCCATTGACTCAGCTAGCCGAGCAAGTTTCAAAGGAAAAAGAGCGTTAACTTCCACCGCGCTCGCACGAGACTCTGTGCTCGATTCTGTAATGTGCGACTTTATTACGCCAATGCAGTTCACGACGTAATCTCCTGGACCGAGATGCATCGATTCGATAGCCAGTTCTGGGCTGGAGGCATCTAGGTAGAACCAATTTGAAAGTGGGTTCGATTCCATTCTGCTTGAGTAATACATGTCGCGGTTGCTCGGTCCAAGGAGGTCTACAAAGGCTGAACCCAACATGCCGGTTGCCCCAAGGACCACGATCTTAGCCATGGTGCAAGTCTAGCCATCTGAGAGAGAATAGAGAGATCAATCCGCATGGCTATCGACGGGAATGGCGTGACTGCAAATACAAAATTGGAAACGCGCAAGCGGTTGCTCATAGTCGGCATGGCAAACAGCATCCATGTTGCTAGGTGGCTAGAGCTTCTGGTCGACTTGCCTTATGAAGTTGAATTGATCTCCTCGAATCCGAGCAATCACGTTCACCCAAAAATCGACAAACTTGTGCGCGCATCAGGCAATGACCAGAAAATGATCCTCAGAGCGTCATTTATTACGCGTCGGTTTTCGGTCTACATGTGGTTGGCTGACCGCATTTTTCAGGATTGGATTCGGGCTATCTTCATCGCCCTAAGAATTGCAATCACCAGTCCGGACTTGGTACATGTTCTTGAACTTCAAAACGGTGGTTATCCAACTAGTAAGGCGATGCGACTCTTGAAGAGGGGTCGTCGTCCGATGCTATTCGTGACAAATTATGGTTCCGATGTCTATTGGTACCGGAAGTTTCCCTCACACGTTCAAAAACTCAAAAGATTACTCGAGGAAGCTGACTATTTTTCAGCGGAATGCCAGAGGGATGTAGAGATTGCCAAGGGATTGGGCTTCAATAAAACAGTTCTATCCACCTGCCCTGTGACGGGTGGAATATCCGTTGATCTGATGCCAAGAGGCCTGAACTCAATACCGCTTTCAGAAAGGAGATCCATTGCGATTAAGGGCTACCAAGGTGAGTGGGGTCAGGCATTGGAGGCCATCGATGCCCTGCTAAAGACCGATCTTGATATCTTGAGGAAATTTCAGGTTGAGTTGTATTCCTGTGATATAGCAACTGTTAACGCTGCAAGGAAATTGCAAGCGCTAGGTATATCGGTCCTGACGACCGGCAAAGGAGAGCTGAGTCATGAGCAGATGCTTGAACTTTTTAAGAGGTCTCGCCTGTACATAGGCCTCTCTACGAGTGATGGCATTTCAACTTCGATGTTGGAGGCTATGAGTCAAGGGGCCATCCCAATCCAAACCAACACTTCATGTGCAAACGAGTGGATTTCATCAACAGCGCAGGGTTTTGTTGTTGCACTTGGTAACTCACTCGGGATAGCGAATGCTGTTGAACGCGTATTGTCAGACGATGCGTACGTCATCTCAGCTCAGGCATCCAATTTCAAAGTGATCGAAAGCCGCTACGATCGGACAAAGATAAAAACTATTGTGGAAGATTACTACGCACAGATACTCAATGAGCCAAAAATTGGCTAGCATCTTCCCATGACCATCTCTAAACTTGAGCTAATCGAAGGCGGAATTGCATCCGACCATCGTGGCTCCGTTCGATTCGCTAATAGACTCCCACTTGGCGAGTTTGTGCGCTTCTACTCAATCGCGAACAAAGAACCCCATGTAGTTCGTGGTTGGCACGGCCATAAGTTCGAGGCAAAGGCAATTGTGGCCCTCCAAGGGAGGATTTCGGTCGGTGCAGTTCTTGTAGATAACTGGGAAAATCCAGATGCAAGTCTTGAAGTACACCGTTTTGATTTGGACTGGGATTCGCCGTCCGTCGTGTTGATACCTGGCGGTTACGCCAATGCGATCATGTCGCTAAGTGAAGGCGCCATCGCAGGAGTATTTTCATCGTCTACCCTCGCTGAAAGTTTGGATGACGACATTCGATTCTCACCAGATTATTGGGAGCTGTAAAGGCTACAGTTCCGCTAGCAAAGACTCGAACTCATCGACAGCATTGTGACTTGCCAGCACGAGCTTTGGGTGAGTCTTAAGCTTGGCTTCGTAAAGTACTGACATAGAACCAACCCAGACATCAGACGATGCCTCAACAAATAACACTCCCGAACTTCTATTCAAGGTTTCGGATAGCCCACTCAGCCTCGTCGTGACAACAGGAACTCCGCATGCCAAATACTGCAAAACTTTGTGCGGGAGAGCTAAATCCGACGCGGGTACAACATGCATGGGATTTATAGCAACATCTGCAAGGCGAAGGTAGGTGGGAAGATCCTGGTAGCCAACGAAACCGGTGAAGATCACCCGGTCTCCGAGGCCTAATTTCTGTGAGAGTTTTATTAGGGACGGTGCCGCTGATCCACCGCCGACCAACATCAGCTTGACTTTTGGAAACAAATCCATCGACTTAGCAAAATCGTGGATTACTTGTTCCAATCCTGAGAAGTGAAAGAAAGACCCCATGTACAGCACGCATTTTTCCCCACGCTTTATCCCGAGGGATTTCTGCAGCGACACATCTTTCGCGTCTACCTTGAAATGTTGAAGGTCCAACGGAGGTAAATTGACTACTGTTTCTCTATTGCGGTGACCAAGAGCATTGCAGTATGCAGCCAAAGCAGAATTGTTTGCCGAGAGCACATCGGCATGGTTGTAAACATATTTCTCGGCCGACTTGATCAGCGGGCTAAAGACTGACTTGCGAATCAAGTGCGACACATCGAGCGCTCTAAAAACAACCGGCACACCATATTTTTTAGCAAGCTGAATTACTTGGTGCCCATAGGTCGGCACCGCATAAAGCACAATTGCATCGAATTTTTCATTCTTTAGCAGGCGGTCAAGAACCGGCCAAACCGAAACTGTTGCATAGAGGCGATCTAGACCCGGAACACCAAACTGGTGAGGAGTGATGATGTTTATCGACGTCTCAGTTAGCACTCGACCAGCGATGGTTTTGGTACGGGGTTGGCGGTTGCCCTGCCAAAACTTGAAACCCTCATCAAATTGAAGAAAAGAAACGCGATGGCCCTTTGCAGCCAGGTGCTCTGGAAACTCTTGCATTTCAAAGATTGGCTTCTTTTCATAGCTCACTTCGTGAACAAAAAGCAGGTTAAGAGAAGCCATGCCAACAATCTAGCCTGTGCGAGAATGCTCTTAGGGATTTT
>JACCDN010278047.1_pt1 | contig 12878 bp, 21 predicted proteins | sample 7441691 | NCBI WGS metagenome assembly JACCDN01 (sample SAMN15323439, study PRJNA562643) | freshwater metagenome | isolation source: river surface water | place: USA:Blue River Watershed | collected 2017-08-16 | reverse complement strand
GCCTAACCAATGTGCTATACCAATTGTATGAATTATTCATAAACCCATTATACCACGAATACAAAAACCCAGGCGTGCACCTAGGCTTTTGTTAATTTTTAGAAAGTATTTTTATATAAAGTTGGTCAAAACAACATTAACCACCGCCATGACCAACATTAACAACGCAGGCACTGCGCGAATAAATGGGTCGCGAACCTTGATATGCATTGCCACTGCTCCAATCATTAACAACGCCAATAGCGCCGATGCTGGGTATACAACCATTGGTACCCAAAACCCTATTATCATTAATGCTGCAATAAATATTTTACCTGCGCCTACTAAATACATAAACCATTTTGGCAAACCATACGCGGCAAATTCGTCGGCCATATTACCTGCCCCACCTCCACGATACTTGGTAGGTTTATGAAATCGCACCAGCCACACATTAACCAACACCACGGCAATAATTATTTGAAAAGTGTAAACAACATACATTTGAAATATTTCAGACATAAATTTAAGACTTAATTTTAATACTTAAATTATACCCCGTAGTCAGATTTAAAACAAAAATTAACTTAAGCGTAATTTTAATATATAATGACTTTATGAATAATGAAGACGATGAAGACGTAGTAATACAACGCGATGCCCATGGCAACATACTAGCTAATGGCGACAGTATTGTATTAATAAAAGACCTTAAACTAAAAGGTAGCAATATTGTTATAAAACAAGGTGCCAAAGCCAAAAACATTCACCTAACCGACGAAGAAGGCCTGATCGAATGCAGTATAGATGGTATGAAAGGTATAGTTTTAAAAACTGAATTCATTAAAAAAGCCTAAGTGTACCCTTAGGCTTTTTACTACCTTACACCTTTGACCACCAAGGGTAATATTGGCTATTTGCCCCATAAAAAGCAATGAAATAAGGCCTTTTGTCATGTTGACAAAAGGGTGTATATTATGCTATAATATACACAGCTTAGAATCTTAAAAAATGAATAGAAATAAATTGATTATTACATTTGTCGCAACTGTATTGATTGCGATCGTATTTAAAATCTGTCTAATATTCCAAGAGGCTCCTGAAAAGGTTGTCGACATTGTTAAACATTGGAGTATCGCCTGGGCCAAGGGTGGTGTAATTACCGCCATAATAATATTAATAGTTTTTGGTATAAACAAATACAACACCGACGAAAGGCGCATGAGCTTGTTGGGTTTGTTAACGTTACCGATAATTATACCATTACTATTAAAATTATTTTTTGGCTACCATGGCACATTAATTGTTATTGGCATATGCGCAGGTTTAATTATTGGCTATTTTAGTTATATAATTGACGACCACTTAATTGAACTATGGGAAGCTCGCCATATTACCCTACCATTATTGTTTGGCTTGAGTTTTGGTGGTTCAGTTATTACCGCATGCTTGCTAGAAAACTGGCAAGATGAAAATGTTTACGTGGTTGACCACGCAACATGCACAGAAGTTAATTTACAAAGATACACCTACCACAAAAGTGGCAAAACCAGTTACTGGTCATGGGATACTTATAAAACATTATACTTCTTTGCACGCGGACACAATTACCCAAACCCCCAAGAAGGTGTAGACTACAGCAAATTAGGCCTCCTACAAAGGGCAATCTTTAGTCACCACAACTGGATCGGCGCAATTAATTTTGGAGAATACGATCAAGAGAAAAAAGGTTTCAAATGGATTTACCTAACAAAAAACGATCTAGAGTATCATGAAAAAACATGGTACGAAGCCGAAGAGAATTTTTTTGGGCAAGTCATAAAAAGCGGTAAACAAAAACAGCCTCATGGTATGGTACCCAATTATGTTACCCAACCATTACCGACCGGCAGCGACGTACCTGACGTTTTTACCTTGTTCTATCAATTCTTCAAAATAATGTTTTCGCACAAAGACTTTTCATTACTGCGCTGGATTTATATATTGGTTTATTTACCGCTAGCACTGCTTGCAATATTTATACCACTATTCAGGGCTCCGTTTTGGATACTTTTGATTTCGTCGACAATAATAATTTTAATTATCGTTGCGATTATTCAATCAAAAACCGATGGCGACCTATTTAGTCGAGACTCAGGAGGTTTCGGTGGCGGGTATTCGGGCGGCGGCGGAGCAGGTCATCGATGGTAAAGTTCTTTATACTAATAATGCGGGGTTTTTTAACCCCGCATTTTATTTTGCCCCATAATAAATATATCTTGCCACAACCTTATGGAACCATAAAAATAATTAATCCAGAAACTAAACAAGCTATTAAATGGAACCACGGGTGCAACTTTTTATAATTACCAAATCTCCATCCGTAAATAAAAAATACAATAGTAAATGTCAGTATTGTAGCCAAAGACATTTGGTATGTAGCCGGGACTTTGTAAAAAATATAATAATACATACCCCCGTACGAACCGATGCCCACAACCCAATCAAGTGCTCTAAAAAATGGGAACATTTTTGAACTCCGTTTATAGATTTTAAAATAGTGATAAGCGGGAGATGCTACACACAACCCCAAACAAAATGCCAAATATATCCACTCGCCTTTTGTCCAAGCAATTATCGTTGGCACTAATAAAAAAATATTTGAAGTTAAAATTTTAGGCATATAGAAAATTAATTTAACTAACGCCCACTAAAATTACTAAAGAGAAGAAAAAGAATAGTAAAATTCATTACACTTGCAAAAACAATAAACAAAACTAAGACGATTGATATTACATTTACAATATTAAGTGTTAAGTTTCCTTTACCAGTCAGCTTTTTTTCTGTGCGATTTAAAAGAATTCCTTTTACAACAATGACAGCACTAAAAATCATAGGCAAAACTCCATACCAAACGATAGACCCATTTATTGAAATCGACTCTAAGTTCACATATAACCAAGCAAAAATAGTAGAAGCAAAAACTATAACAAATTCAAAAACGGAAAAACTAAGCAGTTTATTATTTGTTTTTTGTTGAATGATTTTCATATAAATATTATATCACCAAACGCATTATCAAAAAATAATACACGAGGCACAGGATGACCCACGCAATTGAGAATTTGGGGCAAATTAGACCTTTGTAATTGAGCCACTCCCCGCTATAATCCCAAAGCATAACTTTTTTGTATTTCAAATATGTGTAGCCAGTTATAAATTCTATGGTTGTAGTAAAAACTAAAATCAATATTATTAAAAAATATACTGGTAAATTGTATTGTGACAAAATGTACAAAAATGCAGTGCTTAAAGCATACATTTGCAAGTTTATAAAAACGGGCCAAACTATTTTTTGGGCATATATGGATCGGTACAGGAATTCTAAAACAAATCCCAGTCCCAAACCAATTAAATAGTGTATTAATGTCTGCATAATATATTTTGCAAAATTCCGACATTCTCCAGAATGTTGGAATGTTATTTTTGGGTTAGTTTGTTGATTGAAATAATTTGATAAACTTCACAACTTGCTTGCCGTATGGTGACAATGAATTCGCCACGAATCTACCCTTGTATGACTTATTCAATAGCCCCGCTTGGACCAATCGCCTTGTATGCTCTGAAATAGTTTTAAAATTTGCATTCAAACCAGTGGTTATATCATCGACCGTCGCATTATTGTTTTTATCAACAAAAATCAAAATATCTATGCGATGATGATTTGCGATACCTTTGAAGTGCCTTTCAATTTGTTTACTTGTTTTAATCTTACTCATAAATATATTATATCAAGACATTCGGACATTCTCAAGAATGTTGGAATGTTACTAATCTGGGTAATGACTACACTTTATACCTCAAAAACCCTTTCCGTTTCCCCTCCTCCATTCGTTCAATTGCATAGCGCAATGTTGTGCGGGGTAGGTTTTTATAATTTTTTATTAAGAAGTCTTCGCAAGTTTTTGCATCCTTCTTCCACACTTCGCGCAATGCCCAGCCCACGGCTTTGTGCATTAGGTCTTCTTTGTCGGCCAAAAGCTTTTTGGCAATGCGTAGTGTTGGCCCATATACGCAGTATTTAATACTAGCCATTGTGGCAATTATCGCCACGCGCCGGTACCACATATTTTTTGAGACTGCTAATTCATCTAAAACATTTTTGCTTGCAAGCCCGCTATACACCGCCATACCCAATATTCTACTGGCCGATAGGTCGACCAAGTCCCAATTGTTTACCCTTTTTAAATTCTTTAAATAAAAATTAAGCACCTTGCGCCGTACCCCGTCATCAATCGAGCGTTCGTATTGTTTAACCAATATCAAAATACCCACCAGTCTAACCTCGTGTATTGGCGAATTCAAAGCCTGCCCAATATCGGCAAAGCCAAGGTGCGCAAATTTACCAACCACCTTGCGCGCATCGGGGTTGCTAACACCCATAAATTTATCGCCCTCGCCATATTGCCCCACCCCAGTTTTAAAAAACCATTCGTTAGACTTTTGCCGTTTGGCGCTAGAGTACTTTTTTAATTCGTTATAAATCTCGGACATGGGAATTAAAATCTTTAATATTTGATTTACCACTAGCTAGGAATGTCCTAACTAATCATGTTAAAAAATTCTTATAATATCACCATCATCAAATCCTAACGTAATCGCTTCAGCTTTTGAAAGAAAGTGTTCTTTATATTTTTCAGAAAGAGTAAAAGCTTTTATTAAATCTGTAACTTTTGATAGAACTTCTTGCCATTCATTATCACTATATCTTTTCCTAAATTGCTTTTCTAAAGCAAAGTATTTCTCTTTTGGTGTAAAATCTACAGAGCAATACCATTCATCCTCTTTACCATATGTTTTTGAACCAGTTAAATATAGTTCATGGCCTGCCCTAGTTGTTTCAATAATACCAATATGATAAGAATTTATTTCACTTGGTATAGATTCATTTTGATTCAGTCTCCATAACCAAGCTTCTATAGAATCTTTTTCTTTCTTTTTAAATATATTAAATTGCCATGCTGTTCTCATAATTAAATTATACTACATAATTAATAAATCAATAAAACCTTTATTAAAAACATTCTGGTATTCTGCAGAATGTGAGAATGTTATTTGAAGGATTTGATGAAGGTTACTACTTTCTCGCCATATGGTGACAGTGAGTGTGTGACATTGCGACCTTGGTATTTTTTATTCAGCAGGCCCGCCTGTACCAATTTGCGAGTATGTTCTGAAATAGTTTTGAAGTTCCCTTTCAATTCACCAACGATACCATCCAGTGTAATCTCGGGGCTTTTCTTAACTAAAAGTAAAATACCAATACGCCAATGATTTGCCAAGCCTTTAAAATGGCGTTCCATTTGCTTTGCTGTTTTCATAATTAAATTATACTACGCTATTATTAAAACACCCAAATATTTGTGTGAAAAACATTCTGGTATTCTGCAGAATATAAGAATGTTATTCATCGGTAAGGAAGAGCATTGCGGGATATTGCCCCACCCCAGTTTTAAAAAACCATTCGTTAGATTTTTGCCGTTTGGCGCTAGAGTACTTTTTTAACTCGTTATAAATTTCGGACATGGATTTTTTTCAAGTAAGTAAAATCTATTTAAGTTTTAAGTTTAATTTTTCAAAACCTTTTTTGTCTAAATAATCACTCAGTGAATATTCTTGATCTCTAAAATCAAAAGCTTTCTTTTCTTTTGGATTAACCCATATGAAAAAACTATATAAGCCTTTTGAATCATTTTTTTTATTTTTTAAACAAAGATCTATTAATTTACTAGACTCTATCGTTATAGTATGTGGTACTATGATTCTTCTACCATTTTCTTTTGATTCTTCTAAAACATATATTAAAAATATAAAATAATCTGCGGTAGAATTAAGAACAACTTCTTTTTTAAAATAAAACCACCCAGCAGAACCATATTCATATTTATCAATTTCGCTCTTTTTAGGCTCGTAAGCTCTACTGCTCTTTACTTGTATAGTTGCAACCTTTTTGTTTTTTAAATTTAATAGAAACAGGTCTACATCCTTCATTTGAGAATTCAAAGGGAAAAGAACTTCGACATTCTTAACTGTCTCATCTCTTAAAATACCTGAGACGACAGCCTCGTCAACATTTAAACTCCAAAAATTTCTATAAGCTTTTGACATATTATTATATTAGATCAAAATATTCTTTTATTGTCTTTCCATTAAAAGCCCAGAATACCGTACCCTGAACCGCTTTCCACTTCTTATCAAAACGTTTTTCTAAAACTTTTTGGGCAGAATATGACAAAGAGGTTTCCTTACCATCAAACATTATTTTACCATTCTTTAACACTATTGCTTTTATGTCTTTGTATTCATCACCATAAACAAAATATAGAACAGAACCCTCTTTTATTCCCGCTTTATCAAATTTACTTTTTGACTCTTTTTCTATTTTTATATTATTTTTATTCTCGCGAATATATTCGCATACCCTCTCAGGATGTTCTTCTATAAATTCACGTTTTTTATTTAAACGTTTTGAAGCAAAATGGCTTAAAACCTGCTGTTCCAGTATCTCGGAATTTTCAAGTTCAAAACTCTCATAAACTTGAAACCTCGTGGGTATACCAGTCTTATTTAAGTCATTCAGTCTTTTTTCAAGATCATTTGTAATACCAACCTTGCAAAGATTAGGCATTGAAATATTTGTTATAACGTAGAGTATTGTCTTCATGGTGTGAATTATAACATAAAAAACCACTCATTTTGAGTGGTTTTTTATAAGCAAGGCATACTTGACTATCGCTTTTTCGGTTACCAGTAAAAAATTACTGCCTATAAACTCTAAAGTGCTGTGTAACTTTTGCTTAGTTTAACCTATTTTTTCTTAAGTTTTGTAACCCCTTTAAAGGCGATATTTTTCTTTGCTTTGTTATCCATAAACTTATCTGTTTCTCTATTTATTTTTACAAACAGTTTTGTTTTTGGATTTTTAACCTGCACACGCTTTTTTACAGCCCCTTTTCTTTGGTTGTCACCGTAAGGTTTATTTGTAGCCATTTTGTGATTATATTGTAGCTTATTAATGAGATCGACAATCTCTACTACATTACAATTATAACACGAGTTTAAATAAGAGTAGTTCTTACTTATATAAAGGAATCTTTAAAAAATATTTTTTAGACGTTTGCTATTTGATACTGGCGTACTTTTTTAATTCGTTATAAATTGAGGTAAAATCTTATTCACAAACTACATAATGTAAATATTCTAAAGTTTTATTTGCGCTAAAATCACGATTTTCATCCTTATCAGACTTAAACCTATTGTATTCTTGTGTAAAATACCCATACTTACCCCTTAAGCTCATTATTTCTTTTATATCTTCCAAGGTCATAAGTCCTTCATTGTTATAACTTAAGAAAATATATTTTTGTCTTGCATTAAGTATTAAGTCTGAAAAAGCTTTTTTAACTTGATTTCTAGAACAATAGAGAGATTTTTGACTTTCATACTCTCTCAATCCTGTTTTTCCATAAATTTTTGGGTTATCATATTTTGCAATGGTTTCAAGCAAATGATAATTTGTTGCATATTGTCTTTGGTTATAAGGTGGGTCAAGATATAAAATATCCCCTTCAATTTTTCCTACAAGTTTATTTATGTCTTCATTAAACACTTCGTGTTCCTGATCATTTATGATTAATTCTGCTGGTTTTAATACAAAAGGCATTTGAGCAGTTTTTTTTAACTGTTTCAAAAAAGCACCATATACTGAAGCTGTATTTGCTCGTTTATCAATAGTTTCTAAAAGTGTAGCCAAAAGAAAATAATACTCATTGTCTATAATCAGCTCATCGTTTTTCCATTCTTCTATTTTCATTCTTATTGCGTCACAACGCATTCCGTTTTCGTCCGAAAAATATTGTCTTTCAAATTCTTTATCTTTTGTTCCACCTAAACAATAATTGTTATATACAAACCCCTTTTTACCCTTTATGTTTGACAAATAATCACAAACAAAGTTTTTCCTTTCAGAAATTTCAATATTATTTAATTCTGGTAAAATTTTAGTTAGTTTTGTAAATTTTAAATTTTGGTGATTTTCAATATACTGCTTATTAAGAACAAAACTATAGTATTGAATATCATTTGCGATAACTTTGTATCCTTTTCTTTTAAAATAAGTGCCAACAGCGCCTGTCCCCGCAAATAAATCACAAAAAACACGAGAGTTTTTATCAACTACTTTTTCAATAGAATTCTCTAAAAATTCTAATAATGACAATTTACTCCCGATATAATTCATATGCCAATTATATCATATTTACCTATAAAAATATAGGAAAACGCAGACATTTATGGTAATATTTCTTTATGTTGAATAATGAACAGATTGGTGTATCTACAGAGATTGCGATTGCAGATATTTTTAAGGTTCCTGTCAATGAGCAATACCGTAGCCGTGGCGTAAAAAATATTATTGAAACAATAACACCTATTGTTTCAGAGATATTTAAGACAAACAAGATTCCTGTACCTATTAAACACGCTGCTGAAAATCAAAATATTATTGATTTTGTACTTAAAGATAATAAAACTTTATCTGTAAAAACTAATAAGCAAAAATTAGGCAAAGCGGCACCACAAAAAATTGGCCAAGCATCTTCAAATACTTGGTATGCAATTTTGGCTGAAAGATTAGGTATAGCATATATACCAACCGCTTATCCTGAAAAAGTAAAGCTTTTTAAAATAATTGCACTAACAAGAATTGAAGAATTGCTTGGTATTTACTGGGAATATATGTTTGATTGTGACTTTTTGATTCATATTTTTAATGTAGTTGACCGTAATGACAACCCGACAGCAGATCCACAATATATAGTAATTAAAAAAACAAGTAGTCCCGTTTGGGATCCTGCAAAAATTTCATTCACAAAAACAACAGTTGCTGAATGGAATGAAAGTAACACCGTAAAATATGAATATGATGGTGTAGCAATAGGCGAGTTCCAAGTCCATAACAATAGAGATAATTTTAAATTCCGTTTCAATATGGCTGGAATTTACAAATTAATGAAAGAGGGTCGTCTTAATTTTTCTTAAAAAGAAAAATGTATTCGTGTTTAAATATATAGTAATCACTTGATAGGGCTCTGTACCTCCAAATTCCTTCTTTGTTTTGCTTAGCACGATTCCCTGCCATATTTTTTATTACTATGCTTTTAAGTATTAGTCCTAGTTTTTGAGCTTCATTCATACAATAAAAACTCAAAGGGATCCATTTCCCAGCCTTATACGCGTCGCCAATAACAATAGCTAAATATCTACCATTATCTAATATTTCAATAGTATTTTTTAGAACATCCGAAAATTTATCTAAAAATTCTTTTAATGAATTTGTATTGGAAAGATCATTTTCTAAATCACTAAATTTTATTATATCTGCATAAGGTGGATGTAGGATTGCTAATTGAATATTTACTTTTTTGTTATTTTTTAGTATATCTTTAACTTTATCAAAGGTTTCAATTTTTGTACTATCCCCATTTATTAAATTTGAAAAGTTATCTTTTGGTTCAATATTTTTTTGAACATAATCAATAAGTTTTTTCTGTATATCTATACCAATAAAATTTCGGTTTAATGTTTCTGCTTCATAGGCAGTAGTTCCGCTTCCTAGAAAAGGATCAAAAACAGTTTCATTCTTTTTTGTATACCTTAAAATTAATTGATGTGGAATTTGAGGAATAAAATTTCCGTGATAAAAACCATCATGTTTCCCTGTTTTATCTCTTTCACTAATAATCCAAAGACTATCAGTCCAAATTTCTGATTCCTTCCAGTTTTCTAAATTTAAATCATTAAAAGCTGGCATATTATAAATTAATTCTACCACAAAATAGACTTGCGAGTTAATACCCAATTACTCTGCCGGACAGGTGTTTTTACCCATTGCTTGGTATACAAAACACCAACTAAAGACGGCTTGAAAGACCACTACACCCGAGGCAAAGATTAAAATTGGGTTCCATGTTGTAAGCATGGCGAATAATAGCATTGCCAAGCCAAATGCAAGCCTTGCTAGTCGGTCACGAGTGCCGATGTTTTTATTAGTTAAAGACGGATTCGACCCGTTCGATAAACTCAGGGCGGGCGGGCTCACCGTAATTGGTTTTGATTGCAAAAATTTTCTTGAAAAATATTTTACAATAAAACCAATTATAAATGCCAGTATATACAATATCGCGATCATGCCCCAGCCAAATGGTGATGCAATAAAGCCAATTGATGAACCGCCAAAAAAGTCTTTTTTAAGTTTGGGTATTGTTGTCAGTGCATTTAGCCCCTCGGTGCGGTCAAAGGCTTCAAGCTCGCCAATGGCCAGTGAATATTTGCTGTCGTTTGCGGGGCTAGATACGGTAATTTCGTAAGTGCCGGCAGTGACGCGAGATTTGTATTCGGGGCCTTTCCAATATGTGTCGGCGCCAAATGGCTCGTAGAATTGGGTCCAGGTATGGGAGGGGCCCGCGAGCGTAGCGAGCGGGCCAGTGTCGCCCACTTTAACAATAACAGCCGATACATCTTTGTTCTGCCCCGCAATATCGGGTACCAGTACATTTACATACAAATCAAAATCAGTAGTGGCATTGATAACATACACATCGGGTACGCCAACCAACTCTGCATAGTAAGCTTTTGAAATTTCGGGACTGGGCACAATAGTCAAACGACCCTCGGTAATACGTGGCTGATGCGCCATTGCTAGTGTAGGTAATATTAAAAGACAGAAAGCTAGAAGTAGGAATTTATTTTTCATATACTAATTCTACCATATAAAACAATGTGCTTTTGTTAAAGGCTTTTGACAAAATGGCCGAAAAGGGTTACTGTAAGATAAATTAAGCACATGAATAAAAAGATAAATAAAGAAATCGTAAAAGCTCTTGAAAATTTTCAAGATGAGGGATTTGATGCAACAAGTGTTCGCTCAAAAGAAGAAGATCGCATTGAAGAAGTTGGAATCATGTCAGAGGTGGCCAAAAAGCTTTACGTTCTTTATTTACAAAAGCTTTATGAAAAGGGTGAGGCTATAAAACAAGTAGCAATTTATAACCCCTATGCAACCGTTTCAGATTACCTTAGGGGCCTAGTAATTCATTGTTTTAAAAGTTCAGCCACCGGGGCAGATCGACAAAAAGTTGCAGAGCTAGGCAATCAGGCACAAAATTTAAAAAGGCTATTGCGACACCAGGTAGATTACGACTTCCCCAAATTTAAGGGTTACATTTTAATCTTTAAGCCAAATTATACCATTTGGCATAATGGCAAAAGGGCCGAAAAGCAAAAAGCAAAAATCTTTCAAAAAATTGGCAAAGCACTTATTGCTTTATCAGCCAAAAAAGCATCAGGTCAAACCTGATGCTTTTTATTTTACTCAGCTTGTTGCAGGTTTAATATTACCCTTTTAAATATTTACAGATTATTATCTAAAGAGGTTACTCTAAGATCTAAAAGCCCATCATTAGCCGAGTCTAGCTTGTTTGTTTTTAGTTTTTCCATATATTGTTTAGCGTATTCTTGCGCTTCCATAATTTGAGAATCTGTCATACCCTTATCTTTTTGAGCTTGAATAATTTCTTGAAAATTCCACATAGGCAAGTCTCTTATGAAAACATATGCTAATTGCTGAATGGTTAGTTTTTGTGATTTTGCTGTTTCTAGTGCTACTAAATGATGAGGGTGCGAAATACCTGCATCAATTAAATTAGCATCAAGCTGTTCATTGTTTTTAGCTGCTTCTTTAAAATATTCAGTTATGTTATACCAAATACTCCAAGAGTCTGGGATACCCTTGTTGCTGAAGTAATGTTCCCATTTTACGTCTTCAATCAAGCCCTCTTTATATCGGGCCAAACTTTCTTCAATTTCATCTTCGCTCCTACTTGTTCTTTTAAGCCAAGATTCATGACTATCAATATCGGCTTTTGCTTTTTCAAGAAGCTCCCTCAATTTTGGGTCTATTTCTTTTTTATTCTCATTTTCGTTTAAATTGTGTGGTAAAATTTCTTCCATAAGTTTATTTTACCACAAACACAAACTATTTTTTAGGTTGATCTTTATTTAATAATTTGACATAACTATCTTTAAAATGTATTCTGTTTAAAAGATTCATTATGAAAGAAGGTAAAATTTTTTGGCTTGGCATTGCCAGCATAGCTGGTTTTTGTTTTATGATTTATGTTTTGTGGAGTTGGATTCTACCCCTTACCATAGAACCTGTAAGCACCATTGAGCACATATTAACAATGCCACTTATGATAATATGTGTGTTTATAGCTGCAACATTTCTTTTTATTGCAATGTTTTGCTTAACCACGCTTGAGCCCGACAATGGCAGTGTTATTTAAATTTGTATCAAACGTTAAGTCGGCATTTATGCCGACTTTTTTATTTTAAATTATTTATTAAATACTCGCCGTGGTTTTGCGAGACGGGTTGAATAGATAGTCTTGAGCCAGTTTGTGCAACCATAATGCCGGCAAGGTTTGGGTCAAACTTTATTTCGGCTAGAGTAAGTGGTGTTTTAAGCTTTTTAAGAAATTTAATATCAACGCAATGCCAAATAGGTTTTTCAAGCGTTGCTTTTGGGTCGTAATGTTCGTCGTTTTTATTAAACTGAGTTTCGTCGGCATGGGCGCCACTGCACACGCTGGCAACGCCGTATATACCAGTTGGATTTATTTTTGTACCATTTGAGTGATAGAAAAACACGATATCGCCCACCGACATGTCGTTAGTCATAAAATTGCGGGCTTGGTAATTGCGCACACCAGCCCAAGCGGTTTGTTTGTCATTTTGCAAATCATCAATACCGTAACAATCGCCTTCGCTTTTCATTAGCCAGTATTTTTTAGTTTTTTGTT
>JACCDN010531090.1_pt1 | contig 12879 bp, 7 predicted proteins | sample 7441691 | NCBI WGS metagenome assembly JACCDN01 (sample SAMN15323439, study PRJNA562643) | freshwater metagenome | isolation source: river surface water | place: USA:Blue River Watershed | collected 2017-08-16 | reverse complement strand
TATAGTAATTGGCAATCAGCAACCACATTAACTGCATGGAATGAACCTGGTATTTTTACTAATCCAACAGCATCAACATCCACTTATGGGATTCAACATTTTGAAACCGGTGGAGAAGATTTAGATGTAGATATCACTGGAATAGTTGCTGGTTGGCTAAGTGGCTCTTCAACAAACTACGGCTTGGGTATTGCATTTGGAAGACCATTTGAACTTATTTCTTCAGATACAAGATATATAACATCATTTTATACAAAACACACCAATTCGGCATTCAAGCCATACTTAGAAGTTACTTATAATCAAATAATAAATGACGATAGAAATGAAGTTGTTAACAACAGAATTAGTAGATTATTTTTATATACGTTTAGTGCAAATACTCCAGTAAATATTTTTAGTGCTGATTCAGTAAGTATTCAAACTTCTTCAGGAATAAATGTTTATACTGGTCTAACCATAAATCAATTATCGAAAGGAGTCTATTATGTTGATGTTTGGATGAGCGGAACAACAAAAGGACAGAAATTCAAAGATATATGGAAAGGTATTAGTTTTAATCCTCCTTATGACCAACAAAACATAACACAAACATTTGAAATTAAAGAAAATTATTACACAAGCAACCAAAGAGACGTAAATGATTATGTTATAACTACTTATGGAATTGATAATAATGCTATATTATCAAACGAAGAAGTTCAAAGAATTTATATTGATACCAGAATTAATTATAGCAACACAAGACCAAATGTTGATTTTGGATTAGAATACAAACTAATGATGAATGGGAAAATGGAATTAATTCCATGGACAAAAACAAATTCTGTAATCATAAATGGTGTTTTTAAATCTTATATTGACCTTGATACATCTTGGTTATTAAACAATCAAAACTATCAAATTTATTTTAGAATAAACGACCTTGGAACCAAAAAGGTTCTAAGTGAAAAAATAATATTTAAAATAATAAATAAATTTAAATAATGTGTTTACTTTATTTATAATAAACATATATTATTCAATATGCTACAATCAGAATCAATAAAATTAAATACCAAAAAAAAGGGAACAAAAATTAGTTATTTCACAACATTTTCTGGGCAAACAAGCGAAAATGGAGAAATTTCTTATTTATTAATTGACAGTAATGGAGATGCTGAAATTGTTTATTCTTTACAGGATATTAAAACAAAAAGAAACAACTCAAATTATTTTATAGAAAATAACACTTTTACGATTTATACTGGTAGTACTGTTTTTGATGAAAAATCTCTGTTAAATCAATCTACAAAAAACATAATAGAAAATAGTTATAAAGAAAGAATTAATAATGAATTTTTATCAATAGTAGGAATTACCGGAAATACAAACACCATAAAATCCTATGTTAAATTTGAAGATGTTGAATTAGATGATATGTATATTGATTTAAAAATCACAAGGAATTATAATATATTAAACACTTTAAATATCTATAATGTAGCAACAAATGAAATACCAGAACAAAATTCGGAAACTGGAGTTCTTTTTGGAAGATTAGTTGCTTTACAAAACATTTTAGATGAAGATGGAAACAAAGTAGTCATACCTTTAAAAAACACCATGGTTGCAATTTTTAACCCATCCAAAGAGTATCCCACAATATCATCATTAGATGAAGATGGTAATAGACTTTCTTTAAATTTAAAAGAAAACATAGCTGTTAATCTTTCTAATAATTTTTCTCCTTATTTTAATGAACAATCTTTTTCAACAGATTATAAATATTTAAAAAGTACAAGCAAGATTAAGAACATTCCTGAAATGTTCAAATATACATCAATAACCAATGAAAATGGTGAATTTATAATTCACAATGTTCCTACTGGTGCCCAAACATTTATTTATGAAATTAATTTATTAAAACAAGGATTAACAACCGATGAAGTAGCTTTAAATATTTTCTCATATCCAACAGAAGATAGTCCAAATATCGACAAAGTACCACATTATGTTAGTAAAGAGATTCCAATTAATATTGTTCCATCATGGGGTACAAATCAAACTGGATATACAGAATTAAATGTAACTATAAACTTAGATTTAAGAAAATGGTGTACCTATGTAATATCTCCAATAGCTTATAAAGAAAAAACAATTGAAGATATGTTTGCAGATGGAACTACTACTCCTATTACCGTACAATTTAGAGACATGTCAAAAAAACTTGAATTAAATAATTTACCAAAAGTAGAATGTGTAGAAATTCAAGATGTATATGAAAGAAATAATGAACAAGTATTGGAATGGAATAATGAATTCAAAGATAAGAAAAACAAAGTAGAATTCAAAAGCAGCAATTTTAATTATTTTAAATTACCAGCTAACATTTACGACCCTAATGGAATAAACACCAGAGGGGAAAAAGGCGTTTGGTTAGCATCCTATCAATTTAAAATGTATTATGGAAATAAAGATATCTCATATAAAGCAACCGGTTTTGAAAGAGAATGGTTTACAAACGGTCCTATTGGAAGAAGTCATTTTGATTTAAATAAAAATGCTGATTTTGGAGATGCTACTGCAAATCCTCCAATAGGAAAATTAGGAACCTGGCCATATGAAAGAAGTTGGACAATAAATTATCCTGAACCATATAAAATACCATCAATACCCAACGTTTTAAATCCTGATAAGTTTATAAATAATACATCAATAGCACCTGAAGAACCAATGTTTTTAGATGGTGATTATGTTGGACATTTTGTATCTCAAGAGATTAATCCTTCTGGATATGGAAATCAAAATATAGGTTCTGAATATTCATTTAATCAATTTTCCAGAGAAGTAACAACGCACGGAATTTATAAATATGAAGAAAATGACCAGTGGGACGAGCAATGGTCGAATGGATTTACTCCCGCTATTGATAATCCCAAAAGACAACAAAATGGAAAACCAACAGCCAATGTTAAAAATGGAGAAAGATGGCAAAGACTTGAGTGTGGATATGCTTATTGGTTAAAACCAGAAGGTTGGCCGAGAGTTTTAACACAAGATGGCAAAGTGGATTATTTAAGTGATTCTGACCAAAATAAGGGTTATACACCAGATTCACTTAATTGGGGTCCAAATTCTTATGCAGATGGAATTTACAAATTTCGTGAAAATATATATTTAAAAATGGACCCAGCAGCACCTTTTTGGAAACAAGGAGCTTTGGATATATATAGAATCGTTGAACCTAATAGAATAGCCGATAGATTACCACCACCTATAGAAAAATTTATTAGAATAAAAATTCAAGATTTAATATCTGAAATTGAAAGACCCGGAACTATTAATTGGCTAACAGTAGGTAATCCAAGTGCTAATCCACCAGCTAAAGACCAATTTTATAGAGTTAGTCAAGCAAGTGTTAAAATTAAAAATTTGGGAACAAACCGTGCATTAATAAGCTTGGGTCAAGATATTGAAACTTTAGAACCAAATAAAGAGTTTTTTTTTAGAGATGCTATTTCTCCTTTTTCAGAAATTATCTTGCCAGCAAATAGTAGTTTTAATCCTATTTTAAATTCATACGAAAAAGCAAAATATGAAATTACATTTTGGTCGATAGTTACAGATATTACTACTGGTGGAAAACACGACCAGGGCAAAGGAGATGTTGGATATGGTGGCTTAATTCAATTTAACTTAAAAGCAGATGTTGAAAATAATATTCCAGACTATTACTTAGTTCAAGTAATACCTAATATTGTTAAAATTAGAGACACGAATGGTAATTCAACCAATATTGCAGATACCAATATTGCTACAAATGTTGATAATTCACCTTTAAAATTAGCAATAAACGGATTTGCTTATTGTTTATGGGGTAATCAGGGAACAACACAATGGACTTATAACGGTACTATTTGGCCTTTTGCAAAACAAGGCAATAGTGATTGGGTAGCAACATATTATGATAGTCAATTAATATATACAAAAAATCCATATATATATTTATTACCACAACCATTACCTGTAGTTGGAAATACATATAGCCCTACAAACTTAGATTACGGTTTTATATAAAATGAAAAAAATAATTTTAGGAGAAAAAAAGTACATAGGAAATCAAAATGAAGATAACTTTTTAGATATAGAACTATCAAGAGAAATTGAAAATCTAAAAATTGATTCATTGCAAAATATTTTTGATTATCAAGCTCAGTTTATAAAAGAAAGAAATGATTCTTTAAAGTTTTGTGTGTATGGAATAGTAGAATCAAGATATGGCCATTGTGATAATTTAGCTATTAAAGCATATATAAGTGATTTTAAAAAAACCGCACAAACCGTAAAAGAAATAATTTACACTCCTTATATTCACAACAATTCAATTAGTGGTACAGATTTTGTTTTTTTAACAAAACCACTTAGTGATAAAAACAAATTAAGCAAAAATATATACGGAACAAATAAAGGATGTTATTTTTTTTATTTTGAAATACCAAACAAAGAAATCACAAAAACAAAATCATTATTTTTAGAAATATTTGACCAAATTAATGAATTATATGGAGAATTTTCTATCCCAATTTTATATTATGATGAAGATAAAGAAAGAATAGAGTTTGGAACAGAGACTGCTGATTTTGATGAAGATAATACAATACAATCTATAAATAATAACTTCCCATTTTTTTATGATAAACATTGGGTAAAATTTAATTTAGAACCAACCGGCCCACAAGTCGTTTTTTTTGAAAATGACATTATTACAATAAAAGAAAATGAAGTAACTAATTATAAAATACCTATTTCTTTAGAAAAACCAAGTGAATACGGCTTAGAAAAAGTAAAAATAATAATCGATTATGGTTTGGATGAATATGGACAACCTTATACAAATGCCGATTTATATAATGACTACTTATTCACAGAGCAAATATTGACTTGGGCAATTGGTGAAAAAACAAAAGAAATATCTATTGATATAATTAATGATTTAAAAGTTGAAAGAAATGAAAAAATTGTATTTAGAATAATACCCATTACAAATACCAGAATAGATATAAATACAAATAATTCAACAATCCTATATATAGAAAGTGAAGATAAGCCAGCAAGTATTTATTTTGATGTACCTTCATTAAATTTTAATAGACCTTTATTTAGTCCAACAATTAACAATCCAAATTTATTAAACCTATATTCTAATTTATTAACAATAAAATCAGAAAATAAAATTCAGCTTGATTTATTGACACAGGTACCAATAACAGGAGAGAAAATAAAAATTAAATTTTTGGCAAATGAAAGCACTGCAAAAATAGAAAAAGATTTTATTTTAGATATTTTAAATACAACAAACACAGAAATTATTATAGATATACCTATAAATGTAGACTTTTTTGATTTTTCTATTTTTGTAAAACCACAAAACGGATATGTTGCAGATAAAAAGATTATTTTAGAATTAGTTCAAGAAACACTTGGAGTTGTTCCAGTTTCACAATCCAATATAAATAACAAACCAAGAATAGAAATAGTTTTAAAAGATTCAACAATTTATCAATATACAAGATATACAATTCCTGTCAATACAAACACAAACACAGGATTATTTAAAACTATTTATTACCACTCATCTAATTCAAACAATAAAACAATATTATCAAAAAATATTATTGATAATTTAGCACCAGCAGGAATTAGCCAATTAAATGTCACTAATCACTTTACTTGTGATTTAGAAATAACAAATCGTGGTGAAAAGATAGTATGGCAAGGACAAGAAATTAATAATAATGAAAAATTTATCATACCAATCAACTCTTTTGCATTAACTAATAATCTTGATATTGACCTTCCAGCAAATTCTATTTGGCAGGGAAATTATTATTTGCAAACAAAATATTATTTTCAATTTAAGAATTTTGAAAAAACACATCCCAACTCAGTATTAGGAAATTCAAATCAATATCTTCAAAATAATAATTTTGAAAAAACAGTTACAAAAAGTGAACACTATGCTGGGATTTTAGGAAAAGAAATAAGATACCTTCATTCAACAGTCTATAATGGAATCTCCACTCTTAATGAAACTGATTTTAGCTGTTCTATTCAACCAATTCATGAAAATAAAGATAATTATATATATTATGGTAGCGGTTTGTTTACAGATGGACCAGGTGATAATTATAAAACACATACCATTCTGTTTTTTGATAAAAAAATGGTTTCTAATAAATGCTCTGGGTCAGGAGATAATTTACCTGTAGGGTATTTTTTAATAAAACCGGGACCTTATGTTGAAAATAATGCAAACTTATTTTTTGGAAAAGTATTTTTACAAATTAACTATAACATTATTGATTTAAACTCTAAAATGTTTGCCTATTCAGTAAATAATAATAACACTTTCACTAATTCAAATAGATACTTCTATTCTTGGGATTATATAAATTCTACAACAAAAGAAAATTTAGAATTTGAAATATTTAACAACGGTGTTAGAGAAGTTACTATATTAAATAAAATAATTAGTCCAGGGTCTTCAAAAACATACTATCAATCAGATGTTGATTTTAATGATTTAAAAATTACCCTACAATCGAATGATGATTATGATGAATCTCAAAATAGCTTTTCGAAATTTAATTATAAGTTTAAAATAAATAACATAAAAATTCAATATCAAACTTTAAATAACACAGCATACGAAACTATTAATTCAATCGATTTAGGGTATTATGAAGAAGTCTTGTCCCAAAACTCCAACCAAGCTCCAACAATTAGAAATAGATTTATTCAATATAGATATAACAATATAAATCTACTGGCTAATATTTTTGGAAATTTTGATTGTTCCGGAAATCCATTTACAAACCCTTGGACAACAACAAAAAATATTTATACAAACGATGTTTTATTATTTGCAAATTTAGGTTCAAATTTTATTGGAACACAATGGGAGAATCAAGTAATTACTCCAAATTGTAACCTTAGTTCTATACCATTTAAAATTATTAATTAAATATTTATTATAATGTTAAACGAAATCATAAAATATAGAATATTTGTAAATAAAAGACCTGATGGATTTATTCAACCAAACGGAATATTATCTGGTCAGAATACTTCTGACTTTTATCTAAACATTCCAGTTAACTTAACTTATAAAACTTATGATGAATATATAAACGTTGATAAAGACAAAACTATCATGGTGTTCCAAAGACAAGAAATAAATCCTTTCTTTATTGAATTGGGGTTCTTTAGCTCAATAAAAGCTACGGGTCATTCTGGAAATACTAATTCCTATTTAAAAGAAGAAACAATTTACGAAAAATCAAAAGACTTTAACATAACAATCAATAGATAATGCAACTTTTTCAGATAATTAAAAATACAAGTTTTACTTCAAGCACTGTTAATGATGCTGCAAGTGCAGATATATCTATTGCTAAACCAATTTTATCAAACAACTATTTTGTTTATCAAAATTCCATTGGTGGGAATGTTGTTAATGATAATAATGTTAGAGATTTTTTAGATAAAGAAGAAAATGCATCTTTGGCTGAAAAATTTGTAAAATACTTAGAAAATAATACAACTATTATTGAATTCAAAAATATATTTTATGATAATAAAAAATTATCCAGTGTGTTTAATGAATTTTACAGAGAAACCAAACTAAATTCAAATAGTTCACTACAAACAATTAACAATAACCTTGAAAGAACCAAAGAGAAAAATTATAAAAATTATAATTTTGGAGAAAATCAAAATAGGTTAAATCAAAATTATCCAATATTAAATAATGAATATGATGAATCAGAACAAAATTATTTTATAAACATAAAAATAGATAAGAAAATAAATATTTTACCAAAAGGTGATTATAGTAAATATTTTGCAAATTGTATTAAAGGAACATATTTGGATAAAGACTATTTGTTTATTAATTCAATAAATAAAAATAATATATATTTTAACATACCTTATTTAAAAAATTTACAAAATAATTCTGCTAATAACTTTGGATATGCACCAGTTTTTATTAGTAATTTTAATCATTTTAACATTGGTGATAACATTATTCTTCCAGGAGATGGAAGAGGAGATGAATTTAATTATCGTTTTCATAATTTTCAACATTTTGCTAATTTCTTTAATTATAATCCTCCAAAACTAACAGGAACAACAAGTGGTATATTTATTAATCAAATTTCATTTGCAACAACCGGAAATAATAGAACGGCAAAATTTAAAATAGATAATAATTCATTAATAGAGTTTGATAAAGAAAATAATGAATTTTTGACACTCCCAATAACTATCGAAAGGGTCAATTCAAACTCATTGGATGTTTTCTATTTAAGATATGAAAATTATAGCAATGTAATAATTGGTAAAAATTTTAGTTTTAACATTAACTATCAGCAAGCTACAAATATCCAAACATTAACTTATGATATGACAGATGATTCAATAAATGAATTATCTCAAAATGTCTATATTTTAAAAGAAATAAATCCTGAAGATACAATTATATTGAGTTTATATAATAAAAATTCAATAATTGATTTTTTATTAATTAGGTGTGAAGAATTTATTGAATTAGATTCATATTCAGATAATTCCAAAATTATAATTAAAGATGTAAATAGGAATAGACTTTATTTAAACTGCTTTGTTGATTATAATTATAACAACAAAGATATGGAAAATTATAAAGATTCATCTATACCAATAGTTTATATTTCTCAAATTAATGATGATGAATTATAATTACTTAATATTTATTTAAAATGGCAATAGGAATACACGGTACTAAAAAATTAGCAGATATTAGCGTTGATGACGTTGATATACTCTATGCCTATTCTCCAAACAGAGAAAGCATTGGAGATAGCGAAATGAGACCTTTATATAATAACATAACCAATGTAGATTTTAAAAAACTTATAGGTACAGATGGTTTATATAAACTCAGATTACCAGCATCTATTTTTAATCAATTAGGATTCTATACTATTCAAATTAAACCAAAAACATTTGAAACTACAATTTTAGACTGTTCTTATGTAGTTACAAGTGACAAAAATGCTATTCAAATATCTAAAAAAGGCATTGTCATTCCGACTTTACAATTTTTAAGAACATCAAGTCTCATTGGTTATCAAATTGAATATTTAGACAAAAATGATGTAAAAATTAAAAATTTAAGTAGAATTATAACAAGTAGTGATTTAGTAAGTATCAGCCCTAATAATAATAGCATTACCCAAGGTAGTGTAACTTATGTTTTAGACCCAAGTGGTAATAATTTGTTTTTAACAGTAACCCCAGATGAAGGTAGTTTGATTTCAAAAAATCAAACTGTTGATATTGGTATTAAAGGTCAAAAAATTCTTTTATCTAATACTTATTTTGACCCTGTTACAATTGAAGTTGAAATGGTTGAACATACGGTTGATACATTAGCAATAGCTTTATATGGAAACAGCACAAGAGACTTGGAAACTGGTATATTGACTTATTTTGATAAAAGTGATAGAATTTATAGACAATATAATTTGTTTACACAAAAGAAATTATTTACAAATGGTAATATTGATGTTCGTCAAGAAAGAACAGTTATTAATACTAACCAAAGCTTAAATGATACTTTGAACGTATAATTAAAATACAAAAGGAGTAAATATTTCTATAGCCTGAGAAGGTATTTCTTCCAACAAGATTCCAGAATTTGAATTTGTTTCTGTTAGGATATCAACAGGAGAATTCAAAGTGCCCAAAGGTATTTCTACAATTAATTCTTCATTGTCATTTTCACCTAAAACAATATCTTCTAATGCCATCTTACTGTTGAGTTAATAGTGCTCTTACTTTAATATTATCACCCAAGCTCGCAGGTGTATATCGAATATAAGTCGTTTCATTTCCTTTATCAGAAGTATCATAGGAAGACCAAGACGAACCATCATTTGTTGATTTTTCCCAGGTTCCTGTTGGAGTATCGCTGTCATCATCAACTAAAACACCACCAGTAACCGCATCATACAACCTTACACGTAAAGTTGGAACGGTTGAACCAAATGCTGTTGAAAATCTCCAAGCAAATCTTTTATTGTTAATATCAGAATTGGCAACTGATGGTTGATAATGTGAATCAGTAGAATTATCTTCATAAACAACACAAATAGCATGAATTCTGTTTGGAATACAAGACAAACCTATCGTTTTAAATTCTGCCATAAACTGTATATAATCTGCTCCTGCTAAAGCAGTTAAATCTAAGTGGTCATCCAACAAAGTCCATCCTCCAGTGTTATCATCTATACCACTGGTTCTTGCATAAAACCTTACAGATTCAGGTGTTATCCCTAAATTTCCAGTTCCCAATGCTTGTTCTGTATTAGCATAAGCTTTATAAAATTTAACAGCCCCAGTCGTAGCTAATTTAGAAAATATTATTCTTTGACCAGATGATGATGCATATGTCCAATCAGCATTAATAGGCATTGAATATAATTGAGATATAATAGCAGTAGTGCCTTGTCTAACAAGGTGAAATATTCCTTCTTCACTCCAACCAGCCATCAATGTTGATTGTGTATTAGGAAGTGGATATGAATCAGAACTTGCTGTTGACTGGTCTATTTGTTTTAAATCACTTAAAAATATTAAATCCATTTGTCCGGAATCTGTCCTATATTGTGTTATATAACTTCTTGTGCCAGAAGCATGAGTTGATAAAACAACAAATCTATCAATAGTACCAGCATATTCAATAGAGTTAAGAGCACCTGTGGCTGCAAAAGTTGTTGTAGAACCCGGAGGAGTTTCTATCATAACATCAGACTGATAAGGAGTGCTATTATTTGTAATTGCGCTTAAAGAAGCTCTATAAATCCTTGTTGTTGTAACATAATATAAAGATGGAATTCCATTACCAGGTCCATGAGATGTTGTTGCAACCCTTCCATTATTATTTTGAGACAGCGTTCCGGTTACAGATTGAGTTCCGGTTGATAATAAAATGGAAGTTAAACTTTTACCACCGGTAGTTGTTCCACCAAATATTCCATTACTTCCAAGTGTTGCTCTTAAATTATATTTATAAACCCTATTATTTGTATCTAAAACATAACAAGGTTGCAAATTCCAACCATTCCCAGAAGCAGTAAATTCTTCAATGGCAATACCAGCAGCACCGGTATTTGTTAATGTATTTTGGTCTGCAAGCCAATAAACAGCTTTATTGTTATCTGTAGCAGAACTTAATATAGAAGTTCCAGCAATTGAAAAATCTTCATATCTCAATCCCTTTACTATAAACAACCCCCCGTTTGTAGTGGTTGCATTTGTTGTAACAAATGCAATTCTTAAATCCTCTATTACATAATTAATAGGACTTCCAGAAACACCAGCATTTGTTGATAAAGTTAATCCTGTATTATTTGCAATAGCAGATATTTGATACCATTTAGTAATTCCAGAAGGAGAATTTGAACCAAAACCTATTCGGGAACCAATACACAAGCTACTTCCTGTCCAAAGTGTATTTGTACCTGTAACGGCAGTCCCATTAACCGTAACTGTACCTGTGTTGTATATTTGATACATAGTTCTATGACCACGCATTGTATTATTTGTAGCTGCAGTACCAGGGGTAATGGTGATAAACCCTTTCCAAGTATATAAAGAATTTATTTTATTATATTCAAAAAAAGTAAATCTTCTTGTGTGTGCAACAGCAGCATTATCACTTCCAATTATCCACTGTGTTGTTGTATCATAATCAACAACATGGACATGAGAAATTGGTATAGAAGTAGATGTTTCAAATGGTCGTGCCAATCCAATAGAAAAAGGACCAACAAAATTATCTGCATTAGTTGCACCTGTTTTATATCTCATTAATGTTCCTAAAGTAATAGCTGTACTCGAATAATTTGTCCAATCACGAGTCGGTAAATTGTTTGTTATTTCTAATTCTGTTGATAATTTTGACATTTTATTAAATTGTTTTTATTACATTTATCATAACATAGACTTTTTTTACTGTCGAAACTGTGTCTACATTAAAAGCTAATATATCGCCTGAAGATATAGAAGTTACCCAAGAAGTCAAGGATAAATCTTGATTTTTTTGTTGACTTGAAAGAGTTATTTTTTCTGTTCCTGTTATAGTATCACTTAATGTTGGTGGATAATTTGCATAAGTATTTTTCCAAACATCTATAACAATATCTCCAGATGTATCTGCTACTACTGTCCAAGATACAATAGTTGCATTATATGGTATTGTAACATATCCTTTTAATCCAGTATTTATTACAGAAGAACCATTATCAATAATAAAACCAATACCCCCGGTATGAGTGTGAGCAGTTGTTGAAAATATTGTGCTTATATCTGTAGAACCAGAATATATTGTATTAGCTGAAATTGTATTTGCTGTTAAAGTATTAGCTGAAACAGAATATAAAACAGAAGAACCACTAACAGAAATAGAAGATATTGTTAAAGCAGAAACATTTATTGTTGGTAAAGAATCGGTACCACCGGTATATGTATTTATTCCAGGTTGAATATATGTTTGAGTGCCTCCAGGTCCACCACTTGCTGTTATCATTATTACATTCCCATCTGTTGATAATGATACATTGGTTCCAGCAGACAATCCTTTAAACTGCAATGTTCCATTTGTCTTACCAGTAAAAATAGAAACGCCACCAAGTGATATACCTGAAATTGCAAATAAATCTGTCAGATTCGTGTTTCCAGAATAAATCGTTCCACCGCTTAATGTTGTTGCACTCAAAGATGTGGTCACCAGACCTCCGGTCATGGTGTCCCCAGATTTGTTTACTTTACTATCCAAACTACCCTGCAGAT
>JACCDN010189947.1_pt1 | contig 12879 bp, 22 predicted proteins | sample 7441691 | NCBI WGS metagenome assembly JACCDN01 (sample SAMN15323439, study PRJNA562643) | freshwater metagenome | isolation source: river surface water | place: USA:Blue River Watershed | collected 2017-08-16 | reverse complement strand
TAAATATAATTACATATATATATATATATATATTATTGCGTGTATTAATTTTTGTAGGTAGGTTTTGGCAGCAGATCTCGTCACCTACATCCTACATCTACAATTTTTATAAAAAAAAAAAAAAAAAAAAAAATTTAAAAAAACCATAAAAAATTGTAATTTAATTAAAAAAATTTTTTATGGTAATTTTTTATTTTTTATTTTTTTAAATGAAGCTGTTTCAAAATATCTCCAAGTTTAATTGGTAAAATTGCTTGTTTAAAATTATTATTTTCTAATTTTGAAGAGACAAATTCAGTTTCGTTTATTATACTAATAAGATTAGTATTTGACGTGTTGTCGCTGTATAATGTGCTAAAATAAGAATTAGTTTTTAAAGATGCTACAATTCTTGATTGTGCTTGATGTTTTGATTGTCTTGACATAATTAAATAAGAAAGTATCATGTATCCGTTTGAGTTACCAGGATAAATTTTATTTGTTTTTACGTTTCTAAAATACAACAAATTGCCTTTAAATAAATTTTTTTCAATTATCATGTTTACTTTTTGTTTAAATGATTCATCATTATCGTATAATTCTAGTGCATTATTTAAATCTTCTTTATAATTGTTTTGATCATATTTTTTTTCAGAGTATTCAGAAAGTATAAAAAATTCATGATCTTGTTTTGTTATTAAATTTCTGGAATACGATTCTGTTATAGCAAAAATTTTTGACAAAAAATTTATGTCATAATTATTTTTTGACATTTGTTTATTGATTGTTTATAATATAAAAATTAAAAAAAAAATAAAAAAAAACAATAAAAAAAATTATTTTATTTTAGTTCCTGCAAATTCTCCGTTAGAAAATTTAATAATACGTGTATTAATAATTTCTGAATGAAATTTAATCATATTTACAAGACGTAAAAGAGTATGTTTTGCATTATGTTTTTGGTCGTTAGAAGCCAATGGATTGATTAAAGGTTCTCCAATTTTATTAAAAGTGTTAATTAAATATATTTCAACTTCGTCAACAATTTCTGCATTTTCTTTTTGTAACATTTTTTTTATATTTAATTTATTTGTAAAAAATAAAAAAAAATAATTAATTAAATTATAAAAAACAAAAAAATGAATAACGACGACGAGTGTTCAAAAGCCGAAAAATTGCCATCAAATCTTGAATCTCCTCTTGATTATTACATTACTCAAACAAATTTGGCTTTTTTTGACAAATTTTACCCGGATGGCCCAGGAAATTTAACACCCAACATTATAACAACTTTTTCAGGATTGTCACAAATTTACGGTTTATACTCGCTTCAAAATGGAAACAAACCTGCTTTTTTAGTTTCGTGGTTTCTGGGACATGTTTTTGACAACGCAGACGGTATTTTTGCAAGAAAATACAACATGACATCTGAATTTGGGGATTGGTACGATCATGTAAAAGATTGGACTGTTCATTTAGGTCTTTTGTATTTAATTTTAACACATAAACCGGCTTTTCCTGCTTGGACTTTGGCTACTATTTTGGGTGTAGGATATATGACAGGTGTTCATTTTTCTTGTCAAGAATCGTATCATCGTGGAACGTGTCCTCGTGCTGTAAAATCTGATTCATTGGATATGATAAATAGTAAATTTTTAAATTTTTGCGGAACAGAAGATGTAGAAAAATCTGGTAAATATTTAAATTTTACTAAATATTTTGGCGTTGCAACGCTTGAATTAATAATTGCTTTGTTTATTTTAAAATATTATTAATTTACAAATTTACGAAAAAACAAAGATGTTTGGTGTTTAGCCCATATTTTAGCAATGTAATCATTTTTTTGCAATCTTGTTTCGACTCGTTCTGCAAATTCTTTTTTTGATTTTTCAAACATTGGAAATCCAACATAACGATGAGGATAATTCAAATAAGTACTACGCTCTAAAAATCTGTTTACATCATAAATTCTACTCGCGTCTTTATAATAAATTCCTCCATCAATGTGATCTCGAAAGCGTGCAATTGTTTTAAACTCTTCAAGTTGTTCATCCCGATTAGATGTCGGAAAAACAAAAAGCGAAGCAATAGCAACAGTTAATCCAATTTTTTGAATTTTTGGAAATCCACCATGCAATTTAGCAACACAGTATGAAGTTACACCAGCTACAAAACTTCCAGCAACAGGACCTGCAATTTCTAAATTACAAGCTTCACCTTCAATACTTGCAGCTTCAATTTCGTCAAATTTCTTTCGAATTTCATAAAAAGTTTTTTCGATTTTTTGTTCTTCTTCGCAATCAGCCATTTTTTATTTTTTTATTAAAGCAATTTTACAAATTAAAAAAAAATAAAAAAAAAATGACGCAACAACAAAAAAAAAGAAGACGATATTATGAAAAAGGATATTCGTTATGCGAAGAATACGAAAAATGCTATGAAAACTTTAAAGAAAAGTACAGATTAGAGGAATCAAAAAACACAATTGATTTGTATTACAAAACTGTTGCTACATTTATTTTTGCGTCAGATTTTTATGAAATCGGAATTATTAACACAATATTTGATTATGTATACTGCAGGCCTGTACAATTTTCTGTAAATCATTTTTCTTGTATTGGAGATTACATCAGAATATGGATTGATAATGTTGGAATTAGTAGAACTGCTATAATTGTCGATATTGTAAAAAACAAAATTATTGCTAATGATTCTATGTGTGATACAACTAGATATATTTGCAAAAAAGGATTGAACGGATTTTATTACATTATTTCTAATACAAATACTTCTTTTATTAATTCAATTTTAGATTATAATATACCTGTTTTTGATTAACAATTTAATTTTGGCCTGTCATCAACTTCAACTATTTTTCTGATTATTGAGCAGCATGTCAATTTACAATAAAAACAATCTTCTCTCATTAACGTTTTATCTGGAAAATCATTTTTATAATTTTTGTCTACAGTATAAAAATCAACATATGAATCAATTATAATATTTAAATTTTCGTCCCATAAAATGCTGTTTTTGAACAACCAATTTAAATTAACACATTGCTTTCTGAATTTTTTTCCATTTATAATTATTTCATTGTTGTTAAATTTCTTTCTGACATTAAAATTGTAATAATCATTGTTTTCCAGAAATTGTATTGCTCTTGTAATATCTTCTACATATTCTTTTTCGTAACTAATAATTTTTTGTAAACTACGAATTTTAGTCAAAAAATACCGTCTATAGCTATATTCTAACATTTTATCTGTAATTTTTTCAGTTTCAATTAAATTTGTTAATTTGTCTTCTATATCTTTACACCATATTGGAGGGGGCAACGATTCTGTTTTTTGTTTTTTTGTCATAATTAATATATAAAAACAACAACATTACATTTTTTTTTGTTTTTTACCCGCAATTATATATATTTTTTTAATGCGTTTTTTTTTTATTATTTATAAAATTTTTAATTTAAAAAAGAAAACAAATGTCGTTTGACCAATTTTGTTTTGATTATAATTTGCAACAACATTATGTTTTTGATAAAAACAAACAAACGGAAAAATTAATAATACCGCAGCATGAGATACAAAAACCAATACCTGTAAAAAAATGTAAATATTGTAATGAAACAGAAAAAAATTGTTCATTTTACTATTCAAAAAAATGTTCAATGTGCTTAGTTGCAAATTGTGCAAGATCATATATAATGTGTTTTATATGTCGAAACGATATATGCACAAGTTGTCAAATAGACGTATTGAATAATGAATCAAATGATGAAAGAAAAATGTGCATTTATCACATAATACCTGGAATTAATTATATAAAAAAAACAAAAGAAATTATAACAGAGTGCATATTTCCGGAATATTATTGCGAGTATGGAATTATTGAAATTATTTTGCAATATCATTTTAATGACAAAAAAACAGAAGAGAAAAAATATAAAGATCCAATTAACAAATTAAAAAGACAAAAAATAACTGATAATTTAACAACGTGGATTTTATAATGTATAGTTTCATTGATCGATTGGAATCAGAGAAATATAGTTTAATTATACCAAGAGAACCATTAAATTTAAAATTTGACGATGGGTCAAAACTGTATAATTTTTGTTACGATTTAAAAAAATATTTGTCGGAAATTTTACAAACATCAAATTTATTTGACGTTAATGTAATTACACACATAATTTTGCCATATTGTTTAGATAAACGTGATCAACATTTTTATTCTCATTTATTGTTAAATACATGGCTCGAATGAATAAAATTCAATTCTGGATCCAAAAACAATTTTTGCGTCGTCTGGAAATATAACAGGAGAATATACAAAAATATAATCATCTTTGTTTGGGTCTTCTTTATAAAGTCTTACAAATTTTGCAATTTCCCATTTGTTTCTGTTTTTCCAGTCATAGCTTTTCATTTTAAATTTGTCACCAATTTGTAAATTTATCAAAAAATTATATTTGTTGCTTGCCTCCATTTTTTTTACGCACAACAAACAAACAAAAAATAAAAAAAATGGCAACTTTTAATTTTCATCAATTAGAATATTGGAAACATCGTGCTTTAAATGACCCTTTTATGATATCATTTTCAAATTGGCGTGTAAGCACGTTATCATATATTTCAAGTTTTATAGTTTTTAAGCAAAAAGAAGTTGTTTCGTGGAGATACAACAATTTTAAATTTTTTCGAAATAATTGTCTTGTATGCAAGAATTGCAAAACAAATTATTATTTTTCTCCGTTAAAATGCTTGAATGGGTGCGAAGATTCTGTCGTTAGTTTATCTATTGTAACTCAAAGCCACATTCAACGTCAAAAAATCATTACTAAAGTAAAACGGCATCAACAACAAATGCAAACTGAAATAAACTCTATTTTTGAAAATATGTCTCTTTGGGAACCTATGCTTGTTGATGTTATTATTGATTATGTATTGAAAAACGATTTTGAAAAAAATATTTTTATTTAATAAAAAAAATGTAACAATTACACTATTAAACCTAAATATTCATCAATAATTAAATTCAAATGCCAATCCCACAAATTATTGCTTTTAAAAAGCCAATTGAGGTTGACACATTTACGTTTGAATTGCTTTGGGCGATTCAATCTTTCAGCAATTTTGATTGTAGATATTGCATCACAATTATCGCTTGTTAAATATTGTTCGTCATAATAACCATTATTAACTAAAATTTGTTTACAATCATCAACATTTGGCATAGTCAATTGTTCCAAATTCTTAGGTAATTGCAATTTGTTAAAATGAAAATTTAAATATAATTCTTTTAAGTTGTTGTTGTTTACGCAGAAATTCGGAGAAATGATCAATTTTGGACAATTATGAATTGTTAAATTATTCAAACAAGTAAGAAACTCAAAATCAGAAATTTTAGTCAACTTAAACAAATTAAGTAATTCCAAAATTTTTAAATTGTTGTTGCTGAAACTTGAAAATTTAAATTCAGTAATTTCCAAATCTTGCAATACCAAACGTTCTAAATTTTTAAAACATAAAAATTTAAATTTCTTCAAGTCCAATGGTTTATCATCAAATTGATCAAGTGCAACAATTTCTAATTGTCTCAAATTTTCAGGATACTTCACTTCATAAACATTTACATTTGGAAGTCTTCTTTCAAATTTCAATTTGTTCAAATTAGAAGGCAATTTCAATTCATTCGTTGACACATCATGATTTAAAATTGTTAAATCACGCAATCTTTTCTTCTTGCTTAAATCTCCATCAAAATTCCCACAACCATCAATATAAACAGAAAAATTATTAAAATTTCGACTACAATCGCAGTGGTCAAACATTTTTTTATGCCGTAAAAAAATTAAAGATGGTGGAGAATTTTGATTTTAATTATTATAAAAAACGTTGTACACAGGACCAGCGTGCTATATCAATTTCAGAATGGCGTAGAAACCTTTTATTGAACATGTGCAACATTTCTAAAAATAAATCTTCATTTATGGATTTAATAAGTGCATATCTTCAAAATAATTTGTACGTGCATTGGTTGAATAGAGTTGAAACAATTATTATATGCAACATTGTCCAGCATCAAGATTTAATTACTTCAGTAAAACAACATCAACAACAAATGCAAACTGAAATAAACTCTATTTTTGAACATATGTTTCTTTGGGAACCTATGCTTGTTCATATTATTATTGATTATGTATTGAAAAACGATTTTGAAAATAATATTTTTATTTAATCAATTAAAATTTTGTTTTACACACTATTAAACCCAAATATTCGTCAATAATTAAATTCAAGTGCCAATCCCACAAATTATTGTCTTTAAAAAGCCAATTGAGGTTGACGCATCTACGTTTATAAATATGATCATTAATTTTAATGTTTCCTAATCCCATTTGATCATTGTAATCCAAACAATTTAATAAATATTCTTTGTCGTAGTAACCATTGTCAATCAACAAATTTTCTGCCATTGACGGTGATAAACTCCAATTAAATAAAAAAAATTGTTCTTGAAAGCCAATTGGAAACTTCACTTTTACTGATTGACCAACGCGAAAAGATAATGCGCGCAAATTATTTGGACATTCAATTTTTGTTATTAAAGGACAATCGTAAATAAATAATTCTTGTACACCACCAATTGAAAACGTCACTTCCTTCAAATTATGCATATATTCAAGACATACCGTTTGTAAAGGGTAGCAAGGAAACTTCAAATTAGTTATTTTTATATTTTTAAGATATAATGATTTTACACCAACCATATTACTCAAATCACCATTAAATTTCGAGCAATTTTTGGCAAAAACATGTCCATCACAATCAGGCTTAAAATTGTCAACACAATAAATGCATTTATGATTTTTTTCTTCCTCCATTTTTTATTATCAGCAAAAAAAAAACACAAACAAACATGGACGAAAACGATTTTGAAAATAATATTTTTATTTAAATAATAAATTTATAATCATCCATCATTGTCCAATTTTTTTTACTCATATATTCGTCAATAATTAAATTCAAATGCCAATCCCACAAATTATTGTCTTTAAAAAGCCAATTGAGGTTTACGCATCTACGTTTATAAATATTATTGTTCATTTTAATGTTTCCTAATCCCATTTGATCATTGTAATCCCAACAATTTGATAAGTATTCTTCGTCGTAGTAACCATTGTCAATCAACAAATTTTCTTCTGATAATAAACCCCAATGAAAAAACACAAATTCTTTTTGAAAGCCAATTGGAAACTTCACTTCTAATGACGGATGATAGGCGTGGCTCAATTCTAATTTGTACAAACCATTTGGACATTCAATTTTTCTTATTAAAGGACAATTACAAATAAATAATTCTTGTAAGCCAATTGGAAACGTCACTTCCTTTAAATTACACATATATTCAAGACATACAGTTTGTAAAGGGTAGCAAGGAAACTTCAAATTAGTTATTTTTAAATTAGCAAGATATAATACTTTTAAACCAACCATATTACTCAAATCACCATTAAATTTCGAACAATTTTTAACAACAAAAAATCCGTCACCATAAAGCTTAACATTGTCAACACAATAAATGTTGCATTTGCATTCATGATTTTTTTCTTCCACCATTTTTTTATTATCAGCAAAAAAAACACAAAAAAACAAACATGGACGACAAAGACGAGGAAACATTGCAAATTGGTAACAAATTGGATTGTTATTTTTTTGAAAAACAAGTTCATTGCAGATTAAAAGTAATTGAACGACTTATCCCTAAAGTAACTGAATGCAATTTTAAATGTTTTACTGGTCATTTCGCTCACCGTCAAATGTTTTACTTCGATCATTATCGTGCAAATTCGTTAGATAGTATAACATTATTTTTTGTCGGCAAAGACCAAACATCTTTTAATTTAAGCACTAACCCAAACGGATATCCAATGGATTTTTTTATTGAATTTGGTTTTTTACAACTAGAACGCGTATATTTAAAAGAAACAGGGATTGTTACTTTCAAACATTTACTTCCAACTGAAATACAATTAACAAAAATTCTTGAATTTGCTTTTGATCAAGTCAACCCCATTTTCAACAGCGAAGATATTGTCCAGCTTATTCTTTTTTATTGGGATTTTGATTCTTATCTTTCTGATCCAATTTTTAAACCTCTTAAATAAAAATTCAATAAAAAATTATAAAAAAAACCACCATTTTTTATTAAAAAACACCAAACAAAAAAAACAAACATGGAATACAAAGACGAAGAAACATTGAAATTCGGTGGAGAAGATGCAAATTGTGACTGGAATATTGAACACAGATTATCAGTTATAGAAAGACTTATTCCTGAAATAACAGTGTGTTTGTTTGATTTTAAAATTCCACATCTTGATTATAAATATGTTAACATGGCAGTTTATCTTGCTAAACAAAGCAAAAAATATTCACTTACATATTTCCGAGCTTATTCAATTTCCGAATTTGATATTGTTTTATATCTTGAAGATGACATTGTTTTTAATTTAAAACACGATAAATACAACGGGGTTGATTCTTATGGATTAATGCGCCGTTCATTACACGACATAACCGGGACAATTATCTTTAAATATTTATTACCTACTCAAAATCAACTAGAAACCATTATTACAGATGTTTTTTACAAAACTGATCCAATTTTTGACATAAACAACTCTGATATAATTCCAATTATTGTTTTGTACTGTACTTTTACTAATCCTCCTATTACAAATCCCAGAACAAATGCTTTTTTGTTTGTAAATTATTAAAAAACAATTTTTCTCCATTTTTTATTAAAAAACACAAACAAAAAAAAACAAACATGGACGACAAAGACGAAGAAAAATTGGAATTTGGCAATAAAAATTCTTGCGAGTTGCATAGAATATCAGTTCTTCATAGACTTATTCCTTTAGTAACTCAGTGCTGGTTTAAATTTAATGAGCCATCTGATTATGAATATATTCCTTGTGAATTTAGCAAGTTTTGTTATTGTGTAAACTTTATGTATTTTGAATCTTATTCAATCTCATCTAATTATGATATTGCTTTATATTTTAAAAATTACGACGCTCGTTTTCATTTAAGCAATGGTCGATTTTTATTTCGCGGAATATGGGACTTTTATATAAGTAATTCAACTGGAACTATCACTTTCAAACATTTACTTCCTACTCAAAATCAACTCGAATCTGTTATTACAGCTACTTTTTATAAAATCAATTCCATTGTTGACATCAGAAACTCTGATATCATCCCAATCATTGTTTCATATTGTAATCTTTATCATCGATATTAATAATAAATACCCATTTTTTTTACCGCAAAAAACTACTATTGTTAATAAAAAATTTCAAATCCGCAATAATTATCGATTACTATGTTTAAATGCCAGTCCCATAAACAATCCTTATCAAACAACCAGTTTAAGTTGATGCAACGTCTTTTAAACGTGCAAGCATAATTATATCTAATTGTTCTTTCATCTTGTTCATTTTGATGTAAATATTTTTCGTCGTAATAACCATTTTTTATCAACATCTTAATAATCACATTTTTCTCATCGTTATCAATACAAATTAACAACATTTGTTCATTATTATCAGGAAGCTTTAAATTTTCTAAATTTACATACACATATGGTAAATTCATAAACCTCAATATTTTCAATCGATTAGGAAGCTTTAAATTTTCCAATTTCATTTTTTTCATATTATATAAATCCAATTGATTAAGTCCTGTCTTCTTTCTTAAATCCATTTTCTCTCCAACAAATTTACAACACCCGTTTATCATTAAATATCCATATTCATTGTCCACCTCAAAATCATTACAACACGCATCACAAAAATGCCTTTTTTCAGACTTTTCTACCAATTTATCTTTTAATTTTTTTTGCATTTTTAAACTTTTTTATTTATTTATTTATTTTACCCCCCTTTTTAAACACACCACCACCCCTCTCCCAACATTTATCTATAAGTCAACATTTTTTGTTTTATTAAATTTCAAACCCACAATAATTATCAATTACAATATTTAAATGCCAGTCCCAATCACGCATTTCTGAAAATAACCAATTCAAGTTGATGCAACGTCTTTTATAGGTTTTATAGTTTTCATATTGAATTTCAATTGTCGTGTTTTCCACTTCATTCTGCATCAAATAATCATCATCATAATAACCATTTGCAATCAACATTTCATCTACATTAACGGGTTTCAATAAATTGTCAAGCCATAATCGTTGCAACCCACGAGGAAGCTTCAAATCTTCCAAGTTTGCAATTTTCAAATTTATAAGCCATAATCGTTGCAACACATTATGAGGAAGCTTCAAGTCAGCCAAGTTTACAGTTTTCACATTTAAAAGCGTTAATGTTTGCAACCCATTAAGAGGAAGCTTCAAGTCTGCCAAGTTTGCGGTTCGCAAATCTTCAAGCCGTAAATTCTTTAATTTCGTTTTTCCACTCAAATCCATTTTCACTCCTTTAAAATTAGGACACCTAGCAATCAACAACCATCCACTCTTCTCGGGCTCAAAGTTTCTCAAACACGCTTCACATTTATGTTCTTTGTTTTCTTCTTCAACCTCCATCTTTTTATTTATTTTTTTTTACACCAACCACCATTTTTATATATATATGCTAGATATCTCGAACCACTTATTACACATTTCCTCCATTATTTTTTTTATTTCTTTATACAACTTGCCGCCATATTGCCGCCGTGTTTAAGAAATTTCTTAACTATTCATCGCGATTCAGGAAATTTCTAGACAACCAATATAATCGTCTATTATTACATTTACATGATAATCCCATCCCTTCGTAGTCATGCAGTTATAAAAAAGCCAATTTAAATTGATACATCTGCGTCTGAATAATTTATTATTTATTTGATAAATATTGTTTTCGTCGCTGTCGTCTTCTTCTGCTGCTGCAATACATTCATAATAATATTCTTTATCAAACTTTATTATTTCTCGAATCTTTTTTCTTATTTCTTCTTCGTCGCCATTTCTATCATGCACATAAATCCATATTTTTTTTATTTTTTTAGGTAACTTAAACACACCTAGATTCTTTTTACTTACATTTATATCCAATTCTTTTAAATTTTCTGGCAACTTTATTTTTTCATTCAACATATAATCATTTGAAAAAAAATACCATAACCGCAAATACTTTAACCTTTTTTTATCACTCAAATCTCCATTAAATTGTGCACAATTATCTATTGTTAACAACCCATCACCATCTGGCTCATAATCATATTTACACCCACAATGATCACTATGTTGCTGCATCATCCTTTTTTTTTATTTTTTTCTCCCTACTCCTATTCTTCTTGTTTTTATTTTTTTTTCTCTTTTTTTTACGCTCCGGCTCGCGATTCAGGAAATTTCTAGATTCGCCGTTTATACATTTCTTTATTTATTTCCACAAATTCTGCTTCTTCTGCATCATCGTAATCATCATCACCATCATCGAGTGCTAGACATTCTGCTATTAATCTGTCCATCTGAGGCTTAAAATATTTCTTTTTGTCATACACATGATCTGGCTCATATGTACGATACAATTCAATCCACATCCTTTTTAAACTTTTAGGCATCTTAAATCCATTCAACAACATATCTTCCCTACAATATATCTCTATCTCTTTTACACCTTCTGGCAACTTTAACGCATTACTACCACCAACCATTTTATAATTATTTAAACGCAAAAACTTCAACCTTTTTTTCCCACTCAAATCTCCATTAAATTTACTACACCAGTCATCTATTGTTAACATCCCTTCACCATCCGGCTCAAAACCATATTTACAACCACATTTCGCTACATGCTTCGTCCAATTCATTTTTTTTTAATTCAAATATTTACCTTTTTACTTTTTTTTCCCTTTTTTACACGCAAAACGACGCGTTTTTTCCATGCATTTTAAATTTATTTGCAATAATAATATAATAAATAAATAATGTCTTCCACCACCACCAAAGAAGAAGAAGAAGAAGAAGTCGTTACTAAATATGCGTTTAAATACAATTTCGACCAATTAATTGAAAACGCTGAAGAATTGGAATCTACAAATTTTTCAACTGTTTCTTTTACCATACACATAAAAAATGACAATACTAACGATTTTTTAAGATACGTCAACAAATTTAAAACGCGAACTTTCTATTTTACTTCCTTTTACGCTTACAAAGATTCTGAAGGATACATTGAACGAATTGTTGTTAAAGGAAGAACTCGCGAAGACAAAACACTTACACGAAACATTAATTTTAAATTAGTTTACGATGAAGGAGATTGGTTTTATACTTGTGATGACAGCGAACATTTAGATGATGTCGGTGAAAGTCATACTAAATGGGCTACTCAAAATTATCAAGATGTTATTGAAGCTAGCAATGGTTCTGTTCACTTCGATGAAATTTCAAATTTTATTAGCCCAGAAGATGCATACGACAATTCTAGATAAATAATTAATTTTTTTTTAACTTTTTTGCTAAAAAAAACAATAAAAAAAAACAACTTTTTTTACTTTTTTTACACATAGTAACCCGCGGTCTTTTTTTAACAAAAAAATACCATAAAAAAACTTAAACTAATACAAGACGTCTATAACCACTTATATCATTTTTTCATGATTAATTTTTTTATTTTTATTTTATAACTTTTATTAAAGAAATACATTTAACAAACACTCAAAACTATTTCTGTATTTACTTAACTTTTTTCATTTTACTTATTTTTTTGGTCCATTTTGCCCTTAGGCAGTGTCACAAATGGGGCCACCAAAAAAATAAGTAAAATGAAAAAAGTTAAGTAAATACAGAAATAGTTTTGAGTGTTTGTTAAATGTATTTCTT
>JACCDN011245638.1_pt1 | contig 12880 bp, 10 predicted proteins | sample 7441691 | NCBI WGS metagenome assembly JACCDN01 (sample SAMN15323439, study PRJNA562643) | freshwater metagenome | isolation source: river surface water | place: USA:Blue River Watershed | collected 2017-08-16 | reverse complement strand
TCTGAAAGTTTGCCCTCGGATGATCCGGGCGCTCCCCGTATCGTGATTTTTCAACCGGATGTTGATAAGTCGGTACGCTCGCCATTCCAGATTGAGGTATTTTTCCGTCCGAACGATGGGCAAAGAATTGCCTGGGATTCGTTCCGGGTTTATTACGGCACGTTTCAATTTGATATTACGAACAGAATTCTGCCGATTGCCAAAATACATGACAACAGTATTTTCATTTCTCATGCAGAGATTCCTGCAGGCAAGCACAAGCTGACACTGAAAATTGCGGATGAAAAACAGCGTGTATCACGGCGTGATGTCGAGATCGTAGTGAGAAACTAGCCATGAATCTGGCTAGATCCGTCTTCATTGCTGGCATATTGGCTTTGATCGCCATGGGCAAAGGCATTGCTGCTAACAATTTGGATCCGTTAGCCCAGGCTTCAGCCTACACGCAAGCAGGCATGTACCAGCCTGCGGTCGAAGCGTTAAAACAGTTTGAGCCGAAATCCAAGTTGGATGCCGCAAAACTTAATGTGGCGATTGGTCGAATCTACCTTGAATTGGGGCAGCCCAAAAAGGGGCGCCACTATTTCCAAGAGGCGTTAATGGAATCGCCTGCTTACCCTGATGCTCAGCTGGGTTTGGCAGATGCCCAGATTCGCCTAGGAGATACGCTAGGGGCAAAAGAAACGCTTAATGCAGCAGCAAAATCTGGTGCCGAGCCGATGGAATCACAGTTTCTATGGGCACAGCTTGATGATTTGGCAGGTAATCAGATTGCAGCTGACGCTCGCCTGAAGAAGCTGAGCGTCAAGTATCCAACCAAGGATATGCCCGTCGTTTACTGGGCAAAACTCAAATTGGCTCGTGGTGACCTGGATGGTGCCATCAGTTACCTGAAGATTCAGCGTAAGAAATTTGAAGGTTCAGCTGCCATTAATGAGTCACTTGGCGATGCATTAGCTGCTAAAGGACAGATAAGCCAAGCTATCGCTTTAGAAAAGACGGCGCAGCAGATTTATATGAAGCAGGGCCGAGTGCAGCAGGCAATGGCAGTTCAGCTAAAGCATATCCGTTTGGGTGGACTCTCTGACAATTCGACAAACTCAAAGAATGCTGTATCAGAACAAAGCCCATCCAAAAATACAGAGCCCTTAGAAGCGCCTCCATCAGCAAAAATTACAAAAGGGAGTGGAGAGACGGAGCCGCCCCTGTTGTCACGTCGTGGCGTGACTAATAAAGATATTCGCAACATGCCGGAGTACGCTCGTCCAGGCATTCCGGCCTTTTATGAAATGTTTCCATTCCCGACGGGCACCCAGATCACGGGAGGTAGCGGTGTGGTCATTGATAGTGGGCGAAAGGTCGTAACAAATCGCCACGTTGTTGAACAGGGTAAGGATTTTGCAGTTCGGAATGGGCTTGGGGATGTTTCCAAAGCACGCGTCGTTTTTAAGTCTGATACCGATGATTTAGCAGTTCTGGAGTTAGACACGCCGTTTCCTAAAGACAGGGCGGTTCAGAACGAATCATTCCAGCGCGCAAAACCGGGAAGTTCTACGGTGGTTATGGGATACCCGCTTTGGTATGTATTAGGGAGTTCAACGCCATCCCTAAGCAATGGCGTCGTCGCTAAAGGCACTGGCATTAATGAAGACCCCACCACCTTTCAGCTAACAGCCAAAATTAACAAAGGTAATTCAGGTGGTCCGGTATTCGATATGCAGGGGAATCTCATCGGTATCACGATGGGCAAGCTGGATAACGAGGAAATTCGCAAAACAGATGGGTTGGCCCCAGAAGACATCAACTTTGCCATACACGTGGATCGTCTTGATAAGCCTCTCAACATGAAGTTGACCAGTGTTGGGGGTAAAGAAAGACCAACCCTCAAGCCGGAAGATATTTACCAGATGATGGTTGGCAAAGTGGTCATTGTTGCCGTTGCCCTGAACTGATATGAAAAGAGACCTACTTCTCAAGGTGTGCTACGGAGCGACATGGGTGCTACTCATGCTGGTATCCGTTAATGCAATCGCCGCTTGGGTGCCAGGTACAGGCGAGCATTTTTTTGGTCCGGAAACATCTGAAGCCGAGGCATGCGCCATCGCTGAAGAATCCGCTAAAACAGATGCGCTTCGTACCTTTTATGGGGAGACGCTCTCTGTTGATCAGCAGATGTCCTGCCGAGAGACAACAGACATGAAGCAGGATTCCAGCTATTGCCAGATGAATAAGATTCTCTGGAATCAGGTGGGCGGCGATATTCGTGGAGTTAGTCAGATTAGTCAGCAAGTGACCAAAGTCGCTGGGAGTCGAGTTTGTAGAGTCCAGCTTGTCGCGGATGTTGTCGTCAACCGGGGAAAACCCGATCGGGATTTCGATCTTGGCGTTCGGCTGAATAATACTGCGTACAGGGAAGGGGAAACCTTATCTCTAACCCTGGAGCCCAGCCAACCCATGTATGTGGCTATTTTCAGTTGGCTTCCATACCCAAATCGTGATGCACGGGTTGAGCGGATTTTCCCGAATGCGCACGAATCTAGCGGGCGAATCGATCGTAGAAGGTTGGTTCCAAATAACACCTATCGCTTTCAGGTAGAACTGCCGCCCGTGTTGCCGCGTAATAGACGTTTGCTTGATGAATATCTACTCATCGTGGCGAGCAAGCAGCCGGTGAACTGGCGAGATACCTACAGTTTCCAGGAATTCAACGCGAGACTTTCCGAGTTTTCACTTGACCAGATCAGGTACGTCAAGCGCGCCTACCAGATCATTTTGCCAGTAACACATCAATAACCGAGGAATCCATCATGAAAAGCACGCATCTACTTTCAGTGACCGCATTGACCGCAATTCTTAGCGCATGTTCATCAACACCACCTTACGGAACAGCTGAATACGCTGCCCATCAGGAGCAGCAGAAACAGAAAGCAATGGCAAAACAGGCAGAACAGACCATAGACAAATCCCCTGAATGGTTCCTGCAGCCTCCTTCCGATAGCACCTATATGTATGCGGTCGCAACGGATTACTCGTCAGATCTGCAATTTGCCCTGGATAAAGCAATTCTTAATGCCAAAGTTGGATTGGCGGCTCAGGTCAGCAATAAAGTCTCTTCAACTATGAAAGAGTTCGCTGTCGAAGCAGGGGTAGGTCAGGATGCGCAATTCAATCGTGAAGTCGAGCGCGCTTCGAAAGAGGTTATTTCAGAAGTTAATCTTGGTGGATTCAATGTGGCAAAGCGTCAAATTATGCCGCAGGGAACTGGATATCGGGCTTATGTTCTACTCCGTATTCCAGTAGTCGACATGAACAAAGCGATAGTCGATCAAACCAAGAAGAATTCCGCACTAGATGCCAAGCTGAAGGCGACCAAGGCGTTCCAGGAGCTTGAGAAAGATATTGCTACGAGTCAGCAAAAGCAGCCTGAAACGACAGCTACGCAGCAGGAAGGTACAGCAACACCACTTAAGGATGGTCAGTGAGGTTCTGCCTAGGTCTTTGCGTTCTTCTGTTGAGCGGGGTAGGTTCCATAGAATCTACCAACGCAGCAGATTGGGCTGAATCTAGTGAGGTTCGGGCTCGTCTTGATCAACTCAAGGCGCGTCCGATAAAGGCAACGCCGACACACTATGTGGATGAGCTACCTGATCAGGCAATGACTTCACAACAGAGGACTGCGAAGCCTTGGCGCAGCGTACGTTACGACGCGATTGCACCAACCGAACTTCCTAACCGTCCGGGTCATGACCGATCTATTAATGTCGCAGAAGCCGACAAGTTGGGGTACCAGCTAAACAATGCTGAAATGCGAAACAAGGTGCTTGAACTATATCGACGTCCGGATGTGGTTGTAGAACAATACGTGATTGGACAATAGAAGATCAACATGAGACTGTTATTGGTCGAGGATGACAATTTGCTGGCCTCTGGCTTGGTTTCTGCCCTAAGCAGGGCAGGATATCGCGTTGATCACGTGAGCGATGGTCAGTCAGCAATTTCCGCAGTCCTAGAGGGTGGTTTTGATCTCGTTATTCTAGATCTTGGGCTACCCAAAGCCGATGGCATAACGGTTATTGAGCGTGTCAGAGCGAAAGGCATAGATTTGCCTATACTCATTCTTTCTGCGCGAGACGCATTAAAAGATCGTATCAAGGGGCTTGATATCGGCGCCGATGATTACCTGACCAAACCTTTTGAGCTTGACGAATTGTTAGCGCGTATTCGGGTATTAGAACGAAGAAGGAGCGGTGCCGCCGTTAATTTGCTAGTTTTAGGACCATTGAAGCTTGATCTGGGCGCCTATTCAATTACCTGGAAAGGAAGTCCGGTTGATCTACAGCGGCGAGAGTTCATGCTGGTGAGAAAACTGGCTGAAAACCCCCAGCAGATTTTTAGTCGACAACAGCTCGAAGAGTCTCTATACGGATGGGGAGAGGGGGTCGAAAGCAACGCGATCGAGGTTTATGTTCATCAGATCAGAAAAAAACTGGATACAGATGCCATCAAAACAGTGCGCGGCATAGGTTACCGGATTGGTGATTTTAAGTGAAAAGCAGATACTTCTCTTTACGTCGACACTTGGTGATAGGCATTGTTAGTGCAACAGTTCTTATCCTTGGCGGGGTTGCCTTTGCAACGTATTGGGCGCTCGAGCATGAAACAGATGAAATTTTCAAAGCGCGCTTAGCAACTTCGGCCAGGGTGCTTGAGGCACTGATTACTGATCAGATCGAACACAGACCGCCAAATGATCCGATTTCAATCTCTTTGCCGGCATCTATTGAAACTAACTCTAGCGCCACGGGTGACTCCTTGGGACATGAGTATGAAAGGAAAATTGCCTTTCAGGTCTGGAACGATACGGGTTTGCTGCTTGCCAAGTCCGACTCAGCCCCAGCGATGCCACTAAGTCCTTTTGTTGAGGGTTCGAGTAACCAGAAACTTGATGATGAATACTGGGAGGTGTTTGCGCTTAAATCTGGCGGCATTTGGGTGCTTGCAGCTGAGCATAATGAAATCCTTGATGAAAAGACGCATAAGCTCGCTTTGGCGGTTCTAACGCCCTTTCTGCTTGGCACATTATTTCTGTTGATCGTTGTTAATGCACTTGTGCATTTCAACCTGAGGCCTCTCCAAAATTTGGCAATTAAGATCTCTAGCCGCGAGCCCGAGTCATTAACGCCTATACACTTCGATTCAACACCTATTGAGCTCAAACCAGTGCTCGATGAGTTGAACGAACTGATGGTTCGGGTTAACAAGGCCTTTAAAAGGGAGCAATGGTTTATTGATGCAGCCGCTCATGAGCTTCGCACACCGATCGCTGCACTGCAGATCCACGTTCAAAATGCATTAACCGCTAATACAGAGTCCGAAAGGCAGGAGTCCCTAATCGCAGCGATGGAAGGACTGCGGCGGACCACACGTTTGGCAGAGCAATTGCTGGCATTCAGCCGCGTTGCTGGCGCAACGGATGATCAAAATAAGAACTACCTCATGCTGGACGTTGTGTGTCGCGAGATTGCCAGATCTTTCGAGAAAGTATTTGAAAGCAAGCAGCAGTCTGTAAATATTGCAGTCCAGGGCGAGTGCGTCATAAAGGCTGATTTGGGAAAAATTGAACGCCTGATTCAGAACCTGTTAGATAACGCTTCAAAATATGGCGCTAGCCCAGGAGTCATTCAGATCGACATTACGACAGCGCCTGACAAGGTTGAGCTCAGAGTATCTAACCTAGGAGCGACCATCCCTGATGAAGAAAAGGCCAAGATATTTGAACCTTATTATCGAGTTCTTGGACAAAAGTCATCTGGCACTGGGCTTGGCTTGGCTATCGTTCTGCAGATTGCGCAGCAAAATAACGCCACAGTTCAAGTTGCTGACTTTAAAAACGGGGAAGGAACAACCTTTATAGTTCAATTCCCGCTTGCGGAATGAGAAAACAGCAGAGGAATGGTCGGCCTACTTAAACTCGCAGTTTTTAAGGCCGAGTTTCAGTCAAAGTCCCAAATCTGGTGTAAATCCAGTTTTACGCGATAGTAAGTTTCCAGGGCGTCAAGACGCATCAAATCGGCAGCAAGCTGATTTTCGTTCGCAGCTTTTCTGGCAGCGATTAAATCTGAAATGGAACCCTCACCAAGAACATAGGCTTTTTCAGCAGCTACTGCTGCTTTGTTCTGAATGTTGGCAGCTTCAATCAAACTATCCGATGCTGTCTTTCGAGATTGCATTTGAGACCATAACTGATCGAATTCAATGCTTACTTTACGTTCGGTATCAATCGCCTTGTAATGGGCCGTTGTTGCTTCCGCCGAAGCTGATTTGGCATTTGATGATCTTGTTCCGCTGGGAATAGGGAAAGACACTGTCAATCCATATATCTTCTCAGCACCACCAAACTCGTTTGCTGCATAAACGCCAATGGTTGGATCTGGGATTTTATCGAGCTCAGCTCGTTTGGCTTTAAGTGCACTGGTCTCCGAATCTGATTTGACCAGCTTCAGTTCATGGTTACGTTCAAGATAGGTCTGTTTGAGTATTTCGCGCTTCGCATCCATAGAAGGAATAGCCGGCCAACTTATCTGCTTCGCAAGTTTGATTTTTGGGTATTTCTGTGTGAAGGCCGCTGCGCTTGATTGCTCATTGGCTTTTGCTATTTCTAGCATAGCTTTGAGTCTTCCTTGTTCAGCTGATGCGAGCTGCGAATCTAGCCGAGCTACATCCCCAACCTTATGTCGAAACTGGGTTATTCGGGCGATTTGATCCCCAAGTTGACTGTTTTTCTCAGCCACAATTCGTGTTTGGAGTGATTTCAAATAGACAAACCAGCCTGAAAGCAGTTCTTTACTGGCTTCGTGTAACGTATCGTTGTATTCATGGTTAGCATATGACCGAGTAGAGGTTGCGATATTTTCGTCTACGCCCGCTTTGCCCCACATACGAAATGGTCTCTCGATTCCGCCAGAGAACTCTCGATAGATGCCAGGAATCGCGTCTGCAGAAACGTTACGATTTTGGGAGTTACCGCGAATGACGAACTCCTCGGGACCTGTCGCAATGGATTCAGCCTTGTAATTGAGTGATTCGCGACGAGACTCAGCACCAATAATTTTGGGACTGGAATTCAATGATTCCCTTACTTCATCGTTGTTGGGCAACAGTTCATAAGATAGGGCATGACTGGATATCAAGCCGATCATTAAATAAAGGGGGATCTTTTTCATTTCCTTAACCCTTTTATGCGCTGGTAGCGTGTCTGCATGAAATTCACAAGGGCTTCAAAATTTAAAGCATTTTTCAGATCGCCAAGTGTTTTGAGCGTGCCAAACATTTCATATAGCTTTGGAAGCAATAGAAGCGTGAGAAGTGTTGAAGTGATAATTCCACCAACAACAACGATTGCGAGCGGTCTTTGAATCTCAGAACCAGGCCCAGTAGCAAAGAGTAGTGGGATCATTCCCAAGATCGTGATCACAGCCGTCATCAGAACGGGCCTCAAACGCCGCTCTGTCCCAAGGTGAATAACCTCAGACATCGATTCACCCTTGGCAACACGCTCGTTAAAATGGGTCACCATGACAACGCCGTTCAAAACTGCGATGCCAAGAAGGGCAATAAATCCTATGGATGCCGGGACGGAAAGGTATTGCCCCGTAATGACGAGAGCGATCATGCCGCCAAGTAGGGCAAATGGAATGTTTAAAAAGATGAGTCCAGCTTGGATTGCCGATCCAAAAGTTACCATCAGAATGGTAAAGACAAGAATGAGGGCTACAGGAACAACAATCGCCAATCTTGCCGCAGCGCGTTGTTGATTTTCAAATTGCCCACCCCACACAATCGTTAAATCCCTCGGTAGGTTAAGCTTCGAAACGGCTGTTTTTGCGTCTTCAACAAAACTGGACAAATCTCGTCCGTCCACAGAAACCTGAATGCTTGCAAATCGGTTCGCTTGCTCATGGTCAATTCGAATAGGACCTTCGATTTGCTGAATTTCTGCCAGGGTTGTGATGGGATAGGATCGCCCATTTGGCGCCGTGATCATCAAATCACTGAAAGCTTCGGGGCTTGAACGAATGGTTTGATTCCCGCGAATGACCAGTGGCGTTCTAATAACGCCGTCCAGAACAACGCCAAGTTGTTCCCCTTCAATTTGGCTTCTCAGCCTTTGTTGTAACTCATCTATGGAGAATCCAGCTTCCAGTGCTAGGGTGCGGTTTACCTTTAAACTTAAGTATTCAACTCCTTCGCCTCGAGGAGCGATTACTTCCGCAGCACCTTTGATGCCTCTTACGCTGCTGGCGATAGCCTGAGCTGCATCGTTGATCTCCTTAAGCGATGATCCAAATATCTTTATCGCTACATCGCCACGAGTTCCAGTGAGCATTTCTGAGACGCGCATTTCAATAGGCTGTGTGAATCCGTAGACGAGCCCAGGAAAACCATCAAGCACTTCTCGTAGTTTATTAACAATAGCTTCCTTGTCGCCTGTCCATTCATCTTTGGGTTTGAGCACCAAAAACATGTCGGTTTCGTTCAAGCCCATTGGATCAAGGCCCAATTCGTCAGCACCAGCTCGTGCAACGATCGATTTCACTTCCGGAACAAATTCCAGGATCGATTGTTCAACACGGGTATCCAGATTTAGAGAATTTTCAAGTGATACTGAGGGTAGCTTTTGAAGTTGTACTAATACGTCACCCTCGTCGAGTGTTGGCATGAAAGTCTTACCGACAATCATATACAACACAACCATCACGCCTAAGCCAATTCCAGCAGACTTATACAGGAGCCTAGTGTTGTTCCAAACAAGGTCACGATATTGGCGATACTTAATAGCGACGAGCTGCATAAATTTTGTTTCATGCTCAGGCTCTCGTTTAAGGACATAAAACGCCAAAGCTGGAACGATAGAAAACGCGATAATTAGAGAAGAAATTAACGCCATGACGATAGTTATGGCGACAGGTGAGAAGAGTTTTCCTTCAAGACCTTCCAGAGTCAGCAAAGGCAGGAAAACAACAGCAATAATCAGTACGCCCGCCGTCACAGGTTTTATAACTTCATTAACGGCCATCACGATAACGTTTTGGGTAGAGACTGCCGTTGATGTCTCAGGGTTCGAGAAGTATTTCTCAATGTTCTCAACAACGACCACGGCGGCATCTACCAGCATCCCAATGGCAATTGCGAGCCCACCCAAACTCATGAGATTCGCCGTTAATCCAAAATAATGCATCAGGATAAAGGTCGAAAAAATCGACAATGGCAAAACCACTGCAACAACAAATGCTGCTCTAAGACCGCCAAGAAACAAATAAAGGGTGATGCAGACCAAAACAGTCGCTTCGACTAAGGCCTTGGTTACGGTTCCTGCTGCCCGCCCAACGAGCTCCCCACGGTTGTAGAAGGTGTTTACAGTCATTCCAGGCGGAAGCTTTGCTCGTATCTCGTTGAGCTTTTCTTCAATATCAGTAACTAAAAGTCTTGCATTTGCACCTCTTAGGCTCAAAACCAACCCTTCAACAACTTCGCCGGTTCCGTTCTCAGTCACAGCGCCATTTCTTGTTAAAGCCCCAGTGCGAACGGTTGCAATTTCATCAAGCAGCATCGTCTGTCCAATTGTATTGCTGACAGCGATGCTTCTGATGTCATCCAGACCCTTTATGGCGCCTTCGATCCGAATGACCAAAGCTTCTTCACCAGAGTCAATTCGACCAGCGCCATCGTTACTATTGTTTCTGAGTAATGAGTCTCTCAACTCAGACATGGTTATCCCTCTTGCGGCCATCTTGGCGGCATCGGGTATGACTTCATAAGTTTTGGCTTCTCCACCAAGCGAGTTGACTTCGGCTACCCCTGGAATAGTTCGCAATTCAGGCCGGATAATCCAATCAAGAGCGGAGCGTCGCTCCATTAATGAGTAGTTTTCCCCATCAACTGTGAACATATAGACTTCACTGAGTGGGGTTGTTATTGGGGCAAGTCCGCCGGAAACACCGGAAGGTAGGTCCTTTGTGAAAGCATTCAGACGTTCGGATACCTGTTGACGTGCCCAGTAGATGTCTGTTCCGTCTTCAAAATCAATGGTGATGTCCGCAATTCCATATTTGGATACTGAACGGATAATGCGTTTTTTGGGGATGCTGAGCATTTCAAGCTCTACTGGCCGCACAACACGCTGCTCCACCTCTTCAGGCGTCATGCCCGGGATCTTGAGAATGACTTTTACCTGTGTAGGTGAGATATCTGGAAACGCATCAACGGGTAGCGAAAACCAGGTATTTAGACCATAGACAATTAATACCGAAGCTACAAACACCATGAGCTTGCGATAGTGCAAGCTGAAATATATCCACTTGGTAAACATTACTCGGCCTTCTGTGCGAGTGCTTTAAGCGCAGCTACGCCCGTAATGGCAATTTTGGATTGTGCTGGTATATTGGCTTGGACGGACGCTCTATCATCGTCACTTGAGACTATGGCTATAGGAACCATGGAAACATTGGTTCCGGTATAGACAAAGATGACGCTCTGTCCTTTCCAATTTGTGATAGCTCGTGATGGAATGCTCAGTATTGGGTTGTTTGAGGTGTTCTGACTCTTTTGGGTTAATACGGTTGCTGTGACATTTTCACCAATACGCAAGCTTCCTTTTTCGCTAACTGAGGCGCGGATTCTTGAAGACTGTGACGCATTTACCGTCTGAGATACAGCGATTATTTTGGCCTTGGCATTCCTGTTGGAAACAGCGATCTCGTCACCAACCTGAATGGCTCTTGCTTTTTGAGCTGATGTAACGATTTCAAGAACTAAAACAGATGGATCTGCAATCTTGAAAAGCAGTGTCCCGGTCTCAACGCGTTGACCGATCTGGTTATACGCCTCCACAATCGTGCCCGATAAAGGTGCTTTGATTGTTCCTGTGGCATATAAAGCTGATGGGTTAGCTTTTTGATCTTCGAAATTAATGCTTGCAGCTTTAAGTTCAGACTGTCTCGCAAGCAGCATCGCTTCAGCGTTTTCTGCTTTTGCTTTGGTTACGTTAAGACGAGATTGTGGAATGATCCCTTCTTTGAAAAGAAGATTGTCACGAGCCAACGCTTCTTTTGCTAGACGCTGGTCAGATGTGGCTTCAAGTAGCAATCTTCTTGCGTCTCCCATTTGCGGGCTCGTAAATTCTGCTAAAGCGGCACCGCTCTTTACAGTATCCCCGATATCCACAAGCATTCTCGTTATCTGGCCAGGGTAGGGCGCTGAAACAACGGCTAGTTTATCTGGTGGCACAGTGACGAATCCGCTTACAAGAAGCGATCCGGTTTCTACCAATGTAGGGGCAGCAAAAGTTATTCCCATGGCAGCCTGTTGCTGGGTGCTAAGGGAAAAAGACTTTATTTGGGGATCCTGAGCTAGTGCGTTAAGTGTGAACGCAAAGCAACATAGTCCTTGAAATATGGATCTGATAATAGCCATCACAACCTCTATAAATAAACAGTGGTTCAACAGGCATCCTGCTGAACATCGTCAACGTTTATAAGAGTTGTGTGGGTGGTGCTAAGCTAGGGGGTGGGTAATGCTCGGAACTATAAAAAGACAGAGGCTCTCTGGCTGGTGCTGCTACAAATAAAGTAAAGTTAACCGTGGGCGAGGCTTTATCAAGTACCCAAAAAACATATCTTACGAAGGTTTGACCTAATGCTAAACCATCATCTTCGTTAGATAGCTCGGAACCAACCTGAACAGCATATGACTCATCTGAGGGCTTTGAGGCAAGTGTAAGTTCGGTGCTCTCGTAGGAGTACCGTTCGCTATAGCTTGAAAGCGGGGCATGTATGCCAGATACAGAAGACTTGCCTGTATGCGCATGCAAAAAGGGAACCATGCCCTGGAGTAGAACTACCAGAAGCAGCATGAAACCTAATAGGTAGGTGCGCTGTTTAACCCACATAGGCGAATGATACTTCCAAAAGATGAATTATTTATTAACTCAATCTTAAAGTTATGAAGCAGCAGGGTGTGTGCAGAGCCGTCCACTTATGGCCGATTGAACGCATAGCGAATCATGGCCTTCGCTACCGCCATGCCCACGCAAGGAAGCTGCGTGAACAGGCCAACCCCGTTCGGCAAACCAGTCGAGAAAATGCTCCGTCCAGATCCATGCCGCACTAAAGGCCCCGTGAACGAAGAGAAGTGGCGTATGACGTTTGCCCTTGCTCGGGTAACGACTAATAACTTCCAATGACAGCGGTTCAGACAATTTGATCACTTCGGGTGAGATTTTGGATGGCACGAGCGCTAGAAACATTAATGAATGCGGCAATGCATCATCTCATTATAGCTTTATGACCGAGCTTGGTTTAAGCCAAGACTAAATATCTTCCTGCTAGGACTTAGGTGAATTTAATGACCGCTTTGGGTCGGTAGCACCCTCTTAACTGATGTGAAAGCTGCCTTTCGGTGTTTATTAACGCTGAACGGCAGGTATGCGCTGGATAGCTGACTTATACGCTACGTAGCATCATCGTCGGCTTCGGCCGAGGAGCGGCCTCATGAACTTTTAGGAATCCTACCTTAGCCTAAAAAATAGGCCAGCCTATTTCGTAAATAGCCAACGACTACATCTAGGTTCGGCGCATCGAGATTGTTTTTCTTGATGAATGCATTCCACTGGGCAACCTTATTGGCGTCAGATGAAAACTCCTCAGACAAACCCACGGGCAGCGATGACGGAAGGGGCGTTTTTCTGCGAGCAAAGGTTGCGGCAATCGCTTCGGCGAGTAGTTTCTGATCTAGCTCAGCGGTGGTGAGAATGACCCATAAATCGAAATAGTCCTTAAGACGCGTATTGATCATCCCGAGAGAGATCAGGGCTTCGAATTTT
>JACCDN010572025.1_pt1 | contig 12881 bp, 11 predicted proteins | sample 7441691 | NCBI WGS metagenome assembly JACCDN01 (sample SAMN15323439, study PRJNA562643) | freshwater metagenome | isolation source: river surface water | place: USA:Blue River Watershed | collected 2017-08-16 | reverse complement strand
CGAACAGGAAGGAAGTCGATGAACCCGTTCTCCAGCCGCACCGGTCGCCCACTCATCATCGCGTTCGAAGGCTGGAACGACGCGGGCGACGCGGCGAGCAGTGCAGCCCTTGCACTCATCGACCACTACGGGCTCGTCCCCGGACCCACCGTCGACTCCGAACAGTACTACGACTACCAACTCAACCGCCCGACCGTCGAAACGAACCTCGACGGAACACGGCGCCTCAACTGGCCGACCACGACGATGTACCTGCCCGTTGAAGAAGACACGCGCGTGCACGTGCTTCTCGGCACCGAACCCTCACGGTCATGGCCGACTTTCGTCGCCAACTTCCTCGACGAGGCGCTCGCCGCCGACGTCACCGGAATCATCGTCCTCGGATCCATGTTGGCCGACGTGCCCCACACGCGCCCCATTGAGGTGAGCCGGTCGAGCGACAGTGCCACGGTTCGCGGGCTCCTCGGGTGCGACAGGTCCCAATACGAGGGTCCCGTCGGAATTCCGTCCGTGTTCGCCGGATTCAGCGAACAAGTGGGCATTCCGTCGGTGTCGTTGTGGGCGCCGGTCCCCCACTATGTGCATCACTCGCCCGTCCCCAAGGTCACCCTCGCGCTCCTTGAAAACGTGGTCGACATCGCCGAACTCGATTTTGACCTTGACGAACTTCGAGCCGACGCGCGCGAATGGGAGGAGGGCGTCAACGAAATGGCGGAAGGCGACGAAGACATGTCGGACTACATCCACCGCCTCGAAGAGGAACGCGACATCTCCGGGGACGCCGAGGACGCCTCGGCCGAATCGATCGCGGAAGAATTCGAACGGTTCCTTCGCTCAACCGACGAGGGGTCGCAGGGCTCCTAGGCCGCGATGACGCCCGTGGCGAGGAGTGCGAGAAGGGTCCCGCCGAGCGCGATTCGATAAATCACGAAAGGCAAAAACGACCGCGTCTTGAGATACCGCATGAGGAACGCGATAACAGCGAGACCGACGACGAAGGCCACCACGGTCGCGGTAAGGGTCTCCAACCAGGAATAGGGCGCCATCGCGTAAAGGTACGTGTTCTGGAGAACCGGGTCGTTCGCAATCGTGAACGCCGTGTACAACTCATAGAACCCGCTCGCAAGAACCGCTGGAATCGCGAGGAGGAAAGCGAATCGCGCCGCTGCCTCGCGGTTGTACCCGAGCACATGCGCCATCGAAATTGTCGCTCCCGATCGAGACACACCCGGAATGAGGGCGAGCATCTGGGCGAAACCGATCGCAATACCGTGGCCGCCGCTCATGTCCCGCATCACGCGGTCCGTCCGCCCCAACCGGTCGGCAATCAACAACACGATTCCGAACACGATGAGCGTTGCCGAAATGAGCCACAGCGACCGGAAAGTCTCCCGAATGGTGTCCTGAAACAGAATCCCTGCCACACCGATCGGGATCGTTCCCGCGATGATGTACCACCCCAGTCGCGCCTCGGCGCGTTGTTCTGGAGTCAGATAACGACCCGCGCCCCGACCACGCGAAAACACGCTCAGCCACCACGACCGAATAATCGCGCCAATGTCCCGCGCGAAATACAGGACCACCGCGAGCTCCGTGCCGATCTGGGTGATTGCGGTGAACGTTGCGCCGGGATCCGTCGCACCGGGGAAAAACAGGCCCGTCACCCGCAAATGAGCGCTCGACGAAATCGGAAGAAACTCGGTCAGCCCCTGAACGAGACCGAGAATGATGGCCTCACCGATGCGTGAATAATCCATTCGATAATCCTCTAGTACGAGCGCAGAAAATCGGTGAGCACACGATGCCCAAAGTCAAGAGCGTCGAGCGGGACCCGCTCATCCACACCGTGAAACATGCCGGGAAAATCGAGTTCCGCGGGCAACCGCAACGGCGCAAAGCCATACCCCGTGATGCCGAGCAGGGACAGCGCCTTGTTGTCGGTCCCGCCAGACAACAGATACGGCAGCATGACCGCACCCGGATCCGCCGCCGACAACGCACGCTTCATCGCATCCACGATGGGCGTGTCAAAATCGTTCTCCAACCCCACATCCTGAACCTGAATATCGATATCAATGCCGGGCCCGAGAATCTCCCGAATCTCTGCCAGCACCGCGTCCTCCGTCCCGGGAAGCGGGCGAATGTCGATGACGGCGCTCGCCGTATCGGGGATGACGTTTTGCTTGTATCCGGCGGACAACTGGGTCGGGTTGCTCGTCGTCGACAGGGACGGCAACAGAAAACCGGCGGCAACACCCGAGGCGCGCACAACTTCTCGCGGATCCGCGTCGCGGGAAAAGCCCAACACGTCGGCGAGTTGTTCGACGAGCGCGGTCGTTGTCCTCGTCAGTCGAACCGGCCACTCCGTCCGCCCGAGGCGAACCACCGCCTCCGCCAGTTTCGTCACCGCGTTGTTGGGAATGACGCGCGAACCGTGCGCGGCGTCGCCGTGTGCCGTGATTGTCGCCCAGATGAGCGCCTTCTCCCCCGATTGGATCAGGTAGGCGCGTTGCTCGCCGAGCGTCACCGAGTATCCGCCAACCTCGCTGATCGCTTCCGTCGCTCCCGTAAATACCTCGGGGTGGTGGGTGACGATGTGGTGGGACCCGAATTCGCCACCGTTCTCCTCGTCGGAAAAGAACGCCACAACGAGGTCGCGGTTCGGTTTATCCCCTGCTCGCAGAATCTCGGCGAGGGACGTGAGAATCATCGCATCCATGTTTTTCATGTCGACCGCGCCCCGACCCCACAGCATTCCGTCACGAATTTCGCCGGCAAAGGGGTCGACCGTCCAGGCGGCCGGGTCGACGGGGACGACGTCGAGATGTCCGTGGACGACGAGCGCCGGAAGGTCCTTGTTCACCCCATCAATTCGGGTGACGACGGAGGTTCGACCGGTGGCTGCGTCGATGTAGGTGACCGCGAGTCCCAAGGATTCGAGGAAATCGCCGACGTAGTGGGCGGCGTCGGTTTCCGAATTGGCGACGCCGTTCCCCCAATTCGAGGTGTCGAAACGGATGAGGTCGCGAGCGATGCGCGCGGTCTCGGACAGCGTCTCCGGGGTGTCGGTCACGGAACAACCGTACCGTTTTTGTGCAACGCCAAATCCTGATAGTGTTGCTACTCGTTGCAGTGATGTGACTCGCGCGCGGGTGGCGGAATGGCAGACGCGCTAGCTTGAGGTGCTAGTGCCCTTATTGGGCGTGGGGGTTCAAGTCCCCCCTCGCGCACGCGACAGGCCCCGGATCTTCGGATTCGGGGCCTTCTTCATTCCCCGGTTGATTAATGTCGGCGGCAGGGCGTATCTTCGAACATATGTTCGAACTATCTGCACTTCGGGAACGCATCCGCGAGATGGAAGGTCCGCGGGTCGATCCGCGTTTGCCCGTTCATCCGTCCCTGGCTGGGCTCATCGGCGGCGGCTTGGTTCCGGGTGGCGTGTACTCAATCTCCCCCTCGCTGACGCTCGCCCTGGGTCTTGCGACGGAAGCGGTCGCCGAATCGGGGTGGTGTGCCGCGGTTGGCTTTCCCAACCTCGGAATCGAGGCGGTCGCCGAATGCGGAATCTCACTCGACCGATTCGTGTCAATTCCCACGCCCAAGGAACACTGGGCAACCGTTGTCGGGGCGGTGTGTGACGGGTTCACCGTCGTCATCGCCCGCAGTCCGGCCTCGGTCCCGGCGGCAACGGCATCACGCATCGCCGCGGTCGCTCGTCGAGCGGGGGCGGTGCTCATCGTTCTCGGGGAATGGCCGGGGGCGACCGCCCGGCTCGACATCGACGGAGTGCGCAACCTGGGAATCGGCGACGGTCACGGACTGCTCACGGGCCGCGACATCACGGTCCGAGCGGTGAATCGGGGAATCGCTAAGACCGCAGTCCTACCGTGGCCGTTCGACCGTGAACCCGAACCCGTCGCCACCCCGGTTCGACACCTGCGGGCGGTCACATGACACGAGTCCTCGTTCTTGACATCCCCGGTTGGGGTGATCGTTTCGACACCGATACCGAATCGCACCGCCACTTCGAATCCGTCATTCGCGCCGTCGAAAACACGGTCCCGCTCGTTCGAGTACTCGACGCCGGACGAATCGCCATGGGTGCGCGGGGTCCTGCGCGCTATTACCGAGGCGAAGCGGGCGCTGCTGACGCACTTCGCCGCGTTCACCCCGACGCGCGCATCGGGGTCGCCGACGGGCTGTTTACGGCCGTTCTCGCCGCCCGCAGCGCGCGACCGGTTCACATCGTCCCCGCGGGAGACTCCCCCGCCTTTCTGGCACCACTGTCCGTTGCGCACCTCGGCGAACCCGACATCGTCGACCTGCTGCACCGACTCGGCATCACCACTCTTGGGGGTTTCGCCGACTTGGACGACACCGCCGTTCGCGACCGATTCGGGTTTGCGGGCGAACGACTCCACCGATTCGCTCGTGGACTCGACGATTCCGCGATCATCCCACGGGACATCCCCACCGATTACGCCACCGAATCGGTGTTCGAACCCGCAATCGGGCGCGCCGACGAACTCGCGTTCGCGATGCGTGCCGCGGCGGATGCGTTCATCGACCGAATCGCGCGCGACCGGCTCGCCTGCACCGCGGTGTGGGTGACGCTCACCACCGAACGCGGCGAAAAATTCGAACGATGCTGGGCACACCCGACCGTGTTTGGCGGCGGGGACATCGTCGACCGAATTCGATGGCAACTCGACTCCGTCGCGCGACTGACACCCGACACGGGCACCGACGGATTCGCCGGGGACGGAATCGTCTCCGTTCGACTCACCCCCGATCAACTCGCCGCACAGGGACGTTTCGAACGGGGAATCTGGGGTGCGCCATCCAGCGACCGCATCCACTCGGTGCTGTCACGAGTCCAAAGCATCCTCGGTCACGAGGGCGTCCTCACCGCGACAATCGGCGGCGGACGCACTCTCGTCGAACGCGAAATATTCAGCCCGTGGGGTGACAAGCCCGTCGTCACCCACGACGCCGCGAAGCCGTGGCCCGGTCGACTGCCGGAACGTGTCCCCACCACCGTGTACCGGGACGGAGCGGTCATCACCGTCGGTGCGACGGAACCAATCGCCCCCGCCGAAACGATGAACGAATCGCCACGGTGGCTCGAACTCGACGGCAGACGTCGCGAGGTGGCCGCCTGGAGCGGCCCGTGGCCCGTCGCGGAACGATGGTGGACCGGGGGAACGACGCGCTACCGCCTCCAGGTCGTCGACACGACGGGAACCGCGTGGGTGCTGTTGTCCGCGGGACCCGACTGGACTGTCGAGGCACGGTACGACTGATGGTCGCGTATGCCGAATTGCACGCCCACAGCGCCTTCAGCTTTCTCGACGGGGTGTCCCTGCCCGAGAGGCTCGTCGCCGAGGCGGTTCGCCTGGGTCTCACGGGGCTCGCCCTGACCGACCACGACGGATTCCACGGAGCGGCACGATTCGCCGAAGCGGCTGAGGGAACGGGACTGGCGACACTCTTCGGATCCGAATTGACGCTCCGCGGTGACGTCGAACGACATCTTCTCGTCCTCGCCCGTGGACGCGAGGGCTACCACCGACTCGCCGGTGCAATCACCGAAGCACACCTCGCCGGTGGTGCAAAGCACGAACCCCGATACGACCTCGACGACCTCGCCGAACGGGCGGACGGCCACTGGGTCATCCTCACCGGGTGCCGCCGAGGCCCCGTCAGGTCGATGCTCCCCGAGGGGCGACTCCCCACCGACGACGACATTCGACTCGCGGGGTGGGCGCTCGGCGACCTCGTCGATCGTTTCGGATCCGACAACGTCGTCGTGGAGCTCACCCACCGGGGACTCCCCCTCGACGACATTCACAACGACGTGCTCGCCGCGCTCGCCAAAGACCGTCGACTACGAGTGGTGGCGACGGGAAATGTTCACTACGCGGACGCGACCGACTACCCCTTGGCGACCGCCTTCGCGGCACTCGGATCCCGCCGGACACTCGACGACGCCGACGGCTTCCTGTCCCCCGGCCCCGTGTCGCGACTGAAATCGCCGACAGAGATGGCGCGACTCTTCGCGCGATACCCCGGCGCCGTCGAAACAACAGTCGATATCGCCGCCGAATGCGCGTTCGAACTGAAAAAGGCGACGCCGAACCTTCCCTCATTCGATCTCCCCGACGGTCAAACACCGATGGACAAACTCCGCGAGATTGTCGCCGAGGCGACACCGCGCAAATATCCGAACGCCCCACGGGACACTCTCGACCGAATCGCCCGTGAACTCGACGTCATCGAGGAACTCGACTTCCCCGGCTATTTCCTCATCGTTCACGACATCGTGCAGTTTGCGCGGTCGCGCGGAATTCTCTGTCAGGGCCGCGGAAGCGCCGCAAACTCCGCGATCTGTTACCTGCTCGACATCACCGCAGTCGATTCGATTTTTTACGGGCTGCCGTTCGAACGTTTCCTCTCCGCGCTTCGCGACGAACCCCCCGACATCGACGTCGATTTCGACACCGATCGCCGCGAAGAAGTCATCCAGTACGTTTTCGACAAATACGGGCGCCGTAACGCAGCGCAGGTGGCGAACGTCATCACCTACCGACCCAAAAACGCGATTCGGGACCTCGCTCGCGCATTCGGACACGGAGTCGACGACCAAAACACGTGGTCGCGGATGATCGAGCGATGGAGTCGAATCGAGCCCTCCGAACTACCCGAGATTCCACGGCACATCAGCGAATTGGCGAATCGTGCACTCACCCTGCCGCGGCATCTCGGGATTCACTCGGGCGGGATGGTGCTGACGCGGGAACCCGTCGGCGAGGTCGTCCCCATCGAACACGCGCGAATGCCGGGTCGAACCGTTCTGCAGTGGGACAAGGACGACTGCGCCTACATGGGGCTCGTCAAGTTCGATCTGCTCGGACTGGGAATGCTCGGCGCCATCAACCAGGTCTTCGTCGAAATCGAGACCCGCTTCGGCGAAAAATGGGAACTCGGAACCGTTCCCCGCGAAGAACCCGCCGTGTACGACGCGATGTGTCGAGCCGATGTCATCGGGGTGTTTCAAATCGAGTCACGCGCCCAGATGGGGCTGCTCCCGAGACTCAAACCGCGATGCTTCTACGATCTCGCCGTCGAAATCGCGATGGTTCGCCCGGGACCGATTCAGGGAGGCAGCGTTCACCCCTATGTGCGCCGCCGCACCGGGCTCGAGCCCATCGTCTATGACCACCCCCGGCTCGAACCCGTGCTCGCACGCACCCTCGGAGTTCCGATCTTTCAAGAGCAACTCATGCAGATCGCCATGGCAGTCGGTGGATGTTCCGCCGCCGATGCGGACATCATTCGACGGTCCATCGGTAGCAAACGCGGGGTCGAACGGTTGGCGACGATTCGTGACACCTTCTATCGGGGAATGGCGTCCAACGGAATCACGGGAGCCGCCGCCGACCGGATTTACGGGTCACTCGAGGCCTTCGCCAACTTCGGATTCGCCGAGTCACATTCGCTCGCCTTTTCCGTTCTCGTCTACGTGTCGGCCTGGCTCAAGGTCCACTACCCCGCCGCGTTCCTCGTCGGACTCTTACGATCCCAACCGATGGGTTTCTACTCCCCCGCCACCCTGACCGCCGATGCCGAACGGCACGGGGTCGACGTCCGCGTGCCGTGCATCGTCAACTCGGGGGTTCAGGCGGGGTTGGAGGAACTGGTGGCGGGGAATTTCCGCCCGACGGGAATGGATTCCTGTTTGCGCCACAACGACGGAACCGTCCCACCCTTTGACGAATCCGCGCCCGACGACACCCCTGTACACCGTCGTGACGGAAACCTCGCGGTCCGGCTGGGTCTCGCGGATGTTCGCGGAATCGGGTCAGAACTTGCCACGCGCATCGTCGCCGAACGCGACAGCCGCGGGCCTTTCCGCGACCTCAACGATCTGGTTCGTCGAACCGGGTTGGAACGAGTGCACCTCGAAAACCTCGCGACCGCCGGCGCCTTCGACGCCTGGGGGCTCAGTCGACGCGAAGCCCTGTGGCGCGCGGGACACGCGGCGCACAGTCGCGCGGAATATCTTGCCGGATTGGACATGACGATCTCGGTCCCCTTGTTCGATGACCTCACCGATTGTGAGGAAATGGTTCAGGATCGCTGGGCCACCGGGGTTTCCCCCGGGAAACATCCGATGCAGTTCCGCCGCGTCGAGATGGATGCTCGCGGTATCCGTACCGTCGCGAGCCTCGTTGCAGCCGAGGCCGATCGTCGAATCGAAGTGGCGGGCCTGGTCACGCATCGACAACGACCGGGAACCGCGAAGGGAATCACGTTCCTCAACCTCGAGGACGAAACCGGTGTGGTCAATGTTCTGTGCTCGAAGGGCTTGTGGAAGGCGTATCGTTCCGTCGCCCGCACGAGCGCGGCGCTCATCGTTCGAGGAATGCTTCAACGATCCGCCGAGGGCGTTGTCACCGTCGTCGCGGACCGGTTGGACCCACTCGAACTCGTGGGCGAGCATCGTTCGCGCGACTTCCGCTAGTCGCGACGTCGTCGCAGCAGTGCGGCGACCTGGACTGCATCGTGGCCAAATCGGTCGGACACCGCATCGACGACGTCATCAATCTCGTGGCCGTCGGTTTCGTCCTCCCACAACAAGGCGACCTCGCCCTCGCCGACGAGGTTTTCCAATCGGACCCCCAGTAGCCTCACCCCCCGCTCGAGTCCGTCGACCGAGTTGAGAAGCGCATAGGCTTCGCGGGCAATCGTTTTGGTCGCGTTCGTCGGTTCGAACAGGGTGTGGGATCGTGTCACCGTTGCCCAATCCCCAAATCGCACCGTCACCGTCACGGTGTTTGCTCGCACATCGTGCCGGCGCGCGCGGGACGCAACGTCCGTCGACATCCGCAGCACTTCCCGATGCATGTCCGCGATGTCGACCAGGTCCTCGCCGAATGTTTGAGAACGCCCGATCGATTTTTCGGCACGACTGACCTCGATGCGACGGGGATCGATTCCTCTCGCGAGGTCGTAGATGTGTTGCGCCGAACGTTCACCAAGGACGCTGGAAAGTACCTCGACATCGGTGCTCTGGATGTCCCCAATCGTGGAATACCCGAAACCGCGAAGTCGTTTCGCGGTCACCGGTCCGACACCCCAAATTGCGGTGATGGGAAGTGCTGCCAAAAAATCGGTGGTCTCAGCGGCGGGAACGACGAGGAGCCCGTCAGGCTTCGCGCGGGACCCCGCAACCTTGGCGACAAACATCGACGACGCAACCCCGACGGACGCGGCAAGACCGATCTCAGCTCGGACCCGCGCGCGAATCGCCCGCGCAATCTCGGTCGGGCGACCAAGCACGGCACGCGCACCCGACACGTCGAGAAACGCTTCGTCAATCGATAGGGGTTGAATGAGCGGCGTGAAATCCTCCAGGATGGCGAACACCTGACGGGATACCTCGGAGTACCGATCGAAACGGGGCCGTCGAACGACCGCCTCAGGGCATCGGCGGAGGGCGGTGGACATGGGCATCGCGCTGTTCACGCCGTAGCCTCGTGCAACGTAGTTCGCGGCCGAGACCACTCCCCTCCCCCCGAGCCCACCGACGATCACCGGTTTGCCGACGAGTGTCGGGTCGTCCAGTTCCTCGACGGACGCGTAAAAGGCGTCCATGTCAATGTGGAGAAACGGCGTGCCCGAGTCGTCGACGTCACCCTCGGTGACCTCGCGCTGACGACCGTCCTGTTTCCCCATCGTCACCCATTCTCGGGCGCTGGGCCCACGTCATTCCGCATTGAGGACGGCGTAGAGTGTCACGGCCGTGCTCGCGGCGACGTTGAGGGAATCAACGCCGTGAGCCATCGGGATGCGCACCACTCGATCACAGAGATCGAGAGTGCGACGGGATAGTCCGTGACCCTCGGAACCGAACACGAGCGCGACGCGACCGTGCCCTTCCCGAACGAACTCGTCGAGTGGCAGCGCATTGTCGGTGAGGGCGAGTGCCGCCACCGTGAAGCCCGCGCTACTCAGTTCGGTGAGACCGCGCGGCCAATCGGGAATCCGCGTCCACGGAACCTGCAACACCGTTCCCATCGACACGCGAACGCTGCGGCGATACAGCGGGTCCGCGCATTCGGGTGAGACGAGGACGGCGTCGGCGCCGAGGCCCGCGACGCTTCGGAAGATCGCACCCACGTTGGTGTGGTCGACGATGTTTTCGAGAACGACAACGACTCGCGCGTCTTTCACGACGTCGGTGACGGAAGGATTTGTGGGGCGTTCCATTGCCGCGATCGCACCGCGATGTAAATGGAATCCGGTGAGGGATTCGAGGGTTTCCGAATCCCCGACGAACACATTGACGTCGTGCCCGCGCAACAACGGTTCAAGGTCGGGAAGCCATTTCTCCAGCGTCAACACCGACACGGGCCGGTGCCCGGCGGTGAGGGCGCGCTCGATTACCTTTGTCGATTCCGCGAGGTACAGTCCCGTGTCAGGTTCGATTGTTCGCCGCAGCGCCACGTCGGTGAGGCTCGTGTAGAACGACAATCTCGGGTCATCGAGCGACCCGATGGGCACGATGTTCACGCTACGACGGCGATTCCGACCGTGACGGTTGGAGTGCGCCGACGATAATGACGATGAAGCTCGACACCTGAACGAGCAGCGCGACGACGAGGACGAGGAATCCCCCCAATACGGCAGCGTCGTCGACTCCCGCGGTACCGGCACGCGTCAGTATTGACAGCAACTGTGTCGCGACAACGAGCGACACGGCGAGACTTCCGTAGATTCCGCCGAACGACGCGACCGCGAGCCACGGGCGCCATCCTCCGTCACGGAATCGCCGAATGGCGAGTGTCACCGTGGGCAGAAGCAGCAACACCTCGACGGCGAAGGTGGTGGAAAGAATCGAATGCTGAAGCGCGGTCGCCAAATCCGATGCCATGACCGCAAAATCTGTCGTGTTCTCGCCAAGGAGCAGGTCGTCGGGGTAGATGAACGCATCGACGGTAGAGGTGACGAGTCTGAGCAACAGCAGAAACAGAATCCAGTACCAAAACGCGGCTCGGGACGCTCGTCCACCGATGTTTCGCGCGTTGCGAAAGCCCGACACAACTGCATCGACGAACGTGATTTTCGACTCCGGGTTCATGCTCACCATTATCGCCCGCGGGCGGCTCGTAGACTGACTGGGATGACTAACTTCTTCCTCGTCCGCCATGGCGAAACCGAATGGAACCTCGCCGGCAGGATTCAGGGCGCGACGGACATCCCACTGAACGACACTGGTCGCGACCAGGCGCACCGAACGGGTGCCCAAATGCAGGGCAGAAAGTGGCACGCGATCGTGACGAGCCCGCTCGCCCGCGCTGTGGAAACGGCGGAAATCATCTCGTCGTATTTGGGGCTGGGCGACCCGCGCCGCGTTGACGGCATCGTCGAGCGCAACTACGGCGCGGCCGAGGGGCTCACCGGTCCTGAGGTCGAAGCCCTGTACCCGAACGACACCCCGGTCCCCGGGCGCGAATCTCGCGGTGACGTCCAGGCGCGCGTGGTTGCCGCGTTACACGCCCTCGCGAAGGAATACCCGGGACAAAACGTCATCGTTGTCTGCCACGGTGGCGTCATTCGCTCCGTGCTTCACGAGACGACGGGAACGTCGTTTTTCCACGAGCGAATCATCAATGGCTCGGTTCATTCTTTCCACCACTCCGATGACGGCTTGAGTCTTGTGCGGTTCAACGACCCGCTTGACGCGCTCACCGACGACATCACGCTCCCCGACTTCGAAGACCAGCAGCCGCTCGAAAGGCGTGACTGATGGCGTGGAAAACGATCGAGTCGATGCACCCCAACGGGGTGACGGTGCGGGATGCGTTGCGGGCGGCGGGTGTCGAGACGGATATCGTCGAGACCCTCGAAGGTTCCCCCACCGCGGCAACTGCCGCCGCACAGCTCGACATCGAGGTGGGGCAGGTCTGCAATTCGCTCATCTTCAGTGCGGACGGCCGCCCGCTCCTCATTCTCGCCTCGGGCGGACACAAGGTTGATGTGGAGCGCGTCGCGGCGGAGCTTGGCTTTGACTCGATCCATCGACCCGACGCCGACTTTGTCCGTGAACACACCGGACAGCCGATCGGCGGTGTCGCTCCGCTCGGTCACCCGAACCGCATCCGGACAATTGTCGACGTCCACCTCGCGTCATGGGACACCGTGTGGGCAGCAGGCGGACATCCGCACTATGTCCTTCCGACCTCGTTTGACGAACTTGTTCGCATCACCGGCGGCGAACCGCTCGACGTCGGCGTTCGCTAGTTTTCGGCGAGGAACGTGCGGATGTGTTCCGCAGCCGCGATCGGCTTCTCGTAGTGCACGAGATGCCCGACGCCGTCGATCACACGAAGAGTGGCTCTGGGAAACATCGCCTCGACTCGGCGTTGCGCGTCGAGGGGCGTGATGTCATCCTCCGCTGCGGCCACGAGCAAAACGGGCGCAGTGATGCGTGAGGCGACGTCCGACACGTCGTTCGTTGTGCTCACGCGGTATCCCCCAATGAGGGAATCGCGATCGGAGAATCGCGAGAAATAGAGCGCGTGCTGCTCGTGTATCCACCGCCGTAGCGATTTGTCTCGGGTCTTCGCGAGCAGGGAGCTCATCACACGGACGATCAGAGGCGCCGAGAGAAAAGCCCGGCCCAACCGTTCGGGAAGTTTTCCGCCCACCACGTACCACGACGACCCGAGCGCCGCGAGGATCCTCTTCGGACCGGTCAACGCCTTTTGAGAGATCGGGTTGATAAGAATCATCGGGGCGTCGGTGCGCGTCGCGAGACCGTGCGACACGACGATCGACCCGAACGAGTGTCCGAGAACGGGAGAATCGTTTGTGTT
>JACCDN010870828.1_pt1 | contig 12883 bp, 11 predicted proteins | sample 7441691 | NCBI WGS metagenome assembly JACCDN01 (sample SAMN15323439, study PRJNA562643) | freshwater metagenome | isolation source: river surface water | place: USA:Blue River Watershed | collected 2017-08-16 | reverse complement strand
CCCTGCGCTGGGCCGCCTTTGTGATATTGACCGGTCGAGTGCAGAAAGCGCGGTGCCCAGCCAAACGTCACGGGCCTGCGCGTTTTGCTTGCTGCTAGATCACGCAAATCAATCGCTTCACTGGCAGAGGTGCGGTCTAGGTAGGCATGAATCGAAAGATAACCGTCATCGCTGTCGAGTTTTCTCAACAGCGCAGCCAATGCATCGCCCAGATTATCAATTGCTTCAAGCGAGAGCGCGCTCGAGCGAACCTCGATACCAGAATCGACAAAGGCGGCGGGTTCTGCATCGGCCCTCTTTTCGAGCATGGCTCGTGCCGCGATTTTTGCAGATTCAACATCTGGCTGATCAAACGGATTCACCCCGAGCAAGCGACTGGCGATGGCGGTCGCATATTCCCAAAGCAAGAATTGTGCGCCAAGTTCGGCCGAAACCGCAACTTCGTCGCCTAGAACCTTTGTGGCATCATCAACAACCCTGACGGTGAGCAGATCGGCGAGGCCACTGCTGAGTTCTGCGCTGTCTGAGTCAAGAACTACTGGCAAAATACCCTTTGCTGTTTTTCCGGTTGATTCGGCAATCAGCTGCTCGACCCAGTCTCCGAATCCAACAATGTCTTTGGTCTGCGAAACTATGCCTATTTTGTCTCGATTCCCATACTCGCCAGGAGTTGCCGCAAGGGCAGCGCCAAGAATTAGCGCTGGATTCGTAGGAGAGTCTTCGGAGAGCAGGCCGGTTACCGATTGCGCCGCATCTAGGAGGGCCTGGATGTCTGCGCCAGCTAGCCCCGAAGGAACCAGGCCAAAAGCGGTGAGTGCACTGTAGCGACCTCCAACGGTCGGATCTGCGTTGAACACCCGATAGCCATCTTGTTTTGCCGCAGATTCCATAGCAGAACCAGGGTCGGTGACGATAACTATACGGTCGGTTTTGTCTATGCCAGCCTCGTCGAATGCCTTTTCAAAAATGCGCTTTTGAGAATCGGTTTCGACGGTTGAGCCAGACTTAGAAGAAACAACGATTGCGGTCTTTTTCAAATCGCCAGAAAGAGCGTTGCCGATCTGCTCTGGGTTAGTTGAGTCTAGAACTAACAGTTCAACATTTGCGCTGCGCGTGATTACCTCTGGTGCGAGCGAAGATCCACCCATGCCGCAGAGAACAAAGCGCGTCACACCCTTGGCCAAGAATTCTGCTTTAAGCGCGAGAATTTTCTCAACGAGAGGCTGTGAGTCTGTTGCCGAGGTAACCCACCCGAGTCGAATTGAGGCCTCTGATTCAGCATCTGAACCCCAGAGAGTAGAATCCTTAGCAGCTATTCGACTTGCAACCCGGTCTGAAACAAGCTTTGAAACTTCATTTTCGACAGCCGCAGCCGCAGAGCCGCCGGCAATCACCTTGATTGACGCCATTTGGGGTTAGTTCACCGCTTTCAAGGCAGCCGTTACCGAGTCAAGCAACTCATTCCAAGACACGATGAACTTTTCGACGCCTTCGCGCTCGAGCAACTGAGTTACGTCATCGTAATCAACGCCGACAGCAGCTACGGCTAGAAGAATCATGTTCGATTCTTCGTATCGGTTCGAAATTGAGTCGGCCGGAACGACACCGTGGTCGAATACAGCCTCCATCGTTTTTTCAGGCATGGTGTTAACGAGCTGCTTGGCGACCAATTCGGTTACGTAGAGCGTGTCAGGAAGCGAGGGGTCCTTAACTCCCGTCGAAGCCATCAGTGGGCGTTGAACGTTGGCTGCATCAGCCGCAAGAGCCGACCAGCGTTCTGTCGCAAATTGCTGCTCGAAAACCTGGTAGGCAAGGCGTGCGTTTGCCAGCGCCGATTTGTTCATAAGCGAACGTGCATCGGCCGTACCAATTGCCTCTAACCGCTTATTGATTTCTAGATCGACGCGCGAGACAAAGAACGAGGCCACAGAGTGAATCTTCGAGAGATCCAAGCCTTTAGCTTTTGCCTGCTCGAGACCGGCCATGTAGGCATCAATTACTCCGCGATAGCGCTGTTGCGAAAAGATCAGCGTAACGTTGACGCTGATTCCAGAGGCAATTACCTCGGTGATTGCGGTCAGACCCGCGCGAGTGGCAGGAATCTTGATCATTGCGTTTTCGCGATTTACCTTCGCGAATAGCTCTTTTGCCTGCTGAACCGTGGCGGCCGCATCGTTGGCCAAACCGGGCTCAACTTCTATAGACACGCGGCCGTCGAAGCCATCTGTCTTGGCATACACACCAGCGAAAATGTCACAAGCCTCGGCAACATCTTGCGTGGTGATTTCAAATACGGCCTTCGAAGCGTCAGACCCCGCTCTTGCAAGTGCGGCAACCTGATCGGCGTAGCCTTCACCTTTCGACAGCGCACCGGCGAAGATGGTGGGGTTGGTGGTGACGCCACTAACTGAGCGGCTGTCAATTAGCTCAGCGAGCTGGCCGCTGCGAATTCTCTTTCGAGAAAGATCGTCAAGCCAGATGCTTACGCCATTCTGCGCAAGCTGTGCCAGGGGAGAGCTCATGAGAACCTATCTTTCTATTTCTTAACTTGCTGCGCTGATTGATTCGAGCGCTTTAGCCACTACGGCATCGGTAGTCATGCCGAACTGCTTGAAGAGTGTCTTGTAATCGGCCGACGCTCCAAAGTGTTCAATCGAAACGCTGCGCCCATAAGCGCCGACATATTTGCTCCAGCCAAGACTCAATCCTGCTTCGACCGAGACCCTTGCCTTTACCAATGAAGGCAAAACGCTTTCGCGATAGGCCGGGCTCTGCTCATCGAACCATTCGAGACATGGCGCTGAGACAACTCGAGTGGCGATGCCCTGCTTCTCAAGCAGTTCTCGCGCTGTCACTGCGAGCTGCAGTTCTGAACCGGTAGCAATCAGAATCAACTGGGCATTGCCGTTGGAGGCATCGACAAGCGTGTACGCGCCCTTCGAGGTATTCTCTGCTCCAGCAAAAACAGCGCCGGTTTCATCGGCCTCGCCACGTTTGAAAACCGGAATGTTTTGTCGCGTGAGGGCAATGCCGGCTGGGCCAACCCGACGCTCGAGCATGGTCTTCCAAGCGAAAGCGGTCTCGTTGGCGTCTCCAGGACGCACGATGTCTAAACCTGGAATGGCCCTAAGGGTAGCCAGCTGTTCGATTGGCTGGTGAGTTGGGCCATCTTCACCGAGCGCAACCGAGTCGTGCGTCCAAACAAAAATGCTCGGGGTCTTCATGAGAGCCGCCAGGCGAACCGCGGGTCTCATGTAGTCGCTGAAGATAAGAAATGTTCCACCGAATGCGCGGGTATTGCCGTGCAAAGCAATGCCATTCAAAATAGCGGCCATCGCGTGCTCACGAATTCCGAAGTGCAAAACTCGCCCGTAGACATCGCCGCTCCACTCGTGAGTCGACCATTGACTCGGAATGAAAGATTTTGCCGAAGTTATCGTGGTTAGGTTCGACTCTGCGAGATCGGCGGAGCCTCCCCATAGCTCAGGCATCACCGCGGCAATTGCATTGATGACTTTTCCTGAGGCAGCACGCGTCGAAATCTCGGTTGAGCTTTCGAAGCGCGGAAGCGCGGCTTCTAGGCCCGCTGGCGCGGCTCCGGATAACAGTCGATCGAGAAGTTTCTTCTGTTCAATGTTCTTCTCAGCCCAAGCATCGAAATCTGCCTGCCACTGCGCTCTAACCTCGCTCGCATGCTTTTGATAGCCACGAGTGTGTTCGATTACCTCGGTGGCGACATCAAAAGTCTTTTCGGGGTCGAAGCCAAGCACCTGCTTAAGCGCGGCCAACTCTTCGGCGCCGAGGGCCGATCCGTGAATTTTTCCGCTGTTCTGCTTCTTAGGAGACGGCCAGCCAATTATTGTTCGCAGAATAATCAGAGAAGGCTTTTCGGTTTCGGCCTTGGCTCGCTGAATAGCCTCATAGAGCTCGTGCAGGTCTTCTACGTAGTTTCCGGTCTTCTTCCAGTCAACTGTCTGGGTGTGCCAACCGTATGAGAGATAACGGTCGTTAACCGACTCGCTAAATGAAATGTTTGTGTCGTCTTCAATTGAAATCTGGTTGGAATCGTAGATGACCACCAGGTTGCCGAGCTTCTGGTGTCCTGCAAGCGACGCCGCCTCTGCGGTAACGCCCTCCTGCATGTCCCCGTCTCCAGCAATTACATAGATGAAGTGGTCGAATGGCGACTTACCCCGGGCCGCCTCTGCATCAAACAGGCCACGTTCAAATCTGGCCGAATAAGCAAAACCAGTTGCCGAGGCCAACCCCTGACCCAATGGGCCGGTTGTGATTTCAACACCTTTGGTGTGCCCGAACTCCGGGTGTCCGGGGGTCAGCGAACCCCAAGTTCTTAGCGCCTTTAGATCTTCTAGTTCGAGGCCGTATCCGTGTAAATAGAGCTGGTTGTAGAGAGTTAGCGAGCTGTGACCAACCGACAGTATGAATCGATCGCGCCCAAGCCAACGGTCGTCACTCGGGTCGTGGCGCATGACCTTATTGAAAAGCAGATAGGCGACTGGGGCCAGCGATATCGCGGTGCCGGGATGCCCGTTTCCAACTTTCTCAACGGCATCAGCCGCTAGCACGCGAGCCGTATCAACGGCCTTCGAATCGAGTTCAGTCCATTGCAGTGCTGACAAGACAGCTCCTAATTTCATTTGAAAGGTCTCAGGCGTCTTTGCCAGGTCAGGCAAAGAGGGCCTGAGTGCTCTAAGTCTAATCGCCTCGTGCGATTGCTCAGGAATAGGGGTGTGGGCAATTCGCTTAGACTTGAGTGAGATGACTTCTTCACAAATCACACTGCAAAGGCCTGAAAAACTGAGCTTTTTTGGCAAGGCGAAGGCCTATTTTGCCCTCACCAAGCCGAGAGTCATCGAGCTACTTCTTATAACTACAGTTCCAACGATGATTTTGGCCCAACGCGGCCTGCCAGATCTCTGGTTGGTTTTGGCGACTCTCGTCGGAGGTGCACTCAGCGCGGGTTCGGCGAACGCCTTTAACTGCTACATAGATGCCGACATCGACAAGGTGATGGGCAGAACCAGCAAACGCCCGCTGGTAACCGGCGAGCTCTCGAAGCGCGAAGCGCTCGTTTTCGCATACGCGATAGGTGTCGGCTCAGTGCTTTGGCTCGGCTTTTTGGTGAACTGGCTTGCCGCTGCACTTTCGCTTTCGGCGATTCTGTTTTATGTCTTTGTCTACACCCTGTTGCTCAAACGCAGAACGCCGCAGAATATCGTGTGGGGTGGGGCTGCCGGAGCGATGCCCGTTCTAATTGGCTGGGCCGCCGTTACAAATGAGGTTTCAGCTGCCCCATTGGTTTTATTCCTAATTATTTTTCTTTGGACTCCGCCGCACTACTGGCCGCTTTCGATGAGATACAAGGATGACTACGCTGCCGCTGGCGTGCCGATGCTGCCAGTTGTTCGCAATGCCAAGACAGTTGCAGTTCAGATTGTTCTTTACTCCTGGGCAATGGTTGCGTCGAGCCTGCTGCTGATTCCGCTTGCCAACATGGGCGCAATCTACGCCTCAGTGGCGGTGCTCGGCGGACTCTGGTTCATTCTCGAAAGCTACAGACTGCACAGAGAAAGTTTTAGGGGAGAGGTAAAGAACCCTATGAAACTTTTTCACGGCTCAATCTCATACCTGACCGTCTTGTTCATCGCTATTGCGATTGACCCTCTAATCAGATTCTGAAGTTACTTTTTTAGTTCGGCCAATCGAGTCAGGGCCTCAGCGCGTTCGGCCGCGTGATCAACAATTGGTTCGCAGTATCCGTGCGCTAAACCGTCGAGCAGATTCCATGGCTCGTGAACCGCGGCGCCATCGATGTGCCTTAACTCGGGGATGTACTTTCTGACGTAATCACCGTTCGGGTCAAACTTGTACCCCTGAGATATCGGATTGAAGATGCGAAAGTAGGGGCTGGCATCGGTTCCGCAGCCAGCGGTCCACTGCCATCCGTGCGCATTAGATGCCGGGTCAAAATCGGTCAGTAGATACTCAAAGTGTGCTGCGCCCTGCTGCCACTCGAGGTGTAGGTCTTTCACCAGAAAAGAAGCAACAATCATGCGAACACGATTGTGCATCCACCCGTCTGCGATCAGCTGACGCATGCCGGCATCGACCATCGGAAATCCGGTCTCACCACGTTTCCAGGCCTCAAGTTTCTTCTCGGCTTCGACACCGGTGTCATATCGCATGCGGGCGAATCGCTTGTCGTAGTAGTCGTTTAGAGAGTCTGGGTTTCTAAACAACACGTCGGCATAAAACTCGCGCCAGCATATCTCTTTTGCAAAAACGAGATCTCCGGGCTCGTTGCCGATAGCGGCCAAAATTGTTCGCGGATGAATTTCTCCGTGCGCGAGTGCGTGTGAAAGGTGAGATGTTCCACTCAAGTCGGCCCGATTGCGATTTTCGTCGTAATTCGCAATTGAATTCTTTAGAAATCGATTCAGAGTTCGAAGAGCAAAGGCCTCACCCGCGCGAACCTTCAAATTGCCTGCGGCAATTGGGCGACCCATGCATTCGAGCGGCTCAAGCCAGGGCTTTGCTGGCCACAACATCTTTACCGGCGGAGTAGTTGCGAGCGAAGACCAGACTTTGAAAAAGGGTGTGTAGACGCGATAGGCAGACCCGTCTGCCTTGTTGACCGAACCTGGCGCTACGGCGTAGTTGCTGTCGTCTAGTTGCAGAAAGACACCCGCATCTGCCAGGGTCATGCCGACTTCGTTTTGCTCCGCAATCCCGGCGGGATCGAACGCTCTCGTGGCGTGGACTATTTTTGCTTTCGCCGCGATGGCGAGCTTTGCTAGCTCACCGCCCAAAGCGCCACGCACGTGCCTAATAGTTAGTTTGCGATCTAGCGAGGCTCCAAGAGAATCTAGTGAGGCTACAAGCGAATGCTGACGGATTGCACTCAAAGCCTCGAACCGGTCTAGATCGACCACATACACGGGCGCAACCAGACCATCGCCGTCTTCGTTCGAGCCGCTGACTGCTGCGTTTAGGGCGACGTTGTCTTCGAGCCGAAGATCGCGCCTAAACCAAAAGATTCGAGACAAACTAGCTTCTCGCTCGAACCGCAAGCCATTGAAATGTGAGCAGGCTCGAAATAAGTGAAGCGCCTAGCATGTGCAAACCGACCAAAATCGGCGGAACACCCATGCGAGATTGGGCGATGCCAATGATTGCCTGAACCGCCAGCGTTACAAACAACCAGAAGGTAATTCTTGTTGCACGACGCACCGCATCACCTTTATTGACCCTTACCAGCAGAACCAAAGCGATCAGTGTCAAAAGAATCGACAGGTAGCCCGGATAACTGTGCAGGTGCTGCCAAATTTCTAGATCGAGACCGTTTCGAGGTGAGTTCGCGTCTCCAGCGTGGGGCCCAGCACCGGTTACAACTACACCAACAGCAAGAGCCACGAAACCAGTAAAGGTTATCCAAGGTGTTAGTAGGTAGACCGAATAGGGCACCGGCTGGTGCTCGGGCTTGTAGAAACGCCAAACCAGAATAGAAGCGATGGAGATCAGAGCCGAGCTGACGATAAAGTGCAGCCCGACAACCCAGGGATTCAGATTCGTGAGAACGCTAATTCCACCGATTACGGCCTGAAGGATGATGCCCAAGCCCAGGCAAAGCGAAGGCCAAACCATGCCCTTGCGCTTAGCTTTGCCGCTTCGCATGATTGCGATGAAGGTCAGCAGGGCGATGATTATCAAAACAAAGGTTAGAAGCCTGTTAGCAAACTCGATAAAACCGTGAATTCCCTGTTCGGGCACATTCGTGAACGAGTCATCGGTGCATTTTGGCCAGGTAGGGCATCCCAGCCCGGACGCGGTAAGGCGCACCGCTCCGCCGGTCACAACAATAAGAATCTGGCTAGCCAGTGAAAGCCACACGTACAACTTGATACGGGCTGGTGAAAACAATTGAGGCCTCTCGTCGGGTCTAGTCAGGTAAACAGCACAAAGGTTAGACTTGTTCCCAGATGTGGCAGTGCGCTAGAACCTCTCTAGTTTCTCACAGCCAACCGAAGAAACCCTTAGACAACGCCAACTGGCTTATTCTCGGGAATTTTGCGGATAAGCACCTGTTGTAGAAGTTGGGCCGAAATGAACATTCGCGCCCAAGAAGGAGACTCAATGTCAGACATCGTCGACCGCTCTGAACTCGACTCGCTGGGTGTTTATGAATTTGGCTGGGCAGACAGTGACGCAGCTGGAACCACCGCGAAGCGCGGCATCAGCGAAGATGTGGTTCGTGACATCTCTCAGAAAAAGAGCGAACCAGACTGGATGCTCGAAACCCGTCTGAAGGGTTACAACTTCTTTGAACGCAAGCCGATGCCAGCCTGGGGCAGTGACCTCAGCGGCATCGACTTTGACAACATCAAGTACTTTGTTCGATCGACTGAAAAGCAAGCCCAAAGCTGGGAAGACCTTCCAGAGGACATCCGCAACACCTACGAGCGCCTTGGCATTCCAGAGGCGGAGCGCTCACGCCTGGTAGCCGGAGTTGCAGCTCAGTATGAGTCTGAGGTTGTCTACCACCAGATCAACGAGGAACTTGAAAGACAAGGTGTAATTTTTCTCGACACCGACACCGCGCTGAAAGAGCATCCTGAAATCTTCGAAGAATATTTCGGAACTGTGATTCCCGCCGGAGACAACAAGTTCGCCGCCCTTAACACCGCCGTTTGGTCTGGTGGCAGCTTCGTTTACGTTCCTAAGGGTGTTCACGTTGAGATTCCGCTTCAGGCCTACTTCAGAATCAACACAGAGAACATGGGCCAGTTTGAACGCACCCTGATTATCGCCGACGAGGGATCGTACGTTCACTACATTGAGGGCTGCACCGCTCCGATCTACAACAGCGACTCGCTGCACTCGGCAGTGGTTGAAATCATCGTCAAAAAGAACGCCCGCGTTCGCTACACGACCATTCAAAACTGGTCGAACAACGTTTACAACCTGGTCACCAAGCGTGCAATCGCGCACGAAGGCGCAACCATGGAGTGGGTAGACGGCAACATCGGCTCGAAGGTCACCATGAAGTACCCATCGATCATCCTTGCCGGCGAACACGCCAGAGGAGAGACCCTCTCGGTTGCCTTTGCGGGCGAGGGGCAGCACCAAGATGCCGGTGCGAAGATGATTCACCTGGCACCGCACACCTCTTCGTCAATCATTTCAAAGTCGATTGCCCGCGGCGGCGGCAGAACCTCATATCGAGGCGAAATCAAGGTGGCGGCAGGTGCGCATCACAGTGCCAACACGGTTCGCTGCGATGCCCTTCTGGTAGACACCATCTCGCGCAGCGACACCTATCCGGCCGTCGACGTGCGTGAAGACGACGTCAGTATGGGTCACGAGGCCACGGTCTCGAGAATCAGCGACGAGCAGTTGTTCTACCTGCAGTCGCGTGGGCTTCCAGAAGATGAAGCCATGGCGATGATCGTTCGCGGCTTCATTGAACCGATCGCCAAAGAACTGCCCATGGAATATGCCATGGAGTTGAACAAACTTATTCAGATGCAGATGGAAGGGGCGGTTGGTTAATGAACAACCCAATCGTTCGCCCGGGCAGCGCCGGGCACTCGCACGGCGGCGATGAGATTCCACTTCAGACGCGCAGCGAAAGACTTCGGTCAACCGAGGCTTCTGAACATGCCGCAGTGGATGGGCGAGACGAACAGTGGCGCTACCTGGATTCAGCCCGCTTGGGCGGTCTTGATAGCGAGCAACTCACTAACCGCTCAGAACAACTAGAAGTGGTTTTGTCTTCTGGTTTCAGCAGTTCAATTGTCGATGCGAACGATTCCAGCTTTGGCACCGCAGGTCTTCCCGAAGACATCACCACGGCAAACGCCTGGGCAGCAGCCGACAAAGCTCTCAAGCTTGTGCTCGACGGCGAGAGCGCAGAGCCTGCGTTTATTAGAACCGCAAATCCCGGTGCGTCAAGTGCTTCACACTTGATCATCGAGAGCAAGACTCACTCGCGCGGAACCGTTGTTATTGATCACACCGGAAACGGCAGCTTGGCTGAAATTGTTGAAATCATCGTGGGCAACGAAAGCACTCTGACAGTTGTGTCGATTCAAGACTGGAACGACGATGCCATTCACACCTCAGCCCAGTTTGCTCGCATCGGAAGAAACGCAAAACTCAAGCATGTTGTTGTGAGCCTCGGCGGAAAAACTGTTCGAGTTACCCCAACTGCCGAGTTCACGGCACCGGGTTCAGAAGTTGAACTTCTCGGCCTGTATTTCGCTGACTCGGGTCAGCATCTAGAACACAGAAGTTACGTTGACCACGCGGTGGCAAACTGCAAGTCAAGGGTCACCTACAAGGGTGCGCTTCAGGGGAAAGGCGCCCACACAGTCTGGGTTGGCGACGTTCTAATTCGCAAGGCGGCCGAGGGCACCGACACCTACGAACTCAACCGCAACCTCTTGCTAACCGATGGCGCACGCGCAGACTCGGTGCCAAACCTCGAGATTGAAACCGGTGAAATCGAAGGCGCTGGTCACGCTAGCGCAAGCGGACGTTTCGATGACGAGCAGTTGTTTTACCTGCAGGCGCGCGGCATCGACGAGCTAGACGCTCGCAGACTGGTTGTTCGCGGATTTCTAAACGAGATCATTCAGCAGATTGGAATTGACTCAATCGAAGAGAGGCTCAACGCTTCTATCGAACTCGAACTGAATAGGAGCAACAACTAATGGCAATCAGGCTCTGCGCAGTCGAAGACCTAGCGAAAGGCGCTTACACGCGCGCCACCTTTGGCGACAAGGTTCTCGCAATCTTTCGCTCAAAAGACGGCAACTACCATGTGGTCGATGACATCTGCTCCCACGAGAACGTATCGCTAACCGCACACAACCAACCAAACCTCGAAGACTTCGTGCATTTCACCAACGATTATGTTGAATGCCCTTCGCACGGAGCAAAGTTTTCGTTCGCAGATGGCGCACCGACGCTTCCAGCGTTTGAGCCCATCCGTGTTTACGAAGTGATTATTGAAAACGACGAAGTGTTCGTCGAATACGAAGCGTAGAAAGTAAGAAAATGGCAACTCTGCAAATAAAGAACCTGCATGTTTCAGTTGAAACCGACCAGGGAAGCAAAGAAATTCTCAGGGGAGTAGACCTTACGATTCGCAATGGAGAGACACACGCAATCATGGGTCCAAACGGCTCTGGCAAGTCGACCCTTGCCTACACGATTGCCGGACATCCCAAGTACACCGTGACCGAGGGTGAAATCACGCTTGACGGCGAAGACGTTCTAGAAATGAGTGTCGACGAGCGAGCTCGCGCTGGGCTCTTTCTTGCTATGCAATACCCGGTCGAGATTCCTGGCGTTTCGGTCAGCAACTTTTTGCGCACAGCCAAAACCGCAATCACCGGCGAAGCACCGGCTATTCGACCATGGATAACCGAGGTACGCGAGGCTATGTCCAACTTGAAGATTGATGCCGGCTTCACCGAGCGCAACGTGAACGAGGGCTTCTCGGGAGGCGAAAAGAAGCGACACGAAATTCTTCAGCTCGAACTTCTCAAGCCCAGTTTCGCGATTCTCGACGAAACCGATTCTGGTCTCGACGTCGACGCATTGCGAGTGGTTAGCGAGGGCGTAAACCGCATTCAACAGCAGAACGGCTTCGGAGTGCTTCTAATCACTCACTACACTCGCATTCTGAACTACATCAAGCCCGATTTCGTACACGTTTTTGTAGCTGGCAAGATTGCCGAGCAAGGCGGACCAGAGCTGGCACAGCGCCTTGAAGCCGAGGGCTACGACCGCTACCTGAAGGTATAAATGCCAATCGAACTAACCCCAGAAAAGCACGACCAGGTTGTCGAGGCACTCAAAGAAGTTATCGACCCCGAGCTTGGCGTAAACATTTATGACCTCGGTTTGGTCTATGGTCTGTTTCTTTCAGAAGAAGATCAAAGCCTGCTGATAAACATGACTCTCACCTCTGCCGGATGCCCTCTAACCGACGTGATTGAAGACCAGACCGCGCAGGCCCTAGATGGTGTAGTCGATGCATTCAGAATTAACTGGGTTTGGATGCCGCCTTGGGGACCTGAGCGCATCACCGACGACGGCCGCGAGCAGATGCGGGCAATCGGTTTCGCTATCTAGCGAAAAGTCCTTAGCTATTTTTGAATCTTGTTGACCAGCAGCCAAGCGCCTGGTAACAAACCAGCTGCGATTACGGCCTTTACAACGTCCCAGACCATGAATGGCACCATGTAGCCAACCGCAGCAGCAAAGTCGCCCTGGAATGCAAAGCCAGCTAGAGCGGGAATGCCAACTAGGTAGATGACGGTCGAACCCACCACGAAAGCCACAAAGGTTTTTAAAACGTTCGAACTCCACTTGCGCTCAGCAAGCAAACCAATCACATAGGCGGCAATTACAAAACCGAAAATGAATCCAGCGGTCGGGCCAACAAATGCGGCAAAACCAACCACGTGACTACCATCGCTCTTTGGCGCGAAAACCGGAAGGCCTGCCAAGCCTGCCAACGCATATAGTCCTAGTGAAAGAGCGCCACGACGTGAACCGAGCGTTGCACCGACCAGCAACACAACGAGAGTCTGAAGAGTAAATGGCACGGGGTAAGCCGGAATGGCTATCTGGGCCGCAATTGCAGTTAGCGCGGCTCCTGATACAACCAGCGACATGTCAGCAACCAGGCTGCGCTTAACAAAACGATCAATAATTGTCGGCTTTGCGACGAGGGTAAACGACATCTAATCTCCAATTTAAAGTGTTGGGGCAATTGTAAACTAGGGCCTTTGAGGCCAACCGCTTATTCGCACCTAAACTCGCCCATTTTGGAGCACTCATGATTGCCGTT
>JACCDN010902578.1_pt1 | contig 12885 bp, 12 predicted proteins | sample 7441691 | NCBI WGS metagenome assembly JACCDN01 (sample SAMN15323439, study PRJNA562643) | freshwater metagenome | isolation source: river surface water | place: USA:Blue River Watershed | collected 2017-08-16 | reverse complement strand
TGAGTGCACTGGCGCGTTTAGGCGCGGCCAGTGTCGATCTGGTTTTTTTAGACCCCCCTTTTGATGGGCCTTGGTTTGAGCCTGCGCTCTCAGCCGCCACCCGAGTGGTGCCTGTGGGAGGGTGGATTTATTTGGAGGCGCCCGTGGCTTGGTCGGCCGACACTTTGGGCCCATTGGGTTTGCAATGTGAGCGGCACCTCAAAGCGGGTGCGGTGCATGCGCATTTGTTGCAACGCACCGCATAATTCACCCACTTCAAACATCGATTTTTCTGACTGCAAGGATGCCCGCCATGAGCCGATCTGCCCCAGCTGCTGTCACCGCTGTTTATTCAGGCACTTTTGACCCGCTCACGCTGGGCCACGAGGACGCTATTCGCCGTGCTGCGCAGATGTTTGACCACGTCATCATTGCGGTGGCAAGGGCGCACCACAAAAGCACTTTGTTTTCGCTCGAAGAACGCTTGGCGCTGGCACAAGCCGCATTGGCCGATTGCCCCAACGTCAAAGCCTTGCCTTTTGAGGGTTTGATTGTTGAGTTTGTGCGCGCACAAAACGCGCAGGTGATCGTACGGGGCCTGCGGTCGGTCAGCGACTACGACTACGAGACCCAAATGGCGGGCATGAACCGCCACTTGGCACCCGAGCTGGACACCGTGTTTTTGCACACCAGCGCCGGCGTGCAGCACATCAGCAGCACGCTGGTGCGTGAAATCGCCAAGCTCGGTGGCGATGTGTCAGGGTTGGTGTCTGCCCCTGTGTTGAATGCTTTGCAAGCCAAAGTCGCGACCAAACACTGAATGGGTTGGATGAGTTGGGTGCGACTTTGAGCGTGAAGCTTCAGAGTTCTGCGCCTTCCACCAAAAAACGCACCCGTTTTTGTCCCTGCCATTCGTCGGCGTCCAGCCGATAGGCCAGTTTCACGCGGCTCGGCAAGGGCTCCGTTCGACCAAACCAAATACCCTCGACGGCTTGCCCTTGGTGTTTCATTTTCAGTGACAGGTGTTTTTCGCCCACCAGCCGCTGCGATACCACCTCGATTTCTTCGCAGAACACGGGAGGTGCAAAACCTTGGCCCCACACCTCGTGTTGCAACATCTCCACCAAATCCACTCGGCGGTATTCGGCAGGCAACGGCCCATCGGTTTCCAGTCGCCGTTGCAGGGTGGCGGCGTCCAGCCATTCCAGCGCCACTTGGTTGAGCGTTTCTTCAAACAAGTCCAAATGTTCCTCGGCAATGGTGCAGCCGGCAGCCATGGCGTGTCCGCCAAAACGCAGCAATACGCCCGGTGCGCGTTTGGCGACCAAATCGAGCGCGTCGCGCAAATGAAAACCGGCAATCGAGCGGCCTGAACCTTTGAGTTCGTGCTCTTTGCCGGGGGCGCTGCTGGCGGCAAAAACAAATGTGGGGCGGTGCAATTTGTCCTTGATGCGCGAGGCCACGATGCCCACCACACCCTCATGAAAATCAGGGTCGAACACGCAAATCGCAGGCGGCGGCTCATCGCCTTCGTCAAACAAAGATTCGGCCATCTCCATCGCCATCTCGCGCATGTCGCCTTCAATGACCCGGCGCTCGCGGTTGATGGCATCGAGCTGTTTGGCCAGTTCGTCAGCGCGGCCTGCGTCGTCGGTCAGCAGGCATTCAATGCCGAGCGTCATGTCGGCCAAACGGCCAGCGGCATTGATGCGCGGGCCCAACGCAAAACCAAAATCAAATGTCGTGGCCTTGGCCGTCTCGCGACCCGCCGCCCGCATCAAGGCGGCCATGCCAGGGGGCATTGCGCCTGCGCGCACGCGGCGCAATCCTTGCGCCACCAAACGGCGGTTGTTGGCGTCGAGTTTCACCACATCGGCCACTGTGCCCAAGGCCACCAAGGGCAGCAAGGCATCCAGCCGGGGTTGGTTTTGGGCGTCAAATAACCCGCGTTGGCGCAGTTCGGCACGCAAGGCCAACAGCACATAAAACATCACGCCGACCCCAGCTATCGACTTGCTGACAAAGCCGCATCCAGGTTGGTTGGGGTTGACGATGACCTCGGCTGCCGGCAGCTCGGCGCCGGGCAAATGGTGATCGGTTACCAGCACTTGCAGTCCCAAGGCCTGCGCCGCTTGCACACCCGCAACGCTGGCAATGCCGTTGTCCACCGTGATCAGCACATCCGCTCCTTGCGCATGCACGCGCTCGGCAATCGGAGGGGTCAGGCCATAACCATCCACCACGCGATCGGGCACCAAATAGCTGACATGTTGGGCGCCCAGCATGCGCAGACCGCGCACCGCCACGGCGCAGGCGGTGGCGCCATCGCAGTCGTAGTCGGCCACCACGCACAAGCGCTTGTTTTGGGCCATGGCATCGGCCAGCAATTGGGCGGCTGCGCCAGTGCCCAGCATGCCGGCAGGGGGCAGCAACAGGTTCAGGGCATCGTCCAACTCGTCTTTGGACAGCACGCCTCGGGCGGCATAAAGCCGAGCAAGCAGGGGGTGGATGCCTGCTTGTTCCAGCGCCCAGGCACTGCGGGGGGGCACGTCTCGGGTGAGTAAATTCATGGGGTGATCAAGGCTTGCAGTGCCGCTGTGGGTGAGTCTGAAGAAAGCCCATGGCGCACCTGTCGCCATGCGCGTTGGTGCCAGGCCATTGAGGCTGCGGTGTAGGTGTGCGCCGCATGCTCACTGCACAAACTGAGTGTGAGTTGACCGGTCGTATTGAAGTGTTGCAAAGCATCGGCGATGACCGTGGTGTCCAGTGTGTGCCAAGCCTGTTGCCATGCTGGCCAGTCGCCGTGCAGAGCGCTGGCGCGCAGGTTCTGAACAACCTTCACGGGTGGGGCGGGCTGAGAGTCAGGGGCTGTGGCTGCAGGCAATGCCCCTGCGCCATGCAGCCAAAAAGAATTGACAGTGTGTTGCCTGCGGGCATCGCGAGCATCGTTCACCGGGTGGTTGTAAAGCAGCATTTGCATTTCGCTTTGCAGCCGTTGCAATGGGCGTGCAGCCGGGTGGTCAGGCAGCCAAGGCTTCACGTTTTGACCCACCACGCGGTCCAGCGACGCGGTGGCCAAGTCGGCCAGCATGGCCCCACGAACGTGCCACTGCAAGGGGCTGTGCCATGTGACATGCAGGCCATCTTCTTGCAAAAAGCGTTGCATGGCCTGCAGCAACTGCTGAGACTCTTCGTCACTCAAGTGCAAGTGCGCCGGATCGGCCATCACCACCTGGTCCATACCCACTTGCCAGTGGCAGGGGGTCATCCAGGCTTGTGGCTCGGCACTGGGGTGGCCTTGCTCTAACTGTTGCCAAGCCGCCCAGGGCAAAGTTGGGGCATCGATTGGCCAGCCCAAGGCTTGGGCATGCAGTCGTTCATGCGGCATCTGTAAGGGCGTCGGTTCAGGGTCTTGCAGCGTTTGCTGGCGCTGCAACTGCGGCAACAGCGCTTGCAAATTGCGCAATTGCAGGCCCTTGAATGCCTCTGAAGCGGGGAGGGCGTGGCTGGCTGCATACGGAATGATCAGGTGCATGGGGGTGGATTGTCGCAGTTGCCCAAGACGCACTGCACAATATGGGTTATGTCCCTGTTTAAAAACATTCCCTATGAGCTGTTGCTCGGCTGGCGCTACACGCGGGCTGGCCGTGCGACCCGCCGCAACGGCTTTATTTCTTTCATTTCGGGCGTGTCGATGCTGGGCATTGGCCTCGGTGTGGCGGCTTTGGTGATTGTGCTGAGCGTCATGAATGGCTTTCAGAAAGAAGTGCGTGACCGCATGTTGGGCGTGGTGTCACACATCGAGGTTTATGCCGCCGATGGCACGGCCGTGGCCGACTTGCCCGCGCTGTTGGCGCGCCTGAAAGCGCACCCACAGGTGGTGGGGGCTGCGCCCTTCATCACCGCCCAAGCGCTGTTGGCCCGCGGTGAGGACATGAAGGGGGTGCTGGTGCGTGGCATCGACCCCGCGCTGGAGCCCGAAGTCAGTGATTTGTCCAGTGAGACACAAGCCGGGGTGCTGAACCGATTGCAAGCGGGTGCGTTTGGCTTGGTGTTGGGCCGCGACTTGGCCAACAACTTGGGCGTGCAAAGCGGCGATCCGGTGACCCTGGTTTCGCCTTCGGGGCAAGTGACCCCAGCGGGCATCGTGCCGCGCATGAAACAAATGGAAGTGGTCGGCACTTTTTCGTCTGGCCACTACGAGTACGACTCGGCGCTGGCCCTGATGCATGTGAGCGATACGGCACGCATGTTTCGCCTTGAGGGCCCCAGTGGTGTGCGCCTGAAGCTGCGCGACTTGCACCAAGCGCGCTTGGTGGCGCGAGAACTGCAACTGGACTTGGGCCCGACCTTTTTTGTGCGCGATTGGACGCAGCAAAACAAAACTTGGTTTGCCGCTGTGCAGGTCGAAAAACGCATGATGTTCATCATCTTGACCCTCATCGTGGCCGTGGCCGCCTTCAATTTGGTGAGCACCTTGGTGATGACCGTGACTGACAAGCGGGCCGACATTGCCATCTTGCGCACCCTGGGCGCCAGTCCCCGCAGCATCATGGGCATTTTTGTGGTGCAAGGGGCGACGGTGGGGGTGATCGGCACCTTGAGCGGTTTGTTGTTGGGCTTGTTGGTGGCCTTCAACATCGATGTGATCGTGCCCGCGCTGGAAACACTTTTCAACGCCAGCTTTTTGCCGCGTGATATTTATCTGATCAGCCGCATGCCCAGCGAGCCTTTGGCCAGTGACATTGGGCCGGTCGTCATTCTTTCGTTGGTGCTGGCTTTTGTGGCTACGCTGTACCCCAGCTGGCGAGCCAGCCAAGTCAACCCAGCGGAGGCGTTGCGCTATGAATAACCCCATCAACAAAGGCCCGGTGTTGCAAGCCCGCGGCTTGACCAGGCGTTTTCACGAAGGCCGTTTGGATGTGACGGTGTTGCAAGGCGTTGATTTGGCGGTGCAGGCGGGCGAAACGCTGGCCATCGTGGGGGCCTCGGGATCGGGCAAAAGCACCTTGTTGCATGTGCTTGGGGGGCTGGACGCGCCGACCCAGGGCACGGTTCATCTCAATGGCCAATTGTTGTCGGCGTTGAGTCCTGCAGAGCAAGGCCATTGGCGTAACCGCTATTTGGGTTTCGTTTACCAGTTTCACCATTTGTTGCCCGAGTTCAGTGCCTTGGACAACGTGGCCATGCCCTTGTGGATACGCCGGCAAGATCGTCCAGAAGCCGCAGTGGTCGCTGCGCAATGGCTGCAGCGGGTGGGTTTGGCGGATCGCTTGCACCACCGTCCCTCTGAGTTGTCGGGCGGAGAGCGTCAGCGTGTGGCGTTGGCGCGCGCTTTGGTGAACGACCCCAGCTGTGTGCTGGCCGATGAGCCGACCGGCAACCTTGATCGTGAAACCGCGGACAGCGTGTTTGCACTGATGCTGCAACTGGCGCGTGAGCGCGGCACGGCCTTTGTGGTGGTCACGCATGACTCTGCGCTGGCGGCGCGTTGCGACCGACAACTCAACCTCGTCAAAGGTGTGCTGCAAGCATCGGCTTGAATGGGGCAAAAGGCGCGCCAAACCATGTGGACCGATACCCACTGCCACTTGGATGCAGCAGAGTTTGATGCCGACCGCGATGAAGTGCGGGGCCGTGCACGGCAGCTTGGCGTTCACCGCTGCGTGATTCCGGCCGTGCAGGCTTCGCACTGGGACGCCGTTGCGCAGTTGGCCGAGCGGCATGACGATGCCTACGCCTTGGGCATTCACCCCTTGTATGTGCCGCAGGCCCAAGAGCAAGACCTTGAGGCACTCGAGCGTGCTTTGACGGCCCGCCGAGACGACCCGCGGTTGGTGGCGGTGGGCGAAATCGGGCTTGATTTTTTTGTGCCTGCCTTGTGCACACCCGAGATGCGCGAGCGGCAATGGTTTTTTTATACAGCGCAATTGAAGTTGGCCGCAAAGCACCGATTGCCCGTGATATTGCATGTGCGTCGCTCCGCCGATGTGTTGCTCAAAGGCTTGCGCCAATGCGCCGTGTCTTCGGGCATTGCCCATGCCTTCAATGGCAGCGCCCAACAAGCGCAAACTTTTATCGATTTGGGTTTCGCGCTGGGCTTTGGTGGCACCCTGACCTACGAACGGTCGTTGCAGTTGCGCCGTTTGGCGCAGGAGTTGCCGCTCACCGCCTTGGTGCTTGAAACCGATGCGCCCGATATTCCGCCGCAATGGCTTTACCACACCGCCGAGCAGCGAGCCGCAGGGGCACTGCAAGGCCGCAACAGCCCGGCAGAGTTGCCACGCATTGCGCAAGCAATGGCCGAGTTGCGGGGCCTCGATTTAACAGCCTTGGCCCACGCCACCACACTGAACGCGCAACGCGTGTTGCCCAAGTTGGCATCTCTGTACCATCACGCCCCATGAGTCGAAAAAAAACCGCTGCTGCCCTCCCAGAATTACCCGAAGTCAACTTCTCAGAAGATGGCGATATCCGTTACCTGCACTTGGGCACCGAGTGGATTCAGGGCTCGATGTTTCTCGACCGGCCCTACGACATTGAGCTCGAATATGTGCAGCGCATGTTCGGCTGGTTGCTGTTTTTTCCTCAGGCCGATGTCAAAGGGGCGCATGCCATGCAATTGGGCTTGGGCGCCGGCACCATCACCAAGTTTTGCTACAAAAAACTCAAGATGACCTGCACCGCGGTGGAGCTCAATCCCGGCGTTTTGCATGCCTGCCGGGGCTGGTTTCGTTTGCCACCTGATGACGCGCGTTTGCGTGTGGTGTTGGCCGATGCCTCGGTTGAAATTCAAAAAGACGAATGGCGCGGCACCGTCGATGCCTTGCAGGTGGATTTGTACGACGAAGAGGCCGCTGCCCCGGTGTTGGACACGCCCGACTTTTACCGCCACTGCCGTGAGCTGTTGACCCAACAAGGCTGCATGACGGTGAACTTGTTTGGCCGCTCGTCCAGCTATGGCGAAAGCGTTGAAAAAATTTGCGCCGCCTTTGGCGAGGATGCGGTCTGGATCTTCAAGCCCACCCGCGAGGGCAACGCCATTGTCTTGGCGCAGCGCACCGCCAGCCGACCTTCGCGCGACGCTTTGGTGTCCGCTGCGCTTGCCATCGAAGAGCAATGGGGTCTGCCTGCGCCCAAATGGCTCAAGGTCTTCAAGCCCCTAGTCAAGTAAGTTTTGGGCTCTGTCCTCCCATACTCCGTCGTCATTAGGGTTAACCATAGGATTTAACCCCCCTAAACGTAGGTGTAAGCCACATCGCCTGGAAGGAAATGTTCCCGCAGAATCGGCACAACTCAAATCAGAGGAGATATCGCGTGAACATCAAGAGTCAAAAAGACTTTTTTTCCGGTCTGTTCTACACCGTAGCCGGTGCGGCCTTCGCCATTGGCGCAACCAACTATTCCGTTGGCACAGGTGCCCGCATGGGGCCGGGTTACTTCCCTTTGTTGCTGGGCATTTTGTTGGCCGTGATTGGCGCTTTCATCATGTTCAAAGCCTTGACGGTTGAAACGCAAGACGGCGACAAGATCGGGTCTTGGGCTTGGAAGCCCTTGATCTTCATCATCGCGGGCAACCTGTTGTTTGGCATTTTGTTGGCTGGCTTGCCCAGTTTGGGCGTTCCGGCCATGGGCCTGATCGTGGCCATCTATGGCACCACTTTGGTGGTCAGCTTGGCGGGGGACACTTTCAAGCTCAAAGAAGTTTTGGTGCTGGCGACGATTTTGTCGATCGGCAGTTACGGCGCTTTTGTGATGTTGCTCAAGCTGCAGTTCCCAGTCTGGCCTACCTTCATTACCGGTTGAGGAGAAATAATTCATGGAACTGTTTGACAACCTCGCGCTCGGTTTTGGGGTGGCGTTCACCTTTCAAAACCTCATTTATGCGTTCATCGGCTGTTTGCTGGGTACCCTGATCGGTGTCTTGCCTGGCGTGGGCCCTGTGGCCACCATCGCCATGTTGCTGCCTGCGACATATGCCTTGCCTCCTGTGGCGGCGCTCATCATGTTGGCGGGTATTTATTACGGCGCTCAATACGGTGGCTCTACCACGGCCATTTTGGTCAACTTGCCGGGCGAAGCGTCGTCGGTGGTGACCATGATCGACGGCTACCAAATGGCCCGCAAAGGCCGTGCTGGCCCGGCTTTGGCCGCAGCAGGTTTGGGTTCTTTCTTTGCCGGTTGCGTGGGCACCTTGATCTTGGCCGCCTTCGCCGGCCCCGTGACCGAAGTGGCTTTCAAATTTGGCCCTGCCGAATACTTCTCGCTCATGGTGTTGGGCTTGATCGGTGCGGTGGTCTTGGCTTCCGGCTCCCTCATCAAAGCGGTTGGCATGATTGTGTTGGGCCTGTTGATGGGCTTGATCGGCACCGACGTGAACTCGGGTGTGGCGCGTTTCAGTTTCGATATTCCTGAATTGACCGATGGCGTGGGCTTCATTGTGATTGCCATGGGTGTGTTCGGTTACGGCGAGATCATCTCCAACTTGTCCAAGCCCGAAGAAGACCGCGAAGTTTTCACGGCCAAAGTGACCGGTCTGATGCCCAATGCCGAAGACTTCAAAAACATGGTGCCTGCCGTGTTGCGCGGCACGGCGCTGGGCTCTGCCTTGGGCATCTTGCCTGGCGGCGGTGCTTTGCTGGCGGCTTTTGCGGCCTACACCATCGAGAAGAAAACCAATATCCGTCCTGGTGAAGTGCCCTTCGGTCAAGGCAATATCCGCGGTGTGGCGGCGCCTGAGTCGGCCAACAACTCGGCCTCGCAAACCTCGTTCATTCCTTTGCTGACGCTGGGTATTCCGCCCAACGCGGTGATGGCCTTGATGGTGGGCGCGATGACGATCCACAACATCCAACCTGGCCCACAGGTCATGACCAGCAACCCCGAGTTGTTCTGGGGTCTGATTGCCTCGATGTGGATTGGCAACGCCATGCTGATCATCTTGAACCTGCCCTTGATTGGCATTTGGATCAAGTTGCTGTCGGTGCCTTACCGCTGGTTGTTTCCGGCCATTGTGTTGTTCTGCGCCATTGGGGTTTACTCGACCAACAACAACACTTGGGACATCTGGATGGTGGCGATGTTTGGTGTGATCGGTTACATCTTCATCAAGCTTGGCATGGAGCCAGCACCTTTGCTGCTGGGCTTCATTTTGGGCCCGATGATGGAAGAAAACCTGCGCCGCGCCATGCTCTTGTCGCGTGGCGACTGGAGTGTGTTTGTGACCCGTCCTTTGTCGGCCAGCTTGTTGGCGGTGGCTCTGTTGCTGCTGATTGTGGTGGCGCTGCCCTCCATCAAGTCCAAGCGGGAAGAAGCTTTCGTCGAAGATTGATCTTCACAGCTTGACTTGCAGCAACGGCCTCTTCGGAGGCCGTTGTCATTTTTTGTCTCGGGTGTGTGGGCCCATGCACGTAGCCTTGTCGCGTGGTCATGTGGCATGGTCATGTCGCGTGGGTGCAGCAGTTTTCCGAGGGCTCTGAGAAAATAACGCCACATGAAATTTGATCACCACTACCCCTACACCAGCACCCGCTTGCCGCTGTTTGCGCGCAACATCGTGTCCACTTCGCACCCGCTGGCTGCTCAGGCCGGTTTGCGCATGATGCTCAAGGGCGGCAATGCAGTGGATGCCGCGATTGCCGCAGCGGCGGTCATTACCCTCACCGAACCGGTGAGCTGCGGTTTGGGCTCAGATGCCTTTGCCATCGTGTGGGACGGTCAAACCCTGCAAGGCCTGAACGCCTCAGGGCCTGCACCCGCCACTTGGACGCCTGATTACTTTCACCGCAAATATGGCGCTGATGCGCTGAATCCGCCTAAGCGCGGTATGGACTCGGTGACGGTGCCCGGTGCCGTAGCCGGTTGGGTGGCCCTGAGTGAGCGGTTTGGCAAATTGCCTTTTGCCGATTTGCTAGAGCCTGCCATCGATGTGGCCGAGCGCGGTTATTTGGTGCCCGTGGTGGTGCAACAAAAGTGGGCAGCGGCGACGCCCGAATTGCGCTCGCAACCGGGCTTTGCCGAGAGCTTTTTGCCGTGGGGTCGTGCCCCTGAAGTTGGTGAATTGTTCCGCTTCAAAAATGCGGCCCGCGGCCTCAGAGCCATTGCGGCCAGCAAAGGGCAGGCCCTTTATGGTGGCGAGATCGCCGAAGCCATTGAGCGCTTTGCCAAAGAGCACGGCGGCAGCATCACCGCCAAAGACTTGGCCAATTACCAACCCGAGTGGGTCAAGCCCATCGCCCAAGATTACCGGGGCTACACCCTGCACGAAATCCCGCCCAACGGGCAAGGCATTGCAGCCCTGATCGCGTTGGGCATTTTGTCTCACTTCGATTTAGCGAGCCACAAGGTGGATGGCGTGGATTCGCAGCATTTGCAAATCGAGGCCATGAAACTCGCCTTTGCCGATGTGTACCGCTATGTGGCCGATCCGCGCTACATGCAAGTCACGCCCGAGCAAATGCTGGACCCGGCCTATTTGGCCAGCCGAGCCAAGCTGATTGACCTGAAGAAGGCACAAGATTTCAAGGCCGGCAACCCGGTCAAGGGCGGCACCATTTACCTCACTGCGGCTGACGAAAACGGCATGATGATCAGCTTCATTCAAAGCAACTTCATGGGTTTTGGTTCGGGCGTGGTGGAGCCCACTTATGGCATCAGTTTGCAAAACCGTGGGCATGGTTTCAGCACCCATCTCCATGCCCCCAACCAGGCCAATTTGGTGGCGCCGGGCAAGCGGCCGTTTCAGACCATCATTCCGGCTTTCCTGACGCGCAACGGGCAACCTGTCATGAGCTATGGCGTGATGGGGGCCAACATGCAACCGCAAGGCCACATGCAAACGCTGGTGCGCATGCTTGACTACCAGCAAAACCCGCAAGCCGCTTGCGACGCGCCTCGCTGGCGTTACAACACGGGTCTGAACATCAACGTCGAAGCCGCGATGAACCCTGACACGGTGCAAGGCCTGGCCGCGCGCGGGCATCAGATGGACATCATCAACGACTCGTACCAAGACTTTGGCGCGGGCCAGTTCATTTGGCGCATGGGCGATCCGGGCGTGGAAGGCTACATGGCTGCCAGCGACCCCCGCCGAGACGGACAAGCGGTGGGCTTTTGATGGGGTTGCCCCGTTTCTCGAACTTGACCACCGGCCTCATCATGGCCATGGCGGGCTCGATTGCATTTAGCGGCAAGGCCATCATCGTCAAGCTGGCTTATCGATACGATGTTGATGCGGTGACCTTGCTGATGTATCGCATGTTGTTTGCACTGCCCTTTTTTTTGCTCATGGCCTGGTGGGCAGGCCGTGGCAAGCCCCGCACGGCAGGCCGCGATTGGCTGGGCATCTTGGGGTTGGGTTTCAGTGGTTATTACCTCGCTTCGTTTCTCGACTTTTGGGGCCTTGAGTACATCAGCGCCTCATTGGAGCGACTGATTTTGTACCTCAACCCCACGCTGGTGCTGGTGCTGGGCTGGTTGCTGTATGGCCGCAAGATCAGCTACCGCCAAGGCGTGGGCATGCTCATCAGCTATGCCGGGGTGATGCTGGTGTTTGGACACGAAGCTTCGCTGGATGGCAAAAATGCCGTTTGGGGTGCGTTGTTGGTGTTGGGCAGTGCCATCAGCTACGCGCTGTACCTGAGCTACAGCGGGCAAATGGTGCAGCGCTTGGGTTCATTGCGTTTGGCCGGTTGGGCGACCTCGGTGGCGTGCTTGTTTTGCATTGGCCAATTTTTGTTGTTGCGCCCCCTGAGTGCCGCGCAAGTGGCCGAACCTGTGATTTGGTTGTCATTGCTCAACGCCACCGCATGCACGGCCGTGCCGGTGCTTTTGGTGATGATGGCGATTGAACGCATTGGCTCTGGCCTGACGGCCCAGACAGGCATGGTGGGCCCCATGGCCACTTTGCTGATGGGCGTGCTCATTTTGGGCGAGCCATTCAATATCTGGATTGTGGGCGGCACCGCGTTGGTGTTGTCGGGTGTTTTTTGGGTCACTCGGACCCCCAAAGTTTGAATCATCAAGGAGATCAAAAATGGACTTAGGGATTGCTGGCAAATGGGCGTTGGTGGGCGGCGCAAGCAAAGGCTTGGGCTGGGGCTGCGCCCGCGCCCTGGCGCTGGAAGGCGTGAACGTGGTCATGGTTGCGCGCGGGGCAGAAGTGCTGAACAAAACCGTTGATGACTTGCGCGCAGAGACCGGTGGCCGAGTGCAGCTGATTGCTGTGGCACAAGACATCACCACCGCCGCTGGGCGTGAAGCCATCTGGCATGTGGCTGGCGGTCCTGGCAAAAACTTCGACATCGTGGTCACCAACGCCGGTGGCCCACCGCCAGGCGACTTCCGTGAGTGGGACCGTGACGCTTGGATCAAAGCCATCGACGGCAACATGCTGACTCCGATTGAGCTGATCAAGGCCACGGTCGACGGCATGGCGGCGCGAGGCTTTGGCCGCATCGTCAACATCACCTCCAGCGCTGTGAAATCACCCATCGATGTGCTGGGCTTGTCGAACGGCGCGCGCAGCGGATTAACAGGTTTTGTGGCGGGCACTTCGCGCAGCAAAATCGCGGCGCAAGGGGTGACCATCAACAACCTGTTACCCGGCAAATTTGACACCGACCGCATCCGCGCCACACTGCCCGCCATGGCGCAAAAGCAGGGCAAAACAGTCGAAGAAATGCGCGCCATTCAGCAAGCGCAAATTCCGGCTGGGCGATACGGCAACGCGCAAGAGTTTGGCGCAATCTGCGCCTTTTTGTGCAGCCAGCACGCGGCTTACATGACAGGCCAGAATGTGTTGGCCGATGGTGGGGCTTATCCCGGAACTTATTGACGCTTGCGGGGCCACTTCGTTGGCCCCGGCTTCACTGCCGCGATGAGACCCAAATCCGCCCATGATCAAAC
>JACCDN010649199.1_pt1 | contig 12887 bp, 13 predicted proteins | sample 7441691 | NCBI WGS metagenome assembly JACCDN01 (sample SAMN15323439, study PRJNA562643) | freshwater metagenome | isolation source: river surface water | place: USA:Blue River Watershed | collected 2017-08-16 | reverse complement strand
GCACGCGCCTAGCCCCGCTTACCCTTCCAACTTCAAAGCAACTTCTTCCGGTTTACGACAAACCCATGATCTACTACCCCCTCAGCACTCTTATGCTGGCAGGTATTCGCGAGGTCTTAGTTATCACTAGCCCTCATGAACAGGACCAGTTCAAGCGCCTACTCGGTGACGGCTCGCAATGGGGAATTTCTATTTCGTACGCAATTCAGGAAAAACCTGAAGGTTTAGCGCAGGCACTACTTATTGGAGAGACTTTTATCGGCCCTGATTCAGTTGCGCTAATTCTCGGTGACAACATCTTCTACGGCGATGGCATGGGCACGGCTCTCAGGTCGATGTCTGGCCGACAGGGGGCAACTGTATTTGCTTACGAGGTAAGCAACCCACAGGAATACGGTGTTATCCAGTTTGATGCAGCTGGCAAAGCAATCAACATCGAAGAAAAACCAAAATCGCCAAAGAGCGACTATGTGATCCCCGGGCTTTACTTTTATGACAACCAAGCCGTCGAGCTAGCAAAGTCTCTAACACCTTCAACGAGAGGGGAATTAGAAATTACCGATCTTCACAACCTCTACTTGTCGAACAACCAACTCAATGTTGAGGTCCTTGACTCAACGAAGACTTGGCTAGACACCGGCACAATCGAATCGCTCCACCTTGCAGCCGAAGGCGTTAGAAAAATAGAAAAAGAAATTGGAAGCAAAATCAACGTGCCTGAAGAAATTGCTTGGCGACTTGGATTGATTTCTGATGATCGGCTTCTAAACGAAGCTGAAAAGTATGGCAAGTCCGGTTACGGCGACTACCTGCGAGCTTTACTCGATTAGAAACTCTGCGAGAACTTCTGGCGCCGCAACTTTCCAACGTTCGTGCCAATCACCAATTATTGGTCCCTTGGTTTCTGAATTATCCAAAACACTGAATGCCGGTCGCATCGCAGCGCTCGGGAATTCTGCACTACTAACAGGACTCAAAAAATATTTATCGCCTTGGGGTAATTCAGTTGCAACTTCTCGTGCAAAATCAAACCAACTGCCGCTTCCACTAGCGACAGCATGAACAATTTTTTCATTGAAGTTATTGACACCATGAGCATAAATAACTTGTGCCAAATCGCGCGTCCAGGTTGGTGTACCAATTTGGTCGTTCACTACTTTTACTGCTCCGCGTTCAATAAGTTTTGCTGCAATTGTGTTCGCGAAATTTTTACCGTGTGCTCCGTACAACCAAGATGTTCTGAAAATTGTGTAGTTTGCTCCGGATTGGGCAACGAGCTGTTCGCCCAATTCCTTAGATTTTCCATACACGCTTCTTGGGTTAGTCACCGCGCTAATTTCATAAGCTGTTAAAGAATCACCATCAAAGACATAATCCGATGAGATGTGAAAAAAATTGGCACCAAGCATTGCCGAGACTTCCGCTAATTTGCCTGCGTAAATTCCGTTGACGGTAGTCGCCTCGTAAAGCTCGGACTCTGCTTTATCTACATCCGTAAATCCAGTCGCATTCACAATCACATCGACTGGCCCAATTTGCCGTGCCAGTGCCTCTGGCAACTCATCGAGATTAAGATTTGACCTATTGAAGCGCGAAACTGATTCGCCATTTACCTCAAGGAAAGCTGCCATTTCAGAGCCAAAGAGCCCCATGTCACCTATAACTACCCAGCGCATAAATTCCCCTTGTTCGGCTAGCCTTGATTTTATGCCATTCCAAGAAATGAAAATCAAAGGTGCATGGATCCACACACCTATTCGCCACAATGATGACCGCGGTTACTTTGAAGAATTATTTAGAACTCGTGAGATTGACTCCCTTCTTGGCCACCCATTCCTCGTTAGGCAAGGAAACAGGAGTTCCTCCAGAAAGGGGGTAGTTCGAGGGATTCACTACGCCAAACTGGCGGATTTTGAACACAAATATGTCTCTTGTCCATCTGGAAGCATTATTGACTTTGTGGTTGATCTGAGAATCGGATCACCAACTTTCGGAAAATGGGATTCCGTGAACATAAATCCGCACAACGGCAAGGGTGTTCTCATATCTTCGGGAATCGGTCATGCTTTCTTGAGTCTTGAAGATAATTCAGTGGCGCAATACTTGGTAACTCGCGAATACTCGAACGAAGCAATTGGGATCATTAATCCCTTTGATCAAGACGTTTCCATAGATTTTGAATCATATTCAAGGAAATTCGAAATTTCAGAGTTTATTGTCAGTGAGCAGGATCTTCATGGAGCAAAGTTGAGAGAAACATTTAGAGATGAGGTAAGCCTGTGAATTTGATATCTCTGGTCTTGGATAGATTTCTCAATCGAGAAAATAGAATTCGTTTGGGTCTAAACAGGCTTTACATGCAGGCGTTCAGAATTACAAGATTTGTGTTTATATCGATACGAAACATTGACGCTCACGAACTGCGGCTGCGGGTTAGGTCATACCTCGTTAGAAATTCAACTCTTTCATTAAGTTCCCCTGGTTTTCAGGTTCTAAAGTGGTTAGGACCAGTAGGACTCAGTCTTAGGCTCTTCGTATGTCGGTGGAATCGTAAAAATTTGAGGACGGTTCATATTGAAACGGGTTTGGACGCTTGTGATGTTTATTTTATTAATTTGAAGCACCGGGGCGACAGGCTAAAAGCATTAGAAGAGCAATACAAGAAAGTCGGGATTGCTAACGCAATCAGGGTTGATGCCAGGAGACACACTAATGGCGCGCTTGGTTGTTCTATGTCACATCTTGACGTTTTATCTCACTACGAGTCCAACGCATCGCGGCTCCTAATGATTTGTGAGGATGACTGCGAATTTCTTGCAAATCGAGAAGAGCTTTCTGAAATAATCACCGAATTTCAAATGGATAATTCACTCGATGTTCTATGTTTGGCATTCAACACCACCAAGCCAAACCAAGTCCTTAATCTTAAAGGCTCTCTGCGAATCACTGCAGACACACAGACCACGGCGTGCTACATCTTGAAAGCACATATGGTTCAAAAGATGATGGTAGCTGCTCTCGAGAGCGTTTCCGGATTAGAGCGAACAGGGGACTCTACAATTTTTGCCATAGACATTGTTTGGAAAAAACTCCAAGCCAAATACTTGTTTGCGATTCCCAAGAAACGAGCGGTTGTGCAAACTGAATCTTTCTCAGATATCGAAAAGAAGCATACAAATTACGGAGTATAAATTTCTAGATTATTCATGAATCAAGGAGACATGGCTTGAGAAAAAACGGCATAGTAATTCGGCTCCAAGGCGGTCTTGGAAATCAACTATTTATTTTGGCTGCAGGCATTGCCCAAGCGAGGCGACTGGACTGCGGTCTGTTTATCGACACTAGCCTCTTCGTGGAAGGAAAAAGTTGGCCAATCGAAGTAACAAAAATTAAATTCGATGGTTTAAATCTAGAGGACGACACTCGCATAATGAAACCGCTTTTTGGTGGCGTGTTGGATAAATTCGCTCCTTCGGTATTTGAAGAGAAGTCTTTTGCATTTGACGAACGTATCTTTGAAATAACGCCTGGTACTACTCTCTCGGGATACTTTCAATCCGAAAAGTATTTTTCCCCTGTGAAAGAAGAGATTTTCAATTCTCTAGCTTCGTTGGTTTTTGACGAAAATGAGCAAAAGGTGATCGATGAGCTCAGTCGTATGGAATTTATTGCTCTACACATGCGCCGTGGTGACTATGTCTCTAATCCTGAGGCGCTGAAAGTTCACGGTCTAACAAGAGCGCGATACTTTGAACAGGCTGTGGAAATGATCAGGCGACAAACCGGAATTGATAAGGTTCTAGTATTTTCCGACGATATTTTGGCAGCTAAGAATGAGTTAGGGCACTTAGTAGGCCTCGACTTCACCGCTGTACCAAATAACATTTCAAGCTTTGCCACTCTAGCCTTATTTTCCTATGGGCGTGGCTTCGTTATCAGCAACTCTACATTTAGCTGGTGGGGTGCTTGGCTTGGGCAGATGCGCTCACAAGGTTGTCCTGTAATTGCACCTAGGCCTTGGTTTACAAGTAACATGCCCACTCAGGATCTTCTGCCTGATAACTGGTACACGCTTGGCCGTTAGACCTAATGTTTGAAATACTTAGACAGGACCTCATCGGTAGGTCCGTCCATCAAAATTTTTCCTTCATCAAGCCATAGTATTCGGTCAGTAACTCTCTCTAAAAGCGACTTGGTGTGACTGGCAATTACTAATATTTTGTTTGCTTTGACTAGGTCGTGTAATTTGCTTTGGGCTTTATCTCTAAAGTTTTCATCTCCGACAGACAACCACTCATCCATTATCAATATTTCAGATTCAAGTACAGTCGAAACTGCAAATCCCAACCTCATTTGCATTCCGGATGAATACGTGCGCATAGGCAGGTCGATGTACTCCCAAAGTTCCGAGAAGTCCACAATTTCGTCAAATCGTTTTTCTGTTTCCTTTTTACCCAACCCTAATAAAGCGGCACGGTAAAAAATATTTTCTCTCCCACTTGCCTCAGGATTCATTCCGAGTGAAATGTCAATCAGTGAAGCTACCTGCCCGTCTAAAAGAACGGACCCCGAAGTGGGCTCATACACCCCCGAAATTGTTCTGAGTAGTGTCGATTTCCCCGCGCCGTTATTACCAACAATGCCCACACGATCGCCATCATTGAATTCAAAGGTAAGGTCAGTAAGTGCAGAGACTATTACTTTGCCGTTTGGGTCGTGATCCAGACGTCCTGAGGAAACAGCACCAAGCAATCTTGATGTTATTGACTGGCCCTTCGAATTAAAAACAGGAAACACCACAGATGCGTTTTGAAATACTATACGTGCCATGTCATCACACCCAATACGGTATCTGGCTGCGAAATTTCTTTACAGCGAGGAAAGCTAACCACAGTCCGATAATTCCCAAAGAAGTTGCCCCAACCCAATTTTCTACAGTGGGAACTTGACCGAGGATTGGTTGCCTGACCACTTGAAATATGTGGTACAGGGGGTTTAGTCCGAGCAGCCAGTGAGCAATTTCACTGTCGCCAAGGGCGCCAGGTTGCCAGAGTATCGGTGTCGCGTAGTACGCCATCACCAGAATTGAACTGATGATTGGTGCCATATCTCTGTACCTCGCGCACACAAGTCCAGCTAGAGTGCCAATCCAGAATAGGTTTACACTAGCGAGAATCATTCCGGGAATAAACAATAAAATTGTTGCCTTAAGTTCAATGGGAAATACCAAGAACACCAAAGGCAGTATCACTGCATTGTGTGCCAAAGTCATAGCGTTTTTCCAAATTACCCTCACGGTGAAAACATGAGAAGAAATGGGAATCTGCTTAATGATGCTGTCAGCAGCAAAGAGGCTGGATGTTGACTCCGAAATAGTCGAAGAAAAGAATGTCCAAAGAACTGTGCTGCAAGTAAGCCATGGAAGATAGTCTCGGAGTTCTATCTTAAAAATTAGGGAAAAAACTAAGCTCATGGCAAGAACCTGAATTGCCATGCTGATTGTCATCCAAAATGGACCCAATGCCGATCTTCTGTAAGCCTGACGCAAGTCCTGCCACCCCAACATCAGACCCAATCGAAGTACTTTCCTGGACTTTACGAAACTATGTGTGCCAATTGCCGGATAAATCACTTTGCCTCCTCAATTGTCACCGAAGTGTATAGCTTCAATAATGAAATAAACCCTCTAAGAATAACGTCTTCTTTCTCGTTGGAGACTATTACTAGTTCCTTGGCCCCTAAGGAACTCGCGACGTGAAATGTCAATTTACTAACTTCCCTAGACGACAGATTAAGCTTCTTATTGTCAATAATTTTTTTTTGAGATTTGTTTTGAAAATTCTTCACAACCACGTCCCTATCGGAAATAAGCACCCAGTTTTCAATTCCTTTTGAATTGAGTAGTGGCAACAGTGACCCTTCATCGTAACGATTTGTAAGTTTGATTATCCCGAAATCTTGAAAAGGTTTTAGCTCGTGAGCGCACTTTTCAAATGCCAGACTGACCTTGTCTCCGTATTGGAAGTAAACAGGCTTTTTTAGGCGTTTGAGGTAGGGCTCTTTGGATACAGCGGGATCAATTGAACAAGCTCGCGCGACCTCCTCTAAAACCCATGGAAACTCTGCTAACGATTTGTAGCCTGCTCTGCGAATCAGTTGTCCTGAATTATTCCTAGAGATAAAATTCAGGGCCTGACTAATTCCGGATAATCCATCTTTTTTGCTGATTTCATAAGCTCTGAGCAAAGCCTTGATTTTGCCACCAGAGACTCTAGTTGCATATTTAAAACTGTTGAATAAGGTTTTCATCTTTTAAGTCCCCGCAAAATGTATTCCGCCTTAAGATAGACACTACAGGAGGCCAAAATGTCAATTGCCGCTGTCATAACGGCCCATGCCGAGGGTGTCTGGTTGACACATGCGATCGAAAGTGCTCTGCGAAACTCTGCTTTGCTGGGCGTTGACACGAAAGTGTATGTAATTCTGGACAATCCAGACGAACCCACCCTTGCCGCAGCAAATGCCTTCGGTTCAGCAGTGACCTTGATGAACGTTTCGTTCGGCGATGTTTGTAAGGTGAGAAACCATGCAGTTAGTGCAATTAGCGAAGAATACATCGCCTTCTTAGATGGTGATGACCTTTGGGGAGATTCGTGGCTGAGTGCTTGCCTAAGTCAACTTTCAAAAGAGCGAGAAGACGATGACTGGGTCTTTCACCCGCAATTGACTTATTGCTTTGGAACTGAGGGGATTGAAAGCTCCATAGTGATGGAGCACATTGATTCCGAGAGTAGAGAATTTAATCCATACTCTTTAGTTTCTTCCAATCTCTGGTCCGCACTTGCTTTTGCTCCAAGAAAACTATTCGCAAGATACCCATACGTTTCCAGCTCTCTGGAGCTCGGTCTGGGATTTGAGGATTGGACCTTTAATATTCAAACTCTTTCTGGCGGGGTGCGACATAAGGTCCTCGATAAAACCATTCACTTTATTCGGCGCAAAGAAAAAGGCTCCCGGGGAAAAGAGGAGGCGGGTCGAGGCGCTACCTTCCTTCCCAGTGAGTATTGGCTTAAGTTGGGGGCAGTCTCAAACTAGCTACTGTTCGCAAAGTTTGCTTACGGCTCCACCATGTATTTTTAGATGCGCCAAAGCTCCCTCAATTCCAAGGTCTTCGCTTACCCAATTTACTCGTTCGGGATCTAGAAATGCCTCCGCGCTGCTGGTCAAGACGGCACAATCAGCGCTGTTTTGTACCTCAACTTGAAATATCCCTCTTGGATATTCAAGCTTCTCGAAATGTCCCACCTGAATCGAAATAATAAGTGAAATTCCGAGGATTATGGAGCTGCCTACTAGGTAATTCGTGTGGCCTGCGAAAAACCATAAGGAAAGGCAAAATAGCATTAGTGTCAAAACTGCACCGGGAACTACATATCGAAGGTCGCCGCTCCATGAAGAAAAGTATCCCGGCAATATGTTCGCTAAGGATAAGAAATTGGCGAACACAAATAGGTTTCTCTTGCTTCGATTACCAATCAATTTATAAGCCATGACTATGTTAAGAATCAATAGGGCTATAAGTGGAATTACGTAAGGGGTTTTCTCAATCGTGAATACAATCGAGCTCGTAATCTTTTGAGTTATTGGAATTTCAGAGTTAAACATTGTTCTTCGAATGACATCCAAGCCCCCCAAGAAATTTCTTTTATCGGCTACGAAACTAATCATGGTGCCAATAAATAGACCGGCACTAAACGGGAGTAGAAACAGTAGATCAACTAACTTATTCCTTAAGCCTCTTTGACTGTGGTCTGCTGCTTGATTCAGCAGCCCTATCACGAGAATTAGACCACTGGCAAGAATTGCCGAAAAGATCCACTCTTGCTTTCCCAAGGCAAAGACCGCGCCTGAAATGAACATGAGCAAGTAATTGCTAATTCCCTTGGAGTCTCCAATTAGTTGGATTGCAATAAGGAGGCCTCCGCCTGTAAATAAAACCGCGCCATAAACCGTGTCCGTTTGTATAGTGAGCAAGGGTCCACCAAAAATAGGCAAGGCCATTGCAACCCCAAAGAGTGCTAAAGACATGTATTTGGTTCTGTTGGGGTTTTCAGAGTTATGAATTAGCAGAGCTCCAAAAATTGCCAGAACTACTAAAGGCATGATGTTCCATAGACGGAATGCAACTGGGTTTTCTCCGAGCGCTTGAACGGTGAAGGAGACAATCGGCTCTAGGCCAGCCATGTACTGGTAGATGAAGATTGGGTGTTCAGGGGCCGTGAATTGGAGGTTTCCACTAAGTGAGCCAACGAGAAGGCTATTGGAAGGCTCCACCTTATTTGTCATCATGTATGCAAACATGCCTTCCTCGCCCCTTATTGGCTGATTGAGCATGTTCTCGTGAAAAATGTAAAAAATAGCTAGATAGAGTCCTCCGGAAAATAAAAAGTATTTGATTCCTTGCCACGAAATGAATCTTGATGTTTGTGACTTGTGCACATGAATCTGCTTTTCGTGTGATTTTTTAGTCAAGTTATATAACCTTTATCTTTTTGAAATTTTGAAACTTTCAGAGGACCCTGTGAACGGCCTGCAAGGAGGGTACTGTAGTGTCGTATTGACGTGAATTTTAGTAGGAAGGGGCTCCTGAAATTCCTAAATATCTTGTCACAGGGGGAACGGGGCTTTTAGGCTCCGCCATCGTATCGTCGATGGAAAAACTTGGGCTTCAAGTTTTGGCTCCTGCTCGTTCTCAACTAGATCTTACCGATACTGGGGCAGTTGAAAGCTATTTGATAACCAACAGTCCGGACTACGTCATCCACACGGCGGCAAAAGTCGGTGGAATTAGGGCCAACATGGAAGCCCCATTTGAATTCTTGCTGACAAATATGCTCATTGATGGGGCAGTCTTTAGGGCCGCTGACAAGGTGGGTATAGAAAACTTTTTATACATTGGTTCATCGTGCATGTACCCAAAAGCAGCCTCTCAACCATTTAAGCCCGAGAGCTTGTACGGAGGTGCGCTCGAGGAAACTAACGAGGCATACGCTCTTGCGAAGCTTGCAGGCTCCAAACTTGCACAAGAAGCTTCGCGACAAAAAAAACGAAACTATCGGACACTGATTCTTTCGAATCTGTACGGGCCGGGAGATCACTTCAATTCCCCAAATTCACACCTAATTGCAGCCATAATCTCAAAAATACATGCGGCGAAGCAGTCCGGTGATGACCTAGTGATAATAGGGGGTTCTGGAAAACCACGCAGAGAATTCACTTATGTCTATGACGTTTCAGATTGGATAGCCTCGGAAATTTCTCATCTTGATAAGTGGCCGGATCTTATGAACCTTGGATTTGGAACAGATTATTCAGTAGAAGAGTTTTATCAGCACGCGGCAAGGGTAATTGACTTTACGGGAAAATTTAAGCTAGACCCGTCATTTGCTGACGGGATGCCGACGAAACTTATGGATTCTTCCGTGGCACAGGAGAACTTTGGTTGGAGCCCTAAGGTATCGATAGACGAGGGAATACGAATGACATACGAATGGTGGAGAAATGACAAGAATTGACTGGCCTTTAGCATCGACTACCTGGGACGAAAAAGAATACGAAGCACTAAATCTTGTCATGCGCGATGGCAGGTTCACCATGGGTCAAAAAGTTAGGGAATTTGAGACAAAATTCGCTGAGTTTTTTGGATCCAAAAATGCCGTGATGGTCAACTCTGGCTCCAGCGCAAATCTCCTCGCGATTGCCGCTTTGTCTATCCTAAAAAGGGGGAAATTCCAACCGGGAGCTAACATAATTGTTCCTGCGGTCTCGTGGGCAACAACTTACTACCCGATAACCCAATACGGTTACAAACTTAAGTTTGTTGACATAAACCCTGAGACCCTGTGCATGGATACCCAAACAGTGGAAGCCGCAATTGACTCAGAAACTTGCGCAATTTTTGCTGTAAATCTTCTTGGCCAGCCTGCAGATCTTCCAGAACTAACAAAGTTGGCAGCCACTAACGGCCTGATACTACTTGAAGATAATTGTGAATCCATGGGGGCAACAATCTCAAATAAATTTTGCGGTACTTGGGGATTGATGGGTACTTTCAGCACATTTTTTAGCCACCACATAAGCACTATGGAGGGCGGGGTAATAGTCACAGATGATGACGAAATAGCAGACGTACTCAAATCAATCAGGGCTCATGGTTGGACTCGGGATTTGGCGGACGAAAACACTTTGTTTTCAAAATCCGGTCGTCGTTGGGATGACCTTTTCACATTTATGTTGCCTGGATTCAATGTGAGACCACTAGAGTTCGAGGGCGCTTTGGGGACATGCCAGTTGGAGAAATTACCGAACCTTTTAGCTACGCGACGATCAAATGCGGAGTTTTTCGTCGAAGCATTCGCTGGCATAGACAACATTAGGCTCCAGTCTGGGCCGGGTGAATCAAGTTGGTTTGGGTTCAGCCTCGTGCTAACCAATTCACTCGAGGGCCGTCGAGATGAATTCGTAGCGTTTTTGGATGACTTGGGTGTCGAGAGTAGACCAATTGTGAGTGGAAACTTTACAAAACAGCCGGTTATGCAATTTTTACCCCATGACATACATGCTGATTTGAAATCTTCAGATTACGTGGATGGAAACGGACTTTTTATTGGGAATCATCACTTTGAGATCTCAAGTGAGATTGAGATGTTTGCTGAGGCAGTTAGCGTTTGGCAGAAAGGGGCTCTTAAGATATGAAGGCACTTATAACCGGAGTTACTGGACAAGATGGTTCTTACCTAGCAGAACTTCTTCTTTCAAAGGGCTACGAGGTTCACGGGCTAATACGACGATCGTCATCCTTCAATACAGGGAGGATAGCCCGGATTTTTCAAGAGCCTGACGACCCAAATGCTAAGTTTTTTCTGCATTATGCAGACTTGGAGGACTCTTCAAGGCTTGCGAGCCTAATACGGCGAATAAAACCTGATGAAATTTATAACCTTGCGGCCCAGAGCCATGTGAAGGTATCTTTCGACATCCCGGAGTACACAGGTGACGTGACCGGAATAGGTACGGTTAGATTGCTGGAAGCAATTAGAGACGCGGAAGTCAACTGCAAATTCTATCAAGCGTCGAGCAGCGAACTATACGGCTCAACTCATCCCCCGCAAAATGAGGATTCCAAATTTCACCCGCGATCACCTTACGCAGTTGCAAAACTATATTCTTACTGGACAACTGTGAATTACAGGGAAGCTTACGGTTTGCATGCTGCCAACGGAATTCTATTTAATCATGAGAGTCCTCGACGTGGTGAAACTTTTGTCACTAGGAAGATTACGTTGGCCGCAGCCCGAATAGCACTTGGAGTTCAGGACCACATAACTCTTGGCAATCTCGATGCCATTCGAGACTGGGGCTTCGCCAAGGAATATGTTGAAGCCATGTGGTTGATGCTTCAGTCGGATGAGCCAGAGGATTTTGTAATCGCTACTGGAATTCCTGCCACAGTGAAAGATTTCGCCGAGGCAGCTTTCTCCGCCGTTGGGCTGGAGTTTCAAAAATATTGTCGAATAGATTCTCGCTATTTTCGACCTACAGAAGTGGATGCGCTGATTGGGGATCCCTCCAAAGCCAATAAAAAATTGGGATGGAAGCATTCAACAGATTGGAAGGGTCTCGCAGAGCTCATGGCTCTGGCCGATTTTGAGTCTCAAAAAGCAGAGCGCAAGTTATGAAAATAGGGCTGGTGATTCTTAATAAAAATGAGTCGGAAGGAGTTAAATGGTTAATTCCCAAATTGAGCCTGGCGCTTTTTGACTGTGTTTTTGCGATTGATGGATTCAGCGAGGACGATTCTGTGGACACGTTAAGGGGAGCTGGCATAGAAGTGCTTGTTCAGGGCTCTAATGGTCGAGGGGCAGCGTTCAAATTAGCATTCGAAGAAGCCAACAAAAGAAAACTAGATGGTTTGTGCTTCATTAGCTCTGATGGTAACGAGGATCCTTCCGATTTGACCGTCATGCACTCATTACTTCAGTCTGGTGCGGACTTTTGCATAGGTTCAAGAATGATGAAGGGGGCTGTAAATGAAGAAGACGTTACTTGGTTTCGACCAAGAAAGTTTGCGAATAAGGTTTTTTCCATCGCGGGATGGCTTTGTTTCGGACTGAACAGGAACTATATAACTGATCCAATAAACGGATACAGGGGTTTCTCAACTAGAGCTTGGGATCGAATTGAAATTGAGTCGGACGGATTTGGCATCGAGTATGAGTCCAGCCTGAAAGCATACGTGCTTGGCTTACGAGTGGAAGAGTTTCCGACACGCGAAGGACAAAGAGTAGGTGGCAAAAGCACAGCTACGCCCATTAGAGCAACAAAAGCGATGCTTCATGCCTTTTCAAATGCCATTAAGTTCAAGATCAACAACAAACGCAAACGCTCTTGGATTGAGCGCTGAGCTGTCAAGCGATATCCTAGAATGCTGTCCGATTTATTTTTGCATAGCCCAGTCAAAGTTCTTTTCAGTTGCTCTATCAGCAGATCTATACAAAACTTTGATATTCAACCTAGGTTCTCGCACCGAAGTTCTCCGGTTAGTACACTCTTGGCGTACGACGACACTCTAGGTGGAGTTTTGCTGCATGCTAGGTGTAGATAACCCCACATGTTTTTTAGTCGAGGATTCGCGTTAGATTTATCAACTTTAGATTTCTCTAGGCAGAATTAAAAACTTGGTGGAGATTAGGGGGGTCGAACCCCTGACCCCCTGCTTGCAAAGCAGGTGCTCTACCAACTGAGCTAAATCCCCGGGTCTTGGTGCACTTTGTTGCTGTGTTTCTACGTTTGGACTCCTTGTCTCGGTTGAGAAAGGCTTCCTGGTG
>JACCDN010576327.1_pt1 | contig 12889 bp, 6 predicted proteins | sample 7441691 | NCBI WGS metagenome assembly JACCDN01 (sample SAMN15323439, study PRJNA562643) | freshwater metagenome | isolation source: river surface water | place: USA:Blue River Watershed | collected 2017-08-16 | reverse complement strand
GTGCCAAACACCTTCTAAACGATGCCCTCTGGTTCGTATGATTAAAGGTGCCTTTTGGCGTCCTGCTGTTCGGTACTGTAGGGTTGCTAAATCGTCACTCAATATCTGAATGGCATACAATAAATAATCCAAATATTGAATTTCGGCAATTGGACGCAAACCTCTCAGGGCCATCCCAATTCCTTGTCCAATGATCGTCGCTTCACGGATTCCAACATCTGCTACACGAAGTTCGCCGTATTTCTCTTGCATTCCTTCAAGGCCTTGGTTAACGTCACCAATAGTTCCGGCATCCTCTCCGAAAATAAGGACTTCTGGGTATTTTTCAAAAAGTGAATCAAAATTATCGCGTAATAAAACCCTTGCGTCAATCTGTTCTGCATCTGAAGCGTAGGATGGTTTTATTTCTGAAACCGAATCGCAATTTTGAGAAGAAGTCGATGTTAAATTCGAACTGAATTTGGGCTGGATCTGATTTATTTTATTTTGTATCCAAACAGATAAGTTGTCTTTGCTTGGTTCGTTGATTACTAATCGCAACGATTTTCTTGCTGCAACTAAGATATCTTTATTGGATGGTTCTTTAATAGATTCAAGGTCGGTAATGATTTTTTCAATAAAGACCTTGTTATCGCTTGTTGCAGCAATAGTATTTAAAAGTGAAAGTAATTCCGATTGATTTTGTTTCATGGGGGCTATAAAGGCATTCCATGCGTTTTTCTTCCCTTCTAATACTTCTTTTTTTGTATTTTCATCAATCGCATCCAATTCACTTTCAGAAGCAATATTCGACTCAATCATCCAATTTCGCATTTGGACCACACAATCAAATTCACTTTCCCATGCCAATCGGTCACTGTTTTTATAACGCTCATGACTACCCGACGTAGAGTGACCTTGCGGTTGCGTCAATTCTTTAACATGTATCAATACAGGAACGTGCTGTTCACGGGCTATGTCTGCTGCTTTTTGATAAGTAGCAATCAATTCTGGAAAATCCCATCCGTTTACCGTGAATATTTCATATCCATTGTGTTGGTTATCTCTTTGAAATCCTTTTAAAATTTCGGAAATGCTTTCCTTAGTAGTTTGGTGTCTTGCATGAACAGAAATACCATATTCATCATCCCACACACTCATTACCATAGGAACTTGTAAAACACCTGCCGCATTGATAGTTTCAAAAAACAACCCTTCAGAAGTCGATGCATTACCAATCGTACCCCAAGCAATTTCATTACCATTATGCGAAAAGGACGTTTTGTTTTCCAATCCTTTTACGTTACGGTATATTTTTGAAGCTTGCGCCAAGCCTAACAAACGAGGCATTTGACCGGCAGTAGGAGAGATATCAGAACTTGAGTTTTTTTGTTCCATCAAATTGTTCCAATTCCCTTTTTCATCAAGGGAATGAGTTGCAAAATGACCTCCCATTTGTCTTCCGGCACTCATTGGATCGTGCTGAATGTCGGTATGACCATACAAACCAGCAAAAAATTGTTCGATGCTCAAAGCACCAATGGCCATCATAAAGGTTTGATCGCGATAATAACCCGAGCGAAAATCACCCTTTTTGAATGCTTTTGCCATGGCGAGTTGAGGCACTTCCTTACCGTCTCCGAAAATTCCGAATTTTGCTTTACCAGTGAGTACTTCACGTCGGCCTAACAAACTACATTCACGACTGATTCGTGCCAATTTGTAATCATTTAAGACTTCATTTTTGAAATCTTCAAAAGTAAGGACCGTTTTATCTTCTGCTTGAATCATAATCAAATGGGTTACATCTGTAACAAACTTAATAAAAAACTACTGGAAATACTAATTCTGGTGAAAAAAAATAATTTGATTATTGACAATTAATAGGTTTGATTGCCCTGATTATGTAACGATAATAATCAAAAAATGAAAGATTAATGAATATTTAATAATAAACATGAAATATTTCTTCAAATTAAAACCATTTACGTGTAAAAAGATTAATAAGTGTTTGAGGACTAAAAGTAAACACAAATCGAATTTTTTCACTGTATTTTGGTTGCTCCAATTCAAAACCGTTGCTTGAATAGACTGGAAAATAAAGTTCAAAATAATTGGTAACAAGATTCAATCGAACACCACTATCATAAAGGAACTTTGCTTTTTCAAATTTGTTTTTAATGACCCCAGCATCACCATAAATTTCAACCCAGTTCCAAACATTAAATCCTGCATTAACAGTGGAAATGAATTGATTGGAATAGCGTGTTTCTAATTTGGATTTGAATCCACCTTCTGCCATGATAAATTGCTGACTCATCAACCCAGTACTTTCTGATCTTCCTAAAAAATTGTAGTCAAACATGTAATCGGTGGGGCGGTCCAATCCAAAACTAAAAAAGTTGGAATTGGTATTGTTAGCAAGAAAAAAGCCGGTATAAAACCTAATATTGATGCTTCTATTACTGTTAAATAGTTTTCTGTACTCGATTTCAGCTTCAAATTTGCCAAATTTTTCAGCCAATTGTAAATCAAAACTGTGACTTAACTGATTGGTTAATTCTGACTTGACACTGGTGTATTTGATGTCAAAAACACCATAATTTTCGGATGCCAAATCTACATAGGCCGATTTTTCTCGATCGACTAAATTAAATCGTAAGAGCAGCGCTTTTTTATTATTTTCTCTAAAATCATCTTGCCTAAATCGAAAAGAAATGGAGGGATTGAATTTTTTATAATAGGCGTCTGGGGCATAATGAAAATACGAATACGCTGCATTGTATTTGGTCAAATACAAATTACTATTTCTGTTGTATTGATTAAAAGTGAAAGAGGTACTACCTGAAATCGTACTTGTTTTTGTTGAAAAAGTAGGATTGATAATGAATATAAAAGGTTTGTCCATAAGTGTTTTGTTGTGCAAACGCAACCCTGGAATCATTCCGTCGTAATAATTGTATTCCAATGTAGGTACATACATGATTTGGTTGTAATGTGGGTCTTCAATATCTTTCATAAAATTAAATTTTATGGGCTTATTGAGTAGATGGAACCGATTCAAGGATTTCCAATTGTTCCGTTGGTTGATTTCGGGTACTTCATTTTGGTAATTAATCACCAATCGATCAGCGCCATTTCGATCTATTTTATAGATACTGTCGTTTGTGCTGTGGTTGATCCAAATTTTGGAAACAATCTGATCGTCTTTGATTCCGAATACAGAAACAGGGACATCGTTATTCGATTTGTTTGTCAAACTAAAATGTACAAAATCGGGAGTTTTGGTAACTTTTCCAAAACGGTAATCAATGGATAATCTCGAATCTATTATTTGATCAAAAAACCAATCGACTGACTCTTTAGATTGGGATTGAATGAGTGCTTTAAAATCGTTTCGGTTGGTTTGTTGAGTTAAATTTAAACGGTAAAAGTCGGATATGCTTTTATCAACAATACCCTGATTTAAATAACTGTCTAAATATTTTAAGCTCAAACCCGCTCTGCATTTGGCTGTAATTTTTTCATTAAACTTCAATAATTTATCCTTTGGAAAACCAAGAGGTTGGTCCAAATTTTTACGAGCCATCATCATGTAGAAATAATAATATTGCTCATTAAAATCCATCGACACCAAGTTATAGCCTTTCAATAATTTAAATGAAGCAATTTTACCCATCATTTTTTCATCGGGGTAATATTCATTGATGTATTGTATCATGTTGTACACCTGAATGGCATCATAAATCCAATTATCTTTTCTTGGATCCAATTGCATTGAGCTCTTCAGAAAATTATTGAGGTACGTTTTTAGTATTTTTAATTCATACAAAAAATCATCATTGAAAGGGCTGAGAAAACTCGGTAATTGATTCAATCCATAAAAGGGATTACGGTCATAATCTACTTGTGAAACAATTATTTTTTCATGCGGATATTCGCCAATATTTTTCGCAACATATTTCACAATTTTATCAATGATCATCGCTTTTCGCACCTCGTCAATTTTTGTATTGTTGATGTTGGAAAGAAAAGAAAATTGACTGTTTACAAACGTGTTAAAAGTGTTCTTTTTCTCTAGATACAATGCGATATCATTCCTGTTTTTTCCTTCAAAATGATAAGTAGCAACTTGTACATCGGTCAAATTTAAATCACAAGTAGGATAGAGGTTTGCCGGAACTTGTAAAGTCAATTCATAGTCGGAATTAGCATTCGCACTATCATCAATATTCACATTGCTGTAGGTAACAAACGCTCCATTTTCATATCGGGATGGAGTTATGAACCAATTTCTTAGAATGAAATTTCCCTCGTTATCATAGCCGTAACTGGTAAATTTTGAATTGGGAATTTTAATCGAATAGGAAAGAAGGATCTTTCTTTTTTCATTGGGAAGTAGGGATTGGTTGAAAGTTAGTTCAATTAGATCGAGCTGATTATCGAGTCGTTTGTACGGTAATTCATTTTTATTTGCATCCAAGATAGATCGAACCGTCGTAAGACCTCGTTCTGCATCGTTTGCCAAGTGAAAATTACGGACAAATTCGTCAGAGAATCGTTTCCCTAGGGGTGAATTTTTATCCGAATACGAATGATTCCAATCGTTCAGAATGATGTGATGTAGGGTGTCTGAGGTTTGATTGAAATAGATTAATTCTTGCTCAATGTTTAGTGTGTTTGAAACATCATCAACTGTAACACGCAAATGGGATTGATGCTGTGCCAATACAAGCGGAGAAATAAGCAATAATATGTAAACTATTTTTTTCAATTTTGAAAAGCATGTTTTTTGAAATCAGTTAGTATGACTTCCGTAAATTTTTCAGCCCCTTTTTTATTCAAATGTCCACACGTTGAAAAATAGCGGTCCTCTGTTACCGCATTTTCATAGCGAAGTATTTCAGGATATACTTTCTGAATGTGATTAAAATAGTCTCTATTGATGGTACTCATGCACATGGGAGTGGTTATGGCAATCAAATGGATGCCTTCTTTTTGACAAATAGTTTTAATTTCTTCATAAGCTAAATTCCGTTTCGGGTAATATTTAGTCAAATCGGCCGGAATCATTTTACCGGGTTTATTTGCCAATGGATTGAATCCTTTATGCTCTAATACATTTGTTTTTTTTCCGATGGCAGAATAATACATTTCTCTAAATCCTATTCGGGCATCATAATGCATGTATCTATAAAAAGGAATGAATAGCAATTTATTGTATTCGGGAATCTTATTATAATGTGCTCTAATGGTTGCCGACTGATGCAGATAGGGCATAAACAAGGACCTAATCGCTTCCGAATGGTCGTTCGTATTGATGTTCAAATCAACTTGAAGTATGATGTTTTTAATTTTATAACGACGTTCGACCATTAATTTTAATTGCAAAGCCGATTCTTCTAATCTAGAACGTGTAATTCCATAATTGAATGTTTTGTAACCCGCTTTTTCAAAAATTTCGGGTACAAAATGATTGTTCACTCTTGAAGATCCTAAAAATACAACATCATATTTATGATCTGATGAATTGAAAAGGTAGTCTATTTTTGACCTACAATCCGAATTCACATAAACTATCGTATAGAGTACATCCAATACCGCAGCAACTGCAAAGAGTAGCACGCCGATTTTTAATAAGAATAGTATAAATTTTCTCATGATTTAGAATTGAAAGTAAATGAATTCTTTATAGTCAGAAAAGACACCAAGAGCAATAATTGCCGCTATACATAATCCCATTTTTACCCAACTATATTTTCCTGATATGGGTTCGACTTTGGTTCGGTTGTTCCATTCCACCCACACAAAAAGAACGACCAAAGCAAGTAATTCATAGTTGTATCTGCTGATCGTAAAATATTGCTTGTCAAAATGTTGGTTAGTAAACATGCGTGAAATATAGGCCAACGCATCTGCAATCGTTTTGGCTCTAAAAAAGATCCAAGCCAAACAGGTAATGGCAAAAGTCATCAAGATTTGTAGCATTGTTCTGAGAGAAGCAAAATTAAAGCCTACAGCAATTTCGTCGACATTCGTTCTGTTTCTGTTCAATACCAATAAAGGTAAAAAATACAGTGCATTGATGAATCCCCAAGCCACATAGGTCATATTGGCTCCGTGCCAAAATCCACTGACTAAAAATATGATGAACGTATTTCTAATTTTGAACCACATACCGCCTTTGCTACCTCCTAACGGAATGTACAAATAATCGCGAAACCAGGAAGATAATGAAATATGCCATCTGCGCCAAAACTCGGCTATATCTCTTGAAAAATAGGGGTAATTGAAATTTCGTAATAAATCGATTCCAAATAATTTGGATGTTCCCAGCGCGATGTCTGAATAGCCAGAAAAATCCCCATAGATTTGAAAAGCAAAATAGACAGCTCCTAATAAAAGCGAATAGGAATTCATACTCGGATAATTATTGAATATCTCGTTGGCGTATACCGCACAAGAATCGGCAATCACCACCTTTTTCACCAAACCCCATACTATTTGATACACGCCTTCTTTGGCTTTTTCAAAGCTAAAAGTTCGTTTTACTTTTACTTGTGGAAGTAGGTGCGTGGCTCTCTCAATGGGTCCCGCAACCAATAAAGGGAAGTAGGAGACAAAAAGAGAATAGTCTACAAAATTGCACTCCGATTGGATGCGTTTGTAATAAATATCAATGATGTAGGATAATCCATGAAAGGTGTAAAAAGAGATACCAACAGGTAATATCAAGTCCAATAATAACGGATTGGTTTTGAATCCAATATCTGTAAGTAGTTCTGTAAAAGAGCTCGCGAAAAAATTATAATATTTGAATATCCCCAAAAAACCGAGGTTGATGCTTACGCACAACCAAAGCCACATTTTTCGTTGCAATCGATCTTCGCTTTTTTCAATTTGAATCGCTGAAAAATAATCCAACAAGGTCGAGAAAACCAATAGAAACAAGAATCGCCAATCCCAGCAAGAATAAAAGTAATAACTTGCTGCAATCAGGATGTAATTCTGATACGATTTAGATTTTGAACCCAACCACCAATACAAAATAAAAACAAGGGGTAGGAAAAGGGCAAAATGAAAAGAGTTAAAAAACATATTTTAACGAAATAATAGCAATTAAAAATTCGGACTCAAATTGTACTTCTTGTAGAAATTATCTAAAATATCAACAATTTCATCTTCTGTGTCTACGATTTTAATCAAATTCAAATCTTCTGGATTGGCATTTTGGTGTTTTTCTATAATGACTGATTTGATCCAATCTAACAATCCGGACCAAAATTCGGTTCCAACCAAAATAATCGGGAATTTTGCAATTTTCTTGGTCTGAATCAACGTAATTGCTTCGAACAATTCATCCAACGTTCCAAAGCCACCTGGCATCACTACAAATCCTTGTGAGTATTTTACAAACATTACTTTGCGTACAAAGAAATAATCAAAATTCAAGTTCTTGTCTTTGTCTATATATGGATTAAAATGTTGTTCAAAAGGCAATTCGATGTTCAAACCAACCGAGGTGCCTTCCCCTCGATGAGCGCCTTTGTTTCCAGCTTCCATAATACCGGGTCCGCCACCTGTAATCACGCCGTATCCAGCCTTGCTTATTTTGTAAGCGATGTTCTCAGCCAACAAGTAATATTTATCATCTGGTTTGGTTCTTGCCGATCCAAAAATGGTTACACAAGGCCCAATTCGAGCCATACTTTCATATCCATTTACAAACTCCGACATGATTTTGAAAATCGCCCACGAATCATTGGTTCTAATTTCTGTCCAAGTTTTGTGGATCAATTTATCTTGAATTCTGTGATCTTCGTTTTCGTATTGATTTGCTGCCATATTTATTTATTTTTTTGAAGCTATTTCCAGCTTTTCATTTCAATCTTTTGCATCGCTGTCGCTATACAAAAGGATTTTTATTTCAATCTGGGCTATGATTTTGCTAAAATACCCCTTTTTTGTTAAGTAAAAAATTACTTTAATTCCAACTGTAAGAATTTGGCCGTATAACTTTTCTTGTTTTTAATGATTTCCTCTGGAGTACCCGTGCAAAGGATTTCACCTCCGCCTTTTCCACCTTCCATACCCACATCAATAATGTGGTCTGCCAGTTTGATTACGTCCAAATTATGCTCAATAATAAGCACGGTATTTCCTTTGTCAACCAATTTATTGATGACATCCATTAACACACGAATGTCTTCAAAATGGAGTCCTGTAGTAGGCTCATCCATGATGTAAAAAGTGTTGCCTGTGTCTTTTTTGGAAAGTTCGGTAGCCAATTTAATGCGTTGTGCCTCACCACCAGAAAGTGTGGTGCTTTGCTGTCCAAGGGTAATATATCCCAAACCAACATCTTGTATGGTTTTGACTTTTCGGTAAATTTTTGGAATGTTTTCAAAAAACGGTACGGCCTCGTCAACAGTCATATTCAAGATATCCGAAATGGACTTCGATTTGTATCTAATTTCAAGGGTTTCTCTATTGAAACGTTTTCCCTGACAAGTTTCGCATTCCACATACACATCTGGTAAAAAGCTCATTTCAATCGTTCGCACTCCCGATCCTTCACAAGTTTCACATCGTCCGCCTTTTACATTAAAACTAAAACGTCCAGCTTTATAGCCACGAATCATGGATTCGGGTGTCATCGTAAATAAATTCCGAATTTCTGAGAACACGTCGGTATAGGTTGCCGGATTGGAACGCGGTGTTCTTCCAATTGGGCTTTGGTCAATATCAATTACTTTATCGATATGCTCAAGGCCTTCTATCTTTTTATAAGGTTGTGGTTTTTTTACCCCATTGAAAATGTGTTCATTCAAAATAGGATAGAGGGTTTCGTTGATCAAAGTAGATTTTCCACTTCCCGAAACACCGGTAACACAAATGAGTTTTCCTAAGGGAAAAGTTGCAGTAACATTTTTTAGGTTATTTCCAGAAGCACCCGTCAATTGGATTGATTTTCCATTGCCTTCTCGACGCTTTTTCGGAATTTCAATTTTCATTTCACCATTCAGATATTGCGCAGTTAGCGTGTGTTCTGCCAAAAGTTCTTTGGGTGTACCTTGACTGATGATTTTACCACCATATTTTCCGGCTTTCGGACCAATATCAATGACATAATCAGCATTTTCAATCATGTCTTTGTCGTGTTCAACCACCAAAACTGAATTGCCAATGTCACGCAAATTTTTAAGTGAATTGATCAATCTTTCGTTGTCTCTTTGATGCAAACCAATACTAGGTTCGTCTAATATGTAAAGCACCCCCACCAATTGAGAACCAATTTGAGTAGCAAGCCTAATTCGTTGCGCTTCCCCACCAGAAAGGGATTTTGAGCTTCTATTAAGGGCTAAATAATTGAGGCCAACATCCAATAAAAATTGCAAACGATCATTGATTTCTTTTAAGATTTCGAGTGCAATCGTTTTTTGTTTGTTATCCAAATGTTTTGGTAATTCTGAAAACCAGTTAGCCAATTCAGCAATATCCATCGAAACAAGTTCTGCGATATTTTTGTCTTGTAATTTAAAAAACAAAGCCTCTTTTTTGAGTCGGGAGCCATTACAAAGCGGACAATCGATTTCATCCATAAATTCTTTTGCCCATCTTTTTATGGAGGAAGAATTACTTTCGTCGTATTGGTTTTTGATGAATTTTGAAATTCCTTCAAAATCAATTTTATATTCTTTGGTAACTCCCGCGGTTTTAGAAACTATGGCAAACTTTTCGTTGCCTCCATTTAGAATCATCTCCATCGCTTCTTCCGATATCTTTTCGATCGGATCGGTCAGTTTGAAACCGTATTTCTCACCTATAATTTCTAACTGTTTGAACATCCAAGAGCTTTTGTATTCGCCCAAGGGAATAATTCCTCCTTTGTTTATCGATATTTTGGTGTTGGGAATGATTTTTTTTCTGTTGATTTGTTGGATGGTACCCAATCCGTTGCAATCTTCACAGGCTCCTTTTGGAGAATTAAATGAAAATAAATTGGGTTCCGGATTTTGGTATGAAATGCCAGAAGTTGGACACATCAAAGTACGACTGAAAAAACGAACCGCATTGGATTCATGTTCAATAACCATCAAAACATCTTCTCCGTGATACATAGCTGTTTTAATGCTCTCGGTCAATCGCTTTTCCATTTCGGCATCGTTTTCAACAAGAAGTCGATCAATTACAATTTCTATATCATGATTTTTGTAACGATCCAGTTTCATTCCAGTTGTAATGTCGACAATGACCCCGTCGACTCTTACTTTCAGAAAACCTTGTTTGGCAATTTGTTGAAACAATTCGGCATAATGTCCTTTTCTCCCTTTGATAACGGGTGCAAGAATATTGATGCGTTTGTTTGAAAAATCAGCCAATATCAACTCCTTTATCTGATCATCTGAGTACGAAACCATTCGTTCGCCTGTATTGTAACTAAAAGCTTCTCCAGCACGTGCATAGAGTAATCTCAAAAAGTCATAAATTTCAGTAATTGTTCCGACGGTCGATCTTGGCGACTTACTCGTCGTTTTTTGTTCGATTGCAATAACCGGAGAAAGTCCATCAATTTTATCCACATCGGGACGTTCCAATCCACCAAGAAACTGACGCGCATAGGCTGAGAAAGTTTCTATGTAACGACGTTGACCTTCGGCATAAATAGTATCGAATGCAAGCGATGATTTTCCAGATCCAGAAAGCCCCGTGATAACCACTAGTTGGTCTCTAGGAATGGAAATATCGATGTTCTTTAAATTATGAACCCTTGCGCCTTGAACTTCGATAGATGAATCGTTATGTGTCATAAAAAATGGATAAAAAGCAAAAATACATTATTTATTGCTTATTTTCAGTTAGAGTTTTACTAAGATTTTGATAAAGAATTCAGAAAGATAAATCACCTACAAACAACCTTCTTAATCAATGGTCATTTGTTTTAACTTTTCACGATAGGCTTCCAGAATTGATTTTTTATCGACCAAACCTACAAAGGTGTTCTGTTTGAGTACAGGTAGAAATTCGGCTTTGGATTCATCAAATTTGTCCATTACTGATTCCATTCCTTCATAATAATCGAGGGTAAATTGCGGTTGAATCATTACTTCTTGAATGGTTGTAAATTTAATACTGAAATTGTTAAAAACGACGGATCGAATGGAGTCAAAATCAATGATTCCGATGAGTTGTTGTTTGTCGTTGAGAACCGGGTAAATCATTTGTTTTCTGATTTTTAAATCGGCCAATAAATGTTCCAATGAATTTTGAAGTCCTATGGTTTTGCAATGGGTATCAATTAATTTTAAAAAGTCAATGCTCAACAAGATGTTTTTGTCTTTGTCGCTTGTAAATACATCGCCTTTATCTGCAAGATTTTTTACATCCATGGAATGCTTTTCAAACTGTTTTGAAACTGCAAAACTAATCGATGATACGATCATCAATGGCACCATCAAATCATATCCACCGGTGATTTCACCAATCAAAAAGATGGCTGTCAGTGGGGCATGAAACAAACCGCTCAATATCCCCGCCATTCCCACAATTGTGAAATTGGTTATAGGCAAGTGGCTGCCAAAATTTAATAAATTCACTGATTTTGATACAAAAAAACCTAAATACGATCCAACAAATAGGGAAGGTGCAAAATTACCTCCGTTACCGCCACTTCCTAGTGTTAATCCGGTCGCAAATGCTTTTAGTAAAACGGTAATTCCTACAAAAATTAACAACAACCATTCTTTATTAAAGGTGCTGTCTTCAACCAATGTTTTGTTCAGTAAATCGGTAGCGTTTTCTGTTGTTAGTGTTTTGATGCTTTCATAACCTTCTCCAAAAAGGGTGGGGAAGAAGAAAATAAGTACTGCCAATAAACCTGCACCAAACAAGCCTTTTTTGTATACGCCTAATTTTAATTTGCTAAAAAAACCTTCTACTTTTCTGAAATTTCTTGCATGGTAAACGGAAACAAAACCTGCCAAAATACCCAACAAAATGTAATAGGGAGTGTTGTGATAATCAAAAGCTTTTACTCCGCTAAAACTCAATAATATTTCTTGGCTTATGAGTACTTTTGAGACCAATGCACCTGTAGCAGCAGCAATTATAATAGGAATAAAAGCAGAGATGCTGATATCGGTCAAGATGACTTCTACCGCAAATAACACTCCGGCAATAGGCGCGTTAAATGCCGCTCCAATTCCCGCCGAAACTCCGCATGCTAACAATAGAATTCGATCCTTTTGTGAGAGTCGGTACTTTTGGGCAAAATTGGATCCGAAAGCTGCTCCAGTAATGGTAATTGGACTCTCTAATCCAGCCGAACCACCCAAACCAACGGTTAAGGAACTTGTGATGATTTGAGCATACATTTGTTTTTTGGGAAGTATACCCCCTTTTTTCGCAACCGCATACAATATCTTCGAACTCCCTTTTTCAAGGGAACCATTGAGGAATTTATTGATCACAAAAAGGGTCAACAAAATACCAAAAATAGGGAGTAGTATCGTAAAGAAAGGGAATTTTAAATAACTGTTTACGTATTGGGCTAATATGAAAACATTGTGCGCAAAACTTTTTAAAATGATTACCGCAAACGCACAAGAAATACCGACTAGTACAGAGGACAAGTAGATAAAGTTACGTTCGGAAAGTATCAGTTTGCACAAAAAAACAATCGACTCAAAATGGCGTTGTATTCTTCTAAATAAGAGCTGGATCGTTAATGAATTAGAATGAGGCATTGGATATTATGGTTTCAAAAGGATACAAAGATAGTTTATTTTATATTTCTGATGGCCTCTCTTTTGCTCAAAGGTTTTAATTGAACTTCCGATACAAATTCAAGCACTCCTGTTGGATTGAATCGGCTGTAATCTCTTAGTGCCCAACCAATCGCTTTTTGAAT
>JACCDN010551976.1_pt1 | contig 12894 bp, 15 predicted proteins | sample 7441691 | NCBI WGS metagenome assembly JACCDN01 (sample SAMN15323439, study PRJNA562643) | freshwater metagenome | isolation source: river surface water | place: USA:Blue River Watershed | collected 2017-08-16 | reverse complement strand
CTATGTTAATCGAGCAATCAGCTTCATTTCTAATTTTAATACGTCTTTTACATATGTATTGTATTTTTATACATTTGTATATATAATATAAAAATGTGCGCTGGGGCGCTAAGCCTCATCAAACAAGTGGCAAAGTCCTAAATCCGTTAGGAAGTGGCCACCTGAGTAACTCGAAAGGGGCTCAGTATCGAGTCTTGCAAGTTGGAAGGCAACGACCAAAGTGAAGCGTAGACAGAAAGTGTGCAGGCCGTAAAGCGAAAGCCTGAAGTGATTGAGCCTCGTCAGATAAAACGAATGTGGATGCCGAGTGAATATTAAGTAACGAAGGCAACACTGAGTAGCAAAGCGAATCCAAGATTGTGAAAAGATCCACCGGGGTCCGAGAGCATGGCATGTACATATTGTGTTTGATGAAGGAACCCAGGAGACCCTCATGGAGTTGAAAGGAAACGAAGTGTTTGATCAAGATTTAAAACTCAAGACGACACGTATTCTCCATGTAGAGGGAGTCAGATGGTCTCATAGTAGCTGGGATGTGCGGTAATGCGCACGGAGCAAAGGGGACCACAAGAATTGAATCGTGAACGCTCTTCTCAGTCTGGGCACAGGACCAGAATGGCTGAGGGAAAAGGTTATACCTTGCAGAGCTGGGCACGAATAAGTTTATTGGCAAAAGATCAACAATTTGTATTTAGCAATTTGTTTCATCATATAAATGATGAAAATCTGCGCCAGGCATTCCGGGCAATTGATGGATCAAAGGCCGTCGGGATCGACAACATGACAAAGAAGCAATACGGGGAAAACTTGGATGAAAATCTAAGACTCCTTAAGGATAAACTTCATTTGGGAACATATCGTCCGCAAGTGAAGAGAGAAGTCCTTATTCCAAAAGCGAACGGTCAAACAAGGCCGATTGCAATTGGCTGCTTCGAGGACAAGATCGTAGAATGGGTTTTGGGGAAAATCCTAGAATCTGTTTATGAACCAGTTTTCATCAGGAACTCTTTTGGGTTTAGACCTAGGAAGAGTGCTCATGATGCAATCAAGGCTAACTACGAGATCCTGAAACATGATGAAAGACCGCACGTTGTGGAAATTGATTTGAAGAGCTTCTTCAACACAGTTCCTCACGATAAGTTGGAAGAAATCATCAGTTACAGGATCCAGGATCGAAAACTGATGGGAGTTATCAGAAGGTTCTTGAAAGCGGCCATCTTAAAACAAGATGGCACTCAAGAGAAATCAACTGTCGGAACTCCGCAGGGATCGATCATGTCTCCCATCCTTGCAAACATCTATCTACACCACGTGCTGGATCGATGGTTCATGACTAATTACGCATCAAAAGATGCTGTGATTGTCAGATATGCTGATGATGCCGTGTTTATGTTCAAGCATGAAGATAAAGCGAAATCTTTTCTTCAAGAGCTTGAGCAGAGACTTAATAAATATGGTCTTCTCCTGAACCAAGAGAAGACTGGCATGATCAATTTTAAGAAGGGTCAAGAAAAGGTCTTCCACTTTCTGGGGTTCACATTTTATTGGAACCACAGAAAGGGATGGAACAAAATCAATCTGGTGATTAAAACCCAGAAAGATAAATTGTTTAAGAAAGTGAGCGAGTATACGGAATGGATCAAAGAAAATAGATCCAAATACACGACCAAAGAAATTTGGAAGATCACTGCAGCTAAGTTAATTGGACATTATAATTACTTCGGATACTTCTGTAACCGGAGCAAACTTGTTCACTTCTACACGGCTGTGACCAGATCGATGTTTAAATGGCTGAACAGACGATCGCAAAGAAAATCGTTTAGCTGGAAACAGTTCAAAGTGAAGTTGTTCCACAACCCACTTCCTGTTCCTCCTGAGCAAACCCAACTTAAGCAACTTGGATGGAGTCCGTATGTTAAATAAACTGAACCAATTACTTGAAGAGCCCGTTGCCTTAATAGGGCACGGCGGGTTCTGGGAGGAGCTTGCTCCTTCGGAAACGAAGGAGTAGGTTTACTCGATGAGTGCTAAAGATGATATTTATGTTGCAGCAATAGAGCTTTTCTCAAAACGCGGTTTCGATGGGGTTTCGATCAGAGATATCGCGGCTTTGGCCAATGTGCATTTTGCCAGTATTCGGTATCATTTTGGAGATAAGGAAGACCTGTATAACGCCTGTATTGCAAAGCATGGTGAAAGCCGATTAGTGTCGGCAAGGCGATTTTTGGAAGCAGAGCCTAAAAGCGTGGAGGATGTCCGTCTTCGTCTGGGGTATGCGATTGATGACGTATTTCGAATTCACAATGAAAATCCATTTTTAACAAAGCTCTTGTTGCTTGAGGTTGAATCTGCAGATCATCGGGCAGATAAAGTATTAAAAAAAACAATGATAGTAATGACAGCTGTCTTCGCTCAGTTTTTTAAGATTTGCCAAGAAAAGAAATTTATCAACAACAATTTAGATTCGCTCTTTATGGCTCAATCGCTGATGGGCATTTTGCATCATTTTATGAGAACTGAATCGGTCAGAGAACGGCTGCTTTCACACAAAAAACTGAAACACAACGATAGTAAAGAACTTATGGTTCAAAACATAATTACCTTATTTCTTCCCAAGAAATAAAAAAATGGAGAATTCTATGGAAAAATTTTTAGCCGCAATAATGATAACCTTTTTATTAAATAGCGGTGCTTTTGCCGAAGAGGACCATCATAGCCATGGCAAACCCACGGCCAAGGAAAAAAGTAGCCATTCAAAAAGCTCACTTGTTTTAAACGATGGAAAAAAATGGACAGTAGATCATGACATGAAAGAAAATATGGGTGCAATTTATCAGCAGTTTAAAATCGTAAGTGAGCTATCGAAATCAAAAAAATCTACAAATGAAGACCCCCACAAGCTAAGTGCCGTCATCAATGCTTCGACTAAAAACATCATAAGTAAGTGCAAAATGGAAAAAAAACAAGATGAGGCTTTTCATGTCTTACTTGCTGAATTATTCGTTGTGGCCGCTGACTTGGAACATCCAGACAAAGTCGAATCGGCACTGGAAAGGCTAGCTCGTACGCTAAAGAGTTATAGCAAATATTTTGACCATTCTCTTTCAATCTAAATAAACGGAGAGCTTATGGAAAACACAAAAAAACTGAAACCTAAACGACCGCTTTTGATAATTTTTTTATCTATCGTTGCCACTCTGTTCGGAATTGCTACTATCAGAGAAGGCGGAGCTGTTCTTTTTACTGAGGCTGGTAAGCAAGACGCAGGAAATTTTGTTCCATTTGTTTTATGGTTCAATTTTTTTGCGGGCTTTGCATACATTCTTGCAGGCATTATGCTTTTTAGGATGAAAAGTTGTTCTCGAAAACTTTCCTCTGTTATTGCGATTGCCACAATCATTGTATTTATGATTTTCGGCGTCCATATTTTAAACGGGGGAGCCTATGAGCTTCGAACCGTTGTCGCTATGACGCTTCGATCTGGAATATGGACAGCCATTGCACTTTTTGCCTTAAGGGTCGAAGCGCTTAAACCAATCAATTGTGAATGCTAAGCAGGTTGGAAAATGGTAAAATTTTTTATATAGATCTCTTTTTCGTTTGCATGTATTATAATTCCGCGTGAGTAAGTGTAGATATTTAGATAAAAAATATATAAATTTGAAAAGAGTCATAATTTGGCAGTGGTTAGGAATCGATTGGCGAGACTCGGCCTTTTAGTTTTCGGAGTTTTATTTGTTGTGATTGGAATTGTTGGAGCATTTCTGCCAGTTCTTCCGACAACTCCGTTTATTTTATTAGCAGCATGGTGCTTTTTGAAGAGCTCTGAAAAAGCTCACAGATGGATTTATAGCCATTCTCTTTTTGGTGGAGCACTTAAAAATTGGAAGGAACATCGTGCAATATCACGGTCTTCTAAATTAACTTCTATTTCTATGATTTCTATTTCTAGTATTTACATTTATATGACAATTAATATTTTCTGGCTTAAGTGTGTTTTGCTAGTAGTACTTTTTGGCGTTTCAATTTTTATCGGAACTACTCGTGATCGATAGGTTCGTAATAAATAGATGTATCCTGCTTGCGATATTAAAAAATGGAACTTAAATTAAAAACATGAGTGTAGAGTTATTAAGCGGTGAAAATCTGAGCAATATAAATAAGAATGCGTATTTGGCTAAGTCGAAATAAATGAGGTAGTTCATATTATGAATGTTGACGAAAAAAAATCACAAACAATTCTGTCATCAAAAAATAAGCCGTTGTTGAGCAGCCCTCCAGGTGGTGTTCTAATGTGGCTTATCGTTTTCATGGAGGTCGTTGTATTTGCGGCTGGTTTTGTCGCTGTCGCATTGTTGCGAACAAGAAATGCACTCTTGTTCCAGCAAGAACAGACACATCTTCATTTGACCTCTGGTCTGATTATGACAATGTGCTTGCTTGTTAGTGGTTGGCTTGTCGCTGAGGCTGTTCATCATTATTTTGCCGCCAACATAAAGAAAGCCGAATCCTTTCATATAGTAAGTATTTTTTTTGGATTTTTTTTCTTGGTTTACAAATTTATAGATTTTAAAGATAAAGCCAACGCAGGGTTGGCCCTTGGCGTGAATGATTTTTGGGATTTGTATTGGCTGCTTTCTGGTTTTCACTATCTGCATGTTTTGATCGGTATGTTTCTGCTTTCCATTGTTACATTTAAGCTAAGGAAAAAACGCAAATTTGAAGATGTAGACTTTTCCATTCGGGGAAGCGGTTTATTTTGGCATATGTGTGATTTGGCGTGGTTCTTTTTATTCCCACTGTTTTATGTAAAGGTTTGATTATGAAAATTAAAATTGTATTTGCGCTATTGTTAATTTTCTTAACCATCAGCTTTGTTCTTGGCAATATTTATTGGGCCATTGTCATTGCTGCGGCTAAAGGACTTTTGCTTGGATTCTATTTTATGGAGCTATCTAAAGCCCATATATTTTGGAAAGGTATTTTTACATTAATTATTGGAACAACCAGTTTAATTTTGCTAGTAGTTTTAAAGCATTAAAAATAGATTCAGCAATTATTCAGATGCAAAATTTTTAAAGCAGCGGCTAGAGTCTAAATGTTTATAATTTCGTGCTATCGAAAGAGATCATTAATTTGGTTATTTTTCCAAAGTGATCTTGCTGCGTCTGAATACTCAGTTTGCCATCTGCGCTAAAATAGATACCACCCAGTTCCGCTGGCGAAATAAAATTTTTAGCCAGTTCTTGCGCGCTCCATCTATCTTTCGATTCAAGCATGACCATGCCACGCTCTTTGTCGATTGTAATCTCGGCAGGGATAGATGCCCACTGATTGAATTCTAGCAAACAAGAGCCATCAAACGAATTTGGCAGACGATTGCAGTCAATTTTAAAAATGATTTCATCTGTTGATGATTTTAACTCAAAGTTTTTTCTCAGAGTCCCACTGACCTCACGTTCGTCGGCGGTCAAGGCTTCATACATATGCTCAAAATCCCCGTCGTTACCTTGGATGTTGAGGATTGCTTTGTTGTCAGTAAATGTTGCAAAAACTTCTGCATGAGCTGGGGAAAATACTGTTTGAGTAATTAAAAATGCAAAAAATAAAACTGCAAATGTTTTCATAATAATTTCCTAGGTTACAAATTCTAATTTCACAAAATCCTAAATCATAATTTTCATGATCGTGGTTTTGTTTGAATAGTTGAGCTTTAGGCTAAACGTTGAATATTTAACAGGCAAGGATAGATTTGTTTACAGCGTAGCAGTGTCAATTAATGGCGTAATGTAAATAAAATATTAAAGATTATTACAAAACGTCAATACAGAGATTCACAAACATTATTTTTAAATTTTGGAACTGGAAGCTGCCATCTTCTTTCAAATTTAGGACCGCGTTCGTCCATTTGGTTCCATTTTTCATTTGCAGATTCCATTGTGATATTGTCTTGGACAGTTCCTGAATCAATAATCACCCAAGTTTTCCCAGTCCAAATTAAGTTAGCAGGTCTGAAATCGCCGACATAAGCACCTTGAGCTTGGATTTTTTCGACGATTGTTAAAATAGATTGTGCTGCATTTTGGAATTGGCTTTCGCCGTTGTTAAATCTCTTTATGATCTCATCGCCTCGAATGCCTTCTATCCATGTTTTTAAGACGTATGTTTTTTCTTGAATTAAAACTTTTGAGTGTGGGATTTTTAAAGTTTGCCATTTTTTTGATTTTGCTGATTCTTTTGCAAAAGATTCTAAGGTCTCGGGCTTGTCATCCTTTGCGATCTTGAGTGCATAAAAGGCTCCATTTTTGGCTTTTACTTTGTAGACTATTCCTCGACGACCTTCGCCTGCTTTCTTAATGACTTCCAATTCGCGATTATGAACCGTGATGATATCTCCGGGTTTTAAATTTGGCTTGATTGTGGTTTGTTTTTTTGTAGAAGAAAACTCTGCATTGGATGGATTATGTGTGTTAACTGTCTTGTTCTTATCATCTGAAATATTTTTTTGCGAAATCTTTTGAGTCTTCTCTTCAGGAAAAGTGTTGAGCTGACTCTGGATCCATAATTTTCGTTGCTCAATATTTTTTATATTTAAAGATTTCAAAAGAATTAAATGTTGAGGAGAAGATTTGTATTTTGCAAAAACTTGGCTTTTCAAAAGATTCACAGTCGTTGGATCCGCCTTAACAACAAGTGCCGACAGTGCCTGCATCATATGAACAGTATGTTCATTAGAAAATACATTAACAGCAAGAGTTTGCATGGTCAGGCCATCTGCTTTTTCAATCAGTAATAAAATCGCCTGTTCCATATTTTTTGTATGGGCTTGAGAAAATGTGCTGGCTGCAAGCATTGCTAATGTTGAATTATTTGCTTTTACAATAAGCTTTTCAATTAAGTCCTGCATTTCAACTGTATGATCTTTGGCAAATACATAAGTTGCCAGGGCTAACAAAACCTGGTGATCGCCTTTGTTGATCAGCGTATCAATTAAATCATGTGTTGGGATTGTATATTTTTTTGAAAGAACATTTCTGGCAATATGTGCCAAAGTTTTTTGGTCGGATCTTTCGATTATTTCTATTAATGTTTTTTTAAATAAAACTGCATCAGGGTTTTTTGAAATTTCAAAAGCAAGCATTGCTAATTTTTCTTGTGATGCGTTTTCTATAAAAACCTTTTGTAAATCAGTTTTAATGTCTATTTTTGGCGAACCAAATAAATATAGAGCTAACAAACGATTGATCTCGTAATCAATATCTGCATCAATTAAGTTGCCAATCATTTGCCAATTCTTTTCGTCGAATAATTTAGGGATCTCGTCGTCGGGGTTTTTCAAGATAGGTGCCCAATCTGGGAAATTGAGAATGTATTCATTTTTTTTAGAGTTTACGGTGATGTCTTTTTTATTTTGAAAATGGATTCCGAATTGGCTTGGATCGATTTGAATATCAATTCCGATTAGTGATCGAGCGTCAAGGATATCAATTATTTGTGATTCTAAAATGAGCCCTTCGTGAGTGTTTTTCGTTTTAAGTAGAATAGATTTTAAATTGCTAATGTCATCAGGATTCGCCCGAGTCAGCACCTCAATCAGATCTGTGATTTGTTTTCTTTCTAATGCAAATCGTTTTTTTGTTACTTCATTTTCCCATTGTTTTTTTAAATCACTCATATAACGAAGATTTAATGATTTTGAAACAACGCCATCTATTGTTTTGTTGTGAGTAGGGCTGATAGGATGATATTTCCCATCTAATAAAAAGAAACGACTGGAACGGTCAGAAAATCTTGCTAGGTGTTCATAGTTTACAATGGATCCATGCATTTCTGAAGTTTTTAATCTGTTTGCTGATGGATTTAAGTGTATAAGAAAAGCACGCGATGAGGGGTGCTCTGTATTTGCACTTACTATTAAATGTGTTTTAATTTTTGAACGCACATTTGGAAACACATCGCCAATTTTTTTAGGGATTGTTCCAGCAAATCCAGTATCAATTAAGATTATTTTTTTCCCAGCACGGATTTTTTCTTCTGTAATTCCATTTTCTTGCAAATAATTTCGCAAATTTGCGTCACTCATGTTGGCGCGGGAAACATTAATCAGATGAATTCTTTTGGCGTCATTGGTTCCTTCGGTTACAAGTTTTGCGACATCATAAAGAAATTCAGAATCACGAGCTAGAAAATAGAGATCTGTTTCAGACGAATAAAAGGCGAGCATCTCGGCAACAAAAGAAAAATGAGCCATTTTCAGGGACTGCCAAGAGTCATCAGGGTTATGGTTTTCTGTGTTGATAGAGAGTATATCTGGCCGATCAAGATAAGACTCCCAGCCTTTAGGAAGATTTTCGGATGCTGAAAGCGCCACGGTACTATAAATATACAGTGACAGGAATGTCAGCCATTTGACTAAAACATTAACAGTGTTTTTGTTTAATCTGAGTATTAAGTAGCTCATTATCAATGTGTTCCCTCACTGCAAATTAGATTGCAAAAGAACCGCCATTATTTTTATACTCATTAGTTTAATAATTATTTTGCTGTCAAACTGTTAGACAGTGAATAAAGTCATCAGACAAGACCTCTTTCTGAAATAGGAATGTTTTTAAAATATTACTGTTAAAAATATTACTGTTAAAAATATTACTGTGTCAGAGCTTCTCACTCATTAAAAGGATTTCGAACAGCTTGCGTGTTATTTGGTATTTAAGTAGCGTAATGGGAGTAACTTTTTTGAGAAGGGAAAATTTATGCTGACTGGGTATTGTCATTGTAAAACCGTAGGCTGGTCTTATCCAATAATATTAGAGAGTGTAACAGCCTGCAACTGCACACTTTGCAGAAGATATGGTGCTCTGTGGGCTTATGGATATTTAGAAGATGGCATTACGATTTCAGGTGATACCAAAGCTTATGCGCGTGGTAGCCAGATAAATGGATATCATTTCTGTATAAACTGTGGATGCCTTGCCTATTACCTTGCGCGAGCGAAAGACTCTGAGGGGCGAATGCGAATAGCCGTGAACTTGAGAATGATTGACGACCCATCCGCGATTATGAGTTTGCCGATAGATCATTTCGATGGCTTAGATAAATTTGAAGATGAGCCAAGAGATGGCAGAAAAATCAAAGACCTCTGGTATTAACAATCTGAAATAGACTGGTGCGGCCGGAGAGATTCGAACTCCCGACACCTTGGTTCGAAGCCAAGTACTCTATCCAGCTGAGCTACGGCCGCATTGACTGATTTTATACAGATACGCGATAGTATTGGTCCTTGAGAAAATAATCAAGAGTGTCTCGCGTCTCTGGGCGGCTTACGACTCTGTGCGCTCAATACGAGTAAAAAAATGTGCTTAAAGTATTCAAAATAAAAAAACTGCGCCATCATATTTTCAAGCTTGGCAGGTGCAATTTTGTAGTTGTTGCCGGGTCTGATAATTTTTTGGAGGTTATTTAATGAGCACTCGTCATCTATCATTGTCCCTTTTGCTGTTTTTATCTTTGAGTGGTTTGAAGCTGCAAGCGATCACCAGTCTGCAATTTTATCCTGTCAGTCAGCAGGGCTTTATTTTCGCTCGTGGGGCGGACTCCTTGGGTAATCAAGATGATGACCCCGTACGTATGTTTCAGTGGATGAATGTGCCGGCTCAGGGCTCGTTTGCGGGGCTAGGTAAGGTCATTAAATCTGGCAACAAGGATTTTCAGCTGATCTGCAGCCAGGGGCAGAATATGTGTGAAATTATGCTTTCTGCCAAATCCTCGCGTGTGCAACTGATCCCTGGTGGGGGCGATAATGGGCAGGGGCTTATGAAATATTTAGCTAAAGGCGAAGAGGCCGATGCCCTTATTCGTCAGTTTCAGATGAGTGGGGATAGGGTCACCGAGTTCCAAAGTCGTGATCAGCGCATCAGTATTCGCGGAACTCCTGGGTATTTTCAAGTTCTGGCTCAGTAAGAACCCCTTTTATTTCAGGAATTTCATGTGTTGTTTTTTTTCTGCTGCCAGTGGTCGCATTTGACCTATTGTGTTATCGGCCAGCATGGTGTATAAGTTTGCATTCTATCTATAAATTTCTCTAATTACTCTGGGAGGATTTCTCGTGGCCTATGATTTAGAAACTGATGAGCTTGAAAAGCCAGCGGCAGTGTCGCCAACGAAGGTTGCAAGCAAAAGTGTTGAAGATGATATTGAAGACGAAGAGGACATGGGCGGCGAAGAAAAGTACGACATGTTCGGCGGCGGTCCTGGAGATTTCGATAAAAATTTAGACAAACTTGTTATTGGCGAAGAAGCTGAAGACACTTTGGATCTAGATGAAATCGATAATATTTTGGATTTGCCAGAAGCACAATTTCCAAAATTTACTTTGGCAAAAAACAAAGCTCGTTTTTTACGTATGGTCAGCTGGTATCGCGCTAAAGAAGAGTGGATCGAAGTTGCTCCTCTCAGTGGTGTGACCAAATTATTCAAACAACAAACCAAAGAGCTTGAGGGCATTCGCTCTAGCAAATTGGATTATGAAATGGAACTTGAGACAGGAACATTAACTCCGTCACAAAGATCATATCGTAAAGACGAATTGAAAATGTGCCGTGTACAAGAAAAAATGGCCGTTCATTTGATTGCTAAATTGCAATTGAAAATCAAATCGGGTCGTCGATAGACTGATTTGACCAAAAAATATTTGGTCTGGTCTGTGATCTGCTCTTTAGTCTAAGTAAAATAAGAAAATAAGAAATGCCAGCTGAAGAGCTGGCATTTTGTTTTTAAGCTCAAGCTAATAGCTTTGAGAAAATCAACTCGACAAAAATTATTTAAAAAGTGTCTCAAAATAAGAAAAAAAATATTTTTCACTTTCCCCTTCATTCTCACAATGAATCGCCGATAGGTAGTATGTGCATCAAACTGAGCATTTGGAGGAGGTATCCATGTCAAAAGAGTACGTTTTTATAGTGTCTGACAACCAACAATTTGTGGATCAGGCAAAAACTGCATTAGCTCCCTATGGAGTGGCGGTGAATAGTTATGGCACAAGCCAATGGCGTGATGGATTGGACAGTCCATTTTTCCGTGGGCAGTTGTCAAATGGGATGCCCACTTTGATTACTGGTCAAAATCCAGTAGAAGCTCACACTGGCAATGTTTTGCCATTTCCAACACCGGCACACAGTGGTGATGGTAAAGTAGCAACTATGGATGAGTTAGAGAGCAAAGCGATTGAGAATGCGATCATTCAATTTCGTGGCAATTTGACGGAAGCAGCAAAAGCTCTGGGAATAGGGCGCGCAACTTTGTATCGCAAAGTAAAACAGTATCAAATTGATCCATCTATTGCTCGCAAGAAAAGAGCTGTGGCAGCCTAGATCCAGTCTAGGTGTTACGATAATCGCTAGTCATAAGTCAGAGAGTAGCTTTTGCGCTCTTGGAAAAATCGCCCAATATTGAGATGATATCAGTAAGGGTTCATGACATCGAAAAGTTTGACAGTGCAAAACGGACTGAATTTGCACTGTCAAATTTTGTTTTGTCAGCTGACCAAAAGATCACTACACCGACAAGCTGTCAGATAACGTATTCGATTTGAATTGGCATCTTGTTCGCATTCTATATTAGTTAAAGAATGGGGTGTTTTGATATGAGAAACATTATTGATTTTCCTGAGGCGCGTATGAAAAGACAAAAAAGATTTCTGTATCTCGAAGCAAAAAATGCAGCAGCTGCATTTTCCATTCTTTCTTTGTTCGTCGCAGTACTTGTGATCAACAACAGTTTCTCAGATAAAATTCGTCCTATTTATGTTGTGTCTGGTGACGGTGGTCAGGACGCTTCACAACTTGCAAAATTAAACCGCGCTATTGCTAGTGCCGAACCCATGAATCCATTTCGTGATGTCGAGTGGGAACGAAAATTAGCAGATAAATTAAAGGCTGATGAGCGCACTCCTGCAAGTGTCGGTAAGACAGCATCTGTTATAGATGACCTGCGTTTTGGTTTGCTGGCTGGAAAATATCGTTTTGTCGACATCAGTGTTTCGCAGCGTGAGCCACAGGAAATCAAAGAACATACGGCATCGAATTCTACCGAGAGTTTAATTAAAGAGATTCATTATGCTGACTCTGTCGAAGCCAACGATCGTCCTGTATTTGTTGAGCCAGAAGAAATTCTTAATAAATATGGATCCGTGTTTGCGATTGCATTTTCAAGTTTTGACCGTTCCAATCCACAACAAAATACTGTCCGTGAATACAGACTTTTGGATGGACAAAAAAAGCAAGTCGGCTTGGCTGCTTTTACCATGGATGAAGAGGGCCGGTTTCTTTCATTAAAGCTCAGTTCTTCTGAAGTTCATTAATTTTTCTTCCGACAAGTCTTCATGGTATTTGAAGATTTGTCCATCGACGAAAATAAAACAATAAGACAGTATTTGCGTCTAGCAATGGTCAGTGACCGTTTGTTGGCGTTCATTTTTGATATTATTTTTCTCACACCAGTTGTGGGTTTGATGATGTCTGGAATGTATAAAAAAATTCAAATGATGAGTTATTTGAATCCAGAAGGTTTGGATTTAAATATCACCTTGCTGGTGTCTGCTGTTTTTATTTTTTTATTGGCTTCGCTTTTACAGACATTTTTTTTATTGTTGTGGCAAGCAACACCAGGTCAAATATTTTTTAAAATCAAAGTTGTCTCTGTCGATCAGCATCTTAGCAAAATGAGATTGACCCAAATTCTATTGCGCAGTTTTGTTTTTAGCTCGCAGTTTTTATTTTTGGGTATTCCATTTTTGGTAGTTCTTGGCGACAAACATCGCCGTGGTTTGCATGACCGTATTGCGGGGACCTTGGTGCTGACCTTGAAAAAAGTAGGCGACCCAGGGCCAACTGCATT
>JACCDN010532689.1_pt1 | contig 12897 bp, 15 predicted proteins | sample 7441691 | NCBI WGS metagenome assembly JACCDN01 (sample SAMN15323439, study PRJNA562643) | freshwater metagenome | isolation source: river surface water | place: USA:Blue River Watershed | collected 2017-08-16 | reverse complement strand
TCATAAAAATTTTCAAATGATGTTGTTTTGATAATGGGTTATTGGTGTATGAATAAAAGAAATATAAAAAGTATATCAACGCCAAATAAAAAATATGAAAAATTATTAAGTAAAAATTGTCCAATGTTAAAAATAAATGAATTCCGTACATCAATAATAGAAAATAAAAGTTGAATGAAATGTGAAAATTTAATAAGTAAAATAAATTACAAAAAACTGAATAAAGTGTATATTCATTAGAAAAATTAAAAATGAGAAAAAATATAAAAAAGTAATATCAAATAAAAAAAGTTAATGAAATATATAAATAGAGACAAAAACGCAGTAAAAAATATGATCTTAATAGTTTTGTCTTATATAAAAAATAATGTAATGCCTAAAAAATTTGTTTTTGGAACAAAAATCAGTAATGTTTGTTAATGCAACATATAAAACTGAAAAGTCTGTATAGACCATTTATAGTAAGAAAGTAAAAATGCTAATAAACACAATTTCAAACTGGACTTACTATAATATATAAGATATTTGATATTTAAAATTACTATAAATTATTGATTTTTTCGTTTTTTTCCTATTTTTATGATTTTTTTTTCAATAGCAATATTTGTATCTTGTTGTTCTTTTGTTTGATTATTAAATAAATTTAATTGTTCAGATGTTAATTTTTCTATATTTATTCCAAAATCGATATCTTCTAAATTTATTAAATCATTATATTCATTTATCAACGCGGTATCATTTTCAATATGCATATCATTATTTTTATTAATATAATTAGTCAAATCATCACAATCATTTTCGTTATCATTAATGTTATTAACAACAACATCATTATTAATAATAACAGTTTCATTATTAATAATATCAACATTATTATTCATAATGTAATTAATATCTGCTACATCAACATAATCATCAATATTATTATCAACTGTATTAATTTTTAAAGAATCAATTTCATTTAATAAATTTAATTTAGTGTTTGATTCCAATGTTTCAATATTTTTTTTATTGGATTCAAGTGATGTTTTTAATTCTTTGACACATTCACTCGATGTAAATTCTATAATATCGCATATTTTATTGTTGTAATCCATACCAATGTTTTCAACTTGTGTTATTGTATTTTTTTCTAATTTGATATTATTTAAATCAACATTCATATGATTTTTAGTGTTTAATGAATTATTGACTAAATTATCTGATGTTTCTGACAACATTAAATCATGTATTTTATTGCTTCTATTATTTTTTCGGCATTCATTATTTAATATTTTTTTAAATTCATACTGACATAAAAAATATAACATTGTTATAAATATTGATATAAAAAAATAATTTAATTTTATTATTGGTATTAAAAAATGATATACAATAATTTTTTTTAAAAAAATATTTTTTGAAATTAAATTTATAACACAATTTGATTTAAAATATCCTAATTTTTGTTCATAATCCAAATAATTATATATATGATAAAAATTATAATAATAATTTACTAATTTTGTACCATACATAATTATAAAAATTATAATTAAAGATTGTATAATGTCATTTAACATGTTTATTTGGTATTATAAACAAAAATTTAAATTTAATTTATTACAAATTTATATTCCATTTTAATTTAATTGATACTTTTTGAGAAAAAGATTTTTTTTTCATACGTTCAAACAATCTATTATTATAAAATTGTTCTAATGTTTGAAATCTTTTGCCTGTTATTTTATCATATTTATTATCACATTTTTTATATCTATTAAATATATTATTAAAATTAGTTGTATCATCACATGAATCATTCGAATCATCTAATTGAACATTTGAATCACCTAATTGAACATTTGAATCACCTAATTGAATGTTTGAATTATCTGATTGAATATTTGAATTAGATGATTTTGTATCAGTTTCAATGTCTAAATCTGATTCGGTATCTGAATCAATTTTTATTTTATCATACTTTTCACATGGTTCAACTTGTGGATAATTTAATTCTATTGTTGATAATTCTGACAATTCTGAACTATTTGATATTTCTGTTATGTTATCTTGGTCAACATCTGGTTGGTTAGACATATCAAGTTGATTATCTTCATCAAAATAAATTAAAATTTTATCTATAAACATTTCAAATAATTTACTACTATTTAAAATAAAGTTTTTTCTAATATCAAAACGCATTAAATTATTTGATATTTTAGATGTATCAAATGATTTAAAATTATTTTTTGAAAGATCTAAATACACTAAAGATGTTGGAATATTTTTTAATTCACTTAATTTATTATCGGATAAATTTAAATTAATCATATCATCATTTAATTTCACAGATATATCACTAATTTTATTATTAGAAATATTTAATTCTTTTAAATTATATGGCAATGTAATAATGTTTGTTATCGCATTATTTGATAAATTTAATTTTTCAATATAACAATCAAAAAAATTTACATTTACTAAATTACAATTTTCAAGTGATAAATTATTTATTTTACATTTATTAAAACTGATAGTATTTATTTTATTAAAATCCAAAATAAGTTTATCGCAATCTAAATCATTAAATTCTGTTGTTGAAAATAAATTTTTTTTCAAACTAATTGTTCCCCATTTTCTATTGTCCCATGAGATATACGATATTAAATTATTATCCAAATGTACATTTAAAATATTAGTTGGTAATTCATGAATATCACCATTTCTAATAATATTATCATTCAAATTTATTGTGTTTACATAGGGTATAATTGAATATAAAACATTATTTATTGAACGTATTCCTTTATTTGAAAAATCAGTTATCATTATTAATAGTTAATTTATTGAATATTATGATGTATTTACATATATATTATAATATTCAATTTTTTTATCAATATAATCTATACTGATAAAATATGTAAAATTGTATGAGTTTATCAGTGGCTTTTTATATAAACTAAAAGTTTATATAAAAATTATATACTAAAAATATAGCTTGATTTTGATACAAAATCAAATAAAATCAAACATTTTTAGTATTCGCATGAAGAAATGTTTATACATAGCAATAAACACTTAAAATTAAAACATCAATGTGTTTGATTACACATTTATTCGTAAGATTTTACTTTTTTAATTTTTACATTAAATTGATCTTGATAATTTGTGTAATAAAATTTTAGATTAATTTAGTTTTAATTAATTCCATCAATAAATCAAAAACATCATCATAAGATTCATCAAAAGTTGAATTTTCTTTTAAATTATAAAATTTATTAAATTTAATATTTTGTTTCAATTCATCATATTTTGGATTGAAAATATATTCAAAATATATTTTTTCATTTGCATCATTAGAATTATCAAAATCAATAAATTTATTTTCTGATAACATTTTTTTACATAAAGTCATATTCATTGAATAAAAAAAAGAAAAATCATAATTAAAATTTATTTTTTTGGTATCAATATAATTTCCATATATTATTACACCTGTTGATTTTAATTTATTTATATCATTGTTAAATTTATCCCAATCATAATTCTCGGTATCTTCATATATTTTAAATTTAACATCTTCAAATGTTAATTCTTTAAATGTATCTTTTATCAAATAATCATTTATATTTATAATAGGTAATTTTAAATCAATTTCTAATTCTTTTGCAATTTCAGATTTATTTGAACAAGGCAACCCTAAAATTAAAATAATTAATTGAGAATACTTTTTTATAAATGCTTCTAATATGTTCATTCAAATTATTATATAATAATATAATAATTTATATTATATTATTATATAAATATAAATGAGTTTGATAAATGATAGTTTGGTTGTGTTGATTAATATAATTCATTTGATTGTTATTTTATTTGTTTTAATTGCTCCTTTTTCTAATTCAAATTATTTATTATTACTACATGCAATAATAGTTCCATTTATTATTCTTCATTGGTTATTAAATAACAATACGTGTTGCTTGACTCTTATGGAAAAATATATTCGAGAAAAAAATACTGGAACGAATTGCAAAGAAGGGGATTGTTTCACATATCAATTAGTAGCACCCATTTATGATTTTAATAAAGATCATGAAGCATTTTCAACATTTATTTATGTTCTTACATTTAGTTTATGGTTCATATCAATTTATAATATCAATACTAAAATTTATGATGGTGAAATTAAAACAATTGATGATTTATGCATAATTTAATGTAAATACACAAAAATTATTCACATATGCTTGTGGTTGATGATGTTGAATTAATACCCATATTTATCATTTTTTTTTTTATATTTGAATCAACATTGCCTCCTGATTGAACTTTTTTAAATATACCCATATCTAAATTAGATTGTTTTGAATTTTTTCTATGTTTTAATTCACTTAAACTCATCAATGTATCAGTTTCATTTGTTTTACCACCGATTTGTTCTGTTTGTCCAATGTTTGATGTATCTGAATATTTATCAGATTTACCGATCATTTGTAATGATTTTGAATAATTAAACATTTCATTCGATTTACCTCCAATTTGTTCAATTATTGATGAATCTGAATATTTATCTGATTTGTCGGTTAATTGAGATTTATGAAATATGTTTTTTGAACCACCTGTTTGTTTTGTTAATGCTTCTGATAAATCAGAAGTATCAGAAAAATTTAAATTTTCAATTTGTGTGTTCATTTCAGATGTTTCATGTGAAAGTTGGGGATTTGTTTTAATGTTTTTAATTGCTTTTTGTATTTTCATAGGATCAATATCTTCGTTAAAATTTTTATTGGTATCGCTAATGATTTCTCGTATGGCGTCTATTTCAGGTTTTTTCATAAATTCTTTTATACTTATTTTTTCTTTTTTATCGCCATTAGCAAAAATCATTGTATCAGTGTCAATATCAATAGATTTTAATTTATATCCATCAATATCCCTTTCAAATAACATATTTAATCCAAAATTAAATATTTTTTTTTCATTATCTTGAAAATTCATGACCATTATATTATATAATATATAATAATTTAAAAAAAATATATTTATAATAATTTTTTAAATTCATTCAATTCATTTATTAAATCATAATATTTTTTCATATCATCAGTGTTTGACAATTTGTTTACTAATATAGTTTTTTGATATATTCTATCAAATTTTACTACCAATTGATTTGAACATTCTTTTTTCATAACTTTTTTTAATCCTATGCATATTTTACTTAAATTATTATCTTCAAATAATATATTATTGTTTATTTTTAATTTATTTATTATTAAATCAATACATTCTTTTATTTTTTGCTTATTATTTAAATTTTCACATAATTTGATTTCATTTGTTGTATCTGTTTTGATTTCTAATTGATTTTTTATTATGGGTTCTTGTTTAGATTCTAATACTTTTTCTGTTTCATTTTTTGTTTCATTTTCAGATGCATTTTCTAATTCATTTTCTATTTCATTTTCTAATTCATTTTCTGATTCATTTTCTGATTCATTTTCTGATTCATTTTCTATTTCATTTTCTATTTCATTTTCTATTTCATTTTCTATTTCATTTTCTGATTCATTTTCTGATTCATTTTCTATTTCATTTTCTGATTCATTTTCTGTTTCATTCATTGATTCATTTTCTGATTCATATTCTGATTCATTATCTGATTCATATTCTGATTCATTTATTGATCCATATTCAGTTTCATTTTCATTTTCATTTAAGGATTCAATTTTGGTTTCAAATACATTTTCATTTGCTAATTTTGTTTTTAATTTAGTATTAAGTGTTGTTTCTGAATCAACATTATTATGATATTTGTTTGTTTGTATTATTTTTGAATTATCATGATCATATTTTTTTATTGGTTTCATTGGTTTTATTTTTGAATTAATGTTGAATAAATTAATTGATTCAGATGAAAATTGTTCAATGTGTTTATTTATAGATTTATCGGTATTTGGTGTTTTTTCATTTAATTTTACAAAAAAATTGTTTGGTATGTTTTGATTTAATTTATTTGAATTTGATTTGTTTGATTTATTTAAATTCAATTTATTTGAATCAATTTTTGATGAAGATTCGATAGTGTAATGATTTTCAATAATGTTCAAACCTAATTTATCATTTGCTTTTTCTAAATTATTAAAACATTCAATAATATTTTTTGTTTCATTATTTTTAAAAATTTTAATAATATTTTGTGTTTTTGATTTAGTTGATTTGGTTGATTTAGTTGATTTAGTTGATTTAGTTGATTTGGTTGATTTAATGAATTCATCATTTTCTAAATTGCATATGGTTGAAACTTTATTTAATTCATTTATAGGTAAATGAGATGACAATAAATCAGATGATAAATGTTTGGATGATTTTAATTTATTTTTATTTAAAATATATATTAATGATTTTATGGGTAAATTAACAATAGATTTAACTTTTATAGAACAAGAACAAATATTTTTAACATGTTTATAATTATGTATAAATTTATTATTGTTTGAATAATGACAATAATTGAAATAAAATTTTTTTCTTGCAATAAAAAAATTCAAAATTTTTATTGGATAATATTCTTTATATTTTTCTAATAAAAAATTGAAATCAATATTTAATAAATTTATAAATAATTGTTCAGATTCCAATGAACTAAATAATAATTTTTTTTTATAATTTTTTTTAAAAAAATCAATAAATTCAATATGGGTATTAAAATTATAATTTTTTTTAAGATATTGAATATCATATTTATAGTAATTATTAACAAAAATAATTAATCTTATAATAAATTTGTCTAATTTATCAACGAGTAAATTTATCATCTAAAATATTAATTATTATATAAAATAATAAAATAAAAAAAAACATTAGAAGAAATTTGACATAAAAAATTAATCATAAGGATTATTTTTTTTATATTTAATATTTTGATTTGACAAAATATCACACATATTCATTAATTTATCGGTAAATTCAACTAAATATTTATTTTGATTTATTAACAATTTGATGTAAATGGGTAAAATTTTATCATCAAAATTTTTATTGTTAAGATCAATATTTTTATTATTGTCAAAATTATTATTGAGTTGAAAACCATCATATCCATCATCATAATTAGTGATATCAATATTTGAACCAAATGAAACATTTTTTTCAAATGTTTCATTAAGATTTTTGAAATTTTTAAACATAACCGTATTAATATCAGATATATTGTCCCATCCCATTTTGCCCATTGAAATATTATCATCATCGACATTAATAATATATTTATTAATAATTTCATCATTTGGATCAACTAAATCTTTAATAAATTTTTTTAAACAAGATTTAAAATTCGTTAAAATACTTGTATAACTAATTTTGTTTTCAATAAAATAAAATATTTTTTTTTTAATACAATAATCGATTAAATTGTTTGTTAATAAATTTATATTGTTCAGTTTATCATCAAAAGTTTTATTTAATTTGTCATAATCGCATATTTTTTTTATATATTCGTCAATAATTTTTTCTATAGATTTATTTATATGTTTATCAATAATATTGCTATTCATATTTATATAGATAATATAAACATTTTTTATTTAATATTTTTTCAATAATATTTATACAAATAATAAATGATACTTGATATACTTAAAAAGATCAATAATAATTTACAATAATCATTTAAATAATCCCAATAATTTGTTATTGCATATATTAACATTAAAACTCCACCTACACTTAAACTCCATCTAAGAATCCAATTTGGTGTATTAGTATCATTATTATTACTAAGCCATACATAACCAAAAACAATTCCAATAATACTAATAAAATATATTATCCAAACATACAAACTAATTTTATTTGCTTCCATATCAACATCTATATCAATCAATTGATCATAATATTGAGAACTAACAATTTCAGCAAATTTTGTAATTAATAAAATATATAAAAAAGATATAATACCAATTATAAAAATATTAAATCCATTAATTTTGTTTGAATTATTATTTTTTTCCATATAAACAATAACTTTTATTTAGAAAAATATTTTTCTAAATAAATATTATATTATTTTTACACTTAAATTTATTTTATTCCTATACTTAAATTTTCAATAATTTGATCATCTAAATATTTTATTATTTCATCTAAAGTTTCAGAATTTAAATTTAATTCAATTAATGAATAATTAAGTTTATTTTTATAATTCAAATAATTATCATAAATTTCTGTATATGTTTTTTCATTTAATAAATTAATAAAATTTACATCATTACTTTTCAATAATATAAAAAAAATATTTGCATAATATTCTGATATTCTTAATAAATTGGGTTCATTATAATTGCCAGAACCCATAAATTTAGCTGTTTGTAAAAGTAAATAAAAAAATTTAGATAAAATATTGATGTAATCATTGATGTAATCATTATTTAAATTTATATTGTTAATATTTTTTTTATATTTAAAAATTTCATCAAGTAAATTCAGAGCTTCAATATTAAATTTTGGAAAAACATTTAATATTTTATTTTTTACCGGATTTGATATGTCAATTCTTGAATTTAAATAATCAATATTTTTTGATAATGATGTTATGAAATGAGAAAGATCATTCATATCAAATTCACAATCTTCATTTAATTTTTTTTTTATTTTATTAAAAATATTAATAAATGTAAATGCAATGTAATAACCATGTATTGTGATTTTATTTAATTTACAATATCTATTTGTTTCAGTTAAAAATAATATTCCAACAATGTAATCAATTTCTTCAATATTACCAATTTGTATTATTTTATTTTTTTGTTCAATAATGAATTTTATCAAATTTTCTTTATATAGTCCAATTTTTTCATTTTTATTATATTTATTTGAATTTATTGCTTTAATAATTTCACTCATTATATTTAATATTATATTTAATATTTTATAAAAATAAACATGCAAATTATAAATACTATATTAGTAATTTTAATGTTTTAGATGATCTTGTTATTGATGTGTAAAGACATTTTGATGTTTCATTTATATTGTTATTAGTCAATATATCATTCATATCAATAAATACATTTTTAAATGTAGAACCTTGTGATTTATGAACTGTTATACAATATCCATAATTTAATTCAGCAAAATATTCAACAACATTTGTTTGAAATTCTTTATATAATTTATTTATTTTTTTTTCTACTTCTGATTGTAAATTGCATTTTGTCATATTATTTTCTTTTGATAAATTAATTAATTCATAAGAGGCTGTTTTAAGTTTAATAATATTTTTTTCAATTTTTTCTATCAAATAATTAAGTTTTTTTAAATCCTCATGAATTGATAAAATGGTATATGTTGGAATATTCATATTATTGTCCGTCAAATCAATGATTTTTTGAATTTTCATTTTATATACATCAAAAATTTCCATTTGTATTAAATTATTGATTTTTTTATAATATTTTCTAAATTTATCATTTAAATTAGTGGTTATATTATTATTTATTTTAAATTTTAATGGTTCTAATTTATGTTTTATTTGTTCAATTTCAATTAATTTAACTTGTTCTGATGTGTAAAAATTAACAAAATTATTTGCTGCATTTTCTAATTCATTTTGTTTATTTAAATCATCATTTGCCATATTAATTCTATGAAAATTATTAAATATTAATATTTCACCTATTTCCCATTGTGATAAATTTTTTTTGTTAAAAATATTTTCTCTAACATACTGATTATAAATATTACATTTTTTATTTGTCCATGTTAATATTATATTATTGTTGTGATTATCTATCATTTTTTCATGATTATTTAATAAATTATTTTTTTCATTATCAAAATTTGGTGTATCCGTTTTAAGTAATTCGACAAATTCATTTAACCATTTTTTTGTTTCATTATTTTCAACAGAATATAATACTATATCTTCTGTTATATACTCCCCTACATGCGGTATATCATTATCTTTTTTACTAAAAATCCATTTACGATGTGAATTTGATAATTCCATTATCATTTGATTAGATGTTCTTATTATTTTATCTAATTCTAATTTTTTTATTTTAGAATTAAATATTAAAGAATCAGGCTGATTTACAGGTGGCAATTGTGCTGGATCACCTACATAAATAACTTTAACACCTTTATTTGCTTCTTCTGAAAGTATTTCTTTTATATCTGTGATAATTTGGTTAGATAACATCGAACATTCATCAACCACCACCAAATCATATATAGACCATTTTGGTTTTATTTTACCTTTAGCAAAATATTTTTCTCCTTCTATACCAACATATGATTGATAACCTAATAATCTGTGAATTGTCATTATATTTATCACATTGTTTATTTCAGTATAATCTTCATTTGAATCCGGAAATAATTTTGATTTAGCTATATTTACAGCTTTATGTGTTGGTGCAGCCATTACTATTCTTTTACATATTTTATTTTTAGTCAAATCATTGATAAATTTAGCCATTAATGTTGTTTTACCAGTTCCAGCATAGCCAATTAATAATATTTCATTTGATACATCATTTGATACAAATTTAATTAATTCATTATAAATTTTTTTTTGTTCATTTGTCAATTTAATAGTGTCATTTGAATTTATATCAGTTGTGTTAATATTGTTATTTAAGGTAATTTTATTCATTTATACTTGATTTTTACTGTATTTAATGATAATTTCAATTTTTATTAGACATGATTACAAAAAAATATGACAAACTGACAAGTGTATAAGAAATTATACAAATGATTAATCGAAAAAATCTATAAAAAATTAAAAATATAGTTTAAAATATCAGAATTTTTATCAAATTTTCTATAAAAAAATGATTTTGTATTTTTAATATTTTTAATGTCTTCGATGTTTATATTATATATTGTTTTTGGATTTTTTGCTATATCATCAAATTTATTTTTTAACAATAAAATTTCATCATTTATATTAATTTTTGGATTTTTTTCTTGTTTTTCATATAATAATTTAATTTTGGTTTTAATTTTTTTTTTTATATTTTCAACATAATCCCAATCATCATGTATAACAGCAAAATCAATATATTTTTTTAATGGTGTTATACTTGATAAAAAAAATTCATCTCCTACATGCATTTTTCCAAACATTTTAACATCATTTATATTATTTAACAAATCACTTATATGATGTCTTGCCAAACACATCCTCGCATAATGTTTTATTATGTGATTTTTAAATTTTTTTTTAATTTCATCATTTAATCTAACTTCATAATCATATTTTGATATTTTCATTATTTTTATGAGTGATATGTCTATGTTATTTTTTATTGTAAATTCATAAAATTCATTAAATGGTTTAATTGGTAAACAAGATTCAGAAATTGTAATAAATTTTACATTATCTTTGTTTTGATATGCTGTTTTAAATAACTCTAAATATGCATTAACAATGTATCCCCATCCTGTTTGTTGTAAATTATTAATTATGCATTCCGGTTTCCAAGTATGTAAATGAGGATATTTTGGATGTATGTATATATTTATTTTATCATAATTATCTTTGAAATAATAATCCCAAATTTTTGGAAAGTTTGGATTATCAATAATTAAAAATAAAAATGCTATTTTATTTTTAGACATTTATATAAAATTTGAAAATAAATTTTATTTTTTTAATTTAATACATTTGTATTAAAAAACAATTATATATAATGTTTATATGTTGTGAAAAATTGATTTTTATTTATAATCTACATGATTTACTTGTGTAATAATTCAATCATGAATAAAACAAAAGACTATTGGATTATTGATGATCATTTAATATTTAAACCTGAATTTAATAAGTCATTAGACAAATATGCAAATTTATTAAACAAATACACATATTTAACATTTTCAAATTACAATGATTGGAACATTTGTATTGAAACAAATAATAAATATATGTATAAGTATTATGATCAATACATTCGTTCAAAATTCAATCACCCTATTGAATTAAATCAAAAACTTACACATTTGACTATGGGTGCATCATTCAATAAACCAATTCAATTAAATCAAAATCTTACACATTTAACCATCAGGTATAAATTTGATCGACCGATTCAATTAACAAATAAAATATTTATGTTTGAATTCAAATTCTTATAATTTGATTGATAATTTACCAAATAGTATTGAAGAATTAGAATTAGGATACTGTAATTCACCAATGAATGATTTACCAACTTCTATAAAAATAATCAAATTGAATTGTGATGAATACGCACATGAACTAAATTGCTTACCAATATCTGTTGAATATTTAAAATTAAATGAATTTTATAATAAAAAAATTTCTAATATTCCAAAAGGACTAAAAAAAATAGTTTGTTCTAAAAATTATCAATTTATTAATGATTTGACTAATTGTGTTGTTGAGACTTTTGAGACTGAAGATTATTTTTGAAATAAATATATAATCTCAACTTGATCCAATAATTTATTTATTATAAGTTGTCGTGTTGATGATTTTTATACTGTATAGAAAATAAAAAAATTGATTTTTATACAAAATGCATATGTGTATAATATTATATAATTAAATTATGAATAAACTAATTGTAACAACAGATTATTGGTTAATCAATGAATATATAATATTTAAACCCAATTTTAATGATTCTTTAGATAAATATGCAAAATTATTAAACAAATATACACATTTAATATTTTCAGATTACAATGATTGTAAAATTTGTATTGAAACTAATAATGTATATAATTGCAAGTATGATAAATATGTTAGTTCAAAATTTAACAAACCATTCAAATTAAATGAAAATCTTACACATTTGACATTGGGTTGTTGTTTTAATCAACAAATTGAATTAAATCAAAATCTTACACATTTAACTATGGGTGAAGAATTTAATC
>JACCDN010243429.1_pt1 | contig 12898 bp, 8 predicted proteins | sample 7441691 | NCBI WGS metagenome assembly JACCDN01 (sample SAMN15323439, study PRJNA562643) | freshwater metagenome | isolation source: river surface water | place: USA:Blue River Watershed | collected 2017-08-16 | reverse complement strand
TTTTTGTCATGTGCCAAAGTTTTGACATCAATGTTTTCTATGGCACGCAATTTGACGATCAATTTTCGAAGCAAACTTTTGGCATTGGGGTAAAATAACTTCGATGACAAAGACTGATTGTGTTTTTCTTTATAATCCGCTGCCAAGAGAGAATAGGCAAAAGCAGAACAATCAACACCAAGATTGTGCTCGACGAGAAATTGTTTCAGCTTATCTTCGTCGAGTTTTGTGAGATCAACTTTTTCCCGCATGGCAAAAAGATTTGCCTCATCGACAATTTCCTGTGGACTTCCTTTGCCAAGAAGAACACGCAGACCGGCACGAACTTTGCTTCGTCTATTATTGAAATATGGACAAGAAACACGACCAGCTCCTTGTGGAAAGGGGAGTAAATAATAATCAGTGAGAACCATTAGTCCTTCGTTTGAGAGAAGTTTTATGCCAAAGGGCATTGTCTGTTGAATGTCTCTGCCAAGGGTATTGAACTCCAAGTGTCCTTTCATGAAGGAATGCTCTGATTGAATACGCAAAAGATCTGATCCAATATCAGTATTGGTATAAGTGAGATATTTCAAATTCATGGCCGCAAGTTTTGGCAGAACGCTTTCAAGGTTTTGTTTTGACAGATCCATCACTCTTTGGACGATTTGTGCTCCATTATGAATAGCAATCAAATTACTTTTAAATTTTTGCTCGAGCAGGGACAAGAGATGCGCTTCAAAAGTAGTAAGTCCAGATGAAGAAGATTGTTTTTGTTGTAATTGTGATTCGTAGGTAGTCGACGCTGGCTGACGAGCATTTATTTCAATCAAATATATATCGTCTTTTTGTGTATCGTAGACTGCATCAATACCAAACAGTCCCCTCCATCCATCTTCACGAAGTTTATTACCAATAGCCGTTGCCATTGTGGTATATTTTGTAAAATTTTTTGGTGAAAGAATTTTGTGTGGCAGTGCCCAATCATTTCCTATGGTTGCAAATGGTTTATCTGTAAATGGCTGCATACCAGTAATCTGGTAGCTCATGTTACCAATGAGCACTCTATCATCTGTTACGACATTGTTACTGGTGAGCATTGGTCCAGATATAAACTCAGTAATGCGTACTGGCCGATCAGGAAACTTGTCTTGTATTTCTTTGAGCTCCAAATTACTCGAGATGAACATGGTGCCAAGGCCTGTATGCGCGCGATTGAATTGCAAAATAAATGGCATGCCTGTGGTTTCATCAAACTGTACATTTTTGGCCAGCTGAATTTTGTGTGGTGGAAGATATTTGGTGAGTTCCCCGAGCCATTCTACCTGTGTGATTTTTTCTTCGATTTTTTGGGCGAGTTTGGCGCTTGGATTGAGCAGCTTCCAATTTTTTTCTCTACAGATTTTTTCAATAACCGTGGTGTTTTTGAAGACAACAATATTGGGCTGTTTGGCGCCAGAGCTTTTTTGGATAAATTCTTCAACCTCTGCATGGTTCAAGAGTTCATAGGTGTCGAGGAGCGTGTCATTTTCAATGAGTAAAATGTTTGTTCGCGTTTGGGCTATTTTCTTGCCAGAGGGGGTATAATTTGAGATAATAAAATAACCAGGCATTTCAAGGCTGGTTGCCCGTTCAATGTCTCGGGTTACATAAAAAACTGGATTGTTTGGAAGGGTAGTTTGAAGTGACATAAAAAGGAGTATTTGCATTCAAAGTATAGTAGAAAACCCTATTTTTGGCAATTATGACTGAACTCTATAAAAAACTCAAAGAATTTGGCACCGTGAAGCTCAATGAACCCCTGAGCAAACATACGACCTTCAAAATTGGCGGAAAGGCTGAATTTTTTGTCATAGCCGAGCAAACTGACCAACTCGTCCAACTCCTCAAATTTTTGGATGAAGAGGGGATAGAACGATTTATCCTCGGTGGTGGCAGTAATATGCTCGTTCGGGACGAAGATAGGCCAGGAGTGGTTATCCAAATAAAAACCAAAGATTCGCAGGTCATAGATACTGGAATTGTTGCTGATGCAGGATGCTCAACTGTAGCGACAGCCAATCTGAGTATGAAAGAAGGCTTTGTTGGCTTTGAATGGGGGGTTGGGATACCTGGAACTATGGGGGGTGCAGTTCGTGGTAATGCTGGTGCTATGGGATGGGAGATGCAAAACAATGTCGAGGGCGTTGATGCCTATATTGATGGAGAAGTCGTGTATCTTTCAAATGCAGACTGTGATTTTCATTATCGTCATAGTATTTTCAAAGAAAACGGGGGAGTGGTACTGCGTGTTCATCTCAAGCTGGAAAAGTCTGAAAGTAAAGATGGAATGAAAAAAGCTCTTGAATATTTGCAATATCGAAGCAAAACTCAACCCCAAGGCTATGCTTCAACAGGTTGTATCTTCAAAAATTTTGAAATAAAAAATCCCGAGAGCCTCCAATTTGATCTGCCAGAAGAATTTCAGCAAAAAAGAAAAATATCAGCAGGATGGCTCATTGAAAAATCTGGTATGAAAAATGCCCAGGTAGGAAAAGCCAAGGTGAGTGAGACACATGGAAACTTTGTGGTAAATATGGGAAGTGCCACGGCCACAGAAGTACTCACCCTCATTGAGCAGATAAAAGAAAAAGTGTATGATACCTTTGGTATTGAAATAGAAGAGGAGATTCAAATAGTTTAATTTTAATCTGAAATATATGGTCACCACACTTCACGCTACCGGTATGCAATTGACCGATGCGATTCGAGAATACGCCGAAGAAAAAATCCATGGACTCGAAAAATTTTTTGATAACATCATAAAGATTGAAATCGATCTCGGTCTACAATCCCAACACCACAACAAAGGAAAAATATATTATGCAGAAGTAAATATTTCTATTCCAGGAAAGGTTTTGCGCGTAGTCAAAGAATCTGAAGATCTGTATAAAGCAATTGATAAAGTAAAAGATCACCTCAAACATGAACTCGAAGATATAAAAGAAAAAATGCGTCACAAAGACAAGAATGCTATCCGAAGTCAAAAAGAGTATGTCCCAGAACCAGATGAAGATTTTGACCAAGAGTAAGAGAAAACAAACCAAAAAAGAGACTCAACCGAGCCTCTTTTTTTATATGGACAAACAGAGAAAACAATGGTATAATCAGCCCTAATTTCACATGCTAACTGAATTTTTATGGGAATTGTCAAATCTGTCTATGAAAAAGTGTTTGGAAGTAGTAATACTCACACACTCAAATTGTTTCAGAAAAAAGTCGATCAAATAAATGCACTCGAATCAAATTTTCAATCACTCAGTGATGATGCTCTCAAAGCAAAAACAACGGAGCTCAAAGAACGCCTTAAAAAAGGCGAAACACTTGAGGATGTTTTGGCAGAAGCCTTTGCGACGGTGCGTGAAGCCTCTCGTCGTGTTTCAGGCATGCGTCATTTTGATGTGCAGCTCATCGGTGGAATGGCACTCCACAATGGTATGATTGCCGAAATGCGAACTGGAGAAGGAAAAACTCTCGTAGCAACGCTTCCAGCTTATCTCAATGCACTCGAAGGCAAAGGTGTGCATGTGGTAACAGTCAATGACTATTTGGCACGCCGCGATGCTGTGTGGATGGGGAAAATTTATCATTTTCTCGGCCTCTCCGTCGGTGTTGTCCAAAATTTGCGCGTGAGCTATATCTATGATCCAGGAGTGGTGGCTCCAACTCCCGAAGATGCCGCAATTGAAAGTACAGAAATTTTGAGTTTCAAAGTAGAGTATGATCATCTGCGTCCTTCGAGTCGTCAAGAATCCTATCAGTGTGATATCACCTATGGTACCAATAATGAATATGGATTTGATTATTTGCGTGACAACATGGTGCAGGAAATCTCTGAAATGGTTATGCGTCCAGGAAATGAAATGCACTATGCACTCGTCGATGAAATCGATTCTATTTTGGTGGATGAAGCCCGAACGCCTCTGATTATTTCGGCGCCTGCGGGAGAAGCAACTGATCAATATTATCAATTTGCAAAATTGGTTCGTCAGCTTTCAGAAAAAACAGATTATAATGTCGATGAAAAACTTCGTAGTGCAACTTTGACCGAAGAAGGTATTGCAAAATTTGAAAAGTGGCTCGGAATTGAAAATATTTATGTTGAAGCGGGTATTCGTACGGTTCATCATATTGAACAAGCACTCAAAGCCGAAGTCCTCTTTAAGCGTGATAAAGAATACGTCGTCGATGGCGATGAAATCGTGATCATTGATGAATTTACTGGACGCAAAATGCCAGGTCGCCGTTATAGTGAAGGGCTTCACCAGGCTATCGAAGCCAAAGAAAATGTGAAGATCCAAAAAGAAAGCCAGACTCTTGCAACTATTACATTTCAGAATCTTTTCCGCATGTACAAAAAACTTGGTGGTATGACGGGTACTGCTGAAACTGAAGAAGAAGAATTTCGACGTATCTACAACCTCGAAGTTCTCGTTATTCCGACCAACAAATCTGCGGCTCGACTGGATCACTCAGATCGTATTTACAAGGATGAAACAATCAAATTCAAAGCAGTAGCAAAAAAAATTAAAGAAGTACAAGAAAAACAACAGCCTATTCTCGTTGGTACTATTTCGGTAGAAAAAAACGAAGCGCTCAGTAATTATTTGACTGGTCTTGGTATCAAACACGAGATCTTGAATGCCAAAAATCATGAACGAGAAGGAGAAATCATTGCTCAAGCAGGACGTCCAGGAGCGGTCACTCTCGCTACCAACATGGCAGGACGTGGTGTGGACATCAAGCTTGGGGGTATTGCTGCTGATCCAAAAGATATTGAAACTGTAAAAGCTGCCGGAGGTCTCTTTGTGCTTGGAACTGAACGTCATGAAGCGAGACGTATTGACAATCAGCTGCGTGGACGCTCTGGTCGTCAAGGTGATCCAGGAGAAACACAATTTTTTGTCTCTACTGATGATGATCTGATGCGTATTTTTGCCGGTGACCGACTCAAAAATGTCATGAACCGTCTCAATGTGCCTGATGATATGCCAATTGAGCAGGGGATGATCACCAAAATTCTCGAAAATGCGCAAAAAAAAGTCGAAGGACATAACTTTGATATCCGCAAACATTTGCTTGAGTATGATGATGTACTCAATCGTCATCGCAGTGTTGTCTACAAAAAACGAAAACATATTTTGGAATTGTTTCAAACACAGACTTCAACAGAAGAAACTCCAAAAATTGAAGTAACACAAGAAGAAGTCGAGGAGAACGAAGCAAGTACAGAACAAACTTTTGGATCTCTGCGCGAAATGATTCTGTTTTCAGTAGAAAATGAAATTGAACAAATTGTTTCTTTTCATACCCAAGAAAAAATACCAGAACAAGAGCTCCCTGATGAACAAGCATCAGAAAGCGATCAAAAACTGCAAGGAGATTGGAATATAAAAGAAATTTGTGAAACCATGCGAACTATCTATCCGTTTACTCCTGAGGATGCAAACCATGTTTTTGAGATTGCAAAGCGTGAAGAAGGAAAGCTCGAACAAATAGAAATAAAAGAAAAAATTATTACTTTTTTGGTTGACCGAGCAAAAGAAGAATATAAAAAAATGGAAGACCAAATTGTACGCCTCAGTGCTGATCCAAAAGAAGCCAATAAAATCATGCGTTCAATTGAAAAATCAATTTTGCTTCGAAGTATTGATACTCTCTGGGTCGAGCACTTGGTGAATGTAGATTATTTGCGTACCGGTATTGGGCTTCGCAGCTATGGGCAGCGTGATCCACTCATTGAATACAAACGTGAAGCCTACCAAATGTTTCAGCTTCTCCTACAAAATATTCAGAAGGAAGTGGTCTATGCTATCTATAAAGTAAATCAAGGCATTGAGATAGCACCTACCCTCATGGCCAAAGATAACCTTGTTCAAAAAGGAGCGACAGAAGCTGCTCCAGATGCACAAAAGCATTCATCAAATGATGGTGCCAAAAAAAAAGAAAGTAAAAAAGAACGACGAAAACGTCAAAGAATGGAACGCCATTGACCTTTTTTATAAAATAGCCTAAGATAGTGCTCACGTTTTCTATTTTTTTCTTATGAAATCAACCAAACCAAAAAGTAATCTCAGATCACAAGTACGATGGGGGATTGTCGGTGTAGTCATTCTTTTTTTGGCAAGTAGTGCTTTTGTTGTACCAAAAACAATAAATCGTGGGATCTCTTTTGTAGAGAGTACTTTTGGTTTTGATCTGCCACAGCTTGCAGAAAAACCTTTCAAGCTCGGACTTGATCTCCAAAGTGGTGTTCATCTTGTATATTCTGCCCAGGTAGATAACCTTGCTGTAAATGAACGCAAAGACGCGGTAGAAGGTGCTCGCGATGTAATCGAAAGACGTATTAATAGTTTTGGTGTAGGAGAGCCTCGCATTGAAACCAGTAAAGTTGGTGATGACTATCGTATCAATGTCGAGCTTCCTGGTGTTACTGATGTCAGTGAAGCAACAAAATTGATTGGAGAAACACCAATTTTGGAATTTCGTGAAGAAAATACAGAGCCACAAAGAGATTTGACTGCAGAAGAAAAGAAAATGATTGCAGATTTCAATCTCGCTGCCAAGAAAAAATCAGACAGTGTTGCCTCTGAAATCAGAAAGAAAACTTCATTTGAAACGATCGTAACAAAATATTCTGAAGATGAAGCCAGCAAGGCCAATACGGGTTCACTTGGTTTTGTGAGCAAATATGGAGGAGAAAATAAAGATGCGTATGAATGGGCTCAAAACGCCAAAGAGGGTGAAATTACCACCAAAGCAATTGAAAAAGAAAATGCTTATTATTTTTTCAAACGTGGAAAAGAACAAACTGGAGAAGTCGAGTCTACTGTCAAGCATATTTTGATTTGTTATGCGGGTGCTCCTGGATGTTCGACTACTTCTACCAAAAGTGATGCTTTGAAAATTGCTCAAGACGTGTATACTCAAGCAAATGCAGAAAATTTTGCTGATCTTGCAAAACAATATTCAACAGATGGATCAACTGCCCAAAAAGGTGGTGAACTCGGAACGTTTCCTCGTGGTATCATGATCGACTCTTTTGACGAAGCTCTTTTTTCTACAGAAGCAGGAAAAATTGTTGGACCAGTCGAAACTCCCTATGGATATCATATTATCTATAAAATATCTGAAAATACCACGACAAATTATGAAGTATCGACTGTTTTGATCAAGAAAAAAACTGAAGCAGAAGTACTTCCACCTGCAGAAGACTGGAAATACACCGGCCTCTCTGGAAAGCAACTCAAAAAAGCCGAAGTCGTAAGCAATCCACAAACTTCAGAAATTCAAGTTTCTTTGCAATTTGATGATGAGGGATCCAAACTTTTTGAAGAAATTACTCGTCGATCTCTCGGAAAGCGTGTAGGTATTTTTCTTGATGGAGTTATCATTAGTGACCCTGTGGTCAATCAAGTCATTGGTGGTGGCCAAGCAGTGATCAGTGGTGGAAATACAGGGTTCAACCTCCTCGAAGCAAAAGAATTAACCCAAAGACTCAACGCAGGAGCACTTCCTGTGCCAGTCAGTTTGATCTCACAGCAAAGTATTGGTGCCTCACTTGGAGCAGAATCTTTGTCCAAAAGTTTGTTTGCAGGTGAAATAGCCGTGATTTTGATCTTTATTTTCATGGTGCTGTATTATAGACTTCCTGGACTTCTTTCTGTATTTTCACTTTGTCTCTATATTGCAATTACTTTGGCTCTGTTCAAACTCATTGGTGTGACGCTTTCACTTTCAGGTATTACTGGTTTTATTCTCTCTATTGGTATTGCGATCGATGCAAATATCCTGATCTTTGAGCGTCTCAAAGAAGAACTTCGTCAAGGAAAAAGTTTGAAAATAGCAATTGAAGAAGGATTTGCTCGTGCTTGGACTTCTATCCGTGATGGAAATCTTTCTACCCTCATTACTTGTGTATTGCTCATCTGGCTTGGAACCAGCTTTGTAAAAGGATTTGCCGTGACCCTTTCAATCGGTATCTTGGTGAGTATTTTTACCGCTATTACGGTGACTCGAGTACTTCTTCGTTTTATTGCACCATGGTTTGAAAAACGCGGAAAATTCTTGTTCTTGGGCTACAAATCTGATCAAAAGGAGAGTTCATCCAAATAAAATTCTTGCTATGTATAATATTATCAAAAAACGATCAATCGCATTTATCATTTCTTCAATTCTTTGTCTGCTCAGTGTTGTTTCTTTAGTAGCCTTTGGTCTCAAACCAGGCCTTGATTTTACAGGAGGATCACTGCTTGAACTTTCTTTTCAAGATGGTACAAGACCACAAAGTGCAGATATTCGTGCTGTGATTGAAAAATCTGGCATTGTTCCTTCAACTCTCCAATTTTCTGGTGACCAAGGAATGATTATCAAACTTCCTTTTATTACTGAAGAGGAACATCAAAAGATTTTACAAAATGTTCGAGCTGAATTTGAAAAAGGGGACACCAAAGTCCGTGAAGAACGTCTTGAAACGATCGGTCCTGCCTTTAGTGAGCAACTCAAATCACGTTCTCTCTCTGCAATAGCTGCTGTTTCTGTTGGTATTATTTTGTTTATTGCCTATGCTTTTCGCAAGGTCTCAAAATCTGTCCCATCATGGAAATATGGAGTCTCTGCGATTGTTGCTCTTCTCCACGATGTTCTTATTACGACAGGTATTTTTGCACTCCTTGGACACTTTTTTGGGATAGAGATTGATATTTCTTTTGTGGTTGCACTTTTGACCATTCTTGGCTATTCTATCAATGATACCATTGTGGTGTTTGATCGTATTCGTGAAAAAACTTTGCTCAGAAATGGAAAAGACTTTGCAACTACAGTAAACGTCGCTGTTAATGAAACCATTGGTCGTTCTGTAAATACTTCACTAACGGTACAACTTACCCTGATTGCTCTGTATTTTTTTGGTGGTGAGACCACTCGTACTTTTTCACTGGCACTGATTATCGGAGTTTTCTTTGGAACCTATTCATCTATCTTTGTAGCAAGTTCGATCTTGGTTTCCTGGGAAGAATGGAGCAGAAAAAGACTTTAATTTTGCAGGGATAAGAAGATAAAAACGAAACCGTGAATCTCCGGTTTCGTTTTTTTTTGAGATGTGATATACTATGCCCTATACTTCTATTGTATTTGTATGAGTGATAATTTTATAAGGCATCTGGTATCTTTTCTTGCACTTGTTTTGTGTGGTATTGTCTATGCAGCAGGGTATGTGAGTGGGACACACTCTTGGTGGTGGACCGGATTTGGTTTGGTTTTTATCTATATCATAACTTTCAAGATAATTGACGCTGGTGGTGGGGGACACTAATTGTTTTTTATGGATTTGGTGCTTATTTTGGACGTAATAACTGAATTTTTTTTGCAAGAAACAAACCAGGTTGTTATTCAGCTGTTTGCCATATTTGGATATTTGATTTTTTTCTGGCTCATAGCTATTGTCTTGAAGGAATTTTTTCTTGAATACCGTCAAGAAAAATACAAACATAATTGGAAATGGGTACTGCTGGCTATAGATACGCCTGCACTCAATGTCCAAACACCAAAAGCCGTTGAGCAATTCTTTTTTCATCTGGCGGGTGCTCTCAATTCTCCCAACCTTGGCGAGAAATTTTGGCATGGATACAAGCAACGCTGGTTTAGTTTTGAGATTATTAGTATTGAAGGGTATATCCAATTTTTGATTCGTACGGAAGAAACCTATCGAGATCTTGTTGAAGCGGCTCTCTATGCCCAATATCCAGATATTGATGTGACTGAAGTCGAAGATTATGTAAACGCTGCTCCAAACAAATTTCCTGATAGCAATTATGACATGTGGGCAGCTGATTTTTCTCTCGCAGCTGATGATGCCTATCCAATTCGTACATACCGTGAATTTGAACACGCTATTTCCAAAGATACAGTTCTCAAAGATCCAATGGGAGCTTTTCTTGAGAGTTTTAGTCGCATCGGTGCGGGTGAACAAATGTGGTTCCAAATTCTTGTAGAACCGATCTCAAATAGCTGGAAAGAACATGCTATCCACAAAATCAACGAGGTGATCGGGGATACGACTTCACATGCTCATGGAGGAAGTAAAATTGCCGATGTGATTACTTCTGCACCATTCAAATTTCTTGAGCAGGTTGGTGATCAGGTCTTTTCTCGAGAAGCGTCTTCTGGTCATGCTGATGCACACAGTGGGCCACCAAACAATTTGTCATACCTCACTCCAGGTCAGAGCAAGATGGTAGAAGCTATGGAGAAAAAAATCAGTATGCTTGGCTTCAAGACAAAAATGCGTGGGATGTATCTGGCACGAAAAGAAGTCTTTCGTCCGAGTCGCGGTGTCAATGCACTGATTGGTGCGCTTCAGCAATACAACATTCCAACCGCCAACTCAATCGTACCAAAATTTTCTACAGGAGCTCATTATTTTTTTGGAACAAGACGTTCAAATACAAAAAAAACATTGATGATGAAAGCCTACAAAAAAAGAAAAATTGGTACAGGTGCCAGCCCTTGTGTCCTCAATGTAGAAGAATTAGCCACGATCTGGCATTTTCCCATGTCTCATGTCAAAACTCCTGCACTCCAAAAATCTTTGGCAAAAAGTGCAGAACCACCGATGGGGTTACCGGTTGAAAGTTTGTATCGAACAAGTCCAAAAACTTCAGGAGAAGACCCTCTTACAGCTGCACCTGGAGTAGACGCAGGTCAGTATGCTCCTGGTACAAAATTTGGCTAAACACATAAAAAATTCAAGGTTTCGGCCTTGATTTTTTTCTTGTTTTCGGGTAGAGTATTTTTACTATGAAATGGACTGATTTCAAACAACCTATTTTGGCACTCTCTCCCATGGCAGATATGACTGACTCAGCTTTTTGTCAGGTTGTTCGTAGCATTGGCGGAGCAGATGTTGTATTTCGTGAAATGGTGAGTAGTGAAGCCCTCATTCGTGACAATGCAAAGACTCTAGGTATGACTGACTTTGTAGAAGGGGAGAGGCCTCTTGTGCAGCAAATTTTTGGTTCAGATCCACTCATTATGGCTCGTGCTGCCGCCATTGTCATGGAACATGCACGGCCTGAAGGAATCGATATCAATATGGGATGTCCTGTGTACAAAATTACCAGCAACTTCAATGGTTGTGCACTCATGAAAGAACCTGATCGCGCTGCCCAGATTATTCGTGAAATGAAAAAAGCCATCGGTGAAGATATACCGCTCTCAGTAAAAATTCGTCTTGGGTGGAGTGATCCTGATGATTTCAAAAAGTTTATTCCGGTAGTCGAAGAAGCTGGAGTCAATCTTATCACTGTCCATGGCCGTACAAAAGCACAAGGATACAGTGGAAAAAGTGATTGGGCTCGAATTGCCGAGGCAAAAAAAATTGCCCGCGTACCACTCTTGGCCAATGGTGACATTCACGAGCCACATCAAGTCAAAGATGCACTCGAAATTACCGGTGCTGATGGAGTTCTCATTGCTCGTGGAGCCCTTGGAAACCCATGGTTTTTTAAACTGTATCAAACAAATGAAAAATTTGTCACTCTCGATGAAAGAGTACATCGTATACTTCAGCATGCTCGTCTTCATATTGATCAGTATGGTGAACGTGGTATGGTAACATTTCGAAAACATCTCTCATGGTATTTCAAAGCCACTCGAATTGGTATTGAGCTTCCACATATCAAAGATGTGCGTATTTCTCTCATGCAAGTAAAAACTCTTTCCGAACTCGAAACAATTCTCAATCCTCTTTTGACTCAAAAATAAAATATCCCTTGCTCCAGATTTTGAGATATGGTATCATATTCTCACTATTCATTTATTTTTAAAATTGAATCTATGGAAAATAACCATAAATCTGGATTCCTCTCGACCATGAGTCCTGTCCAAGTCTTTATCTTTGGAGTTGTTGAAGCTGTTTTGCTTCTTTGTACGATTGGATTTTTTATCATGCTCGCCGTGCACTTTGGTGGAAATAATGGGGGATATCAACCAACCAACACCTATACACCACCAGTTGGAAACAATGGGGGACAGGTCCCACCATCACAGCCTACCAAGGTAACGGTAGCTCCAGTAGAAGAAAAAGTTGATCATATTCGTGGTGACAAAAATGCAAAAATAACGGTAATTGAATATAGTGATTTTGAATGTCCTTTCTGTAAACGTTTTCATGCAACCATGCAACAGCTTGCTGCCAAATATCCAAAAGATGTAAAATGGGTCTATCGTCATTTTCCACTCGATAGTTTGCACCAAAAAGCTCGTCCAGAGGCTATGGCATCTGAGTGTGCAGCAGAACAAGGCAAATTTTGGGAGTTCACAGATCTGATCTACCAAGTAACAGGATCAAATGATTCTATTGATCTGACCAAGCTCGGTGAATACGCAGGACAAATCGGTCTCAATGTTTCCAAATTTCAAACTTGTTACGACAGCCAAAAATATGCAAGTCGTGTAGCGCGTGACGTTACTTCAGGAGAAGCCGCAGGAGCAAATGGTACTCCATATACCGTTGTGATTGGACCAGATGGAGAAACTATCCCAGTTTCTGGGGCAGTACCATTTGAATCACTTGATGCAACAGTAGCACAATTTTTGAAATAATTGATTCGAGAAAATAGAAACCAGTCCTTTCCATGGGCTGGTTTTTTATTCTTTCAAAAACAAGCTTGTATGTAGTGTCGCACAATATTATAAACAAAAGAAAAACAAAAAAGGGGAATGTCGAGTTGAAGATGATTTGGATATTTATATTGTGGATTTGAAAGTTCATCCTGGGTATATGATTGATCTCATTGGTGTGTACCAATATATTGTTCCAGAAAAACAAAAAATAATTTTTTTTAATTTCGTTTGAAAATACAAAAGATTTTTAAAATCC
>JACCDN010840527.1_pt1 | contig 12899 bp, 10 predicted proteins | sample 7441691 | NCBI WGS metagenome assembly JACCDN01 (sample SAMN15323439, study PRJNA562643) | freshwater metagenome | isolation source: river surface water | place: USA:Blue River Watershed | collected 2017-08-16 | reverse complement strand
TTTTTGCAACTGAAGATATTTCAAAGGTTGAAGAGAAGTTTGGCCGCAGCGCAATCGAAGGTCACCGCACACGCCCAGATGGAAGCGATCTTAAGTGGAAGCAAATCGGAGTTAATGAGATTACCGACTCTCGCGAACTTCCATTCTTTATTCAATGGTTAACAGCTGATCACCCATCACAAGATGGAAAAGCTGTTGCTGCGATCGAAAAGATTACGATTGCTGATACAGATCACCTAGCTGACTCTTGGTTTAAGACAGAAATTCTTGATGGATTAAAGGGCGCGGATGTTGAATTCATTGACCCATCTACCAATGATGGTGAATACGGAATCGTTGCGGTGCATTTAACGACACCAAGTGGTGTTGTGACATTGGATTAGTTTTACAAGTTATTCCTTGCATTTGGGGTATTGCCCCGATCGCTCCCCAAATTCGAAAGAAGTGCAAGGAGGTGATCGCTAAGGCTCCTGAATTAAACTGGAACTCAATTGTGGAGATTTTTGCTAAGTCTCTTTTTGGATTTTAATACTATAAATATGAAAGTCGCGGCAGCAACAGTGTCAAAGTAAGCAAGTATCTTGAGTCCTTAGCCAGAGAATCCCTCGGTGGCCAAGCCGTAGATGGTCATCGTACAAGCCAGATGGACACGAACTTTCATGGAAGTAGATTGAACTATTAGAATTTTTAGAATAGGGACCATTTCCATTTTTCATCTAATTGAAATTGAATAATCACCCATTTACCCCTAGAAAAGAAATTGCGAAGATCATTAAATTTGAGATTGTTGGAGAACCGGTTTGCATAGAAGTATAGCTACAAAGTGTTTTGACTTGAGCTCTTGGAAGTGATGCAGGAGTTATTTTAAATACTTGCAGATTCGGATTGTAAGTTAAGGATTGCTACCCTATATTAATACATAAGATGATTTATAGATCGGTTTTACTGGGCCATTTAAATAACTGGAGATACTGATTTTGAGTAATGACGAATTGTTCGATTTGGCTCAGTGGTACAGAGATAATTACAGTCGTGTTAATGCAACAGCCGTACCTAATTCACTTTCGAATCGTATTCTTCATAAATTGATTGAAAAACCATTCAAATCAAATGCAAATTTGAGCATTTTGGAGGTCGGAGCCAACAAAGGTGAACACCTGCCATATGTGGCTGCAGACTTTACAACCTACACAATGACAGACATTCGACCCTTGCCTAAAGATGAAACCTTAGACGAGATACGAACCAATTCTAAAGCAGAGGGTATTATCGATTTCCAGATTGCAGATGTACAAGCCCTCCCCTTTGAAGATCGGATGTTTGATCGGGTTATCTCAACCTGTCTTTTCCATCACTTAGATAAACCTGTGGAAGCATTCAAAGAATTGAGGAGAGTAACGAAAATTGGGGGAAAGATTTCTATATTGATACCGAATGACCCTGGAATCCTTTACAGAACGTTGCGTGGAGTAACTACTTTGCTAACAGCTAAAAAGCTAGGTCTCTATAAGGAGGCACAATTATTTCACGCAATCGAACATCGAAATCATTATTTACAATTGTCCGTATTATTAGAAAATGAATTTAAAGATGACGAGATTACATATTCCTATTTCCCAACAAAAGTGAAGAGTTACAATTTTAATGCTTTAACTGTTTTCCATGTTGCTTTAATTTAGTCGCTTAAAAATAAGCGGACTGTTCGCCCTTGAATTTGCGGCTTTAATGCGGCAGAATTCGAAAGTGCCAATAAGTACTGAAGATTCCAATTCTCCATCTATCTGCGTGGTGATTCCTGCATATAAAGTCTCTAAGCAATTAAATCGGGTCGTAGATTCAATTGGTGCTGAAATCAACAAAATTCTTGTCGTGGATGATGCATGTCCCGAGGAAAGTGGAAAACTTTTGATTGAAGCATGTCGTGATCCCCGAGTAGAAGTAATTTTTCATGAAAAAAATTTGGGTGTGGGTGGCGCCATGAAAACAGGTTACAGGAGAGCCCTAGATCTAGGTGCCGAAGTAATCATCAAGATTGATGGAGACGGTCAAATGGATCCCACCAAAATTTTGCAACTGATTAGCCCAATTCTGACACGCCAATCTGATTACACCAAAGGTAACCGCTTTTTTGAGATTCAAACGATTCGACAAATGCCTAAAATCAGAATCTTAGGAAACCTCGGCCTAACATTTATGACAAAACTTTCTACCGGGTTATGGAACATTTTCGATCCCAACAATGGATTCACGGCAATTCGAGGACCGATTCTAAAAAAATTGAATTTAGACAAAATAGATGATGGATACTTTTTTGAGTCAGATATGTTGTTTAGACTTAGTTTAATTCAAGCACGTGTAAACGATGTTTCATTACCAGCAATCTACAATGACGAGAAATCCAACCTTAAAGTTATACGTGTTCTAATTGAATTTCCTCTTAAGCACACACGTAATTATTTCAAGCGGATTGCTTATACTTATTATTTAAGAGACTTTAATCTAGCTTCAATTGAACTTCCTCTTGGTTTGTCTCTCAGCGGCTTTGGTCTGACACTCGGGGCATACAGTTGGATTGATGGAATTGTTACGTCAAAACCAACAGAGACTGGAACATTGGTATTAATTGCCATGAGCTTTTTGGCAGGTCTACAACTCATATTGGCATTTCTTTCTTATGACACCAACAACAGCAAAAAATAATCGCGCTTAGACCACGTCTCATATGTAACTTCCCAATGATCAACTAGCCGAAGCTTCTCTTAGCTGGCTAATGACTCGTTACTGACGATATAGATGCTCATCTCTCGAGAAACTTGACCCATTCCATTACGGAACACCATTCATTATCCACCGTCCACATAGTCTGATGCATAAAGGATGTTTTCAGGGCTTAAACATATCTAATTTGAAATCTTGGGCGCTTTTTGCTTATCTGAATTCTACGGGCTTAACCTCAATCTGGTCTGCCTCGTGTGTTAGTTTGAAAAAGAATTCAGTTGAAACTTCCAAATCCACGCCCAAATCCGAAGACAATTTCCTCCAAAATTGCTGATCTGCATTATGAATATAAAGGTATTTGTAATCCTTAAGCAGGACAGACAAATTCTGAGGACATGTCCACACGTCACCCTCATAATATTTTTCACCTACTGACCAGCACCAATAATTTGTGGGGTTAGGTAGCATTAGGTAGTAGAACAAATTCTTTGCATAACCTATCGAATTCTGATCTATGATATAGATTTTATCTTGAGGGGTGATTGATTTCTTAACAAACTTGAGCCGTTTTTCCATGCTAATTCTTGTATCAAGATTCTTCGCATCCGGCTTTATTTCTTGAATATCCGCAATCAGAGGATTCGATGTGAAAAACAATCCGACTGTAAGGCTAATAACTATCATGGTGATTGTGATTTTTGACTGATACTTTGTGCACGTCTTGAAAAGCAAAAGAAGTGTCCAGGCGAAGTAAAAACCAATCTCATAACGCGTCATAGAGGCAACGCGGACACCTTCATATTCTGTGAAGAAATAAAAATATGAGAAAATCAAAAGAAATTGATACATTATCCAGAATATGAGAATCAATGTTGCTTCGTTTAGTTCTAATTGAGATTTTCGCAGGCTGGATTTGTTTAGATTCACGTGATAGAGATATAGAAATAATGTAATGGCTAAAGGTGAAGTTAATGTACTTAGGCTTCCACTACCAACTTCAGGCAAAGATTGCGTGAGGGTTCGACCAAAAGCTACCAGAGTTACTTTAAGCCGGTTAATCCCCTCAGGAGTAAATATTTTAGAGAAATCCGGTTCGCCAATAAGCGACTTAGGTATGTGTGAATTAGTCAAATAGAGTTGCCAAGTAAGCCAACTGAATAAAGGTGGAAGAAGATATGCAGCCGACCGTGGTCGCAAGTTTTTCACATCATTCAAGTTGAGTTTTAGGCCCTTTGTGGAATTCCAAATGGGAGGCGTCGTGAGCGCACTCTTTTTACCCCTTGTATACCTCTTAGTAACATCTTGCACATCGTTTATCTCCATTGTCTGCCGGATTAACCCCAAAGTACCAATTAGAATCCCAAAAAAGATTCCGGTAGGTTTAACCAAAGCGGTAGCAGATGAAAAAAGCGCAACAATAGGAAAATAGCTTTTTGTAAGTGGCAAAGTAATTGCAAGAATTACCCCAGCAGCAAAGTAAAGTGCTAGCAAACTATCTGGCAAAATTGTCTTAAAGTTGAAACCAAATAGGTAGAAAAGACCGATAGACGAATAGAAAAATGGTAACAATGCTTTTTGATTGAATCTGTGGAGTCCGCTTGCAATGCTAAGGAGCAGGAGAAGGATCATGAAGTTATTAGAAATCAGAACTAAAGACTCGTCCCACCCGAAAACGTCAAGGAAGACAAATTGAGAAATTTGCTGAAAAGGAGGGTAAGTTTTAATGGCCAAAAAGTCGCCAGAATTCCAGATTCTTTGTTCTTCAAAAATTGTCCGTATGCCTGGTCCCCATCCCGAGAGTTCATCCCATGCAACAAACTTCCAATTTCTATCAATTCCGGCAAAGAATATGAGGAAAGGTAGAGTTAAACCTATTGATTCAAATACAGCTTGAGCCTTAAATTTACCCCGGAAGCTAGGGATTGATCTTTTGTTTAAAAACTGTAAGGAAATAACCATTATTATTAGTATGAAAACTAAAAAAATAAATATGTCGAGAAATTCTAATAGATTCAAGAGTGCGAGGAAGTAACTGAGAAGAGAGAAAGCGATCACAGTAACTGGTAAAGTCAGAGACCAGTGTAATCGTAGGTATGTTGCTAGGTAAACCGTACTGACAAATATCACTGAGATGAAGGTAACTTGCAAAAGTAACACTATAAAAGCATATCTCCGTGGACAAAAGATTATGGGCAACACTCGTGCTCTTTCGGAAAATGGTGCCTTTTCTTCCTTTGTTAAATAAAAAAGAAACCTGGTTTCGTGGATGACCGTGTACTATTTTGGAGTGAAACCTTTACGCCGCAATATGCCAAAACATCTCGTTGAGCGAAGTAAGAGATCGCAGAAAAACACCCTGAAGAAATATTTCTCTGATATCTACACTACAAATTCATTTAAAGGAGTTGAATCAAAATCTGGGCCAGGATCTGAATTTGATCAAACAATCACAATTAGCATGATGCTTCCCGAATTAATTGCAAGTTTAGACGTAAAAACTTTTTGTGATATCCCTTGTGGAGACTTCAATTGGATGAATAAAGTGAATTTAAGTCATGTGGAGTATTTCGGATACGATATCGCTTCCGAGTTAGTTAGTTATCTTAAGGCCAATTACGAAAATGATAAGCGCCATTTTGGCGAATTAAACATAGTTGAAGATGAAGTGAACGCGTTTGACTTGATTTTTTGCCGTGACCTACTAGTTCACTTAAACTATAAAGATGCTCAAAAAGCAATTGACAACATTTGTAGATCTAAATCCAAGTATCTGTTAACAACAACCTTCCCGAATCGTGAGAAAAATATCAACATTCGGTATAAGTCGAAAAAAATCGGTTGGTATCCGATAAACTTGGAGTTAGAACCATTTAATTTTCCATCCCCAATTGCGATTATCAACGAAAAATGCACTGAAGCAAACGGCCAGTATGGAGATAAATCTTTGGCTCTTTACGAGATTCGAACTCTTGAGTGAAAATTTCGAAATGACCTATTCTGAGAACGTTTGCCCATTTCTATGAAAGTACTTTTACTTGGAGCAACGGGAATGGTGGGTAGGCATCTTTACGGTGTCTTGTCATCAAACGACATTGACGTAGTCACGGTCGGCCGCAGTGGCCGCAATCACATTACTATGGATTTTCTGGAAGAGTATTTCGAGTCTTTCAAGAGGCTAGTTTGGGAGATAAAACCAGACTACGTGGTAAATCTTGCCGGGATGATTAAGCAGAATATACACACACAAAAAGATGGTCAAAACGCAGCTAAACTCAATTCTATTCTGCCGAGTGTTCTAGAAGTTGTGACTAATGAATCGGACTCGAGAGTAATAACGATAGCCACAGATTGTGTGTTTTCTGGCTTCGCAGGGAATTACAACGAAGATTCGATAAAAGACGGGAGCGATGTCTACGCTTTAACAAAAATCCTTGGGGAGCACTTATCTCCTAATGCAATGCATCTAAGGTCTTCGATTGTTGGCTTTGGAACAGATTCAAGCAAATCGCTTTTCGATTGGTATTGTTCATTGCCACCAGAAAAGCCTTGTGATGGGTATATAAATCATTTTTGGAACGGCATTACAAATCTCGCAGCATCTCGCATCATCTTAGGAATCATAATGAATGATCTTTTTTTGGCAGGCCAGTTTCACGTGATTCCTTCAAATGTTGTGAGTAAGTTCGAGTTGCTTTCGACATTACGTCTGAAATTGTTGAATACAGCACCAGAAATTTATGGAGTATTCTCTGAAAAAGAAATAAATCGAAGTCTTTCCACTAACAATATTGGTTTTATTACGCAGATATGGAATAGCGCTGGCTACTCATCTATCCCAGATATTGAAACATTGATTAAAGATCTAGTTACACACGAAAAATGAAACCTGAAATAAGTGTCTTACTTCCATTTCATAGAGTGGATAGATATCTAGAAGCCGCAATGGAAAGTGTTATTAACAGCAAGAATGTAGATGTTCAAATGATCTTGATTGATGACCGAAAGATCAAAATTGACGATGCTTTTTCTAGACTAGCAAGCGTTTGGACGGGCGGTCGAGGCTATTCTTGTGCTTTAAATGAAGGTAAGAATTATGCCACAGGGGAATATGTTGCTCTTATGAATTCTGACGATTTAGTTTCAAGAGATCGCCTGGCAATTCAAAGCCGTTCTGTGGGCGAAGACGAATGTGATGTTTCCGTTTCACGATTATTGAAAGTGAATAAGATTGGAGTTCCAGTATTCTCACTTGGAGGAAACCCCCACATTAAAAACCCAAGTGAAGTTAATTTCCTTTATGGGAGCCATTTGGCAAATGCGTCTTGGCTATCAAAAAATGACTTGTGGCAACAGAACATGATTTTTCCAACCCACGGAGCTGGATCTGACTGGGTTCTTGGTCAACAATTAATAAAGAAATTTCGATTCCAACAAGTGAACCAAAGATTGTATTTCTATCGCACTCACCCAGTTCAGATAACAAAACATGAAAAGTATAATTCGGTTTTTTTGGGAAAAGTTTGGCAAGAACTAAGCCGTGGATCTATAGGTTGTGTCGTTAACCAATCATTGGGACTAGTACTTGCTTTCCCAACGCAGTTCGATGTAAACCCCAATGAAATTTCACATGAAATGATCGCGAATCTAGAAGAGTGGTCAAATATTTTGATGGAGAGAAGCGATCCTTCGGATCACCATTTGATTCGATTACGGCTTGGATTCTTGAGTTATGTAATTTGGAGATCAAATCCCAAAATTCATTCGATATCTCCCTACCTTAAGGAATTAGTAGAAATCTTCTTGAAGTCAAGAGTGAATGCTCTTTTGACCCCACAAGTTTTGATGAAATCACGAAACAAAGAAGCTGGATTCAAGAATGACTAGGATTTTGTATATTAATTCAAACGATCAAATGGGACAGAGATTTTCTGGAATAGATTGGTTTGAGGGGCTCGAAAAACTAGATTATTCGCCTAAAATGCTCATCGGAAGAGACAAAACAACTGAAGATATACGAATAAGAAGCTATCGAGATAAAACACCGAGTCTCCTAAAGGACGCCATAAAGTATTTTGAAAGAAGCCTTAGCCATCAGTCATTTTTGTCACCAACATATTTTGAGCTTACGCCTCGAATAGAATTTAAGGAAGCTGACATAGTGCACTATCAAGTAGTACATGATGGAAACTGGTTTAGATTAGAAGACATGCCAATTCTGGGAAGAAGAAAACCATCAGTGTGGACTTGGCACGACGCCTGGACTGTAACGGGGCACTGCATTCAACCTCTAGAATGTCCACAATTCAATGACAATTGCAGAGTTTGCCCACATTTGGACTGGCCCATGGAGTTGAAAAGAGATACAGCACAAGCGGAGCGACTGCGGAAGAGCAAAATCATCCAAAAAACAAAAATGAATATCCATGTAACCTCTAATTGGATGAAAAACCTAATTGAAAACTCAGGAAATTTTGAGAGTTTAAGGTTAAAGGTTATTCCATTTGGAATAGACACCAGCGTTTTTAATGCAGACAAACGAATTTTAGCTCGAAAGACTTTAGGTATAAGCGAGGAAAATTTTGTAATTGGAATTAGAGCAAGTGACTGGGTCGTAAAAAATACAACACTATTTCTCAAAGCTATTCAAGGGCTGGATACAAAAGGTAAGAGTGTAGATATCTTTGTTTACGGAGACTTAGATGCAATGTGGGGGCTCAAAAATTTATCAAGTAAAATCTCTGTGTATGATTTTGGGTGGCTAAACGAGCCTTCATTGATCGAGTCATACAGGTGCCTTGATGTATTTCTTGGTATTTCTACAGGAGAAAGCTTTGGATTCATGCCGCTGGAGGCTGCAGCATGCGGTGCCATCCCTATCAGCTTGAAAAACACCGCGGTATCCGAGTTTACTGAGAAAATTGATGATGGCTTAGCAATTGAAAATGATGAAGTTGCTCTTAGGTCCATTCTAGAAAGTTTCATGGAAAATGAATCACGATTAAATTCTATAAAGAAAAAAACTCAGGAAGTTGTGACCAAGGAATATCAATTAGAGAAATTTCTTATCAAATTGACTGATTATTACAATGAGACGATCATCGAGCATGCCCAAGAATAGAATTCTCTTAATTTCTGACTACGCTCCAACTGAGAGTAATTCTAGCGGGATAGTTATGGCACAGCAACTTTTTCTTCTCGGACAGTTTTACAATGTTGATATTCTAGTTTACTCATCGGAAGATAGAACTTATGACGCGATTTCAATGGAATCAGGTCAGATTTTTCATCGTACTAAATTAGGGGAAAGAGTAATAAAAGTTCGGAGCGATAAGATCAAAAGAATAATTGAATATATCTTTAGCGTGACTCTCTTAAAGTTATGGCTGAAAATTGAAAAGAAACATTTACGGAGAATTTTGAAGGAAAAAGAATACGATCAAATTTTTATTTCAGTTCAAGGGCTCTTCATGGCTAAATTGCTCTGTGATGTTAACTTCTCAAAAGATTCAGTTGTTCTTCAATATTGGGATCCAGATCATTGGTGGGCAGAGCAGCATAACTTTAGTGAGAAGTTGTCTAAGGAAATAAATCAAGTTCATGTCTTAATGGAAAAGGCAGACTACACACGAAGTATCCTCGTTCCCTCAGAAGGTATGGCAAAAGCTATACGAGAAAGAAGTCATGTAAATGACTCACAATTATCGGTATTATATCCTGCGGACAAATTCACCTCAAAGATAGTAGATCCTCCAGTTGTTTTTACTAAGATAAGAAAGTCTTATTCGAAAGTAATTGTCATGGCTGGATCAACCTATGCATTGCCTGAAATTAAGATTATGTTAGAAGTGATTGAAGAAATGAACCTAGATCGACCTAAGGATAAGATTCAAGTTGTCTTCATTGGCCCTGATTCAATTTTGATTGATTCAAGATTTCTGAATCAAAGTAAAGGTTTTGTTCACTTGCTTGGACGATTAAGTGTCGCAGATACCGATGCCTGTTTGAGAATGGCAGATATAAATTTTTTGCCTTACCCTTTTTGGAATAGAATACTTGTAGAGCAGAGTTTCCCCTCTAAATTTTCAAAATACCTTGGGTCCGCGCGGAACATGTTAATCGTGGCCCCAAGCGTTTCAAGTCTCTCAACACTCTTAAAAGGTTATGGTCTATTTGAAGGCTTAGTTAACACGCTTTCTAAGACAAACCTCAAAAGAGAAATAAACTTGTTATTGGAAGATGATTACTACGCAGATCAACAACTCCGTAAGATGACTTTGATTCGGGAAGAATTATTCTCCCAAGACACCTTTGAGGAAAAGCTAAAAACTACCTTCAAATGTCGTGACAAAAATTTTGAGAGTCTAGAAATTGTAAATGTGAAAATATCTCCAAGGCATACCTGGGTTGATGTCTTTAATATTTCGGTACGTAATTTTAGTTTTTTTATTGAAAACCTAAGGAGTCCCGTAGAAATGCTTGTCTATTTCATCCTTAGACTAACTTATCTGACTAAATTTTCCACCCTTTTAAAGCTTTTAATTGGAAACACTAAGTATCAAAGATACAGAAGTGCTTTGAGAAATAGAGTCAAGTATTGATTCACTTTCTTGAGATTAGCGATTCACACTAACGTATCACTCTGGATTTCTGGGCCCGCTCGAGAGAATCGATCATTTCAGAAATCATCTTAAAAACACCGAGAATAATCAACGAGTTTTGGAAATTTCCAGGTCGCTTAGAATAGAATATAGAAATGCAGAATTTCGACCTGACTGGTGCCACCGTATTCATCACGGGAGGTACTGGATCCTTTGGTAAATCAATGCTTAAGAGACTTGTGGCCACCTCCGCAATTTCAGAGATTCGAGTTTTTAGCCGTGATGAAGTTAAACAAGATGAGCTACGAAAACAGTTCGACGACAACAGAGTGAAATACTGGGTAGGAGACACGAGAGATTCGTCAAGAGTAAGACAGGCGATTTTGGGATCAGATTTTGTCTTTCATGCCGCTGCATTAAAACAAGTTCCAACTGGTGAGTTTTTTCCATTAGAGATGGTTAAGACTAATATAATTGGGAGCGAAAATGTAATTAATGCGTCAATTGAAGCAGAAGTCTCAAGTCTGGTTTGCCTAAGTACTGATAAAGCTGTGTACCCAATTAATTCAATGGGTGTCTCTAAAGCTATGATGGAACGATTAGCCATTTCTCGTTCTCGGGAATCTTCGAGTTCAAAAACAAAAATCACCGTAACCAGATATGGAAATGTTTTGTGCTCACGAGGTTCCGTAATCCCTCGCTTCCTTGAACAATTAGAAGAAGGCAATCAGTTAACGATTACTGACCCTAATATGACTCGGTTTCTCATGTCGCTGGATAATGCGATTGACTTGGTGTTTCACAGTTTAAAGCATTCAGATCCAGGCGATCTACATGTGATGAAATCACCAGCGACCACAATCGCAACTCTTGCGCAAGCAGTCTCAGAAATTTTCAGCGGAGAGAAAGTATCTGAACCAAGAATTATTGGAGTTAGGCACGGCGAGAAGAAACACGAGTCATTAATGACTTCTGAGGAATTAATGAGCGCCATGGATGAAGGTAGTTTCTTTAAGGTTCCCGTAGATTCCCGGAGCATGCGATATGAGCCGTACTTTGTTTCAGGAGAAGTCATGGAAATTCCAGAAGAAGGCTTTACTTCTCAGAATACCCAACAACTGAATCTCGAAGAGACCATAAAGTTGCTATGTGACAATCCAGAGTTTATGGAAATCTTAAGGAAGCGTAAATGAGAATAGTTACTTTAGTTGGTACACGCCCTGAGATAATTCGATTGTCGGAAACAATTAAATTGCTTGATAAGTTTATGGACCATACATTCATTCACAGTGGCCAAAATTTGGGCATAAATATGAAGAATGTTTTCTTTGATGATTTAGATTTGCGTAAGCCAGATATTGAATGGGAAGCAGATCACTCGTCTCTTTCTAGGATAATTGGATCCACCATGGAGAATCTTGAGACGTACATAAAGGATCACCGTCCTGACGCGATTGTCACTCTTGGAGACACAAACAGTGCCCTTGCCGTAATGATTGCAAAGCGGTTAGGGGTTATTACCTACCACCTTGAGGCAGGTAACCGATCTTTTGATCAGAATGTCCCGGAAGAGATAAACCGCAGAATTATTGATCATTTCTCAGACTTTAATCTAGCTTATAGCGATCATGCGTATAACAATTTAATGCGTGAGGGTTTATCTCCGCGAATGACCATGAAATGTGGTTCTCCTCTAATGGAAGTTATCCAAGTTCACGATCTAAAGATTAGAAATTCCACAATTCTCCAAGCACTAGGCCTAGTGAAAAACAAATATTTCCTAGTCAGTCTTCACAGGCAAGAGAATGTTAATTCAACAGAAAGGCTCTCTCAAGTAGTTGAGAGCATTAACTCCTTAGCTGTTGATTTTAATCTCCCAGTTGTGATTTCGATGCACCCGCGCACTCGAGAAAAAATCAATCAAAGTGGAGCAAAATTCTCGGAGAGAATCATAGAGCACGAGCCTTTTGGGTTTGTTGACTATATGAAATTGCAGAAAGAAGCATTTTGTGTTCTATCTGATAGCGGAACTATTAGTGAAGAGTCATCTATTCTTCGTTTTCCCGCAGTGACTTTACGCGATTCAATGGAGAGACCAGAGGCGCTAGATGTCGGTGCCATGATCATGACAGGACTTGAATACAATCAAATCAAGAGCGCGGTAATAATTGCTACCGCGGATAGCAATTGTTATTCCCTTCCAGCTGCTTATGACCTATCGAATCACTCTCAAGCCGTAGTCAAGTTTATTCAATCCACTCTTGGTCGTGCACACGAATGGCTTGGAATTCGAAAATACTGAGTCCCATAGTTAATTAGCAAATTGCTTAACACTCAGGACTTGAGAAAAGGTGTGGCTTGGGCCGGGATCGAACCGGCGACCTAACGATTTTCAGTCGTTCGCTCGTACCAACTGAGCTACCAAGCCAAACAAGGTTCTGATATCGGCCTTTAAGAAGTACGACACCAAAACCTTTGCGACCCGGACGGGACTTGAACCCGCGACCTCCGCCGTGACAGGGCGGCGCGCTAACCAACTGCGCTACCGGGCCTTGGAATTACTTCCAAAACCTTTACTACTGG
>JACCDN010386848.1_pt1 | contig 12899 bp, 16 predicted proteins | sample 7441691 | NCBI WGS metagenome assembly JACCDN01 (sample SAMN15323439, study PRJNA562643) | freshwater metagenome | isolation source: river surface water | place: USA:Blue River Watershed | collected 2017-08-16 | reverse complement strand
GGAGGTGGCACAGACGAAGAAAAAACATCTTACCCATTTGCTTTAGGGTTTTGTGATGGAGCCACGATCATCAAGACCGGTCATTTGGATATTGTGGGGATCTTAAAATGAAAAAAGAGGGCCTTGGGCTCATGCGTCAGGTGAGTTGTAAACGATTTTTACCGATTTTTACCAACGCCAATTTTGGGGCAGAATTTTTCAATGACGCACTTAGAGCAGAAAGGAGAAATAGGTTTGCAGACGTTTTGTCCCCAGGTGACAAGTAAATCGTTGTATTCGATCCAGTATTTTTTTGGCAAAATTTTTCTTAAGGCAAACTCAGTTTCGTCCGGTGTTTTGGTTTTTACCAAATCGAACCTGTTTGAAATGCGGTGAACATGCGTGTCAACGCAAATGCCGTCTTTTCCGTGTCCTAATGTTCGTACAAGATTTGCGGTTTTTCTTCCGACCCCTTTAAACTTGAGAAGCTCGTCAATTTCATCGGGAACTTGCGCATGATATTCGTCGATTAAACGCCGGCAAATTTCTGGAATTTGCCTGGCTTTGTTTCGGTAAAAGCCCACCGGAAAAATAATTTTTTCAATTTCTTTTGGATCGAGCTTTGCCATTTCGTGCACATCTTTTGCGCGTTCGAACAGGCGCTGAGAGGCCGGAAACGTGACTTCATCTTTTGTGCGTAATGAAAGTAGACAACTGATGAGCACACGAAAAGGGCGATCCTTTTCTAGCAACGCCATTTGGCTGACCGAAGGCAGGGCCATCGATTCGGTCGCCTTGCGGAGGATGGGGATTATTTTTGAAATGGTCGAGATATCCATCCGCACTGATTACCTAACTCGAAGAAAGGAGGGTAGATTAAAATGGGTTGTCGAAAACAATCGACGCGCCGCATTCGGCAGAGAACCCCGCGCTCGTACCGTCTGCTGTTCCTCCAAGTCCACAATACATGAAAAATCCATCGGTAGGGTTCCCCACTTGGCCGACTAACTTTACGTCGACACGAAAGCCGTTTACTTCAGAGGGGCCCTCCGTATTGGGAAGGGTGACTTGTTGAATGGTGGGCCCTGCCTTTGCTGCAAGACCGATTGCAACGGGGGATTTTGTCCAAGTTCCATCGCTTTTCAGGCGATATCCCGGGACCATTTCGAGAGAAAACTTTCCGTAAATAAAACTTTCACCTACTTCGTAGTGATCGGTGTAGTCTGACCCCTTGAGAGGACGAGGCCCGCTGGTGCGTTGGGCCCCGAAGGCCACCCCCAGCCGAGAGGTTGTATCCAAAAGATCGCCATTGATGGCTAATTCTGCTCCAAAACCTTTGCTAACTTGATTCCCTCGAACATCCAATACCCCATAAGCACCAGGCTCAATTCTGTACTCTGTTTGCGGAGATAAATCTTTTGCTGTTACGACGGGATCACCCATAAAAAACTCCTTTTCTAAAAATTACTTTGTTTGCTTCGGTTTTACAGGCCACCTCTAAAAACTATCTTTTACTGCAAAAACAACCTTTGGTTCAATCCTGCGTCAGCTTTTGGCTATGTTTGCGGGCTTTTTGTTCATCTTCCTTGTCTTGAAACCAAATCTTGTTTTTTCGTTACAAACATAGTTTTTAGAGGTGACCTAAAATTTTAAATTGCACTCTTCGATTTCTTGCACGTGACGCTTCATCTTTTCCTTGAGACAGAGAGATAAAATTTGCATAGCCGTGAGCTACGAGACGTTTTTCATCAATGCCATGAGAAACGAGATAATCTCTTATTGCGTTCGCTCGGTTATCGGAGAGCTTCTGGTTGTAGACGATATTTTCTTCAGAACCAGGAGCCCCGGGGCCTTGATCATCGGTGTGGCCCTGAATTTCGAGTTTTGTAATTTCAGGATGTTCTTTGAGTAAGGCCACGACTTCATTCAAGACCGATTTAAACTCCTTCCGAATCGTCGCACTATCCAATTCAAACTGAGTCATTTGATCGACGGTAATCTCATCATCTTCAATTTTGGGGCCGTGAGAAATGGTGACCACGACATCAGATTCTTCATCGTTTGCAGGTTGTGGAGGGAGTGCTGGTGGTGGACTGGGAATGATGCGCTCAGGACAACCATTTTGTTTTGGATCGGGATTTGCGACGCCAGGGACATCGGGGCATGCGTCTTGATGATCAAAGATGCCATCGCGGTCTGTGTCTACAGGAGGAGGGGTTTGTCTTTTAACAGTTGGAAATGAAGCTTTGAAAAGTACTTGTAAACTTTCGACGGCCGGTGTTTCCGGAGGATCTAAGGTCCAAAGAGCCGTGTAAACCGCTTCGAGACAGACGTCACGCTCTCCTACGCAAAACCCTAGACCTGCAGTCATGGGCGTTGTCAGGATTTTCTTGTCGATGTCTTCTCCGGTACCTGCCATGACAAACTGAGAAAGAGGAGGGGCAGGGATGGGCGGTCCGACAACATAAACAGCCCAATGGTTATTTCCTAATCCGAAATAGGCCGAGGTTTTGGTATCCCACACCCACCTAGGGGCGGATTCTTGATGGATTCCCTGGGGTGTTCCTGAAAATGAAGAGTCTAATCTAAAGCCCCATAGAGGTTGAAGGTAGCTACTGCTCTCAGAATCAAAGCAGCTCTCAAAACTTAGAGAAGCACCTCCTCCAACGGTTTGAGAAATTTCGAGATTTTGAAAATCGTATATTGCAGCTGTTGCAATCGGACGAAGACCAAAACGGGCTGTGCACTCAGGAGGTGCCATAGAAACAGGTCCTTTTAAAAATTCGCTTTTTTGAGCTTCACCCAAGTTTATCGTCTGACTTAAGATTTAGTTGCGTAATTTTTTTGAATACTTCAAAAGGATGAGGTTTGGTAACGGGTCAGCATCTTTCCTTCCGGTCCCATAGGAACTCGCCGTTTTTCACATTCGGTTCCTTGCGGAACCTTGTTTGAAGGATTGCTCAAACAGCCTATGGGCCCTTCAGAAAAGTTTCTGTCCCTTACGAGTTTTGATTTTGAGTGATCTTCATGAACGCCATCGACATCCAATCCGTCCATAAATCCTACGCGAATGTTAAAGCTTTGAACGGTCTGAATTTGCACGTGAAAAAAGGGGAGTTTTTCGGGCTCTTGGGTCCCAATGGAGCCGGTAAAACAACCCTCATCCATTCGATCATGGGTTTGGTCCGCCCAAACAACGGCAAAATTTTCGTGATGGGAAATGAGGTGAGGCCTGAGTCTTCTGCCTCCCGTCAGTGTTTGGGTTTTTCTCCCCAAGAGGTCAACGTCGATCGTTTTTTTAATCTTCGAAAAACTCTCGAGTTTCAGGCGGGTTTTTATGGGTATCCCAAAAAATTTGCCAAGGCCCGAGCTGAAGAATTGTTAGAACAATTTCGACTCACCGACAAAGCGAGCCTGCCTTTCTACAAACTCTCAGGGGGAATGCAAAAACGCCTTCTCATCGCCAGGGCCCTCATGAGCAAACCTCAGGTGCTCATCCTTGATGAGCCTTCTGCAGGTATTGACGTCGAACAACGAAGAGAGCTTTGGGATTATCTTCAAGGGCTCAACCGCGATGGAACGACGATCGTCTTGACGACTCATTACATTGACGAAGCCGAATTTCTCTGTGAACGAGTGGCGATCATTCGTCATGGCCAAATTATCGAAGAAGGTTCTCCTCGTGCGCTGATTGAAAAGCATGGTGAACAAAGCGTGGAGATTCAGTTGAAATATCCGGTTTCTTCTACTGTATTTTCTGGGCTTGAAAATGTTGAGGTAAGAGGTTCTGTGGTTTCTGCAAAAGCGGCGAAGATTGGTCCTTTAACAGGAGAAATTTTGCAGCGCGCGCTGGCTGTTTCTGAACAAAAAGTTTTGGATCTTCAGGTAAAACACGGAAGTTTGGAGGAGGTTTTTGTGGCGCTGACGGGAGAAAAGATAAACGCAGATCAGGTGCTCGGATGAAACCTTGCGCCAGTGTGGGTTTAAAAACACTGATTGAGCGCGAATGTTACCGGTTTGCGCGCCTGTCTAAACAAACCATTGCCCCTCCGATTATTACCAATCTTCTCTACATTTTTATTTTTGGTTTTTCGCTCGGTTCACGTATTCACGAAATCGAAGGCTTCCCCTACATCATCTTCATTATGCCTGGCCTTGCCGCCATGGGGGTGATCGTCAATTCTTACGCCAACACCTCCACTTCACTCTTTATGGCCCGAATGGATCGTTCGATTGAAAACATTGTTTCCTCTCCTCTTACCGCCACTCAAATCGTTGCTTCCTTCGTGATGGGTGGGCTTTTAAGGGGAATGACCATCGGCATTCTCTCTCTGTTGATCTCTATTTTTGTGGTTCATATGCCGACCGAACATTTGTTTTGGATGTTTGTGGTGGTGGCCCTTAACTCGGTCACTTTTTCTTGTTTGGGGATTATTTCAGCCCTAATGGCTGAGAGTTGGGATCATATCGCTACCTTTTCCAACTTTTTTATGATGCCCTTCATTTATCTGGGAGGGGTCTTTTACTCGATTCAAATGCTTCCGCCTTTTTGGCACAAGGTGAGCCTCGCCAATCCTATTTTCTATATGGTCGATGCCTTAAGGTGGGCCGCTTTAGGTCGTGGCGATGCCCCATTTTTGGTGTCTCTCGGAGTTTTGGTTGGGATCAGCACGGTTTCTTTTGGAGTTTGCCTGTGGTTATTCAAAAAGGGGTATAAGTTGATTTTTTGAATCCTATTGCCCTTTGGAGAAACTTTGGGTTAGCTCTGACCGATAATCTTTAAAGCTATGGTTCCAAAGATTCAGGCAAGTTTATCAGGGCTTAACACCTCTATCAAATCGGCACCCACCATCGGTGGGCCGGTTTCTTCGTCCGATCCTATTGCCCAAAAAACGGTGGGCGAAGTTCCCCCTCAAGTCGTTGATCCATCACAATTTCCAGAACTTGCCTCTCTTCTCACCCAATATGGGGTTGTGAGTCGCATTCGTCGAAAGCTGATGTTGCTTTCGGGTAAAAAAGGAAAAATCCTCCTCGCAAAAAATACGATCGGTGCGGCAGACAACAAAGGGTTTGTTTACCTGGGTGTCGATTTTCTTCAACAATATCAAAATGATCCGGCCTTATTGGCAGGAGTGATGGCTCATGAGTGGGGGCATTTAGTTTCTAATCTTATTAAACATGGTCCTTATGCCGATTTGAGTTGGGATGAAATTTTTGAGTTACGTCGTGAGGAAGAGGCCTCGGCTGATGCCTTTTGTGGTCGGACGATGCCGCTGATGGGTTACTCCGTTGAGCCACTTGTGGCATTTTTGACCGAAGGCAAAGATAAAAAAGAAAATCACAAATATTACTCTGCCCACATTCGTGCCGATATTATTCGCAGGGCCGCCGCGACAACGGCTGGTCGCCAGGCCTTCTCTAAACGACTCTTTTCTTCGAGTGTTTATTCGAATCCTTATACTTCCATTCTTCTCATTGGATAATCAAATTACGCAAGACGGGCCTTAGCAGAGCTTTTCGGCTTTGCCTTTTTTGCTTTTACACTGGTCTTTCGAGAGGTGGTGGCAGATTTTGAAACTCTGGGTCGTTTTGCTTTTTCCCAGAAACCTTCCAAATCATAATGAGCCCGCGCTTCTTCGGTGAAGACGTGCAACACGACGCCGGGATAATCGATGAGTACCCATTGCCCTTGTTCGTATCCTTCTTTCGAAAGAGGAGTGAGTCCCTCTTTTTTCAATTCTTCGATCACGCGATCGCCAATGGCGCGGAGTTGTCGGTCGGAAGTACCGGAACAAATGACAAAGAAGTCGGTAAAACTGGTCAAGCCTCGAAGATCAAGAATTTTGATATCGATTGCTTTTACAGCCGATGCTTCTTTGACGATGGTTTTGGCGAGATCTAAAGATTCCATAGGAGTGTGTATTCCAGTCTTTGATAAAAGAGCTTGTTTAAAAATTTTATTCCCTAATTTGTCCCTCACCGCGCACGACATATTTTTGAGCGGTTAATTCTTCTAATCCCATGGGGCCGAAGGCATGAAGCTTGGTCGTTGAAATGCCGATTTCGGCACCAAGACCCAACTGTCCGCCGTCGTTAAAACGGGTGGAGGCGTTGACTAAAACGACTGAAGAATTGAGCTCGCGTAAAAATCGTTCGGCGTTGCGTTCATCGTTGGTGACAATCGATTCGGTATGCAGTGAACTGTATTTTTCGATATGGGCAATCGCCTCATCGATATTTTTCACCACACGAATGGCAATAATCAAATCCAGATATTCGGTCGACCAATCTTCTTCGGTTGCGGCTTTAATTCCGGCAACCATTTTTTGAGTTTTGGCGCAACCGCGAACCTCCACACCTGATTTTTGATACGCCGCAATCATTTTTGGTAAAAAGGCAGGGGCGATCTTTTCATCGACCAATAAGGTCTCGAGCGCATTGCATACGCCGGGGCGCTGAACCTTTCCGTTGATGGCGATTCGTTCTGCCATTTCTAAATCCGCGTTGTAATCGACAAACACATGACAAATGCCTTTGTCGTGTCGTACCACCGGAATTTTTGAATATTCGCGCACCATTTTCATCAGCCCTTCACCCCCGCGAGGAATAATCAAATCGATGTACTTATCTTGCGCGAGCAAAAATTGCACGGCTTCGCGGTCGGCCACTGGAACCACTTGAATCAAATCCTGATGAGTGCCGTGTTCTTTCAACACTTCGCGAAGAATCTCTCCTAAAATTTTATTGGAGTGGATCGCTTCTGATCCGCCCCGCAATACAACAGCGTTTCCGGATTTTAAACACAAGCCGGCAGCATCGACCGTTACATTGGGTCGTGATTCGTAGATAATGCCGATTACGCCTAATGGAATTCGCACTTTTTCAATCCGCAGCCCGTTCGGTCGCACCCAACTTTTGGTAACTTCACCTACAGGATCGGGCAGTGCGGCGACTTCGAGCAATCCCTTCGCCATTTCTTCAATCCGTTTTTGATTCAACGTGAGTCGATCGAGCATTGCAGGCGACAACCCCTTTTCTTTACCGGCGATCAAGTCTTTTTGATTTTCGGATTCAATACGCGCAGATTGGGCAACGAGGGCTTGGGCCATCTCCTCTAAAATTTTGTTTTTTTGAGGGGTGGTGAGGTTTGCGCCAAAGCGCGCAGAGGCTCGGGCGTTTTGGGCGATTTGAAGAATTTGAGACTGTTCCTTGGCATCCATCGCTTTGGGGTTAGCTACTTTCTTTTACTTTGTCAAACTTGGCATCTTGCTGTATTCGGGGCTCATGGTCTTCTTATTGAACGCTCTCTTTTTTCTGGCCCTTTCTCTCTATCTCGGGTCAATTTTTTTCCTTTCCTTTTTTACGGCCCCGACTCTTTTTCGCGAACTTCCCCGTGAAATGGCGGGAGAGTTTTTAGGAAAACTTTTTCCACAATATTACATGATCGGTTATGTGACGTTGAGTTTGGCTTTTTTGTCACTGGCTTTACGCGGTTTTTTTCTCAAACCTTTTCCATGGCTGAGACTTGCTTTAATCTTATTGATGTTCGGTTGTGTGTTTGAAGCCGGCACACGAATTCAACCTCGGGTGCATGCCCTCAGGGGAGAAATTCGTGCAATCGAAGAGGGTCCTGAAAAACAAGCCAAACAGGCAGAGTTCTCGAAGCTTCACCAACGAAGCGTTGTTTTAAATGGGGCCGTTTTTATTTTAGGATTGGTCGTTTTGCTGTTGAGCGTTTGAGTGCAGAACGCTTCGGAAGAATGAGCGTGCCAATTTTATTTCCAGAAGCCAGTTTTTCCAGAATTCCTTTCGTTCTGCCCGAGGTAATGAGGGTCGCGACTCCTAACGCTGCGGCCTTTGAAGCGGCCTCGATTTTGGTCACCATCCCTCCCGTGCTCGCAGCGCGTCTTGTGTCTTTTGCCAAACGATGGTGACGATCCTCAATTTTTTCAATCACCTCAATTTTCTTGGCTTTTGCATCTGAGCGTGGGTCCGAAGTGTAAACCCCTTCTTGATCAGTAAGAATGACTAAAAGTTTGGCTCCGACGAGATGAGTGACTAAAGCGGAGAGATTGTCATTATCACCGAATTTAATTTCTTCGACAGCGACGGTATCATTTTCGTTGATAATGGGGACGACCCCCAACTCTAACAGCTCATGAATGGCGTGATGCGCATTGAGGTAACGTTTTCGGTCGGTTAAGTCCTCTCGTGTGAGAAGAATTTGGGCAATTTTGAGACGTTGTTTTGAAAACGCCTTTGCATAGTGATTCATCAAATCAATTTGACCCGCAGCAGCAATAGCCTGCTTTTGCCCAATCCCTTGGGGTTTTTTCTTGAATCCTAACTGATGCATTCCACAAGCAATGGCTCCGGAGGAAACCAACACGACACGAATTTTTTGACGAATTAGTTTCGAAACATCGGAAGCGATTTGGTTGAAAATCTTGGGTGAAGGAACCCCTGAGTCGTTAGTTAAAATAGAACTTCCAATTTTAACCACCCAGGTTTTTGGTTTTTGAATAAATGCTTCGTAAGAAGGCATACGGCTTTAGGCTCGCACTTTTTTGGCCAATTCGGCAATTAAATCTTGAACTCCCTGGCCTGTAGCTGAAGAAATCGCAAAGACCCGTTTTTTCTTTTTGGAAAAAATCTTCTCAATTTTTTTAATTTGTTCAGGGTCATCGACGGCGTCAATTTTTGTCAGGATGACCCACTCTTCGCGTTTTAAAAAACTTTTATCGTAGGCTTCCAGTTCATGACGAATTTCTTGGTAGTTTTCCAAAGGGTCTTCCACAGGATTCGAAATGTCAATGAGGTGCAGAAAAATCTTGGTTTTTTCGATGTGTTTGAGAAACTGAAGCCCCAGCCCGGCCCCCATATGTGCGCCCTCAATTAAGCCCGGAATATCGGCGACCGTAAAGGCGGTGACATCTTCTCCTTTCGAATATCCAAAGGGTTGGACAACGCCTAATTGGGGAATAAGAGTGGTAAAGGGGTAGTTCGCAATTTTGGGTTTGGCATGAGAAATTTTAGAGAGGAGGGTCGATTTGCCGGCATTCGGTTTTCCAATGAGTCCCACATCCGCCAAGAGTTTGAGTTCTAAAATGACCCAGCTTTCTTCACCGGGAGTTCCTGAGTCTGCTCGTCTGGGCGCACGGTTGGTGGGAGTTGCAAAGTGAATGTTTCCCCATCCCCCTCGACCTCCTTTTGCTCCGAGGTAGGTTTCGTCGTGGGTGGAAAGGTCGGCTAATACTTCCCCTTGTTCATTTTTAATGAGGGTACCAGCAGGAACGCGAATGATGAGGTCTTCGCCCGAATGGCCGTAACGGTCTTGGCCTTTTCCGTGCTCTCCACGTTCGGCTTTGAAGTGTTTACGATAGCGAAAGTCGGCTAAGGTAGAAAGTTGGGCGTCGGCCTTGAAAATGATACTGCCGCCACGACCCCCATCCCCTCCGTCAGGTCCTCCGTGAGGTTCGTGAGCTTCACGGCGAAACGAACGACAACCGTTGCCACCGTCTCCGGCCTTGATTAAAATTTTGGCCTCATCGATGAAACGCATGTTTTTGAATAACAGGAATTCTTGAAAAGACGAAAAGAGGATGAGAAATAATCAGTTTAGTAAGGTCTAAAAAGGTCTTAGAGGGCTGCAGGCAACACGCTGACTTTTTTACGATCACGTCCCAAGCGCTCATATTTCACAACCCCATTGATCTTGGCGAACAGGGTCCAGTCTTTTCCTACCCCAACATTTAGGCCAGGATGAATTTTTGTGCCCACTTGGCGAACCAAGATCGTTCCTGCGTGAACCGTTTCACTTCCATAGGCCTTGACTCCACGGCGTTGACCATTAGAGTCGCGACCATTTCGAGAAGAGCCGCCTGCTTTTTTGTGTGCCATAAAATAATCCTTGGGGATAAAAAATAACTACGCCTGAATTTTTAAAATTTTCACTTCGGTAAAATCTTGCCTATGGCCAATCTTCTTGGAGTAACCTTTTCGTCTTTTCTTTTTGAAGACGAGAATTTTCTTGTCTCGGTCACTTCCCAGAATTTCAGCTTCGACCTGGGCACCTTCAAGGAGGGGGGCCCCAACCTTGACCTCAGTTTCGTTACTGTAAAAAAGGACCCTTTTAAAAGAGACTGCCTGGCCTTCAACGCCAGGGAGTTTCTCGACTTTCAAGGTGTCACCTTCTTGAACTTTATACTGTTTTCCACCGGTATGAATGATTGCGTACATACGAATTCCTCTAGGGCTTAAAAATGAGGGACGCTTCTATCTTGAGTCTGTTGTCGAAGTCAAGGGTGTTGATTGAATGCCGATGGGCTTCCATAATTCTTGCTTGATTCGGTTCTTCCCCCCATGTTTTGCCATCGACATCAGTTGGTCGGCCCGTTTAATTGCTGCGTCTTTATTGGCGGGAGGGTTTTCAAAAGTGACCATTCCAATACTTAAAGTGACCGCCCATCGTTTTTTCTTCATTGCCTCCAAAAAACTGTGTTGAACACGCCGAATGGCAAATTGCGCCGATTCATATCCCGTTTCGGGAAAGAGTAAAGCGAACTCATCTCCTCCCAGGCGCGCAAGAATATCGGTTGTACGGATGGTTTTTTGAAGGGTTTCGGCCAAGGCTTTCAGCAGAGCATCTCCAATGCTGTGTCCAAACTGATCGTTAATTCTCTTAAAATCATCCACATCCAGGTAGGCCAGGGTAAAAGGACGGTTATAACGGGTCAGTCGGTCGATTTCCATTTGAAGCAGTTCAGAGAAATAGGGTCCATTGAGAGCTTCGGTGAGTGAATCTGTCTGGGCCATTTTGCTTTCGTGTTGGAGGAGTTTTTTGAATTTGGAGATAAAAAAAGGCAAGAACGCAAAAAATAAGACTTTCGACCCTAAGTTCCAGGATTCAAGTATGGGTTGAGCCTGTAGACGGCCAAACTTAAGGTCTTCGATGACCCAAACCGAAGCAATTGCCAAAACAATGAAGATTCCAGATGGAATTCCTCGACGCCAACTCACCCAAAAAAGAGGAATGAGATAGAAAATAAAAAGATCGGGAGATGTCATGGATTCCAGAATTCCCAATAGGACGACAAACCCTAAACTCAAGGGGAGAACGGTAGACTCAGGCATAAAATGTGAGAATCGTTTCATCAGTGGATGCCTTATTTGACGACGTTTTCATTTCCAAAGTCGCCCAAAACCTGATCGTGTTCCAAGGCAAAAAGGGGTTGAGCGTGAATCCTCTCGTTACGATTGGCTGCGGCGCATCCTCGGTCATGAAATAAATCATCGCGAAGCCAATGGGATCGGGATAAAGGAAATTCCCATATGTTCAAACACGATCTCACCAGTCAATATTATACAAAGACCTATTTCAACTGTTTTTTGCTGAGCTTTCTCGCCGGCAGCGTCAATGCGGGTGGCTTTATGGCTTCCGGACGATTTGTGACGCATGTCACAGGGTTTGCCACGCTTTTCGGTGTTGATCTGGTAGGTGGTCATTGGTGGGCCGCCATTGGAACTATGTCGGTGCCGCTTTATTTTTTATTGGGCTCCATGATTTCAGGTTATTTTATCGATAGACGGATTCATCATGGACAAAAGCCGGCCTACGCTCTGGTGATGGGACTTGTCTTTTGCTGTCTCCTGTTCGTCGCCCTAGGAGGTCATCTGAAATATTTCGGGTTATTCGGAAAAGAAGCCAACATCAGACAGGATTATTTTTTTCTTATCCTGTTATGCGGAGCCAGCGGCATTCAAAACGCAGCGATTACGACATTTTCGGGAGCAGTGGTTCGGACGACGCATCTCACAGGGATTACCACCGATCTCGGTATCGGAATTGTTCGCGTTTTTTCAGCGCGAAAAGACGCCCAAAAACACGTTCACGAAACACGCGCCAACTGGCTTCGATTGATCACGATTCTGGCTTTTATGCTGGGGTCCGTTATCGGAGCTTTTTCCTATTTGAAACTTCATTATCTGGGTTTTTTGATTCCCGCCACCATTGCTGCTTATGCAACGATCGTCTCGATCCAGCAAAAAGAATCAAAAATTTAGTTTGAATACAAGAATTCTACCGGTCATGCGGGTGCATGGCAATGACTTCTGCGGTCAAATCTCGCCAGAAGAGGGAGAGAGAATAGTTTTTAAAGAAACTTCTTGAGAGTCCCCGTATGTCAAAGTGAGATCAATTTTTGATAGGTTTTTTGAAAGGGTTTTTGTAGTTTGCGGCGATGTGGCAAAAAATAGGTTGGATGGGTGGAATGGGAGCTCTCGGTGCACTGGCTCGTTATGGTCTGGGGAGCTGGGTTCAGCGTGCTTTGGGGAATGCTTTTCCGTGGGGGACTTTAGTTGTTAATTTGTGCGGATGTTTTTTGTTTGGTATCGTTTGGGCCTTGGCTGAGGAGCGTTCTTTGATCAGTGCCCAGACTAAAATCATTCTTCTCGTCGGTTTTATGGGCGCCTTCACTACATTTTCGAGTTACGCCTTTGAAACGGTGCAACTTATTCAGGATTCTAAATGGATGGTCGCCTTGTTTAATTTCAGTCTTCAGAATATTTTAGGGTTTTTCATTTTATTTTTAGGAATACGCTTGGGCCGGCTTCTCTAATCACTTATGACCATCGACTGGAAATCTGTTCACTCTGAAGCTCTCGTTCATTTTCAAAATCTCATTCGCCTCAAAACCATCAATCCTCCCGGTGATGAAAAACTCGCCGCTGATTACCTTTCTGAAATTTTAAAAAAAGAAGGTATTCCTTTTCAAACGGTTGAGGCGAAGCCAGGCCGCACGAATCTGATCGCGCGGCTTTCTTCAGAAAAGAGTGAAGGGCCGCTTCTGCTTTCCTCTCATCTCGATGTCGTTCCCGTTGAAGAATCCAAATGGAAACACCCCCCCTTCGAAGCTCGTATT
>JACCDN010068375.1_pt1 | contig 12899 bp, 9 predicted proteins | sample 7441691 | NCBI WGS metagenome assembly JACCDN01 (sample SAMN15323439, study PRJNA562643) | freshwater metagenome | isolation source: river surface water | place: USA:Blue River Watershed | collected 2017-08-16 | reverse complement strand
ATTTATTTTTGTCCACTTACCTCCCTGTGGGGAGTCTTTAGGTCAGGTCACCCATGTCTGATTTAAGTCTTCAACTGCAGCAGGCGCATAGCCAACTACCAGTTACCAGTTACTTTGACGAGGCGCTCTTTCAGCGCGAACTGGAGACCATCTTTCAGCAAGGGCCCCGTTATGTGGGCCACCAACTTGCCGTGCCCAATGTGGGCGATTACTACGCTCTTCCCCAAGAGAGCGAAGGGCGCGCACTCGTCCACTCCCACAAAGGCTTCGAACTTATTTCGAATGTGTGCCGTCACCGCCAAGCAGTGATGCTCAAAGGCCGTGGCTCATTGAATGGACAGTCGCCAGCCGCGGCTGGCGGCAACATCGTGTGCCCATTGCACCGCTGGACCTACTCTGCCTCTGGCGAGTTGCTGGGGGCTCCACACTTCTCGCACGATCCCTGCTTGAACCTCAACAACTACCAACTGCGCGAGTGGAATGGTCTGCTGTTTGAAGACAATGGTTTGGACATCGAAGCTGACCTGGCCAACATGGGGCCGCGTGCCGCCCTCGATTTCACCGGCTTCGCGCTTGACCGCGTCGAACTGCACGAGTGCAACTACAACTGGAAAACCTTCATCGAGGTCTACCTCGAGGATTACCACGTGGGTCCGTTTCACCCAGGTCTGGGCCAGTTCGTCACTTGTGACGACCTGAGCTGGGAATTCAAAGACAACTACTCGGTGCAAACTGTCGGCGTGTCACAAGGCTTTGGCAAACCAGGTTCAGCCACCTACCAGACCTGGCACGAGGTGTTGTTGAAGTACCGCAACGGACAACTGCCCGACCGTGGTGCCATCTGGCTCACTTACTACCCGCACATCATGGTGGAGTGGTATCCCCACGTGCTCACGGTGTCTACCTTGCACCCCATCAGTGTGAACAAGACGCTGAACATGGTGGAGTTCTACTACCCCGAGGAGATCGTCGCCTTCGAGCGCGAATTTGTCGAAGCCCAACAGGCTGCCTACATGGAAACCTGCATTGAGGACGATGAAATCGCAGAGCGCATGGACGCCGGTCGCAAAGCTCTGATGCAACGTGGTGACAACGAAGTGGGTCCCTACCAAAGCCCGATGGAAGATGGCATGCAGCATTTCCATGAGTGGTACCGCGGCAAACTCAACTTCACTCAACCTTAAAGCCCATCACGCATGCAAGCCCTGTGGATGCTGCTGGGGGCAGCTTTCTTCGCCACCATGGGCGTGTGCGTCAAATTCGGCTCTCAACATTTCAATTCGGCCGAGTTGGTGTTCTACCGAGGCATTGTGGGCTTGGTGTTTCTGGCCATCATTGCCAAACAAAACAAGGTCTCCTTACGCACGCACTACCCAGGCATGCACGTGTGGCGATCGGCTGTTGGCGTGCTTTCGCTCAGCGCGTGGTTCTATGCCATTGCCCACTTACCGCTCGCCACCGCGATGACACTCAACTACATGAGCAGTGTCTGGATCGCCGCCTTCTTGGTCGGTGGCACCTTGATCAACTGGACCCCGCAAGAAGGCCGAAGCCCATGGTCACAAGGACCGCTCGCCTTGAGCGTGATTGCAGGCTTTGCCGGCGTGGTGATGATGCTGCGCCCCACGATTGAACAAAACCAAATCTTCGCGGGTTTGATCGGTTTGATGTCCGGCTTCGTCGCCGCCTTTGCCTACATGCAGGTGATGGCACTCGGACGCATGGGCGAACCCGAAACCCGCACGGTGTTTTATTTTGCGATTGGCACCACTGTGGCCGGACTCATCGGCATGTACTTCGCTGGCGTTTCCGAATGGAACTGGGAACACGCCGTGTGGTTGTTGCCCGTGGGTGTCTTTGCCTCACTCGGCCAGTTGTGCATGACGCGCGCCTACAGCCAAGGTGCCACCTTGGTGGTGGCCAACTTACAGTATTCGGGCATTGTCTTTGCCGCGCTCTACAGCTTGCTGCTGTTTGGAGATGACATTCCATGGATCGGTTGGGCTGGCATGGCGCTGATCGTGGCCAGCGGCATGACCGCCACCTTGCTGCGTGCCCGGGCAGCCCCCCACGCCCCCGCCGAAGAACATTGACCTTGCTAGGAGACACCATGTACACCACGTTGATTTCTGTAGCCCAACTCAAAGCACTGCAAGCGAGTGGATCCCCCCTCCTTGTGGCCGATTGCACATTTGATCTGACGAATCCACCGGCCGGACATGCACAGTATCTCGAGCAACACATTGCCGGCGCCATGCATGCAGACTTGGACAAACACCTGGCCACACACGAAGTGGCACATCGTCTGAACGGAGGTCGCCACCCCTTGCCCAAGCGTGAGGTGTTTGCCACCTGGTTGCAACACATTGGTTTGAATGACGACACCCAAGTGGTGGTCTATGACCGCAACGGCATGAACTACTGCGGCCGCTTATGGTGGATGCTGAAGTGGTGCGGTCACCATGCGGTCGCGGTTCTCGACGGAGGCTTACAAGCCTGGGTCGCGGCGCAAGGCACAGTCCGCTCGGGTGAGGAAGTCCCTGCTGCTGAAGGCCACTTTTCCCTTAAAACACCCTTGGTGCAGTGGGTTGACACCGCCACCGTGTCGCAACATCTGAACGACGGCACCCAGACCATCATCGATGCCCGAGGTACGCCCCGTTACCGCGGCGAAACGGAACCGTTTGACCCTGTGGCAGGCCATATTCCAGGCGCGTTGAATCGCTCTTTCAACACCAACTTGAACGAACACGGATTCTTCAAAAGTCCGGCAGAGCTGCGGACCGAGTTTGCCGCACTCTTGGGCACTACGAAACCTGAGACAGTGGTGCACCACTGTGGCAGTGGCGTGAGTGCAGTGCCCAATGTGCTGGCCATGGAAATTGCAGGCCTGGGCGGTTCAGCACTCTATCCGGGCAGCTGGAGCGAGTGGTGCAACACACCCGGCCTGCCCTGCGAAAAATCTTAAATCCTCCGAGCCACCAAGCTCAGTGCTGCACCCATTCGCCCAGCGCGGCGACCAAGGCAATGCCAGCGAACAACCACGCCACTTGGGCGGCAGTCTCCCGTGGAGACAAGCGCTTTTGCAGTTGGGGAATCAAGTCGGCCAATGCGACATAGATAAAGCTGCTAGCCGCGACCACCAAAAAGAAGGGCAGGTACTCATGCAGCGCCCCCACCAATAAATAGCCTACCAAGCCACCAATCGCCGTCACACCCCCTGCGAGCGTGAGCTTGAACAGCGCGCGACGCGGGTCGCGCAATGTCTGGCGCAGCACCACCAAATCGCCCACATGGTGGGGTACTTCGTGCGCCATCACCGCCAGCGCAGCCGCCACGCCTAAACGTGGGTCGGCGACAAAAGCTGCAGCAATCAAAATGCCGTCACCAAACGCGTGCACGCTGTCGCCCAGCAAGACGGCCCACCCCCCGCTGTGGTGATGATCCGCGTGATCATGGGCCACATGTGTATGCGAGTGCGTGTGATCATGTGCATGGTTGTGCGCATGACTGTGACCGTGCTCATGGCCGTGGTGCCACAACTCCGCTTTGTCGAGTAAAAAGAAAAACACCAAGCCCACCAAAAGAACAGCGAACAGTGCTTGGGCAGACACACCTTCAGCCATCGACAACTCGAACGCTTCAGGCAATAAACGCGTGAACGCCGTGGCCAACAACGCGCCTGCGGCCAAGCTCAGCAAATGCTGGGTGAAGCGTGACAACAGGGCATACGCCAGTAATGCAGCCAGCCACACGCTGCCCATGCCCGCCAAGAGGGTACCGACAAGAATAAAAAGCAAGGTCATGGTCGAATTATCAATGTGCTTGGTCCCAGTTGGGCCCCACCCCGACCTCGGCCAACAAGGGCACTTTGAGCTGCGCCACCTCCGCCATCAAACGCGGCACCTCGGTGCGCACCCATGCGAGCTCAGACTCGGGGACTTCAAACACCAATTCATCGTGCACTTGCATGATGACCAAGGTGCCACGTTGTTGCGCATCCAAAGCTTGTTGCACCTTGACCATGCTCATCTTGATCAGGTCAGCAGCAGTGCCTTGCATGGGCGCATTGATCGCGGCACGTTCAGCCCCTGCACGGCGCGGACCATTGGGACTGTTGATTTCTGGCAAGTACAAACGGCGTCCAAACACAGTCTCCACATAGCCCTGGGCTTTGGCTTGTTCGCGGGTGTCGTCCATGTAGCGCTTCACGCCCGCAAAGCGCTCAAAGTAACGGGTGATGTAGTTCTTGGCTGCGGTGTTGTCGATGCCCAGCGCTTTGGCCAAACCAAATGCGCTCATGCCGTAGATCAACCCAAAGTTGATCACCTTGGCATAGCGGCGTTGTTCGCTGCTCACTTGGTCCACAGCCACCCCAAACACCTCGGCGGCGGTCGCACGGTGAACGTCCAAACCCTCGTGAAAAGCGTTGACCAAGGCCTCATCACCACTGATGTGCGCCATGATGCGCAGCTCGATCTGGCTGTAGTCGGCACTGGCAATCACACGCCCGGCAGGGGCCACAAAGGCCTCACGCACCTTGCGGCCTTCGGCCGTGCGAATCGGGATGTTCTGTAAATTGGGATCGTTGCTCGACAAGCGTCCCGTCACCGCGACGGCTTGCGCGTAATGCGTGTGCACGCGACCCGTGCGTGGCAACGCCATCTGCGCCAGCTTGTCGGTGTAAGTGCCTTTGAGCTTGCTCAAAGAGCGGTGCTCCAAAATTTTGGCAGGCAGCGGGTAGTCTTCGGCCAGTTTCTCCAACACTTCTTCGTCGGTGCTGCGCGCGCCTGTCGCTGTCTTTTTGATGACGGGCAAGCCCAGTTTGTCAAAAAAGATTTCACCCAACTGTTTGGGCGATGCCAAGTTGAACGGCTGACCCGCTATCTCATAGGCATCGGTTTCGAGTTGCACGATGCGCTGACCCAAGGCATGGCTTTGTGCTGCCAACGTCGGGGCATCAATCAACACGCCGTTACGCTCAATGCGGTACAGGGCTTCACTGCTGTCGATCTCCAGTTGGTAGATGAAGTTCAGTTTGTCGTCCGCTTGCAAACGCGGCCACAGCACGTGATGCACGTCAAGCGTCATGTCCGAGTCTTCGCAGGAGTATTCGGTGGCACGCGCCACATCCACTTGTGCAAACGGAATTTGGTGCGCCCCTTTGCCGCACAAGTCTTCGTAGCTCAAACCTTTGCGACCGACATGGCGCTCGGCCAAGCTGGCCAAGCCGTGCGGCTTGTGGACTTCGAGGACATAGCTTTGCAGCAGGGTGTCATGCACGTAACCCTGCACCTCAATGCCGTGGTTTGCCATGACGTGGCGGTCGTACTTGATGTGCTGCCCGAGCTTTTTGGCCGATGGGTTTTCAAACCAAGGTTTGAGCTTGGCCAGCACCTCGTTCATCGGCAATTGCGTGGGCGCATCGCCATAGCTGTGACCCAGCGGGATGTAGCACGCCTCGCCGGGTTGAACTGAAAAGCTCAAGCCCACAATCTCCGCACGCATCGCATCGAGCGAGGTGGTTTCGGTATCAAACGCCACCAGCTCAGCCGCTTGCAGCTTGGACAGCCAAGCCTCGAACGCGTCCCATGTCAACACGCAGTCGTACTGTTTGTCGGTCACCGCGGACACCGTGGGCGCAGGCTCGTCAAACAAACCAGGATTGGGTTCGAATTTGGGTTTGGCTTCACTGCCTGATTGATCGCCCCCTTCGCTGAGCGCGCGCGCCAAACCTTTGAACCCATAGGTCTCGTAAAACGTTTTGAGTGCTGGCTTGTCAGGCTCGGACAAATGCAGGGCATCCAACGCAGGAAGACCGGGTACATACGCTGACAAATCGCAATCGGTTTTCATCGTCACCAACTGACGGCCGGTGGGCAACCAGTCGCGTGCCTGTCGCAGGTTCTCGCCCGCCACACCTTTGATGGCATCGGCGTGTTGGAGCAAGTTGTCGAGTGAGCCGTATTCCATCAACCACTTGGCTGCGGTTTTAGGTCCAACTTTTTGCACACCCGGCACGTTGTCCACGGTGTCGCCGACCAAGGTTTGGTAATCGATCATCAAATGCGGAGGTACGCCGAATTCAGCAGTCACGCCTGCCACGTCGCGCTTTTTGCCGTTCATGGTGTCCATGATGGTGATGTGTTCGTTCACCAACTGGCTCAAGTCTTTGTCGCCACTGGACACCACCACCGTCACCCCTTGTTGGGCCGCGGTCACGGCCAAGGTGGCGATCACATCGTCCGCCTCGACGCCAGGCACATCCAGCACCGTCCACCCAAGCATGCGCACCATGGCGTGGATGGGTTCGATCTGCGAACGCAAGTCGTCCGGCATGGGGGAGCGGTTGGCCTTGTACGCGGGGTACATCGCATCGCGGAAAGTCGGACCTTTGGCGTCAAACACACAGGCCGCTAACTGGGTGGGCACTTCTTTGCGCAAGGCCTGCATCATGTTGATCATGCCGCGAATCGCCCCTGTGGCAGCGCTACTTGGGTCTCCCGGCACAGCACGCAAATCGGGCATGGCATGGAAAGCGCGGTACAGGTAGCTGGAGCCATCAACCAGCAGCAAGGTTTTGGATTCACTCATAGCCGCCCATTGTGCCCAACTACAATGGCGACACTTTTTCATCCCTTGGTTGTCATGGCAGTTTTCACCGAAGTTTCAGAGTCGTCCGCACAAGAACTGCTGTCGCAACTCCGTCTGGGCGAGTTGGTGGAACTCAAGGGCATCCAAGGCGGGATTGAAAACACCAATTACTTTCTCACCAGCAGTGAAGGCAACTTCGTCCTGACGCTGTTTGAGCGCCTCACCCACGAGCAACTGCCGTTTTATCTCTACTTGATGAAACACTTGGCACAAGGCGGTGTGCCCGTGCCCGACCCCGTATCCAACCGCGATGGCGACATCTTGCTCACTGTCGAGGGAAAACCAGCCGCCGTGGTGAACCGCTTGCGTGGCAAGAGCGAACTGGCCCCCACGCCTTCCCACTGTGCGGCCGTGGGTGACATGCTGGCCCGCATGCACCTGGCGGGGCGCGACTACAACCGCCAGCAACCCAACCTGCGAGGTTTACCTTGGTGGAACGACACGGTACCCGTGGTGTTGCCCTACTTGGATGCCTCGCAAGCCGCGTTGATCCAAACCGAGCTGGCCTACCAAAACCACATCGCGGCTTCGTCGGCCTACGCGGCGTTGCCACGAGGCCCCATCCACGCCGACCTGTTCCGTGACAACGTGATGTTCGATGGCAGCGCAGACGCCCCTGAACTCAGTGGTTTCTTCGACTTCTACTTTGCCGGCGTGGACACCTGGTTGTTTGATGTGGCCGTGTGTTTGAACGACTGGTGCATCACCCATGCCGATGGTGCGCACGATGCCGCCCAAGCCCACGCCTTCATCGACGCCTACCAAGCCGTTCGCCCTTTCACCGCCGCCGAGCGACAACTGCTCAACCCGATGCTGCGCGCCGGCGCCTTGCGTTTCTGGACCTCACGCCTGTGGGACTTCCATCTGCCTCGCGAAGCCAGCATGCTGCAACCCCACGACCCAACCCACTTTGAACGCGTGTTGCGTGCGCGTGTGGCCCATCCTGTCACACTCTGACACATGAAACTCAACGTTGTCCCTGCCAACTCCGGCTCCTTGTGGGTGCGCCAAGGCATTCGTATTTTTTGGAAACAACCGCTCGCACTGACGGGTTTGTTCTTCATGTTCATGCTCAGCATGTCGGTCGTCTCCATCGTGCCACTGCTGGGTGGATTTTTGGCGCTGATGTTGCTTCCGGCCGCTTCGCTGGGCTTGATGGCCGCCACCCGTGAAGTGGACATGGGCAAGTTCCCCATGCCACTGATCTTGGCCATAGGCTTTAGGAATGGGCCAGAGGGCAAGCGCAGCATGTTGATCTTGGGTGTGCTCTACGCCTGCGGCTTCATTGGCGTGATGGGCTTGTCGGCCTTGGTCGATGGCGGTGACTTTGCCAAGTTGTATTTGGTGGGTGGCTCACTCGAGATGGACACCTTGATGAAGCCTGAGTTTCAAAACGCCATGTGGCTGTCTTTGGTTTTGTACCTGCCTTTGGCCTTGGTGTTTTGGCATGCGCCAGCGTTGACCCACTGGCATGGCGTGCCCGTGGTGAAAAGTTTGTTCTTCAGCACGGTGGCGTGCTTGAGCAATTGGCGCGCCTTCTTGGTGTTTGGTCTGTTGTGGTCGTTCATCTTCTTGGGGACCACCTTGGCCATTACCCTGCTCTCAGGCTTGATGGGCGACAGCGACTTCGCCGCCATGGCCCTGTTGCCCGCCATGCTGATGTTGGCCGCGATGTTTTTTTGCTCGACGTACTACAGCTTCAAAGACTGCTTCACCTCGGACAGTTTGTACGCTTGAACCCGCCCGTCTGAATTTAGACCTGCGTCAGCTTGGCCACACTCAGCGCCAGCCACTTGGTGCCGTGGCGTGGGAAGTTCACTTGTGCGCGGGCATCGTCGCCCACCCCTTCAATGCTGATCACAGCGCCCTCACCAAACTTGGTGTGAAACACCTGGACGCCCGCACGCACCCAAGCATTGGGAGCGGTGGTGACGGGGGCAGCACGCTGCACCACGGGCTGAGGTGCTACCGCGGTGGCCGCACCGCCCCCCCAAGGGTTGTTTTGCCAGGCGGGGTTTTGCCAAGCATCACGGCGCGTGGGCATGGCATCGGCAAAGGCTGAGCGTGCCGGGGTGATCCACTTCAGCGTGTGCTCGGGCAGCTCTTCGAAAAAACGGCTCTTGATGTTGTAACGCGTCTGGCCATGCAGCATGCGGGTTTGCGAATGGCTCAGGTACAGACGGCGGCGCGCTCGGGTGATGGCCACGTACATCAAGCGACGCTCTTCTTCTAAACCGTCGTAATCGTTCATCGAGTTTTCGTGGGGGAACAAGCCCTCTTCCATGCCGGTGATGAACACGCAATCGAATTCCAAGCCTTTGGAGGCATGCACCGTCATCAACTGGATGGCGTCTTGGCCTGCTTGCGCTTGGTTGTCGCCGGCTTCCAGCGCGGCATGCGTGAGAAACGCCGCCAAGGGTGACAGGGTTTCACCGGTATCGGCGTTGATCAGAGGCGAAAGAGCGGCTTGGGGCGTGGACTCGCTCAGCTTGGGTGTGGCATTTGTGCCCGCTTCTTGGGCATGTTCATCCACCGGCAAGGCCACGGCGTCGCGACCAAAGCCTTCTTGGGTCACAAAGCTCTCCGCCGCGTTGACCAGTTCTTGCAAGTTCTCGATGCGGTCCGCGCCTTCACGCTCGGTTTGGTAGTGGCTGATCAAGCCCGAGTGGTCGAGCAACAGCTCGATGATGCGGCGCAAGTTTTGTCCTTGCGTTTGTTCGCGCAACACATCAATCTTGGCAACGAACGCGCTCAAGTTGGCGCCCGCTTTGCCTGGCACCCCGCTCACCGCATCGTGCATGGCGCAGCCCATGGCGCGGGCAGCGTCTTGCAGCTGTTCGATGCTGCGTGCGCCAATGCCGCGCGGCGGGAAATTGACCACGCGCAAGAAGCTGGTGTCATCGCGCGGGTTCTCGAGCAAACGCAAATAAGCCAAAGCGTGTTTGATTTCAGCGCGTTCGAAAAAGCGCAAGCCACCATAGACGCGGTAGGGCATGGCGGCATTGAACAAAGCCGTTTCAATGACGCGGCTTTGTGCGTTGCTGCGGTAGAGCACCGCGATCTCGCTGCGGTGTTGCACGCCTTGCGTGCCATCGCCATTTTGTCCATCGCGCAAGAGCTGCTTCATCTCTTCCACCATCCATTGCGCCTCGGCCAAATCGGTGGGGGACTCGTACACACGCACCGGCTCACCCGCGCCTTGGGTGGTGTGCAAGTTCTTGCCCAAGCGCCCTTTGTTGTGGCTGATCAGGTGGTTGGCACTGTCCAAAATATTGCTGAAGCTGCGGTAGTTTTGCTCGAGCTTGATTTGGTGCGTCACTTGGTACTCACGCACAAAGTCGGCCATGTTGCCGACGCGCGCACCACGGAACGCATAAATACTTTGGTCGTCATCACCCACCGCCAAGATCGCGCCACCGCCGCTGTTGACCGGCCCGGCCAGCTGTTTGAGCCACGCGTATTGCAGCTTGTTGGTGTCTTGAAACTCGTCCACCAAGATGTGTTGGAAGCGCCGACGGTAGTGCTCGCGCACAGCCTCGTGGTCGCGCAGCAACTCGAACGAGCGCAGCATGAGTTCGCCAAAATCCACCACACCTTCCCGTTGACATTGGGCTTCGTACAGCTCGTACAGCTCCACGCGCTTGCGGTCGTCGGGGTCGCGCACCACCACGTCTTTGGGTCGCAGGCCGTCTTCTTTGCAGCCGGCAATGAAGCGCATGGTTTCTTTGGGTGGGAAACGCTCATCATCCACATCGAATTGTTTGCTCAACCGCTTGATAGCGCTGAGTTGGTCTTGGGTGTCCAAGATTTGAAACGTCTGCGGCAAATTGGCCAGCTTCCAGTGGGCACGCAAAAACCGGTTGCACAAGCCGTGGAAGGTGCCCACCCACATGCCGCGGACATTCACGGGCAGCATGCTGGACAAACGTGTGAGCATTTCTTTGGCCGCTTTGTTGGTGAAGGTCACCGCCAAGATGCCGCCCGGCGACACCTGACCGGTTTGCATGAGCCAGGCAATGCGCGTGGTCAGCACCCGCGTCTTGCCAGACCCCGCCCCCGCCAAGATCAGGGCGTGCGCGTGTGGCAACGTCACCGCAGCCGCTTGCTCGTTGTTGAGGCCTTGTAGCAAAGGGGAGGTGGCAGAGACGGCCGAAGCCGTTGGGGCGTCCAGCCCGTTGGAAAAATGCATGGGGTGATTTTAGGAGCTGCTAGAATCAGCCACCGGGCCCAAGATTCTTGTGCTCGGTTTTTTTTGGCCTGCAATTTGCGCCTGAAAAACCGACCAAGCCAAGCGCTCAATCTTCGAACGTTATTTTCTGGAGCTTGGGAAAATGGAAATTTTTGATTACGACAACATCTTGTTGCTGCCACGCAAATGCCGCGTGGAAAGCCGCTCTGAATGCGATGCAGGTGTTGAACTCGGTGGCCGCAAGTTTCGCTTGCCTGTCGTCCCCGCCAATATGAAAACCGTGGTGGATGAAAACATCTGCTTGTGGATGGCGCAAAACAATTACTTCTACGTGATGCACCGCTTCGATTTGGACAATGTCCAATTCGTCAAAGACATGCATGCAAAAGGCGTGTTCGCCTCTATTTCTCTGGGCGTCAAAGCCCCGGACCGTGAGACTGTGGACACCTTGGCTGCCGCAGGTTTGACGCCTGAATACATCACCATCGACATCGCCCATGGCCACGCCGACAGCGTGCGCGACATGATTGCCTACATCAAGGGCAAGTTGCCCAAGAGCTTTGTGATCGCCGGCAACGTGGCCACACCCGAAGCTGTGATCGACCTGGAAAACTGGGGCGCCGATGCCACCAAAGTGGGCGTGGGTCCCGGCAAGGTGTGCATCACCAAGCTGAAAACTGGTTTTGGCACCGGCGGCTGGCAGCTGTCCGCGCTCAAGTGGTGTGCCCGTGTGGCGACCAAGCCGATCATTGCCGACGGCGGCATTCGCAGCCATGGCGACATCGCCAAGAGCATCCGTTTCGGCGCCAGCATGGTCATGATTGGTTCGCTGTTTGCCGGCCACGAAGAGTCGCCCGGTAAGACAGTTGAAGTGAACGGCGAGTTGTTCAAGGAATACTACGGCTCGGCCTCTGACTTCAACAAAGGCGAGTACAAGCACGTGGAAGGCAAGCGCATTTTGGAGCCCGTCAAAGGCAAGCTCGCCAACACCCTGATTGAAATGGAGCAAGACGTGCAAAGCTCGATCAGCTATGCCGGCGGCACCAAGCTGATGGACGTGCGCAAGGTGAATTACGTCATCTTGGGTGGCGACAACGCGGGTGAACATCTGTTGATGTAAACCGAATTGCGGTCCAACAAAAAGCCTGTTTGCTTCATGCATGACAGGCTTTTTTACGGTTGCTGCTTTTACTGATGCAACAGCTCGAGCGCCAGCGTGTGCAGCCGGTGCCCCGTCTGTGTCAGCGCTTCGACGATGCTGAAATGTTGCAAACCATCTAAGACCTCGGCCACAGGCACTCGGTCTTTGCCCCAGGCTTGTTGGATCAACGCGTTGTGGCGCAGAAACTCCTCGCTCTCGATACCCCCGGCCACGCTGTAGAGCGTGCCCTTTTGCGGCGCCGGCATCCATGCAGGGCTGTTACGCAGGGCGACCTCTTCGGTCAAGCGCAGGCTATCGGCGAGGAAAGGGGTGGCGCGAACAGACGCCAATTCATACAAACCCGAAATCGACAGAGCTTTGGTCACCAGATGCGCGGGCAAGTCAGCAGCGTAAGCAGTCCAATCGCATGTCAACAACATGGCGGCCAAATGCCCACCCGCCGAGTGCCCCACCAGAGTGATACGCGCAGGGTCACCGCCGAAACGATGGATGTTGCGCCACACCCAGGCCACGGCCTTGACCATTTGCAGGCTGATGTCGGACACCGTCACCGCGGGACACAAGGCGTAGTTGGGCACCACCACATGCGCACCCTGTGCGGTAAAGGTAGGTGCCACAAAGGAGTGATCTGCCTTGTCCAATGAACGCCAATAGCCGCCGTGGATGAACACCACCACCGGCGCTTTGTCTTGCACGGTATCGCTAGGAAAAATATCCAAGGTTTCATTCAAACCGCGACCATAGGCAACGTCTTGGAAACAACGATGCGTTGCTCGTACCTGCGCCGAGGCTTGGCGCCAATGTGCAAAATGCTGCGCGTGTTCGGGCACCAAAGCACGGTTGTTGTACATGCGGTCGTACCAAGCGCCGTCGTGCTGCGTCATAGTTTTTTCT
>JACCDN010004004.1_pt1 | contig 12901 bp, 13 predicted proteins | sample 7441691 | NCBI WGS metagenome assembly JACCDN01 (sample SAMN15323439, study PRJNA562643) | freshwater metagenome | isolation source: river surface water | place: USA:Blue River Watershed | collected 2017-08-16 | reverse complement strand
TATTTGGATATTTGTTTAATAATAAAAATTGATTTGAAAATATAATTATTATTATTAATAATTATAGTTTAAACTAATATGGGAATTAAAGATTATTTAAAACATCTTGTTCAAGAAGAACATGTATCAAATACCCGTAGAAATTATGAAAATCTTTATATTGATTGTAATTTTATGATACATTATCTTATTTATAAATGTAAAAATGATTTGGATTTATATGCTAGAACATTTGATTATTTTAAGTACGTTTTTGATGTTATTAAAGTAACAAATCAAATTATTTTGGTATTTGATGGGGAATACGATAAAACTATTAATTTAACTAATCCGAAACATCAAACACATGTTTTAAGAGCCAAATACAAAAAAACATCTGATGATTATGATAAACAACCTATTTATCCCGGTTCTGATATTATCACAACTTTTAAAAACTATATGGAAGATATTATGAATAAATATAAATCTATAAATAAAATGGATTTTAATATTAAAATTAACTCTGATAAACTTAATGGTGAAGCAGATTTTAAAATTCTTGATGATATTGTTGAACAAGATAATAAAAATATTTGTATTTTAAGTAAAGATTCTGATATGGTTTTAATTGCATATTCACTAATTATTAAAAAAAATATAAATATTGATATTTTAATAAATTTAAGACCAATTAAGTTTATTAATGTTAATAAAATTGTATTATTAGAAAAACCAATATTTAATGGTGAAAAAAATATTAGCACATATGGTTTAGATTATGTATTATTAATTATGTTTTTAGGAAATGATTATTTACCGAAAATATCAAATATTAATTATGATACCTTAATAACTTGTTATAATAAGTATATTCAACATGGGAATGAATCTATTATCTGTAAAAATAAAATAAAAAAAGATAATTTAATTAATTTTATTAATTATATTATTATTTATAAAAAAGTAAAATTTAATAAAAAAAATCTTGATATCGATAGATTTAATATTTATTTTAATAATTTATCATGGTCACTTAAACATTATCATGTGTTAATTAATAAATTTGAATATATTCAAGACTCTAATTTAAATTCAGATGATTCAGATAATAAAGATGATAATAAAGATGATGATAAAGAAGAAAAAACAAGAATTAGAAATGTAATTAATCTTTATAATTTTATTAATGGATTATAGAAAAAATTTATTTATAAAACAATTATATAATTATATTTTTAGATAATGAGTGGTCCTATTAATAGTTATCAACCTTTTGCTAATCCTCCAGCTGTATCTTATCCTATAGATACTATTACTTCTATTCCAACGGTTTCACAAACACAACCAACTGGTTATGGGTATTCACCTTTAAATATGTCAAATCCATTTGTTGGAATGTCAAATCCATTTGTTGGTATGACAAATACTTATAATAAACTTAAAGAAAATAAAAGTAATTTTCCTATTAAAAGTATCGGTATTGTTTTATTAGTTATTATTATATCTGTAGTAATTATGGTAATTCATGGTAGAAATAAGGAACTTACTACTGGTTCATTTTTTATGTATTTTTTATGGTTCTTATTGATATTAATATTTTGTAGTGCTGGATTGACATTTGGTTATCAAAAAGATGAATACACAACTGTTGCTTCATTTACTTTATCTGGTGCCTTAATAATTAATCCTTTATTTTATTTTGCATTTTAAGAAATATTTTTTTTTAATTTATTATATAATATATATTTATTAACTATATATTATGACTAATTTAAATGAAATTAATGGTACTTTAGGTTTTAGTTTTGTTATGTTAACATTACTTTCCTCTTTAGTTTTATGTATTATAAGTCTTATTGAAGGTAGATTTAAATGGTTAACCTATTTATTATGGAGTATTGTCTTTATTTTTATTTTATTTTTTATTAATCAAGTATCAGGAATTAATTCTGAAACATTTAAACAAAGAGAAATTGTAGTATTATTATTAATTATTATTGGTTTTGGAACTGATATCTACTTTTCTTATGATTTAGCCAATTAAATATAAACTTAATTTATTTTTTATTTTAATATTATATATAATAAAATAATGAATCCTAAAATTCCTATGGCTATTATGGTTATATATGTTATTATAACTGTAATATTTATGAGTTTCTTCTATGAAAGACATAAAAAACAATATGACAGTGCTTTAATTAAAAAAGATAATACTTTTACTAAAATGTGTTACTCTCTAACTTCATGGTGCTGTGTTTGCTGCATTATGAGTTCTGCTATTGTTCCCGGTATTATGGCTGGAGGTGAAGAAGCATTTATTACTGTTGGTTGTTCAATTGCTTTATTGGTTTTTAGTGGTGTAAGTACATTTGCTTTTTAGATGATATATTTTTGAAAAGAAATTTGAAAAAAATATTTGCTTTTTAAATAAAATATTAAAAAAAATTAGAAAAATATTTTATTTTTAGATAAAATATTATTTTTCTCTAAATGCTCCTTTTTTAGCTAATTCATCAACAACATGATTAGCTTTAGATATAGGGTCATCTTTACCAGTATGAGCTCTTACATGAATAAAATTTACTTTAAAATCTGCATGAGTTAAATGGTCATTAATTTCATTAATTATATCAGGATTTAAAAACTTTTTTCCTGTTTTAATCCATTTTGGTAACCATTCATTAAATGTTTTAACACTATATTCTGAATCAGAATAAATATTAACTTTTTCAATTGGTTTCTTTTTTTCTTTTATTCTATTTAAATTAATTATATTACATATAATTATAGTTTTTAATATAGCATATAATTCGGCTCTATTATTTGTAATAGGTTCGTGTGTAAATTTTCTACTAATAGATTTATATTCAGAATTTGGAAAATATATTCCATATCCACAATAAATCTCTCCACCTCTTCTAACCAAAGAACCATCTGTAAAAACATTAATAACTTTTTCTGATGTATCTAATTTACTCATTTATATATTTAAATTATTAATTTATTTTTTCAATATTTTTCTAAATTACATATTCTAATAATTTTTCTATTATATTTGAAGAATTTATATTTTTTTCAATTTCTTTTGTGTATACATTTTCTTTATTTTGTTCATTTGCTACTAAAAAAAGTTTAAAATCATTAATGTCTTTATTTAAATCTGATTTTAGTGAAAAAGTATAATTAAATTTTACTGCAATACTATAGATTATAATTTTACTATTAGTATCATCTTTTTTATAATTTTCAATTAATTTTACTAATGGGTAAAACATTGTATTATTATTTTTTTCTAATTCTTCTTCTGTATAAACACAACTATATAAACTATACTGATTTTCTGAACCAAAATCTTCTTGTATAATTATATCTGGTGATACATAATGTTGAGATATATGTTTTATTACTAATTTTTCTAAATTTAATTGTATTTGATATATATTTTTTACTTCTACACCATCAAGTTGTTCTTGAATTACATCCTCTAAATTTATATATTCTTCTTCAGAATTTGAATCTTTATCACTCATGTTTTTATTATTTATTATTTATTATTTAATATATAAAATATTTTTTAACTTGTAATATTATTATTTATGAAATATTATTATGTTTCAATTGGTATGAATTGTGTATCTAGAAAATCATTTGATTATTTTTATAATTCAGAACAACCTTATTTGCCTTTTGATTGGTGTTTAACTGGCAATTTAAAGGATTGTGCTAGAGCAATTAATAATAATTTTAAAAATTATTTAGAAGTAGTATCAGTAAAAAAATCAGATAATAATTTAGATTTAGAAAAAATAAAAATTCTTGTTAGAGATGAATCTAGAAATAAATTACAAAGACAACAAAATAAAAATTCTTATAAACAAAATGTTTATCAATCTCATAAATATTATCCTAGTATAATTGAATATCATTATGATTTTAATGAATCTGATGATAAAGAAAAAAATTTAAGAAGAATTGAAAGATTAGAATATTTAATTAAAAACAAAAAACCTATTTTATTTGTAAGAATTATAATTTATCCTATTGTTAAAGAATACTATTTTTTTAATTTAACCTATATTGAAGGATTAAAAAATTGTTATGAATTTTTAGAAACTTTAAATTCTATTGAAAATATTAAAGTATTATTTATACATTACTTTTATAATTCTAATATTAAAAAAGATATAATAAATAATACTTTTACATATTATTTAGATAGTTATGAAATTATTTCAAATCATCTTCCAACTCATTATTCTGATAAATTTATATTAAATAAATTTTTTAAACCTATTTTACAAAAATATAATTTTGAAATTTAATTATTTAATTATTTAATTATTAACATATAAACTTTCTAATTTAATTGGATATCTGATTAATAACTCCTTTTGTTTTATTAAAAAATCATTTAAATCTACTCTATTTATTTTAATTAATTTTGTTAATAACTCTTCTGTTATTTGATACATTTTTATTAAAATTTTTACCATTAATCCCATATCTATTCCATATGTTAAATTAATCTCATCTAAACTAATTGATTCATTTGATAACCATACTTTTACTACAACATAATTTAATGGATAAAAAGTCCATTTGGGTAAAATATTTGTATAATTAGGATATTGAGTTTTAACTACTTTATTAAAATAATCAATTATTTCAATATCCGTGGGAATTGGTTCGTCTTCGTTTAATTTAAATCCATCATCTATAAACATTGATAAAATTGGTAATATTTCATCTGGATCCTGTAATATCCTATTCATATGTTCTACAAATAACACAGGATTAATTTCATTAAAATTTAATGCTAATTCTCCTTTTGTTGTTGTAATCCATTTGTTATCTAATTTGGTTATAAAATCATTTTTATTTAGAAATGTAATTATATTTGCCTCTTTTTCTAAATATATTTGATAATCATTTTTATTTAAACTTAATTTATATAATTCATAAAATTTTTTATAATCAACTAACTCATCTTTTGATAATTTTGATATTAATTTTTTATAATTTTTATCAATAAAACTTATTCCTTGATTTGCAAATTCAAAAACTTTTTTATCCATTTCAAATATTTTTTCAAACTTTTCTGGTACCTTAAAAATTGATTCACTTTTATCAAAGTTATAATATCTAAAACTCTTATCTGACATAATTTTATAGGATTCTAAATTTTTTAATATAAAATTTGGTTCTATAATATATTTTGAACTAACTGAATCAACTGGTCCTGATGTAATTGCATTTATTTCTCCCCAACTTGGATATGGATATTTTGTTTTAATTTTGTCATTGTATAACCATAATATTACATTTCCAAAATTATCTAAAAATCTTCTTCCTGCTCTTCCCGCCATCTGTTTATATTCACTCACATAAAGATTTCTAAAGCCATTTTCTGTTGGTTTACTTAAAGAAGTAAGTACTACTGTTTTTACAGGAAAATTTAGTCCCACGGCAAATGTTTCAGTAGCAAATACTATTTTTACTAACTTGCTTTTAATTAAAAATTCTACTACTTCTCTAATTTTTGGAATTAATCCTGAATGATGATATGCTACACCTTTTGATATTGTTTTTCTTAAATTAATATATTGAGAATTAGTTTCATATTCTTTTAAATTCTTATCATAAAATTTTATTATTTCAGATTGTTCTTCGTGATTAACAAAAACACTTGTACACATTTCTGCATATTCAATACACTTTACTTTTGATAAAACAAAAATAATTGCAGGAATACCTAAATTTGGATTTGATGCAATTTGATTACAAAGTGTTTGTAACTCAAATTTTATTGAATAATTATATTCTTCTAATTTATCCCAATATTTTTTAACTTGGATGTAATTTAAATTTGTTAAAGGTAATAATTCATACATCTCTTCAGCTGGATCATCAGATACAGTAATTTTTTCATCATCGTCTAAATTCTTTTTTAAAACTCTTATTTTTGAATTATCAATTAAAAATTCACGTAAAGGAACAGGTCTTTCTGTTTTTACTATTTTTTTAAATTGTTTTGAATTATCTATACTGTTTAACCAGTTTAACATTGAATCAATATTTCCAATTGTTGCAGATAACAATACTAACAATACATTTTGTTGTTGGAGAGAATAAACAATACATTTTTCCCATACATGTCCTCTACCATCATCATTTATATAATGAACTTCATCAAAAATAACACATTTTGCTTGAAATTCTTTTTCTTTATTTGAAATTAAATTTAATAATACTTCTGTTGTCATAATTATTATATCCCCTTCAGGATTAATTACTATATCTCCTGTCATTAAACCTATTGAATAATTAGTTTGAGCTGAAGCATGCGAATTAACCATATCTCTATATTTTTCATTACAAAGCGATTTAATAGGACAAGTATATATTATTTGATTTGAAGGATATAAAATTTTTGTTTTCTCAATTGCATATTCTGCAATAGCTGTTTTTCCTGAACCAGTTGGTGCTGAAACTAGTACATTAAAATTATTATCTATAAATTCACACGCTTGACTTTGAAATGCGTCTAATTCATATTTTGTTTTAATTGATGTCATTTTTACTTTTATTTATTATGTTTAGCTAATATTAACAAAAATATATATAATTTATTAATATTAAATTAAAAATTATCAATTTTTTTATATACTCAAATATTATATAATAAATAAAACTAATGCATAATGGAAATGTAAAACCTTTTTTTTGGGGTCCTAAAGTGTGGTATTCCATGTTCTCATTTGTTGCAGCTTATCCTGATAAAGCTGATAATAAAACTTCTGAAGACGCTAAAATGTTCTTTTTATCTTTAAAATCACTTCTTCCTTGTGAAGCTTGTAGACATTCTTATGGTTTATTTTTAGAAGAAGATAATACAAATGTAAATGATATGAAAAACTATTCAAGTAGAAATGCTCTTTCAGAATTTGTTTATAATTTAAGGGTTAAAGTAAATAAAAAATTAGAATTAGATTATGATATTTCTTTATTTTATTTTAGAAAGAAATTACATTATATGGTTTGTGAAAATACTTATTTTGATGGACAAATTTTAAATTTACAAGAAGTCCCTTTTGTTCCTAAAAATCTTGAATCTAAAGTTTTAACTTATCTTAAGAAAAAAACTAATTATGATATTAATGAATCAAAAAGAATTTATGATACTTGTAGAATTTTTATGGATAAACCTAACTTTGATCCTGAAGATAAATATTTTAAACTTTTCTACAAAAGAACTAATGGGTGTAGAGATATTATCAAATCTATCTATATTAATATGTGCTATAATGACTATTGTTTATTAGATTCTTTTAATAGAGATGCAGATTTACATCTTAAACTATTATATATGGGATGCACTATTTTATCTGAATCTGATTTAGCTAAAATTATTAGTTAAACTATTTTTTATAAATAAATTTTTATAAATAAATTTTAATAATCTGCATCAGAATTATCTGAATCATTATCATTTTCCTCAACAACTCTTCTATTATAATTATTTCTATTGTTGTTATTGTTAACTTTTGTTCCATCTAAATTTTGTCTATTAAAATTATTATTTTTATTATATTTATGTTTTCCACTTAAAATAAATCTTATAGTTGAATCCAATTCTCTGGAACAACACCATTTAACTCTATCTATAGGACAAGTATCACATGTTTTTAGCCACTTATCAATACAATCTGAATGGAATAAATGACCACACTTACCTAAGGTAATTTCAGTTTCTCTAAAAATATTCTTATTATTTGATACAGTTTCATAACTTGGTTCACCTAAATTTCTCTTACATATAGAACACTCGGTTTGAGCTTTCTCAGCTACTTCTACCCCATTTTCATATCTTTTAATTTCAATATCAGGCTTGTAGGAATAATAGCCTACTATATTAGAACTTACTACTTTCATATTACTCATATTATTATTTAAATTATTAAAACTTATTATTATTACAGTAATTATATATATATTAATAATATTATTAGTATTTATCAATTTTTTTATTAAATAAAACTTGATATAGGAACACTGGTTGGTCCCTCAGTATTAACTTTTCTATAGTTTTCTATCCAATTGATACCATCAAAATATTCTATTACTTTTGATTTATCTAAATTACCTGGTATCTTAATTTTTATCAAGTTCAAATTTAAATCTGTATTTGTATTAATCCACTCTGGAATCATTTGATGTACTTGAGACAATAAAAACATTGGATAATTTTTATTTGAATAATTTTTAGGTGTTTTGGGCTTTATAAATTTTAATGTTGATGTTTTGGAATCTTTCCATCTTGTTACCCAATAAAATACATTTGTTAAGTCATATTTGTATTCACTTGATATTTTATTTTTCATACTTGTGTATTGAAAATCTGACCTTAATTCTGATATAAAATTATAATAATCACGTACTTCACATAAATAATATAAATCTGAATATTTATTTCTAAAACTTTTTTTTGAATAATTTGATTTTTCTTTTATAAAAGTTATTATATTTTCTCTCATCTCATTATTATTTAACATCTCGTGCAATTTTAATGTATGTTCTGTAATTAATTTTTTCCAAACTAATTTCTTATTTGAATATTTTAAATATTGTTTTTCTAATTCTCCTAATTTTTTTATATAATTTTCATAAATTGATATTTCTGAATTTAAATTAATATTTTTTTTAACATTAAATATTTTTATTTGAATCGCATTCTTATATTTTGTTAATACTCTGTTTTTTTTTACTTCATCTTCAGAATCATTTTTTTCTGAATCTGTTGATATATATTCAAAATTATCAAAAATATTATAATAATTTATTGTGGGAAAATCTTTTATTCTTATTAATCTTTTAAATATATTATCTATTTCTTCTTTAATTATTTTTATAGGAAAAACTCCTTGATATGGTACTCCATAAATTAATCCATCATCATCAACACCTATAAATAGATTTCCATTGGTTACACATGTTAATGGATGTGTATAAGATGATATATATTTGGGTAAATATAATTTTAAATATGTTCTTACTGATTGAATTGTTGATTCATTAAAAACCCATTTTTGTGTTCTTAATAATTCTAAGGATTCATCTGGGTCAATTAATATAGGGTTAAATGTAAATAACTTATATTCATCTGAAAGTGTTTCATAACCCAATTCCTCATTATAATCATATTCTCGGGTCATTTTATTACTATTGGTATTATAACATAGACTATTTAATTAATATTTATATAAATTATAAATATCAATTTTTAAATATTATTATAAAATATATATATATATCAAATTTATAATTTACTATGAGTAGTCGTAATATAATGATACAATTAATTTGTCCAGACGATATTAATAATGCTACTAGTACAAATTCAACTAGAGATTTTATTTTATTTTTTCTTAAAAATATTCAAGAAAGAGGTATACTTCTTATTAACAAAGGAATAAATAAATTAGAAACTCCTGAAAATATAGTTGTTTTATATGCTCAACCAAGTACATTAATTAATATTTTAAAACAAAGATTTCAAGGATGTGAAGAAAATTTAGATTTTTTACAACAAGAATTAATGAATACAACAAATTATAATGATATTTATGAAAAAATAACAGAAACATTTAATAAATGTTATGATATAAATAGCAAAATAGTAAAAAAACAAGAAGAAGAAAATAAAATAAAAGAAGAAAATAAAATAAAACAACAAGAAGAAGAAAGAAAAAGAATTTTAATTGAACCTAAAAAACCTATGTACAGACCAGAATCAACAGAACAAATTATTGATAAAGATTGTATTAAAGATATTGTTGATAAAGTATTTACTAACTTTGGGATTGATCCGAAAACAGTGACATATAAAAATACTATTAACAGCATTGTAAAAGATATATTGAGAGTAAATGGTAGGGAAGTAAATGGTGAACCGAGATATAGTTTTATAAGTAAGGAACAATTTGATGATGAAGTATACCGTAAATTCTATATTTCTCATATAACTACTTTTTTAGAAAAAAATCAGAAAAGATATTTAACAGAAGAAGAAAAAGAAGGAATTATTAAATTGTTTGAAGAAGAATTTAATAATTGTAACCAAAAAATTAAAGATGATAATGTTATAATAAAAAGTAATTATGAACAATCATTAAAAGAATGGGAAGAAAATCCTATTGTTAAAGAAGAATTAGAAAGAAAAGAAAGAGAAGCAAAACAAGAAGAAGCAAAACAAGAAGAAACAAAAGAAAAAGAAAAAGAAGATAATATTAAGGTTGATAAAAAATTAATTTCTAAAAAAGATAAAGATAAAGAAGATCCAATTTTAAATAAAATAATTGTTGATAATCTAAAAAATTTTTTAGATAGTAAAACCTTTGAGATAAATGAAATTAATAATTTTAAAGAACTTCTAGATCCAAATAAATCAAAAATATTAAGTAAATATGTGAAAAAAGAAAATAATTTAACTTTTAATTCAAGAACTGTTGGTGAATTAAAACTATTAATATCTAATATATTGATGAATATTTTTATAAATGATTTTAAATTAAATAAAAATCTTATAAATAATAATATAAATGTAAATGGTTTAACTAATGTTATTATTAATAATTTACGACAAGTACAAGAGGAAATGAAAGGTGGTGGAAAAATAACTTCTAAAAAGAAAACATCTATTAAAAGAAATTCTAAAAGAACATCTAGAAAAAAAAAATCTGTAAAAAGAACTTCAAGAAAAAAACAATCTGTTAAAAGAACTTCAAGAAAAAAACAATCTGTTAAAAGAAATTCTAGAAGAACTTCTAAAAGAAATAAAAAATAAATAAATTATATATTAAATTAAATTAAGCCAAATCAATAAGATAAGTTAATATATTATGAAGTTGGTCAATATGTAAAATAGAGCAAGATTCTAATTTTAATATACCAGCTAATTCTTCATTAATAACAAAATAATTACCAATAACTAATTTTTTTGTAATCAAATATTTTAGCATCATTTCATAAATATCTAAATATTTGATTGTATTTTTTTTATATGCAAATAACTTTTTAATTTTAGCCTTTAACTTAAAATCAAGAGTATTATCATTTTTATTATAATTTAAATTATGAGGTTCAATAATTAAAGTTGATTCAGTATCAATATTTATAGGTTGATTAGTTTTTTTGCTTTCATTATTTTTATTAGGGTCATATCCTGCAATAACATAATCTAAGGCTTCTATTTTATAAGCTTCTTGAAAGGATTTAACACAAGTTTCATTTGTTTTAACTCCACAATCTTGTACCAAGTATTTAATAACTTTACCATTTTTTGGATTTTTACATGCTTCTATTAAACATTGAGTATTGTAATCTCCTCCATATTCTTTTAATTTCTTAATTGTTTCTAAATTATCCTGTTTAGAACATTCTTTAATTAACACACTAATTGGTGGTTTAATGTCAAATTTATAAGGATAATATGAAAAATTAGAACAAATATAAAGAATATCATCATCAATAGGAACAGAATACTTTTCAATATTATTAATATAACAGGTTTTATTAAGTAATTTAATAATTATATTTTTGGTTACTTTTAATCCAAATAAAATAAATACATCCATAATATCAGCAATTACTTGATTATTTGAAGCACCTCTATTACCATGATTTACATAAACTCTTGATAATAAACTATCAATCATTTTTTCATCGGGAATAATATGTTTAGCTTGTTCAAATATGGTTAAAATAAAATTTTTATCTAAATTATTAATTGCTCTATTTAATAAATCAATTTTAACTTCATCCTTTGCAGTTGGAGCAATAATTTTAAATAATTCTGTAAAAATACTTGATTTATATGGAAGAGTATTAATCATTTGTAAACATAATTCTTGTCTTTTTAAAAATTCATTAATATTATTTTTAACAAAGTCAACTACTAAATTTTCATTTGTACTATTTAAAGAATTTTTAAATTTAGGAATATTTTGAACAAAGCTATCAATTTTAATTCGAGATAAAATATATTTTAAAGTTTGATTTTTGACACTTGTAGAAAATAAAATTGATAGTGGACTTGTATTATTATAAGAATTTGTATTGATACTTTGAGTTATTAAATTTTCAATATATTCTGGGTCAATTGAAACCTGATTTATAACTAATTTTAACAAATCTGTATCAGTCATATGAGTTATAATTAATCCAAAATATTGAGTTGGAAAAATAAATTTTGCACTTGCATTTAATAAAAAAGATAAAATTGTTTTTTGATTTTTACCATTATAATTTGATGTACATGAACTATAAGATGTTGATGTTCCATTAATGTATTGGAGATATAATGTGAATAATTCTTGGTTTAATTCTGGATCATTTATATTATTAACAAATTTATTAGGTACTGCACAACATGAATAATGATTTCCATTACATTTATTGCCCTTTAAGTCTGTATAAAATTTTGATTTCTGTGACATATATATTTCTATAATTATTTATAGTAATATAATTATTAAATCAATTTTTTTTTCAAATATTTTTAATAAATAAATATTTTTATAAAAATTTTAAATAAAATAAAAAGAGTTCCCTGAATATTTATACACTATTATTTTTTAATGAATACGGGAGATATATATAATACTGAATATTTGATATCACATTTTTTTACAGTTTGTCAAAATCTACTGAACCATCAGATTCGTCTCCAGAATCATCGTTCATAAAATTATCAATTAATTTTTGTTTAGAATTTGATAATTTAGATTTTGAACCTTTCTTATTTTCTTGTCTGATATCTTTAATTTCTTCAATTTCTTCTAATCCAGATTCTTCTTCACCTTCTGTAACAACTACACCTGATTCGGCTATAACTGCTTCGGCTATAACTGCTTCGGCT